>Ga0307406_10001322_pt1 | contig 13915 bp, 13 predicted proteins | sample 322Cmetagenome_3_FD_203706 | JGI IMG/M metagenome (GOLD analysis project Ga0307406, IMG submission 203706) | Maize rhizosphere microbial communities from greenhouse at UC Davis, California, United States - 322HYB-C-2 | ecosystem: Host-associated > Plants > Roots > Rhizosphere > Soil | place... | reverse complement strand
GGCGGCCAGCCGCACGCGGCGGCAAAACGCACCCTTTCGGGGCAAGGACATGCCACCCCGGGCTAAAGTCGCGGCTTCCCCTGGAGACCGCACGCCTTGTTCCGTTTCTTCGAAAAACTGCTCCATCCCTATCCCGCGGCCGAACCGGCGCCTCCCCCGACGGGATTCTTCGCCTTCCTGTGGGCCTGCACCCAGGGCCTGCGCCTCAAGATGGCCGTCATGGCGGCGCTCACCGCGGCCATCTCGGGCTTCGAGGCGCTGCTGTTCGCGATCCTCGGGCGCATCGTCGACTGGCTCGGCGGCCAGGTGCCGTCGCGGCTGTGGGCCGAGCGCGGCGACACGCTGGCGTGGCTGGCCGCGCTGCTGGTGATCAGCATCGGCGTGGTCGCGCTGCAGACCATCGTCAAGCACCAGACGCTGGCGGTGAACCTGCCGATGCGCCTGCGCTGGAACTTCCACCGCGTGATGCTGGGCCAGAGCATGGCCTTCTACCAGGACGAATTCGCGGGCCGCATCACGGCCAAGGTGATGCAGACCGCGCTCGCGGTGCGCGACACCCTGTTCGTGCTGGCCGACGTGGTGGTGGCGATGGGCGTGTACGTGGTGACCATCATCGTGCTGGTGACCGTGCTCGACGTGCAGCTGGTGCTGCCCTTCATCGTCTGGCTGGTGCTCTACGCGGGTGCGCTGATGTACTTCGTGCCGCGGCTGGGCAAGGTGGGCAAGGCGCAGGCCGATGCGCGCGCGCTGATGACCGGGCGCGTGACCGACGCCTACACCAACATCGCCACCGTCAAGCTGTTCTCGCACACCCAGCGCGAGGCGGGCTTCGCGCGCGAGGCGATGCGCGAGTTCATGCACACGGGCTACGGCCAGATGCGGCTGGTGAGCGCCTTCGAGATCGTCAACCACACGCTCAGCATGGGCCTGACCGCGGGCATGGCCGGCACCGCGCTGTGGCTCTGGTCGAACGGCACGGTGGGCGTGGGCGCGGTGGCGGCGGCCACCGCGATGGCGCTGCGCCTGCAGGGCATGTCGCACTGGATCATGTGGGAGATGACCAGCCTGTTCGAGAACATCGGCACCGTGCAGGACGGCATGAAGACGCTGTCGCGCCCGCGCACCGTGCTCGATGCGCCCGATGCCGGCGTGCTCGAGGTGCCGCGCGGCGAGGTGCGCTTCGAGCATGCGAGCTTCCGCTATGCGGATGCGGGCCGCCGCGTCATCGACGACCTGAACCTGGTGGTGCGCCCCGGCGAGAAGATCGGCCTGGTCGGCCGCTCGGGCGCGGGCAAGTCGACGCTGGTCAACCTGCTGCTGCGCTTCCATGACCTGGAGAGCGGCCGCATCCTGATCGACGGGCGCGACATCGCGCACGTGACGCAGGATTCCCTGCGCAGCCACATCGGCATGGTCACGCAGGACACCTCGCTCATGCACCGCTCGGTGGCCGACAACATCGCCTATGGCCGGCCCGATGCCACGCCGGCCCAGATCGAAGCGGCCGCGCGGCGCGCCGAGGCGCACGACTTCATCCAGACGCTGGGCGACGCCAGCGGCCGGCGCGGCTACGAGGCGCACGTGGGCGAGCGCGGCGTGAAGCTCTCGGGCGGCCAGCGCCAGCGTGTGGCCATTGCGCGCGTGATGCTCAAGGACGCGCCGATCCTGCTGCTCGACGAGGCCACCAGCGCGCTCGACTCCGAGGTGGAGGCCGCCATCCAGCAGAGCCTCTACCGGCTGATGGAAGGCAAGACCGTGATCGCGATCGCGCACCGGCTGTCGACCATCGCGGCGATGGACCGGCTCATCGTGCTCGACGAGGGCCGCGTGGTGGAGGAAGGCGACCACCGCACGCTGATGGCGCAGGGCGGGCTCTATGCACGGCTGTGGGCGCACCAGAGCGGCGGCTTCCTGGGCGACGATCTCGAAGAAGAGGACGACGAAGCGCTGCGCGCCTGAGCAGCGCAGCGCCGCCTCAGGCCGGAAGTGCGCCGGCTTCGTAGAGCCTCGCGAACTCCGCGCTCGGCGGGATCGGCTTGACGATGTCGATCAGCACGCCGTTCGGGTCGCTGGTGATGAAGTGGCGCTGGCCGAAGTCTTCGTCGCGCAGCGGCAGAAGAATCGGCAGCCCGGCCGCGGCGAGCCGGTCGTGCACCGCGTCGGGGTCGTCCACCTCGAAATTGAGCAGCAGGCCGCCCGCCACCTGGCCGCGCGCGGCGGCGGGAATGGTCTCGTGCCGGCCATCCAGCACCGCCAGGTTGACCGAGGGCTCGCCTTCGAGCTGCAGATGCACATACCACTCGCTCGCGAACAGCGGCACAAAGCCGAAGTGCGACTGGTAGAAGCGGGCCGTGGCGGCCACGTCGTTGGTCATGATCACCGGGTAGTAGCTTGTCACTTTCATGGCATCGGTCCTTTCAATTAACATACAGGCTGCATGTAAGTCTTCATATTAATCTACAGACAGCCTGTATGTAAATGCCAAAAACAGCCGCTACCGCCCCGTCCAGGACCAACCGTGAACGCACGGAAACCACCCGGCTCGCCTTGCTCGAGGCGGCGCGGGGCCTCTTTGTCAGCAAGGGTTACGGCGACACCTCGACGCCCGAGATTGCCGTGGCCGCCGGCATCACGCGCGGCGCGCTGTACCACCACTTCGTCGACAAGCGCGACCTGTTCCGGCAGGTGCTGGTGCGCGAGGCCGAAGCGGTGGCGGCCGGCATCGAGGCGGCCGCGCCCGGGCAACTCACGCCGCGCGAGGCGCTGGTCGAGGGCAGCAAGGCCTACCTGGACGCCATGACCGTGCCGGGCCGCACGCGGCTGCTGCTGATCGAGGGCCCGGCCGTGCTGGGCCTCGCGGAAGTCATGGCCATCGACGAGGCCACCTCGGCGAACTCGCTGCGACAGGGGCTGGAAAGGGCCAGGGCGGGCAATGCGCAGGCGCCGCTCGATGCGCTCGCCCGGCTGCTGTCTGCCGCGTTCGACCGGGCCGCGCTCGAGATCGATGCCGGCGCCGACGCGCAGGACATCCGCTCGGCGATGCTCTGGCTGCTCGAACAGGCACTGGGCCCCGAGCCCCGCCGCAAGCCCGCCGCCTGAGGCGCGCGGGCACGGCGCATGCGGTCGACCGGGCCTTGGCGAGTCCTACAGCACGGGCCGCTGCTCGCCGACAGCCGCCGCAAACCCCGGGCGCGATGCTGAAGCCGTCGTCAACAACGAGGAGTCCTCGCGTGAATTCCATCATCTACATCGTCGGTCTGGTGGTCGTGGTCGTGGCCGTGCTTTCGTTCTTCGGCCTGCGCTGAAACCGGGCACGCGTTTTCGACTCGCCTGCTGAACAACAACGGGGCCGTCCGCGCGGCCCCGTTTCTCATGGGTCGCCCGGAGCGCGCCGGGCATAATTCGCGCGCCCCGGCACTTGCGGGGCACCACTTGCTGCGAAGGGACCCTGTTGACCAACACCGCGTTGCGCGAACCTGCCTTTCCGGACGCGGTCGTCACCGAGGCGATCCGATGGACCGAGGAGAAAGGTCCGCTCGATGACGCAGAGGTCCTGCGCGCCGCCCTCTCCCGCAGTTCCGGCGCGCCGGCACGCATCACCGCACGCGCGCTCCTGCTCGGCGAACGCATCGGGCTGCAATCCGAACTGGCACGCGCCCGCCACTGGGCGCCATGGGTGCTGCTCGGGCTGGTGGCGCTCGTCGTCATGGCCGGGCTGGGCCTCGCGGGCAACGTGGTCGGCGGCGGCGAGCGGCACATCAACGTGATCGTGGCGCTCGCGAGCCTGCTTGGCCTGCACGCGCTCACGCTGCTGCTCTGGCTGGCCGGCCTGTGGCTGCCGCTGGGCGCGTTCAACACCAGTTCGCTCGGCTGGATCTGGCTGTCGCTCACCGCGCGCGTGGCCGGCGGCAAGCGCGGCCAGGCGCCGGTGCTGGTGCGGGCGGCCACCGGGCTGCTCGCGCGCGCCAGGCTGCTACCCTGGGCGCTGGGGCTGGTGAGCCACGGCATCTGGTCGCTCTCGTTCGCGGTGGTGCTGGCCGCGCTGCTGTTCGCGCTGGCGTTCCGCAGCTACACGCTGAGCTGGGAGACCACGATCCTCGACCCGGCCTTCTTCGTGCACGCGGTGCAGGTGCTGGGCTGGGCGCCGTCGCAGATCGGCTTTCCGGTTCCCGACGCCGCGACCGTGCTCTCTTCCTCGCCCGGCGCCGCGGGCCAGCGCACGTGGGCGCTGTGGCTGACGGGCTGCATCGTGGTGTACGGGCTGCTGCCGCGCCTCGCGCTGGTGCTGCTGAGCGCGGCGGTGTGGCAGCGGCGCCGCGCCGCGCTGCAGCCCGACTGGAGCGAGCCTTATTACCGCAAGCTGATGGCGCGCTTCGCCGCGCTTGCGCCGCCCGCCATCGTCGATGCCGATCCGGGGCGCACGCCGGGCGCGGCGCCTGCGGGCCTCGCGCCATCGCAGTTGCGGGACGAACTGCTCGTCATCGGTTTCGAGCTGCCTGCGGATACGCCGTGGCCGCCCGAGGGCCTGCCCGCCATCACCCCGGCCCAGCTGCAGCGCATCGACGGCAGCGCGCCCGCGCGCCGCGCGCTGCTCGACCGGCTGGCAGTGGCCCGCCCGCGCGCCGTGCTGCTGGTGTGCCACGCCGCATCGAGCCCCGACCGCGGCACCGAACGCTTCCTGCGCGAAGTGCTGGCCCATTGCGGCGAATGCCGGCTCTGGCTGGCACCGGCCGCCAGGGACATGCCCGACGCGAACGCATCGCAGCGCTGGATCGACTGGCTGCAGGGCACCGGCTTGCAGCGCGTCGCGGCCACGCCCCGGCTCGAAGACGCATTGCAAGGCCTCGGCACCACCCCATGACGCAGCAGCAGCATCAAGCCATCCGCATCGCCGTGGTCGGCCACACCAACGCGGGCAAGACCTCGCTGCTGCGCACGCTGACGCGGCGCGCCAATTTCGGCGAGGTGTCGCAGCGTCCCGGCACCACGCGCCATGTCGAATCGGTCGATCTCGAGGTGAACGGCCGGGCCGCGGTGCGCTTCTTCGACACGCCGGGCCTGGAGGACGCGGTGGCGCTGCGCGAGCACCTGGCCGGCCTCGATGATGCGCAGGCCACGCCGCCCGAGCGCATCCGCCTGTTCCTGCAGGGCCCCGAAGCGCACGGCGTGTTCGAGCAGGAAGCCAAGGTGCTGCGCACCATGCAGGACATCGATGCGGCCTTCCTCGTGATCGACGTGCGCGAACCGGTGCTGCCCAAGTTCCGCGACGAGATCGAGCTGCTCAACTCCTGCGCGCGGCCGGTGCTGCCGGTGCTCAACTTCGTGCGCGATGCGGCCAGCCGCGAGCCCGACTGGAAGGAACTGCTCTCTGCCTACGGCCTGCACGTGCAGGTGCGCTTCGACGCCGCAGCGCCCTTCGTGGGGGCCGAGCGCGAGCTCTACGGCGATCTGTCGACATTGCTGCGCGACAAGCGCGAGCAGCTGCGCGCGGTGGTGGACTGGCTCGCCGCCGAAGCCGCCGAGCGCCGCGGCGCGGCCTGCGCGCGCATCGCGGAACTGCTGGTCGATGCCGCGGCGCTGCGCCGCACGGTGCCGGCCGAGGAGTTCGCCGATACGGCGCGCCGCAAGGCCTTCGTCGCGGCCTTGCAGAAGGACGTGTTCGACAAGGCGCAGCGCTGCACCGACGACCTGCTCGCGCTCTACGGCTTTCGCCAGGACGATGCGGGCGAGGCGCCGCTGCCGCTCATCGAAGGCCGCTGGACGCTGGACTTCTTCAGCCCCGAAGCCATGAAGGATGCGGGCCTGCGGCTCGGCAAGGGCGCGGCCATCGGCGCGGCCGTGGGCGTGGTGGCGGACCTGGCGGTGGCCGGCATTTCGCTGGGCACCGGCGCGGCGGTGGGCGGCGCCATTGGCGGCGCGGTGTCGCAGGGCTGGGGCCCGTTCGGGCGCAAGCTGGCGAACCGGCTGCGCAACGTGCACGAGCTCACGGTGGAAGACGGCGTGCTGTTTGCGCTGGTGGCCTGGCAGCTGAAGCTCACGCGCGCACTGGAGCAGCGCGGGCATGCGGCCACCGGGCGCATCGCGGCCGAAACGAGCGCGACGCAGGACGCGCCAACGCGCGCCACGGCCGCCGCCGTGCGCGCGGTGCGGCCCGCACGCAGCCATCCCGAATGGGAATCGGCGGGCCTGGCCACGCGCAGCTTCTGGCGCCCCGCGCCGCAGCGCGATGCGCTCGCGGCCGATCTCGCGCGCACGCTGCAGGGCGCCTTCGAGCCCTGAGTGCCGCTCCTGCCTTCGCTTGCAGGCGGAGGCGACGGATTCCTACGCGCCGGCGCTGCCTCGCGCTCCACGCTTTTTTCGAGGACATCGACGGCACGCGGGGTGCCGTTCGTCTTTTGGTCTTCATCGAAAAAGGAGCACCCATGGCCGTCGAATGCAAACTGCTCGCCACCCCCTTGATCGGACGCGTGTGGCAAGGCCGCACGCCGATTGCGCGGGCCGACGAATACCTGCGCTACAGCTTCGAGCATGGCATCCAGGAGATCGCGAAGAAACCGGAATGCCTGGGCGTGCAGTACTTTCGCAAGCTGAACGGCGAGACCGCCGAATTCAGGACCGTCTCCTACTGGCCATCGATAGCGCACATGCATGCGATGCACGCGCAACGCGGCGATCCGCTGCGCGTGGCGCCGCTGGCGCGCGATGCCGAGTTCCTGCTCGAGCTGCCGGAATTCGTGGACATCGTCGAGGTGCACGTCAACTCGTTCGGCACCGGCAGGTAGCCTCCGGTCCTAGCTTTCGAGCAGATCCTCCAGCCGCAGCGGCAACCGGCGCAGGCGCTTGCCGGTGGCATGGAACACCGCATTCACGATGGCGGGCGCCACGCCGACCATGGCCACTTCGCCCAGGCCCTTCACGCCCATGGCATTGAGCCGCGTGTCGGGCTTGCCGACGAAGTCGACATCGATGCGGCCGATGTCCGCCGCCACGGGCAGCACGTATTCCGCAAGGTCCGCGTTGAGGAAGCCGCCGTAGCGCGCGTCCACCTCGCTCGCCTCGCGCAGGGCGGCGCCAATGCCCCACACCACGCCGCCTTCGACCTGGCTGCGTGCGGTGCGCAGGCTGGCCACCGTGCCGCAGTCGGCCACGCTGAGCACGCGCGGCACGCGGATGCGCCGCGTGGTGGGTTCGATGCGCACCTCGACGAAGTGCGCAATGAAGCTGAAGGCGACGAAATCCGGGTACACCGGCCCCGCCGCGGCGGGCAGGCCGCCCGTGAGCCGGCCGAAGACCTGCTCGGGCTGGCCCGGCGCGCGCATCCGGCTCTCGGCCTCGGCAAAGGGACGGCCCGAGGCACGCAGCAGCGCCACGGCCGTGGCGCCGTTCGCATCGCCTGGCGCGCCCGCGTTCCGGCGCAGGTCGTCCATGAGCCGCTGCGCGGCTTCCTGCACCGGCGGCAAGGCGGTGGCCGTGCCCCAGGAACCGGCGGTCAGGTGCTGCGGCGCGGCGGCGGTGTCGCCGACCAGGATCTCCACCGCGGCCACCGGCGCGCCGAGCACGCGCGCCACCGTCAATGCAATGGCGGTGCGAATGCCCTGCCCCATCTCGTGGCCGCCCACCGCGACCCGCACCATGCCGCTCGCGTCGAGCCGCACCTTGGCCACGGCCGGTGCAATCGCCGCCTTGTAGGCACCGGCCGCCACGCCCCATCCGATGAGGCCTCCGTCGGTCGCGCGCATCGAGCGCGGCGCCATCGTGCGGCGCGCCCAGCCGAAGGCGCTGCTGCCCTTGGCAAGGCACTCGGCCAGGTGCCGCGATGAAAAAGGCTTGCCGCTGATCGGGTCGACGGCCGCGTCGTTCGCCAACCGGAACGCGACCGGGTCGCGGCCGAGCGCGTAGGCCATCTCGTCCACCGCGCTTTCGAACGCGAAGGCGGCCGGATGCTCGAACGGCGCGCGCATGTAGCCGGGCGTCTGCACATCTGTGCGCACAAGCCGCTCTTGGCCGAGGAAATTGCCGATGCCGTAGAGCCGCGAAGTGATCTCGGTGCCGCTCGATGGAAACAGGTCGTGGCGCGAGGTCTGCTGGTCGATCTCGTGGATGGCGGCGACCAGCTTGCCGCCGCGGTCGGCGCCCAGGCGCACGCGATGGCGGCTCGCCGGCCTGAAGCTCGCGTTGTGGAACAGCTGGCTGCGCGACAGCACGAGCTTGACCGGCCGGCCCAGCGCACGCGCCGCAATCGCCACCAGCGCGGTGTGCGACTGCAGCGAATTCTTCTGGCCGAAACCGCCGCCCACCGTGGGCGACAGCACGCGCACCCTGGCCGGCTCGATGCCGAGCTGCTTCGCCAGGCCGTGGCGCACGCTTTCGGCATTCTGGGTCGGCTCGTGGATGGTGAGCACGCCGTCGGCGCTCCACTCGGCCACGGTCGCGATGATTTCCATCGGGTTCTGGTGCTGGATCGGCAGCTCGTAGGCCGCGTTCACCGTGAAGGCCGCGCCCTGAAGCGCGGCTTCGGCGTCGCCCGCGCGCCGGTCGGCGAACATGGGCTGCGGCAGCAGGGCCGATTGCGCCTGCGGCTGGGCGTCGGGCGCATCGATGGTTGCCACGAAAGGGATGGCAGCATAGGTCACGGCCACCAGCGCCGCGGCCTCGCGCGCGGCCTCGGGCGTGTCGGCCACCACCATCGCCACGGTCTGGCCGCGGTAGGCGATCTGCGGCGAGCGCAGCGGATAGAGGCTCTGGAAGCCGAAGCCGCCGCCCATCAGGAAGCCGCCGGTGTCGAAGCTGCCGATGTTCTCGTGTGTGAACACCGTGCGAACGCCGCGCACGCGCTGCGCCGCCGCGGTGTCGATGGCGGTGACGCTGCCGCGCGCAATGCGCGAGGGCACCAGCGCGGCATGCAGCAGCCCGGCGCGCGCATCGTCCGCCGCATAGCGCGTGGCACCGCGCACCTTGTCGCGTGCGTCGACGCGCTCGGCGCCCGCGCGAGTCGTGCGCGTCGTCATCACCGTCTTGAGGCTCGTTGCCATCTTCAGCTCCTTTCCCTGGCCAGCATCAGCGCATCGGTCACCGTTTCGATGCCGAGCGCCACCTTGAACGCGTTGTGCTCGAGCGGCTTCGCGCCCTCGAAGGCAAGCTCGGCGGCGCGCCGTGCGGCCGCGCGCGTGAACGGCTGGCCGACCAGGCTGCGCTCGGCCTCGGCCGCGCGCCACGGATGCGTTGCCACGCCGCCGAGCGCAATGCGCGCATCGGCCACGCGGTTGCTCCTGAGCTCCAGGGCCACGGCCGCCGAGGCGAGCGCAAAGGCGTAGGACTCGCGGTCGCGGATCTTGTGGTACGTGGAGGCCCGCCCGATCGCCCCGCGCGGCACGCGGATGCGCACGATCAGCTCGTCGGCCGCGAGCACCGTTTCCAGGTCCGGCGTCGCGCCCGGTGCGCGGTGCAGTTCGCGCACCGGCACCGTGCGCTCCCCGCGCGGGCTGACGGTGTCGACCAGCGCATCGAAGGCCGCCAGCGCAACGGCCCAGTCGCCCGGATAGACGGCCACGCAGGCGTCGCTGCCGCCCAGCACCGCATGGCCGCGGTTCTGGCCGCCCACCGCCGAACAGCCGCTGCCGGGCACGCGCTTGTTGCAGGCGAATTCGGGGCCGCCGCGAAAGTAGGCGCAGCGCGTGCGCTGCAGCAGGTTGCCGCCCACCGTTGCCATGTTGCGCAGCTGCTGCGAGGCCGCCTTCCAGAGCGACTCCGACAAGGCCGGGAATTCGCGCTGCACCACGGGGTTGTCCGCCACGTCGCTCATGGCCGCGAGCGCGCCGATGCGCAGTTCGCCGCGGCTGGCAGTGTCGACTTCGCGCAGGCCTTCGATGCGGGTGATGTCGATCACCGTGGCCGGCGCTTCCACGCCGAGCTTCATCAGGTCGAACAGCGTGGTGCCGCCCGCGAAGTAGCGCGCGCCGGACTGGTTCTGTGCGAGCAGCTGCACGGCTTCGCCGGTGCTGCGCGGACGCAGGTAGGCAAAGTCATGCATGGCGGCTGCCCTCCATGCGACGCATCCGTGGCGCGGCTTCGCGGATCGCTTCGAGAATGCCGGTGTACGCACCGCATCGGCAGATGTTGCCGCTCATGTATTCGCGGATCTGCGCGTCGCTGGTGGCATGGCCTTCGCGCACGCAGGCAATGGCGGCCATGATCTGGCCGGGCGTGCAATAGCCGCACTGCAGCGCGTCGTGGTCGAGGAAGGCCTGCTGCATCGGATGCAGCGTGCCGTCGGGCGACTCGATGCCCTCGATGGTGGTCACGGCGCAGCCGTCGGTCTTCACGGCCAGCGTGAGGCACGAGGCCACGCGGCGGCCGTCCACGTGCACCGTGCAGGCACCGCACTGGCCGTGGTCGCAGCCCTTCTTGGCGCCGGTGAGGCCGAGCTGTTCGCGCAGCACGTCGAGCAGCGAGGCGCGCGGCTCCAGCTTCAGTTCGTGGAGCCTGCCGTTGATGGTGACGCGGGTCTCCTGGGTGCCCGTGCCGGGGCCGGGTGCCGCGCCGCCGGCGTCCGCGGCCGCACTGGCGCCGGCCGAAGCCGCGGCGCCCGCGCCGGCTGCCGTGGTCATCATGAACATGCGGCGATTGACGGCAGGCAACGGGCCTGCCGCGCTCTGCAGGGAGGGATGGCTCATGGGGCTTTCCTTTTCTTGCTTCTTCAGAATTCACGGCCCAGGCGCGCGTCGACCGACGCAGGGCCGCTGCCGCGCGCCGCGATGCACAGCGCGGCAAAGACCAGCATCAGCGGGTATTCGTAGCCGCGGTCGATCCAGGGGAAGGTGGGTGCCAGCAGGTAGCAGATGACCAGCATCTGCACCACCACCATGGGCGCGACGATGCGCGTCAGGAAGCCCAATGCCAGCATCAGCCCGCCGACGCCTTCGAGCAGCGCGATGAACCAGCCGATCAGCGGCGCAGCGGGCAGGTGCAGCACGTTGGCGATCAGGTTGACCGAGCCGGCCATCGGATCGGCCATGCTGCCGTGGCTGCGGCCCAGCAGCTTGGGGATGCCGTGGGTCATGAGCATCAGGCCGAATGCGATGCGCAGCAGCGCATAGCTCAGCGGCTCCAGCCGGTCATAGACGCTGCGCAGTCGCGGAAAGATCAGTTGCATGAGGATTGCTCCTGGGTCGAAGGGGTTGCGGGAAGCGCCTTCGAAGATGGCGCGAGAGAAAGTCTCTCTGTTCTTCCTGTGCGAATAAATACGCAAATCTCGCCAATACAATTCAAGGAGACTCAACAATCGAGAAGAACCCATGGACCGCTTCGACGCCATGCAGCTGTTCACCCGCATCGTCGATCTGGGCAGCTTCACCCAGGCCGCGGCCGCACTCGACATTCCGCGCGCCACGGCCACGCATGCCATCAAGGAGCTGGAGGCCAGGCTGCACGTGCGGCTGCTGGAGCGCACGACGCGCCAGGTGCGCACCACCGTCGACGGCCAGGCCTTCTACGAGCGCTGCCGCCATCTGCTGCGCGAACTCGAAGAGGCCGAGTCTTCGCTGGCGGAGCTGTCGGTCAACCCGCGCGGGCGCCTGCGCATCGACATCCACGGCGCGCCCGCCCAGGCGATCGTGCTGCCGCGCATCCAGGAGTTCCATGCGCGCTATCCGCACATCGAACTGGCCATGGGCAGCGGCGACCGGCTGGTGGACCTGGTGCGCGAAGGCGTCGACTGCGTGGTGCGCGCGGGCGAGCCCAAGGATTCGTCGCTGGTCACGCGCCGCCTGGCGCTGCTGCCGCAAGTGACCTGCGCGAGCCCGGGCTACCTGGCCGCGTACGGCACGCCCACGCAGCCGTCCGACCTCGCCCGGCACCTCGCGGTCAACTTCTTCTCGGCCTCGCGGCCCGAGGTGTTTCCGTACGAGTTCATGGTGGACGGCAAGCTCGAGACCTACATGCTGAAGGACTGGATCAGCGTCAACAACGCCGATGTCTACAAGAGCTGCGCAGAACAGGGCTGCGGCATCATCCAGGTGCCGCGCTTCAACGTGGAGAGCCAGTTGCGCGAGGGCACGCTGGTCGAGATCCTGCCGCACACGCCCTGCCCGCCCATGGTCTATTCGGTGCTGTACCCGCACCACCGCCAGCTCTCGCCGCGCGTGCGGGTGTTCATCGACTGGATCGCGCAGCTCTATGCGGAGCGCTTCGGCAGTGCGGCCGCATAGGCAGCGGCGAGGGGGTCACCGCGCAGTCACGCGGCCCACCTAGCATCCGCTGGCCCTTGCCGCCCCTCCCCTCAGACTGCACACCATTCCACGCGATGTACCCCGGCGAACGGCTCAACGGATACAGCCATCTGCTGGGCCTGCTGCTCGCACTCGCGGGCACCGCGCTGCTGCTTGCCAAGACCCTGCCCACCGGCGACGCCGCGCGGATTGCCGGCGCGCTGGTGTTCTCGCTCTCGGCGGTGGTGCTGTATGCGGCGTCCACCCTGTTCCACAGCACCCGGGGGCCGCGCAAGCGCTTCTGGGAGCGCGTGGACCACTGCGCCATCTACCTGCTGATCGCGGGCACCTACACGCCGTTCGCGCTGGTCACGCTGCACGGGCTCTGGGGCTGGCTGCTGATGGCCGCGGTGTGGGGCGCGGCCTTCTTCGGCATCGGGCGCGAGCTGCTGCAGGCAGGCAGCGAGGCCTCGAAGCCGCCGCTGGCGCTCTACATCGCCATGGGTTGGCTCGGCGTGCTGGCCGCGGTGCCGCTGGCCGCGCGGCTCGACAGCGGCGGGCTCGCGTGGCTGCTGGCCGGCGGCGTGCTCTACACCGTGGGCACGGTGTTCTACCGCAACCGGCGGGGCTTCAGGCATGCGCACGGCACCTGGCACCTGTTCGTGCTTGCGGGTACGGCGAGCCACTACGTGTGCGTGGGTTGGTTCGTGCTTTGATGCGCAGCCGCGGGCGAGCGGCCCTGCTGTAAGCGCCTGTTACCACCTCTCGCGGAGTTTCGCGTCGTGGGATGTGCACAATGCGCCCCATGCCAAATATCGCCTCCATCCTGAAATCCGAGATTTCCCGTGTCGCCCGCAAGGAAGTTCGCGCGGAGATCGAAACGCTCAGAAAAGCCTCCACGCTCCACCGCGCCTCGATCGCCGCATTGCGCCGGCAGGTCGAAAAGCTGGAGAAGGAACTGCGCCGCGCCACCAAGACCGTGGCGCGCGCCACCCCCGCAGGCGATGCCGACGATGCCGCCGAATCGGGCCCGCACCGGCGATTCAGCGCGAGCCGGCTGGCCGCGCACCGCGTCAAGCTCGGCCTCTCGGCGGCCGCCTACGGCAAGCTGGTGGGCGTCACCGGGCAGACCATCTACAAGTGGGAGCAAGGCAAGGCCAGGCCGCGCAAGGCCCAGCTCGAAGGCCTGGCCGCCGTGCGGGGCCTCGGCCGCCGCGAAGTGGCCGAGCAGCTGAACGGATAAGCCGGCGGCGCCCTTTCATGTCCAGCCTCATCGTGCACGGCGGCACGCCGCTTCGTGGCCGCATCACGCCCTCCGCCAACAAGAACGCCGTGCTGCCGGTGCTGTGCGCCACGCTGCTCACGCGCGAGCCGCTGCGCCTGCACGGCGTGCCCGACATCACCGACGTGCGCAAGATCCTCGACATCTTCCGCAGCCTGGGCAGCGAGGCGCGCATGGACCACGCCACCGGCACGCTGGAGCTGCACCACCGCGACACGGCGTTCGATGCCTCGCGCGACCGGCTGCCCGAGGAAATGCGCTCGTCGATCATGCTGGTGCCGCCGCTGCTCGCGCGCTTCGGCATTGCGCGGCTCGAAGACAACGTCAAGGGCTGCACGCTGGGCGTGCGCGAGATCGATCCGCACGTCGATGTGTTCCGGCGCTTCGGCGGCGAGGTCGAACGCGCCAGCGGCTCGCTGCTGGTGCG
>Ga0307406_10001321_pt1 | contig 13919 bp, 9 predicted proteins | sample 322Cmetagenome_3_FD_203706 | JGI IMG/M metagenome (GOLD analysis project Ga0307406, IMG submission 203706) | Maize rhizosphere microbial communities from greenhouse at UC Davis, California, United States - 322HYB-C-2 | ecosystem: Host-associated > Plants > Roots > Rhizosphere > Soil | place... | reverse complement strand
CGTTTATCATCGAATTAAAGAACACAATCCACCGCTTGTGCGGGTCCCCGTCAATTCCTTTATGTTTTAGTCTTGCGACCGTACTCCACAGGCGGGATACTTAACGCGTTAGCTTCGCTACTGGAGGGGTCGATACCTCCAACAGCTAGTATCCATAGTTTACGGCGTGGACTACCGGGGTATCTAATCCCGTTCGCTCCCCACGCTTTCGTGCCTCAGTGTCAGAAATGGTCCAGTAACCTGCCTACGCCATTGGTGTTCCTTCTTATATCTACGGATTTCACTCCTACACAAGAAATTCCAGTTACCTCTACCATTCTCGAGTCTGCCAGTTTAGATAATAGCCTGTGAGGTTGAGCCCCCAGATTTCACTATCTACTTAACAAACCACCTACGCAACTCTTTACGCCCAGTCACTCCGGATAATGCTTGCACCCTACGTATGACCGCGGCTGCTGGCACGTAGTTAGCCGGTGCTTATTCATAAGTTACCGTCATATTCTTCACTTATAAAAGCAGTTTACGACCCTAGGGCCTTCATCCTGCACGCGGCGTTGCTCCATCAGGCTTTCGCCCATTGTGGAAGATTCCTCACTGCTGCCTCCCGTAGGAGTCTGGACCGTGTCTCAGTTCCAGTCTGGCTGATCATCCTCTCAGACCAGCTATAGATCGTAGGCTTGGTGAGCCATTACCTCACCAACTACCTAATCTAACGCAGGCCGCTCCCAAAGCGTCCGAAGACTTTAATCCGAAGATCATATGCGGCATTAGCCACCCTTTCGGGCAGTTATTCCTCACTTTGGGGCACGTTCCTACGCGTTACTCAGCCGTCCGCCGCTCGTCAGCATCTAGTAAACTAGACCTGTTACCGCTCGACTTGCATGTGTTAGGCACGCCGCCAGCATTCATCCTGAGCCAGGATCAAACTCTCCATAAAAATGTGGTATTCAATACCACAAGACTCAATATACATAATTAACTGACGATGATAATTTCTAACGGAAATTATACAAGGCGCAAGGCCCGTATAACTTTTTGTCAGAAATAGATTTGCACTACTAAATTGTCAAAGTCTTCTGCTTTAGGCGCTACCGCTATTTTCGTAGGGGCGCCGGAACGTCTTTATTTCAAACTCCACGTTTGAGTGCCGATTATTGGATAAGTAACTTGGTGGTTAGACTTACCCTGTCGACCAGACTTGTTCAACTATACTCCAAAATTTGGCCGCGGTCAACACCTTAAACGACTATTTTTGAAGATTTTTTCAAAAACCTAAAAGACCATTACGAAATAGGTCGCAAGACCCACGAAAAATCCGAGTAAAGTGCCTACGGCCACCTCGAGTGGGGTGTGCCCCATTGCCACCCTTGGGAGCGGTGCTTCACTCTTCGTTTCTTTCATCACAGCGGTAAGGGCAACCCCTTGTTCACCAGATGAGCGACGCACCATCATAGCGTCATAGAGGACAACAGAGGCGAAGACCAGGGCAAGGCCGAATAGCCCCGACCCTACTCCGTCGGCAAGGCCAATAACGACGAGGACAGCGACCACAGTAGCACTGTGCGCACTCGGCATATGGCCAGAGAGGTACAGCTGACGATATGACGCCGGCTTACCACTCTTGAAGCTCGCCACCACATACTTACCTAATTGCGAAATAACCCACCCGGCAACTCCGGCGATAATATACGGTGAAAAGATTTCCATTGCCTACCCTTCTTTTGTTGTTTCTACTTCTGGAGCTTCTTCCTCTTCAGCCTGCTGCTTAGGAACAAATCCGAATGACGATACCTTGTCGGACTCACCGGTGCGCATAATGCGAACACCCTGTGTTGTACGGCCGATGACTGGAATGTCCTTAAGACTCACGCGGATTGCCTGACCCTTGCTTGAGATCATAAGAATCTCTTCGGTATCTTCGTGCAACGCACGAACCGCGACAATTGGACCAGTCTTTGCAGTAACGATTGCAGCCTTAATACCAACACCACCACGTTTGTGACTTGGGAATTGGACAGCCTTGGTTACCTTACCGAAGCCATTTTCGCTAATAACAAGGAGGTTACCTTCGTTGTTAGTTACGATGTCCATACCGACAACGCTGTCGTTTGGACGGAGGCGAACACCACGGACACCGCGGGCTGAACGGCCCATTGGACGTGCATCAGTTTCACCAAATCGGATCGCCTGACCAGCAGATGTTGAGATGATTACATCATCACTTCCGGTTGTGCTCTTAATCCAGCGCAGTTCGTCGCCATCGTCGAGCTTAATCGCGATCAGTCCGTTTGTACGGATATTTGCGTAGTCTTTTAGAGGTGTCTTCTTCACGGTTCCCTTAACGGTCGCCATAAATAGATAGCCTTCTTCACTCGCATCCTTCGCGTGCTTGATGATTGATGTAATTTTCTCTTCAGGTTGGAGTGCTAATAGGTTCACCGCAGCCACGCCCTTCGCCGCAAGACTTGCAGCTGGCACTTCGTACGCCTTAAGGCGGAAGACACGTCCCTTATTCGTAAAGAACAGCAGCCAGTCGTGGGTATTAGCCGGAATCAGCTGGTCGATGACATCCTCTTCCTTGGTTGTCATGCCACGCTTGCCCTTACCGCCACGGTTTTGACGACGGTATTCAGTCACAAGTGTACGTTTAATGTAGTTTTCTGTTGTAAGAAGAACTACAGACTCTTCTTCAGGGATGAGTTCTTCATCACTAAACTTACCAAGTTCGTGGTTAATCATCTGTGAACGACGTTCGTCGCCGTACTTCTCTTTCATTTCAAGAAGTTCGGTCTTAATGATGCCAAGAATTTCCTTTTCATCAGCCAAGATCTCTTCAAAGCGCTTAATCGCCTTCAATAGTTCGTTGAGTTCGTTCTCAATTGCTTCGCGCTCAAGACCAGTAAGGCGGCGAAGTTGCATCGCAAGGATTGCCTGCGCCTGAATTTCGCTGAGCTTGAATGATTCAATCAAGTTCTTCTGTGCAATTTCAGACGTTTTGCTGGCACGGATAATGCGGATCACTTCATCGATGTGATCGAGGGCGATCTTGTAGCCTTCCAAAATGTGCGCACGTTCACGAGCCTTACGAAGTTCAAATTCCGTACGACGACGCACCACTTGCTGGCGGTGCTTAATGAACTCGCTCAGCATTTCGTGAAGACCGAGCGTTCGAGGTTGAATACCGTCAATGAGCGCCAGCATGTTGAAGTTGAAGCTGCTTTGAAGTGCAGTCATCTTGTAGAGTTGGTTCAAAAGCTTCTTAGGGTAGGCGTCTTTCTTGAGTTCAACAACGATACGAACCTTACCACGCGCACTTTCGTCGCGGAGGTCGCTAATACCATTAAGCTTCTTGTCTTTGACAAGTTCAGCAATCTTCTCAATAAGCGTTGCCTTGTTTACTCCATATGGAACTTCAGTAACGACAATCATGTGTCGTCCCTTCTTGTTCTCAATGATGTCAGCAACGGCACGCATCATGACGCTTCCGCGACCAGTTTGGTACGCCTGCTTCATTGGAGTACCACCGTACACAATAGCGCCTGTTGGGAAGTCTGGACCCTTCACGTGCTTAAGAAGGTCATCAACAGTAGCGTGTTCGTTATCGATAAGTTCAATTGAAGCATCGACGAGTTCACCGAGGTTGTGCGGTGGAATATTGGTTGCCATACCGACGGCGATACCAATTTGACCGTTCAATAGCAGGTTTGGAACCTTTGCTGGAAGCACGGCTGGTTCTTGACGCGAACCATCGTAGTTATCGCGGAAGTCGACGGTTTCTTTTTCGATGTCGCCCATCATTTCGTCGGCAATCTTCTGCATACGAGCCTCGGTGTAACGCATGGCTGCGGCTGGGTCGCCGTCCATTGAACCGAAGTTACCCTGACCATCAATCATTGGGTAACGAAGTGACCATGGCTGTGCAAGACGAACCATAGAATCGTAAATAGCTGAGTCACCGTGCGGGTGGTACTTACCCATGACGTCACCGACGATGAGCGCACTCTTTACGAACTTGCTGCCTGAACGGTTACCGTTCTGTTGCATTGAATACATAATACGGCGGTGTACTGGCTTCAGACCGTCACGCACGTCTGGAAGCGCACGGTCGATAATAACGCTCATCGAATAACGGAAGAAGCTGTCTTCCATTACCTTTTCAAGGGTACGGTGAGAGCTTCCCGCGGTGTCAGTTACAATGTCACCTTCAATTGGTGCATCGTTTTCTAGTGGAATATCGTTCTTTAGTGTATCTTCGTCCATAATTTTCTTCCTAAATGTCCAGTTCTGCTAAGTCAGCGTCTTTTGCACGGCTTTGAATAAAGCTCTTACGCAGCGATACTTCGTCACCCATTAATTTAGTAAAGACTGCATCGGCACGTTCGGCGTCTTCAATACGAAGCTGCGTTAGTACACGGTTTTCTGGGTTCATAGTTGTGTCCCATAGTTGGTCGGCATCCATTTCACCAAGACCCTTGAAGCGTGAGATGGTAACACCAGCTTGCTTCGCGCGGTCGTCTTCTGTATTAACAGCGGTGCCACGCTCTTTCTTGTCGGCAATAATGTCGGCGAGAATGCGGTCGAGTTCCTCTTCGTCGTATGCGTACGCCTTCTTTTGACCACGGTTTACGCTGTAAAGCGGTGGGTTTGCAAGGTACACATAGCCACCTTCGACAATTTCGCGCATGTAGCGGAAGAAGAAGGTCAAAAGGAGTGTTGAAATGTGGCTACCGTCGACATCGGCGTCGGTCATGATGATAATTTTGTGGTAACGGAGCCCGTTAATATCGAAGGCATCGCCAATACCCACGCCAAAGGCTTGGATCATGGCAACAATTTCTTTATTAGCAAACATCTTATCAAGACGAGCACGTTCGGTGTTCAAAACCTTACCACGAAGTGGCAGAATAGCCTGCGTTTTATTGTCACGTCCCTCTTTAGCTGAACCTGCCGCTGAGTTACCCTCTACAATATAGATTTCAGAGTCTGATGGGCTTTTACTTGAACAGTCCCAAAGCTTTCCAGGAAGTCCCATGCCGTCCAAGGCGCCCTTACGAAGTACGTTGTCGCGAGCTGCACGAGCAGCCTTACGAGCACGAGCTGCGAGCAGCGCTTTACCAACGATTTTCTTCGCAACTTCTGGGTTTTCTTCTAGGTAATACGCGAAGTACTCGTTCATTACCTGTTCAACGTAGCGACGAACTTCTGGGTTACCGAGCTTGTTCTTGGTTTGACCTTCAAATTGAGGGTCTGGAAGCTTTACGAGGATGATTGCAGTTAAACCTTCGCGGATGTCATCACCCGTAAGGTTATCGTCTTTCTCTTTAAGAAGGCTGTTCTTACGAGCATAGTCGTTAATGACGCGGGTCATTGCTGCACGGAACCCAATAAGGTGCGTACCGCCGTCTGGGGTGAGGACGTTGTTTGCGAATGGCTTCACCATTTCAACGAATGTATCGTTATATTGAATGGCGATCTCAACCATTGAGTCTTCAACTTGCTTCTCAACGTAGAACACGTTGTCACTGACAACGTCTTTTCCGATATTGAGGTGCTTTACGTAGCTTTGAATACCGCCCTCGAAGTAGAAGGCTGCACGTTCGCTACTGCGCTGGTCGACAACAGAAAGATAGATACCCTTAGTAAGGTATGCCTGGTGACGAATATAGTCGACGACCCACTTGTAATCGAAGGTAACGGTCTCTTTAAAGATAGTTGGGTCTGGATAGAAAGTAATGGTTGTTCCGGTTGGACGATCGGTCTTTCCGACTTTCTTGAATGGAACCTTTACACCACCGCGTTCGAATTCAATACGGAAGAGTTCACCTTTTTGCACAACTTCAGCAATCATGTGTGTAGAAAGCGCGTTTACAACGCTTGAACCCACACCGTGAAGACCAGAAGACACTTTGTATCCTCCGCCGCCGAACTTACCACCGGCGTGGAGCACTGTAAGGACTGTTTCGAGTGTTGAAAGACCGGTCTTTGGGTGCTTGTCGACTGGAATACCACGACCGTTGTCGGAAATAGTAATACCGCCGTCGTCAAGAATGACGACTTCTACCTTCGAGGCATAGCCAGCGATTGCTTCGTCGACTGAGTTGTCGGCGATTTCCTTAATAAGGTGGTGCACACCGTCGAAACCGGTGCTACCAATGTACATTCCAGGACGCTTACGAACAGGTTCAAGCCCTTCAAGGACCTGAATCTGTGAACCATCATATGTGTTGTCTGTTTTTTGAGCCATTTGTAATTACCTTATCTCCCCTGTATCTGATTTCAGCCCGTCATCGGGGCTGCTTTTCACGGATCCCACCGGCCGTTTATCTGGCTTAATTATACCACACCATCAAAATTTTTGACCATACCCCTGAACTGAACAAAAAATTTCCTACTAATTTACTTGCACTGAACATATTTCTTATGCTAATCTTTTATCAAGGTAAGTACTTAAAATCAAAAAGATACATATATATGTTTAAGAAGATCGTGTCACAACTATCATTTAGCCCGGCTCTCGTCAGCCAACTGGGCTTTTACGCTCGTCGGCTTCGAAAGGAGCAAGCTACTCGCCGCCTCGGCTTAGTATTCGTAGCACTTGCGCTCGTTGTGCAGAGTCTTGTGGTGTTCCAACCACCAGAACCTGCCAATGCATCAAGCAACAACGACTTTATTGTTGGAGGCCTTGGAACCGGGTCTGCACGATCACTCAACAATTTCTTAGGCCCCTACGATCGTAATGAACGTAACTTAAAAGATGTCTTCAACTACTTCGGCATTACGCGTGAAGAAATCACGTCATCAACGTTCACCCAATTCGCCATGGGAACAAAGAAAAGCTACGGCTTTGAAAACCGCGCCGGCTCAACAACGATTCCTATTACCGACTCAAGCTTTAATACCGTCACAACCATTTACGGTCGCCCGCTCTCTATTTGGGGCGGCAGTCCAAACGATCTTTACTGGGGCTACGTCGGTCACTCAAGCAAGATTGGTTGGTTCGCCATCCTCCAGGCTTGTGGTAACCTCGTCACTGAAAACTACCCAGAAAAGCCAACCCCACCAGCTCCAGCAAACATTGTTGCCGGTAAAACTGCCGTTAACTCAACACAAAACGTTGACGCAACCAAGTCTGCCGCAAAAGAAGGCGACAAAGTCACCTATACAGTGAATGTAAAGAATACAGGTGGTACCGCTAAGAGTGTCTCAATGGATGACAACCTTACGGAAGTATTAAAGTATTCAAAGCTTACCAGTACTGGCGGTGGAACGCTGAACGCAACAACAAAGGTACTCAGTTGGCCGGCGGTCAACCTTACCCCGGGAGCGTCCGTTAGTAAATCGTACACGGTGCAAATGAATAGCAGTCTTATATCGACAACCACCGAATGTACAATGCGTAATAACTTTATCGACAAGATCGTCACCGTGCCGGTTGCGTGTAGTACACCCCCAGCGAAGATTGAAACCTCAAAGACAGCAACCAACGTCTCTCAGGGGAACGTCAACGCAACAACCGTAACGGCAAAAGAAAGTGATCGCATCACCTTCACCCTCACCGCTAAGAATACCGGTGGAACTGCCAAGACCTTCACCTTCGAAGACAACATTGGCGATGTACTTGAATACGCAAAGCTCGTTGAAAACGGTGGCGGAACATACGACGAAAAGACTCGTGTCCTTAGTTGGCCTAACGTTGAACTAAAGCCAGGTGAAACCCAGGTACGTACGTTCTCTGCACAGATCCTTTCAACCATCCCAGCAACGCCACAAGGTGTCAGTGACCCAAGTTCATACGACTGTAAGATTGAAAACGCATTCTACACGTCATCAATTATGTTCTCAGTCACCTGCCCTACCCCTAAGGTTATCGAGCAAGTTGTTCCAGAGCTCCCACACACGGGACCTCGTGAGAACATGATATTTGCCGGTATCGTCCTTTCAATCGTGGTGTTCTTCTACCTTCGCTCTCGTCAATTAGGAACAGAGGTACGACTTATCCGTCGTGATGTGAATGGAGGAACAATCTAATGGGTGCGGAAGAATTTCACAGCAGGCACGAGGCAGCGCCGAGTCCTGAAAACAAAGAGCTTAGTCCAGAGCAGCTCGAAAGCTACTTAAAGGCAGAAGCCTCAGTTGAACGTGCGGTTGAAACCAGCAAGGTTGAAAGCGGCGAAAAGGCTGAAGCGAAAGCTCGGAGCGAGGCCCTTAAAGAGGCTGTCAGTGTTGAACGCGGCAGTGCTGAAAAGAAGGGTAAAGAAGCAAGTGGCTCCCCTGCTAAGCGTCGTCACGGCGTTGTCAGCAAGAAAGAGCGCGAGACAAGCTACAAGCATCACATGAAGCAGCTGCAATCGGAATTAACTCCATCTCAGCGTGTCTTTAGTAAGTTCATTCACAACCCAGTTGTCGAGAAGACAAGTGAAGTCATTGGAAGTACGATTGCGCGTCCAAACGCCATTCTTTCCGGTGCCATGCTCGCTTTCTTCTTGGTACTTGCGGTGTACTTAATTTCAAAGTTCTACGGCTACACGCTATCAGGCTTTGAAACCATCGGTGCCTTCATCGCTGGTTGGATCTTAGGAATTCTCTACGACTTCTTTAAGGTTATGATTACCGGCAAAAAAGCCTAGTCCTCGCCTCTTATACTAAATACCCCGCTCACTAGAGCGGGGTATTTTATTGTCGTTCAATACTATCGAAGCTTTACTGACACACCGTCGTCACCGGCATTCGCCGCCGCGTCACGAATGTGAAGCTTTTCGGGTTCAGCTGGGGCAACTGGCGCTGGAGGCGCTACGGGTCGTTGCGGCTGCTTTTGTTGCGCTTGGGGCTGGTTGCTCTTCTTCGGTTCAGTTACCTGCGGGATTGGCTGCGGGCGCGTATCAAGGCGTGCAGTTGGGCCAAAGGCTGCATCGGGAACAGGCGCAGGTGCTTGCGGCGCGAATGGCGCTGGTTGTGGCTGCGGCGCTGCGGCTTTTGGTGCAGGCTTGGTTTCCGCCGCTGGTTTATCGTTCATAATTTGCTGGCGCTTTGAAAGCCATTCATCAAGGAATGATGGCGGTTGCGGTGGCGCCATTGGCGCTGGCATTGGCTGAGCACTTGGCCCCGCAGGAGCCTGTCCAGGGAAACTTGGTGCAGCAGACGAGTTTGGACCCAATCCACCTGGGCTACCGGCTCTAAAGGCCGCCATACGCTCTTCCTGAGCCTTCTTTAATGCTTCCATCTTCTGCTTCTTCATTTCATCGCCAATACTCATGCGCTTGAAGAACTCTTGCTCTACTTGAGCACGTGGCTTACCGAACTTCGTCGCCGATAATTTCTTGAGTGCATCACGTAGCTGCAGGTTGGTTTCACCAAGTGGTGGTAGCAGTGACATACTAAATGCCGCAGATGGCACATCTTGAATCATGACCGATGTAATGGTTTGGAAGTTTGGCATTCGAGTAAGGTCTTCAACGTCAAAGGTTGGGCTGAACTTCTTAATAAGAATTTCAGCGTCGGTAATACCAATACGTCCACTAATAACGGTACCGATGTTACCAAGAATCGCCTCACGAATTTGGTCGGTCAACTGAGTCATGAACTGGTTCGCCAGAATGAGGCTGAGACGATACTTACGAGCCTCAGAAAGGATGGTCGCAAACGAATCGGTCGCAAAGTTCTGGAACTCGTCTACGTAGAGGCTGAAGTCTTGGCGCTCAGATTCCGGCATATCGGCACGGCCCATCGCTGCAGCGTTAAATTTCATCACGAAGATCATACCAAGGAGCTGTGAGTTAAGCTCCCCTACGCGGCCCTTTGAAAGGTTCACAAGCAGGATCTTCTTATTGTCCATAATTTCGCGGAGGTTAAAGCCACTCTTGGTTTGACCAATAATATTACGCATCATGTCGTTTGCCAGGAAGGCACCAAACTTACTTGCGAACCAACCGAGCATTTCACCCTTCGCCGACTCTGTCGTTTGCGCCATTTCCTTATTCCAGAAGTCGAGCACGGTTTGCGTGGTAACGTGCTTAATTTTTTCGTCGGCAAAGGCTTGGTCGATGAAGACCTGCTGCACGTCGAGGAATGATGAACCATTTGGATCGGCCATGACGGTAAGTGCTGCGTTACGGAACCATGATTCGAAGCGAGGCCCAATGATACCAGTGTGGCCTGGGTCATATAACTTATAGAGCATCGCAATGGTTTCTTGAATAATGAAGTCACGTTGGTCTTGGTTTTCAAATTCGAAGAGGTTCAGCCCAACTGGCATGTCCATGTCGCCCGGTGCAAAGTAAATAACATCTTCAACGCGCTCTTTGGGCACCATGCCAAGAAGCTCTTCTGCAGAGTCGCCGTGCGGGTCAATAAAGGCGAAGCCTCGGCCGTCCATCATATCTTGGTAGGCAAGGTTTTCAAGCAGCTTCGACTTACCGGTACCGGTTTGTCCAATAATATAGGTGTGACGGCGGCGGTCCTTAGGGCCAAGACGAATTGGTTTCTTTACGCCGCGGAACTCGTTGTATCCAAGTAAGAAGCCCTCTTCCATAATTTGCGTTGGACCGTCGACCTGCTTTGCAGTTTGGCGCTGGACCTGCGAGTTTGGAATTGAGTTCTGGTTTGGCAAGTGGAAAATAGTCGCAAGCTCAATAGTATTAAGAACGTTCTGGCTAACTTCCTGCGGGAAGAAACGGAAAATGTACGCCGTGACGAATTCTTCAATGTTCTTCGAGACGGCAAACTTAAACCCATTGTTCTGGGTTGAATCAAATAATGAAAAGGCCGACACTACATTATTCATGAGTGCCTGTGAGCGCGCGGCTGTGTTTGACGATGCCACAACGCGGATCAGTGTTTCGTAGCCTGGGTGGCGAGTTTTGTCGTCGATTGCTTCAACGGTTGCCTGCTCAATTGAACTCAGCTGTTTATCTTCTGGTTTTACGTCTTTAGCTTCAGGTGGTTTCCAGAGTGCTTCCATCACACCCGTAAGCACGGTTTGTGGGCCAGTCTTCTTGCCCTTATTCTTTCGAATTGCTTCGGCCTGCATCTGTGCAACCTTTGCCCAGCCCTCTTCTGCTGGACGAATGAGGATTTGAATACCAACGCCGTCTTCACGAGTTGCCCCTGATAATGCGTTAAGAAGTGCGCGGGCTGCGTCGCGCTTTGACTCTTGATAGGTTGCAATTGGGTAGGCGAAATCTTTCTTTAATGTGAACTCACCACCAATGGTTGCGCTCATGCGGCCGGTTGGGCTAAAGATATTTCGTTCGCTTACTTCTTCAAGACGTGCCGATGGATACGCCGCGGCGACTGCCTGCTTAATAACATCAATGAGTGAAACCGGCACGACTGCATAATAATGTACGAGTCCTTCATGGGCGACGATTTCAAATGAAATGTGACGTTGTCCATATATACGGCTTTTGAAGCCTTTGGTCGCAGTGCTGGCGATAATGTTATACATTACCTGCGCTTGGCTAAGGACTTCTTCGTTCAGGTCGCGTTCATCGCGGCCGTTCCCTACAAGGTCGGAGCTAATTGGTGGGATATGAATATAGAGCGGAACCATCTTTAGGCCGCGCTCGTAGTTCTTTGCTTCGCGAAGAACCTTACGGTACTGCATAAATGCAAAGCCAGCTACACCCGCTGCTGCGAGTAGAACAATGACTACCGTTATTATGATTCCCAACACGCTCCCTCTTCTCTTGTCTCGGATTTATTCGCTGGCGCCGACCACTTTGCCATAACGTTTCTGTAGATAATCTCGTTGCAGTTCGTTTACCTTCTGGGTTCGGGCATGGGGATCATCTTTGGTTTGCTCGATGATCTCCTTCGCCTTATCGACCCACTCCTTCTCGATAAGATCTTCGTCGGCCGCAACAAGTGGCGTTGAAACCATTGATGGATCTTGGACGGGTGGTGCTTGTACCGGTGTAACTGGTACGGCTATCGCCGCTGCTGCGCTGGCTGCTCCGGCGGCGTCGCTTGCACGCGCACCTGCTTCAGCAGCTTGCTCAAACCGTTCTTGACCCCTTTCAAAACGCGCATCAAGCGGTGGAACATTTGGTACATGTTCACCCCCAGCGCCAGGTGGCGTTGGTAGTTGTTCAGCACTTGGTGCAGGGCTGCGAGGAGTCTCTGGTTGCATATCTGAAATTATAGCATAAAGCCCTGTAACATAAGCGGTATTTCATGGCCGATTTTCAGAGGAAACTTATTGCATTCGCTTGGTGACGTACAAACACGCCACGACTTCAAAAATAAGGACCAGAATAACTTCATAAACGCCGATAGACTGAACCGACTGAAGACCGATCAGCATAACGGGCCCGGCGGCGAGCACGGTACTGTAGTAATACGCCCGCTTGAACGCCATTGGTCGGAGCGGCTTTCGGATGGTCATTCCTGATGAGACCATCACAATGAGCCGATTAATTCCAAACAAAAAAAAGCTTATCAAACCGAGAAAGGTAAGATAAGCAGTTATAAATATCACAAGAAGGCCGAAAGGACCGGCTGAGGCTGGCGATGTAAATGTCAGCATCAGGCTTAGCACGCAGAGGCTTGCTAACGATAGTGTAGCGATTATTCGTGGTAACATCCCTGTTATAATACCATATCGCTTATGTACAAGTACGCCCAGTTTCCAGCTTGAGGGCAACCGTTTATTTGGAGCCCAGGTGGAACTCTATGTGATTCGGGTTACAGCAAACGCCGCTGGATATAAATATTGGGCGTGTGAACCGTGAATCAGAGAACCACCGTGGACTTTCTGACCGCTCCGGGATAACCCGGGGCATCTAGTCATTGCATCGGTAAACCGAAGCAATCTGTCGTTGCTCATAGCCCTTGTTCCCACACTCACGTTAAGTGTCATGCCGGCTTTACACTTCTCTTTTGAGCTATCCGAAAGAGGGATTCACTCTGGTGTAAAACAAGGATTTACTTAACGTGAGCGGGTACTTGAGGGACAACGCTCGTTTGCCACTTGTGAAGCCGAAGCTTTACAGGTGCTTTTGGCGGAGCATCGGTGATGCCATCTACTAGTTTTTCGATACTAAAGATGTTTGTTTTAAGTAAGACCGAGGTCTTAGATAAGAGAAGGATCAAAAAGGTGCGTTATCTTTATAAAAAGGTAAAATAGATCTCTTCTTTGCATTAGTGGCGACGCTAGGAGGCGTCACCGACTTTTCCGTCAAAAAGTTGGTTGAAAGTAACCAAGGCCGAATTGTTAAGGTGTATGTGGTGGCTTTTATGAAACTGTTTCGTGTTTTTGTTTTTGTAAAAGCTTGTCCTAACTCTAGCATAAGCATGACAATTGGTCAATACTTTGGAAGTGCTATTTGTATGTATGATTTACAACAAACAGTAACAACACCCTGCATTACTACTGTTATAGGAAGTATGTAGAGTTTTTAACATCGTTGTATATAACGTGAATACAACCCCCTCATCACTACCCTGTATCGCTTACAACGCCCTCTTTGCTATACTATGCATAGTATGAATCACGAACCATCCGACTACCTTTGCCCATTCTGCGACTGGCTCGCCGGCAACGAAACCGACTATAAACGAAATAGCGATATCGTCTTCCAGGACGAAAATGTGACGGCTTTCATTGCGCCGAAATGGTGGGTCAATAATCCAGGGCATGTCATTATCATTCCGAACCACCATATCGAAAATCTGTATGACATGCCGGACGATCTACTTGGCGCTATATATGGCACGGCAAAACGAATCGCCATTGCCATGCGTGCTTCATATGGCTGTACAGGCACTTCAACTCGCCAACATAATGAACCGGACGGTAATCAGGACGTTTGGCACTTCCACGTTCACCTGTTCCCGCGCTATAAAGACGATCAGCTGTATCAAAACCACGATAACAAGACATTTGTGAGTCCCGAAGCTCGCTTGCCCTATGCAGAGCAACT
>Ga0307406_10001320_pt1 | contig 13920 bp, 12 predicted proteins | sample 322Cmetagenome_3_FD_203706 | JGI IMG/M metagenome (GOLD analysis project Ga0307406, IMG submission 203706) | Maize rhizosphere microbial communities from greenhouse at UC Davis, California, United States - 322HYB-C-2 | ecosystem: Host-associated > Plants > Roots > Rhizosphere > Soil | place... | reverse complement strand
ACATGGGTGCGGCGCGCGCCGTGGTCCAGCGCATCGGGCTGCTCGACGAAGACCCCGCTCTGGCCGCGGCCGAGGACTGCGAGTACTCCTATCGTGCTCTGCGTGCGGGCATACCGATCACGTACGCGCCCGAAGTCATGGTCCGGCATGTCGGATGGCGCGACCGGACGCACCGCGCCGCTCAATACCAGCTGTACGGGCGGAGCCTTGCCGGCTTCCTCGGCAAGTACCTGAGGCGGGGCGACGCATTCATCGGGCTTCGGCTGGTCATCCACACGCTGCGCTCCCTGCGACGATGCGTGCGGGGAATGATCACTGGTGACCAGGAGGCAATGCTCAACGGCCTGGGTTATATGAGAGGTCTAGTCCCCGGCCTGCGCGCGGGGTGGCGCAGCGAATCGCGATGAGCCAGCCGCTGGCAAGCCGCGCGGGCAACGCACTCACTTGGAGGATCGGGCAGCTGGTCGGGGTCAAGCTGATCTTCCTCGTCCGGGTGTTCGTCATCGGCCGGCTGCTGGGACCGGGCGAGTTCGGCCTCTTTGCCGTCTCCCTGGTCGCGCTCGACTTCCTCCTCAAGATCACCAACTTCGGCATGGTGCCGGCGCTGGTGCAGCGCCAGGACGCAGAGCCACGGCACTATGATGCGGCCTGGACCATTGGCTTGCTGCGCGCCGGCGTGGTTGGCCTCCTGGTCTTTGTCGCCGCACCGCTGATCGCCGAGCTGTTCAAGGAACCCCGGGCAACGGATCTGGTCCGGGTGCTCGCACTGCGACCGCTGCTCGAGGCCGGCGCCAGCATTCGGGTCGCGGAGCTCACCCGGCAGCTTCGCTTCCGCCCGCTCGCCTGGATCCAGGTCACTGAGGCTGCCGTCAGTACTTCGCTGTCGATTGCGCTGGTCTGGCCGATCGGGGTGTGGGCCCTCGTGGCCGGTCCCCTCGCCGGCGCGCTGGCTTCCCTGATCATCTCGTATGCCGTTGCCCCGTACCGACCGCGGATATCACTGGATACGGAGGCGATGCTTCCGCTCCTCCGATACGGCCGCTGGATCTTCGCCAGTGCTCTCGTCGCTCCCCTGGCCACATCGCTGTTACAGCTTGCCATCTCCCGCCAGCTCGGGGTGGCCGAGCTCGGGCTGTACTTCCTCGCGTGTAAACTGGCCTTTCTGCCGGCCGAAGTGGCCGGCGGGGTGGTGGGTGCGGTCGCGTTCCCGCTCTACGCCGGACTCCAGCACAACCCGCGGCAGGCGACCCGGACCTTCCAGCTGATCCTGATCGGTATGGTCGCCGTGTTGCTGCCGGCGGCGCTGCTCTTGTTCGTGCTCGCCCCGGCGCTGGTGGAGCACGTATTGGGCGCCCGTTGGCAGGGGACCGTCACGCTGGTTCGGGTGCTGGTATGGGTCAACGTCATCGGGCTGCTCGGCGACGCAATTGTTCCGGTCCTGAAGGGGCTTGGCCGCCCCAGTCGAGTGACTCTGCTGGAACTGGTGCAGTACGGGCTGCTCATCGTGCTCGCCTGGGAGCTCGCCGGTCGGTTCGGTCTAGTAGGCGCCGGGGTCACCTGGCTGGTGGCTGTCGCTGCCTCGCAAGTGCTGGGCATGTCCTTTCTGCGACAGCTGCTCCCTCAAGCCTGGGTCGGTCTTGCTCCATCGCTTACCGCCGTGATCACGGCCTCCACCATGGGAGCAGCAGCGGCTTGGGGCCTGGGTCAGATGGATGCTGGTCTGGCGGGGTTGGCAGCGGCAGTGGGAGCTGGTGGGTTGGTAACCGGAGGAGTCCTCTGGACACTAGACCGCCGGCTGCAGCTCAACCTGGTGGACAACCTCCGGCAGGTGTTTCCCCACGTCGTGATGCTGTGGACTGTGCCAGTCGGATTCCCCCGCGCCTGGTTCCCGGCGGCTCGCCGAGGAGGGGCCCGGTGAACGGTGGGAACAAGGGTCTGGTATCCGTGATCATGCCGTTTCTCGACCCACCCGTGACGTTCATGCGCGAGGCCATCGAGAGTGTGCTGGGGCAGAGCTACCCTGACTGGGAGCTCTGGCTGGTGAACGACGGGTCGCGGGAGGATGCGGTTGCACTCGCCCGTGAATACGCCCGGCGATACCCCGACCGAATCCGTTACCTGGAGCACGATGGCGCTCGAAACCACGGGCACAGTGCCTCGCGCAATCTTGCGATTCGTGAGGCGAGAGGTGAGTACATCGCCCTCCTCGATGCCGACGACCTCTGGCTCCCCCGCAAGCTCGGGGAGCAGCTCGCGATCATGAGATGCTTCCCCGAGATCGGCAGTGTGTATGGGAACACGCTGTACTGGTTCAGCTGGAGCGCCCGGCCGGAAGACCACTCGCTCGATTTCATGCCCTCATTGGGCGTTCCCCTAAATTCGGTCAGCCTGCCGCCAAAGGTTTTAGCCAGAATGGTCAGCGGTGCCGCCACTGTCCCGTGCACCTGTAGCCTTCTGGTGCGCCGCTCGCTGCTCGACGAGAGTGGCGGGTTCGAAGAAACATTCACCGGCTTGTTCGAGGACCAGGTCTTCTACACCAAGGTCTTTCTCCGGGCACCGGTGTACGTCGCCAGCCAGTGCTGGGACCGATATCGCCGTCATTCTGTGTCGCTCTGCGCGACGGCGTCGCCGGAGGATGCGGTCGCGGGACGGCGCAAATTCTTGCACTGGATCCGCGAGTACCTGTTGCAGACGAGCATCGATGATGACTCGGTACGACAGGCCGTTCTCCGCGGGCTATGGGAATTGGACCACCCCTGGGGCGCCCGGGTGCTGCGCACTGGGCGGCGCGCTCGCCGATTGAGCCACCGTGTGGCTGCATGGCTGAGCGATCCTGCCAAGGAACTCGGCTGAAGAGCGGAGATCGCCGAAAGCAGCCCGAAAGGCTCCGCAGGGTGGCTGGCTGCTGGATGCCGCACGAGTCTTGCGAAAGCACCGGCCATACCCACTCAGATCACACTCATTCTCGAGCGTGCTTGAAGAGTCCGAGCTGCCGCGGTCGACAGACCAGGAGCAACATGATGCATGCTCTCGTAGTCGGGCTCGTGCTCACGGTGATGGTCGCAACCTCAGCGCATGCGCAGAGGTGGCAGTTAACGACCACTACCAAAGGCGACAGCATGTACACCGATCTCGACCGAGTCGAACAGGTCAGCCCTCATGTCTACCGGGCCTGGTCGAAATACGTGTACCTCAGGCGGCAGAGTGGGAACAGCGATGCCCAGGCCCTGGTCCAGAAAGAGTATGACTGCCGGCAAGGGAGCCGGCGCGTGCTTTCCGCCGTCTTCTACAACGCCGATCAGGCGGTGACTTGGGAATCGAAGCAGCCAGGACCCTGGACCCCCGTCACCCGGCAGCGAGGGAGGCGACAGTGGTTGCAGGTCTGCAATCGGGTCGAGGGGGGAGTGCTCTCCAATTTCACGCGCTGGCTGACGAGCAAACTATGAGGATTGACTCCATGAAGGCTGCATCGGTAACAGAGACCCCGATCAACTCGCTGCGGGTGCTGGCGCGACGGGTACTGTCCCGCGACACACGGCGACGCCTCACCCACCTGACGACCTGGCCGCCGGTCGGGACCGTGCGCTTCGGGAGCCTCCGCCGGCTGAGTCCGGTAAGCCGGGACTGGGGCTTCGACCGCGGTCAGCCAGTGGACCGCTACTACATCGACCAATTTCTCACAGCGCATGCATCCGACATTCGGGGTCGGGTGCTGGAGATTGACAACAGCAACTACACCCGTGCGTTCGGAGGCAATCGGGTGACGCAAAGCGACGTGCTGCATATCTCCGACTGGGGCCCTGGCGTCACCATGGTGGGAGATCTCACTGATCTCGGCAACGTTGAGTCAGGCCTCTTTGACTGCGTCATCGTGACCCAGACGCTGCAGCTCATCTGGGACTATCAGGCGGCGCTCCGGACCATCCACCGCATTCTCCGACCGGGCGGGGTTGCCCTGGTCACGGTCCCGGCCATCAACAAGAGCCGGGATGAAATGGGCGCGTTCGGAGATTACTGGGCCTTCCGGACCATCTCCGCCCAGCGGCTCTTTGCCGAGCTGTTTCCGGCCGAGCAGGTGACCGTGACGGGGTACGGAAACGTGCTGGCGGCAGTTGCGCTCTTGCACGGCATTGCGGCGGAGGAGCTCACCCGCGAGGAGCTCGATCAGCCGGATCGCGCGTACGAACTCACGGTCGGTGTCCGGGCCCGCAAGCCCGAGTAATGAGAGTTCCCGGCGGAAAGCTGGCCGGCCAATCCGCGCAGTGGCTGCTGGGCAAGATGGTCGGCCACGCGGTCATCCTCGGCTATCATCGAGTGAGCGACGATCCCGATCCGTACGGGCTCGCGGTCTCGCCGGAGCGATTTGCCGAACAGCTCGGAGTATTGGGGCGGAGGGGTCGCCCCCTCGCCCTGGGTGAGCTCCCGAGGCTGCTTGCTGCGGGACAAGTGCCGAAGCGAAGCGTCGTCTTAACCTTCGATGATGGCTACGCCGATGTCCTGCACGTTGCAAAGCCCTTGCTGGCGCAATTCGGGATTCCGGCAAGCGTGTTCGTGGTGAGTGGCGCACTCGGTCGCGAGCTCTGGTGGGATCGATTGGCTCGGCTGGCGAGCACCGCAACCGCGGTCGGACTCCCAGTGATGCTTCCAATCGGAGACTCGGCATTCATATGGCCGATGAAGGGAGTGACGTCATCGGAGGAAGGCCTGCGCAGGGCCCTGTATGCCAGGCTCAGAGGATTGGACTCCACGGCGCGGGAGGCGGTCCTGGACCAGTTGGGTGAGCTCGTTGCCGGATCGAGGGGGACCAGCGCAGTTGGTCTCCGGCGTGTCGTCACCGCCGAGGAGCTGCGCTGTTTAGGTGCCGGCGACGGGGTCGAGATCGGTGCCCATACCGTGACGCACCCGGCCCTTTCTCAGCTGAGCACCGAGCGGCAGCGGGAAGAGATCGCCGGCTCCCGGCGCGATCTCGAAGCAGCTGTAGGCCGGCGGGTGTCGGGCTTCTCCTATCCATTCGGCGATACCGGAGCCGGAGCGGCCGCCTTGGTTCAGGAGGCGGGGTTTCTCTACGCCTGCGAATCTCGCAGCGCAGTCGCCTGGCGTCGCACCGAACAGTTCGCCTTACCTCGATTTTGGGTGCCCAATTGGGACGGACCACGCATGGCCAGCTGGCTGGACCGGTGGCTCGATGACTGAGGCGCCTGAGCGCATTGTGGTCATCATCTTGACCTATAACCAGCGGGAGGTGACCCTCCGCTGCCTGGCCGGCTTGCGTGAAATCGGAGAGCCCTCCATTCAGGTGCTGGTGTGGGACAACGGCTCGAGTGACGGCACCGCCGAAGCAGTGCGGCTGGCCCACCCTGAGGTGCTGGTGCACGAACATCCCGGCAATCTCGGCGTTGGCTCCGGCCGGAACGCGGCAGCCGCTCTCGCCCGGCACAGGTTCGCGCCGACCCACCTCCTGTTCCTCGATAACGATATCGTCGTGGCGCCCGGGTTCGTACGGGCGCTGTTGGCCCCATTCCGGGAAGACGCGATGGTCGCCCAGGTTCAGTCCAAGCTCCGGTTGCTGCACGACCCTGCTCGGTTGAACGATGGTGGAGGCTGCCGCATCGAGTGGTGGTGGGGCCGGACGTCCCCGGTGGGGTTCGGGGAGCTCGACCAAGGGCAGCATGATTCCAGGAGACCGTGCGTTGCCTGCGGTGGCGCCATGATGGTCCGGGCGGCCCGATTCGACCAACTCGGCGGATTTGATCCGATCTTCGACCCCTTCGGGCCGGAGGACCTCGACTTTTCACTTCGGCTGCAAAAGGCCGGGTACAAGGCACTGTACGTGCCGGATGCGGTAGGATATCACGAGGTGAGCCACACCTTCGGCAGCGGTTACACTGAAGAGTATGCCCGCACCAAATCGAAGCATTGGCTCCGGCTGATGCGCCGCCATGCTTCAGCCACCGACTGGATCGGGTTTCTTCTGCTGGGCGCGCCAAGGGCGTTCCTGCGGATGATCGTGCGCGAGGCCCGCCGCGGCAATCTGCGGGCCCTGCTGGGTACTGTGCGTGGTGTGTTCGACGTCTCGGCGTCTCGGCCCGCCAGGTAAATCACATGCAACCACCCACGCCTCCGATTCTGGTCACCGGTGCTCACCGCTCCGGGACCTCGTGGGTGGGCAAAATGCTGGCTGCTGGCGGCCAGACGGCCCTCATCAACGAGCCGTTCAACCGCTCCCATCAGACCGGCATGATGCGGGCACCAGTCCGCTCGGTATACACCTATGTCTGCCACCAGAATGAAGCCGAGTATCTGGTCCCGATGCAGGAGACACTGGCGTACCGCTACCACTATTGGGCGCAATTCACGTCTCACCCGGCAAGGGACCTCCCCCGGGCGGCGCGGGATGCGATCGGCTTCCTCAGAGGGCGTCTCACCCGCCGGCGCCCGTTGCTCAAGGACCCATTCGCTCTGTTCTCGGTGCCCTGGTTCACCCAGCGGCTCCACTGCCAGGTCGTCGTGGTGGTGCGCCATCCGCTTGCGTTCGCGAGCAGCCTTAAGCGCCTGAACTGGAGCTTCGATTTCGCAGATCTGCTGGCGCAGCCCCTGCTGATGGACCAGCTGCTGTCGCCGTGGCGAAGCGAGATGGAGCAGATGCAGCGTAGGCCGGGTGACGTGATCAGCCAGGCGAGCCTGCTGTGGCGAGTCATTTACGGGACGGTGGCCCGTTATCGGGTGACCCAGCCTTACCTCACGGTGGTCCGCCACGAGGACTTGTCGGTTCAGCCGGTGAAGGGATTCCGTCAGCTCTACGCAGCCCTCGGGCTCACCTTCTCCGCTTCGGCCGAGCGAACCGTCATTCGGTCGAGCATGGAGAACAATCCCACTGAACTGGCGGCCGGGGATCCCCACGCCGTTCGGCTGAATAGCCGGGCCAATCTCGAGAATTGGAAACACCGGTTGAGCCGCGAGGAGATTGAACGCGTGCTGCAGGCCACGCACGACATCGCCGCTTTCTTCTATGGGGATGGCCCACTCGGAGCCCCGGGTGAGGAGCCGTTGCCCGGCAGGGGCGAGTTGTCGATGGAAGGGAGCCCGCGCTCGGATCTCCGGCTTGACCCGCGGGCCTGGCCCGTGCCGCGGGTACTTCGGGCTCCGTCGGGCAAATCCAGGCTGCGAGTAATCCCCTGAGCACATCTCCGACGATCCTGCTGGACGCGCACGTGCACCTGCACCGTTGCTTCGATCCCGCCGGTTTCCTTGACAGCGCTCGAGAAAATTTCCGAGCTGCTGCAGAGCAGGCCGGCCGCAGCAACAGCATCGGTTGCCTGTGGCTCACCGATCCGCCGGAGGATCGCTCGTTTCACCGCCTGAGCCGGGGCAATCTTGCCGGCCGCCGAATGGACCGGTGGTCTCTGTCTCCCACCAGTGAGCCCACCTCCCTGCTGGCCGTTCACGACTCGGGCGACAGACTCCTCTTGCTGGCAGGACGACAGATCGCGAGTCGAGAGCGGTTCGAGGTGCTGGCGCTCGGCAGTGAGGTCGACTTTTCCTCGGGCCAGAGCCTGGGGGACACCATTGCCGCCGTCCGCGAGGGTGGAGCCGTGGCGGTGGTGCCCTGGGGTTTCGGGAAATGGTGGTTTCGCCGGAGCCGACTGCTGGCCCACGCGCTACGCACTCTACCCACCCGTGGTCTGTTCGTCGGCGACAACGCCGCTCGGCCTCGGCTCTTCCCCCGGCCTCCGTTGTTTGACCTGGCCGCATCGCGAAAAATCTACAATTTGCCGGGCAGTGACCCGCTTCCGCTCCGCTGGGAGATTCGAAAGCCGGGTCGCCTCGGCGCCGTACTCGAGGGTCCGCTGGATCTCTCGCGCCCGGTTGCATCGCTGCTCCAGATGCTGCGCGAGCTCCGTGCGCAACCCCCTCTCTTCGGGACCCCGGACAGCGTCGCCGGATTCGTCCGATCTCAGGTCGGACTTCGCCTGCGTCAGAGGACTGCGGCTCCGGGCCAGCCGGCCGGCGACAACTGATGTGTGGCATTGCCGGAGTGGCCAGCATCGCCGGAAGGTCTGTCATCAACCTTGCTGGGTTGGAGGCGATGACGGACAGCCTGCTCCACCGAGGTCCGGATGCGGCCGGCAGCGCCATCTGCGACGGGGTAGCACTGGGCATGCGGCGGCTCTCGATCATCGATCTGGAGGGCGGAAGCCAGCCGCTGTACAACGAGGATCGCAGCATCAGGGTGGTGTTCAACGGGGAGATCTACAACTACCGGGAGCTTCGCCGAGGTCTGGAAGCGCGGGGCCACCACCTGGTGACCCAGACCGATGGCGAAGTCATTGCTCACCTCTGGGAAGAGCTCGGCCCCAGATTTCCGAACGTGCTCAACGGCATGTTCGCTATCGCACTGCACGACGTGCGCGCCAAACGGGTAGTACTGGTCCGGGACCACTTCGGCATCAAGCCGCTGTACTACGCATCGGTCGATGGCCGCCTGGTGTTCGGTTCGGAGGTGAAGGCGCTGCTGGCATCGAGGATCGTGCCGCGCGAGCTCGATCTCGATGCGCTGGGGGAATTCCTCTCCTGGGAGTACGTCCCGGCCCCGCGGACGCTGCTCCGCGGAGTTCGGAAGCTGCTGCCGGGTGGGATGCTGGAGTTCGATCTGACCGGCGGCAGCCTGACCGAGTCAGCCTGGTGGCAACCGCTGTCAACGAACAGTGTGGCAGGCCTGCCGGCGAGCGAGCGGGAGTGGGAAGAGGCAATTGACGCCAAGCTCCGCGAAGCCGTACAGCGCCAGCTCATTAGTGATGTGCCGCTCGGCGCTTTTCTCTCGGGAGGGGTGGATAGCTCGCTGGTGGTCGCGGCCATGGGGAGGGCCCAGACCTACAGCATCGGTTTCGATGACCCGACATACGACGAATCCAGCTGCTCCCGTCGGGTTGCCGCCCATCTCGGAGTGAACCACACCCTTGAGGTGATTCGCCCCGACGCGATGGCGCTGTTCTCGAAGCTGATGCGGTATATGGATGACCCCATTGCGGATGTCTCGATCTTCCCTACCTACCTCGTTTCCCAGGTCGCGCGCCGAGCTGTAAAGGTCGCCCTCTCCGGGGATGGCGGTGACGAAGTTTTCGGCGGGTACGAGACCTACGCCGCGCAATCCGCCGCCCGGCTCTGGAACCGGGTGCCAGGCTCCGTCCGGGAGAAGGCGGCCCGTCTCATGACTGGCCGAATTCGGCCGACCGCCAGCAAGAAGGGTCTGGTGAACACGGCACTCCGGTTCCTGGAGGGTGCCGGGCATGACGGCCGGCTCGGCCATGCGCGCTGGCGGCTGTTCGTGGCGGAGGGGCTACGCCAGGAGCTCTTCATGCCTGAGGCACTCGCAGCCATGCCGACGAGCGTGGGCGAGCACGTGTTTCGACTGGCGGACGAGGCCGGCCAGCGCGGGGAGATCGATCGCGCCTTGTACATCGACCTGCGGAGCTATCTGGCCGATAACTGTCTGGTGAAGGTTGATCGGATGGCGATGGCCTGCTCACTCGAGGTCCGGGTGCCACTCCTCGATCCCGAGCTGGTCTCGCTGGCGTTCCGGCTACCGGAGCGGTTCAAGGTGGCCGGTCAGCAGACCAAAGTTCTCCTCAAACAACTGGCGGCGCGCCGGGTCCCCCGGGAATGCGTCTACCGCCGCAAACAGGGTTTCAGCGTCCCAATGAAGCACTGGCTGAACCAGGAATTCCGCCCCTTGGTGGACGAATTACTCGCGCCCGATCGGCTCCGGCAGGAAGGCATCTTCCGGGTCGACACGGTGGAGCGCCTCAAGGGTGAGCACGCTCGGCAGCAGCAGAATCACAGCCATGTGCTCTGGGCGCTGGTGGTGTTCCAGGATTGGAGGGCGCGATGGGGGGTGTGATTGCTCGCAATCCGGGAGCGGCAGCCGGTAGAACCTATGATGTCATCGTCATTGGAGGCGGCGTTTACGGAATTGCCGTTGCGCACCGCGCAACGTGCCTCGGACTCCGGGCACTACTGCTCGAACGCGACGACTTCGGCGGGGCGAGCTCAGGGAATTCCTTGAGGATCCTGCACGGCGGGATCCGGTCCCTCCAGTCGCTCGACCTGCGGTGTTTCCGGGACATGTTCGTGGCGCAAAGCTGGTTTCTCCGCCATTTCCCGGAACACGTGGCAGCGCTCGAGTGTCTGATGCCGCTGTATGGGCGCGGGCTGCGGCGCCCCCTGGCTTTTCAGGCAGCGCTGAGGCTCGACCGGCTGCTGCGGCGATTGTGCGCGATTGGACACCGAAGCAGCGGCCTTCCCGCCGGGAAGGTGCTGGACGTCCAGGAGACCCAGGATCGGTTCTCTCTGGTCCCATCACCTGGCCTGCAAGGCGGTGGCGTCTGGTACGACGTCCTGATGCGCCACCCACAGCGGGTCCTCATTGATTGGCTTCGCTGGGCCTGCGACGGGGGTGCCACGGCGCTGAACCGGGTTGCTGCGCAGCAGCTTCTCGTGAAGAATGGACGAGTCGCTGGAGTTGTGGCGCACGACGGATTGACGGACAGATCGCTCCTGTTCCGTGCCTCCACTGTCATCAACTGTGCCGGTCCCTGGAGTGAAGAGCTAAGCCGTGCGTTTGATCGGAACGCTCCCGAATGTTTCCGTCCCACACTCGCGTTCAACTTGCTGCTGGATCGCCTGCCCATTGCGCAATCGGCGGTTGCGGTAGAGACCCCGTCGGGAAGCCGGCGCACATATTTCATCGTGCCTTGGGGAAAGCATACGATGGTGGGGACCTACCATGGGCCTGAACCTGTTTTGCCCGATCAGCTGGGTCCCTCCACGGAGCAGATCCAGCAGATGCTCCGGGAGCTTAACGCCGCGGTACCGACATGGAACCTCCGGCTCGACACCGTCCTCCGGGTGTACAGCGGGCTTCTGCCCGGCAGGTTCCAAGGCCAGGAGGAGGAGCTCGAGACCAGGGCCACGATTCACGATCACGGACGCAACGGCGGTCCGCCGGGCCTCTTTACGGTAGCTGGCGTCAAGTTCACCACCGCGCCGGTCGTCGCTGCCCGGGTGCTTCGGGCCGCCGGGCTCCGGACGCGGGGCCCGATCGCTCAGGTTCCGCGCCCGCCGGCTCGTCCAATCCCCGATCTGGCCAGCTTCCGTCGAACCCTCGCCACCAAACCCCGGGAAGCGGCGGAATGGCTCCGCACCCTGGTTGCCGAGGAGTCGGTGCTGTCGGTGAAAGATCTCCTGCATCGGCGCACCGACTGGTCGTTTGATCCGAGCGAAGAGCATGAGCTCGAACGTTTGATCAGACCGCTCATGCCCCCAGTGGGTGCTGCTCCTGAATCCTTGAGCCAGGCGAGGGCTGGATGATCGCGATTGCTGTCGCACCAAGCACGACGATGCCCTGGCAGCTGCAGCTCTACCAGAAGTCGCTGAAGAAGCAGCAGAAGATCAAGCTCCTGCTCGAGCTGCTTGGTCCCCTCGAAGGTCAGCGCTGCCTTCTAGTCACCAATGGTGACAACAATGGTGCCATGAACCTGGTGCTGCGCCAAGCCGGTGGTGACTGGAGCTGGGCCGAGATGGAAGAGGTCGGCATCCCGGCAATGGAGGCCCTGCTGGATGAGCCGGTGGCGCACGCAGATTCGGAACGGCTGCCGTTCCCAGACCGGGCTTTCGATCGGGTCGTGGTGATCGATGTCCATGAGCATCTCTCTTCGGTCTCGGAGCTCAATCAGGAGATCGGAAGAGTTCTCGCCGCCGGCGGACTGGCAGTGGTGACCACTCCCAATGGCGCACTATGGTTGCCAGTAGCATTGCTCAAGCGGCTGTGCGGAATGCATCCGCGGCAGTATGGCCACGTGGTCCAGGGATACACGGCAGCCCAACTCGAGCGCATGCTCCAGGCGGTGAACCTGACGCCCGAACGGCGGGGCGCGTACTCGCGGTTCTTCACCGAGCTGGCCGAGTTCGCCATCAATTTCGGTTACGTGAAGATCCTCGCCCGGCGCAAGAAGGGACCTCCGGTACCGACCGGGACCATCGCCCCGGGTTCGGCCGACCAGCTCCGCGCGGTCAACCGCACCTATCACATGTACGCGATGATCTACCCCTTCGTCCGGGCCTTCTCGCGCCTCGATACTCTGGTGCCAGGCCGCGGCGGGTACGCGGTGGCCGTGGCCGCGCGGAAGGCCGCATGAGCGCCAGGCGTACGGTCCTGGTCACCGGGGCCGGCGGATTCATCGGTGCCCACCTCGTGGACCGATTGGCGTCACTCGGCATGCAGGTGCGTGCCCTCGACCTGCGGCCGCAGGTCAGATCAGCCCGCGACGAGGTACAGGCGCACCAGGTGAATATCTGCGATCCTGCCGCCGTGGCGCCGCTCCTCGAAGGGGTGGATACGGTCTTCCACCTGGCCAGCCTGCACCTCGAGGTGGGAGCGGACCCAGCTGCCTTCGACGCCGTGAACGTAAAGGCGGCCGCCGATCTGGTCACGCTTGCCGCCGAGCGCGGAGTGCGCCGGTTCGTGCACACCAGCAGCGTCGGTGTCTATGGCGATGCAGGGCGTGGTCTCCCGCTCGCAGAGAGTGCGCCCAAACATCCCGACTCACCCTACGAGCGTTCCAAGCTCAAAGGCGAGAGAGCTGTTCTGGCCCGGGGGCATGACGCTGGCCTGGAGCTGGTCGTGCTTCGGCCGGCTTGGGTCTACGGGCCCGGATGCCCCCGCACCGGCAAGCTGCTTCGAACCCTTGAGAAGCGGCAGTTCTTCTATATCGGACGCGGCGACAATCTCCGCCATCCGCTGTACATCGACGAGATGATCGATGCTTTCACCCTGGCTGCGGGAGCCGGCGGACTGCACAGCCGGATCTTCAACGTGGGTGGGCCGGAGATCATGCCTCTTCGGGCTATGGTTGAGACCTTCGCGCGCGGAGCCAAGCTTCCGATACCGACCCTGCATTTGCCAATGGCGCTGGGGTACGTCGCCGGTTGGGGGGCGGAACTGGCCTTTCATGCCGCCGGTCACGAGCCTCCGCTCTCCCGGCGGAGCCTCGCCTTCTTCCGCAGCAACAATGCGTGGGACATCTCGGCGGCCCGCAACGAGCTGGGCTTCGAGCCCACCATTGACCTCGACGAAGGTGTTCGGCGGACCCTGGCGGGCAGCCCTGTCCGGCCTGTCATGATGGTCAAATGACCCTTCATCATCTGGGAGTTGCCTGAGCATGTGTGGAATCTGTGGCGTAGCAGGTGGAGTGATGGAGCGGGAGCGCCCCCGAGTGAAGGCCATGATGGATGCCCTGGCGCATCGCGGTCCGGATGATGCCGACCTCCACGCCGAAAAGGACGCGGTACTGGGCCATCGCCGGCTCACCATCATCGACCTGAATGCCGGCCGCCAGCCCCTCGGCAGCGAGGACGGCAGCATGTGGATCACCTTCAATGGGGAGATCTACAACTATCGGGAGCTGCGGGCGGAGCTCGAAGCCGCCGGATACCGGTTTCACACCGCCAGCGACACCGAAGTGCTGCTCCGGCTCTATCAGCGCGACGGCGAGGCGTGTCTCGCGCGGCTGCGTGGCATGTTCGCCTTTGCCATCTGGAATTCGCGGACCGAAACCCTCTTCGCTGCCCGCGACCGCTTCGGACAGAAGCCGTTCTTCTATGCGGAGCGCGGTGGACGTCTGTTGTTTGCCTCCGAGGTGAAAGGCCTCCTGGCGCATGGCGATATCGCTGCAGAGCCGGAGCCGGTTGCCATCGATTACTATCTCGGCCTTCGATTTGTGCCCCCACCTCTCACGATGTTCCGTGGGGTCCAGAAGCTCCCCGCCGGTCACTGCCTGACTTGGCGCCGGGGCAACCTGGCCGTCCGCCCGTACTGGTCGCTCCAGTTTGGTCAGGATCAGACGCGAACCGAGGGCGACTGGA
>Ga0307406_10001318_pt1 | contig 13933 bp, 9 predicted proteins | sample 322Cmetagenome_3_FD_203706 | JGI IMG/M metagenome (GOLD analysis project Ga0307406, IMG submission 203706) | Maize rhizosphere microbial communities from greenhouse at UC Davis, California, United States - 322HYB-C-2 | ecosystem: Host-associated > Plants > Roots > Rhizosphere > Soil | place... | reverse complement strand
CAATCCGCTTGCGGCATAGACCGTTACTGAGGGCTCCGACTTCCTCGAAGAATCCCTCGAAGCCCGCGGGAGTGATCATGCACATCAGGCGCCCGGGCTCGTTGCCGATGTAGCGGTAGCCATGGGGAATGCCACGCGGTGCGAAGATGGTGGTGCCCTTGCCGGCGACGAAGGTCTTGTCGCCCACAGTCCACTCGTATTCGCCCTCGAGCACTTGGAAGGTCTCGTCTTCCCGGTGGTGGATATGCGGAGGCGGGCCGGTTCCGGGCACATCGTGCGATTCAGCCACGCCGACGGTTCCGCCGGTATCGCTGCCGCGCAGGCGGACCACCATCGGGATGCCCAGGATGTTCAGATTCGTGCCTTCGGAAGGAATGACGAGGGGGTTCATGGAAGACGGATCGGCTACCTCGAAACCTGATAAGGTCCGGCGGGGACAGCGAGCACTTCTTTGATTCCGTCTCGCCCCGCTTCGCGGCTTGTCCACCCGCGGTTCCGGGGCTAGGACGGGTGCTGATGAAAGCGCTCCTGAAGGCCGTAGCGATCACGATCCTGCTCTCCAGTCTCTCCGGATGTCTCACCAAGCGGACCGTCACCCGCGGTGGGCAGACGGTCAGCGAGGGCTACAGTTTCAAGCGACCCTTCAAGTCGGCCTCAAGTCCCGACTGATCCGGCGCACGGGATAGACACCGTTTCCTAACAGCGGGGAAATGCCTTGGCTTGGCCATTCCATGGCCAATAGCTTTCGCCGCGTATTATCATGAGTTGTGATTCCGGATCGAGCGCCTCCCGTTGGACGATGGGCACTCGCAAATCGTGGGCTGCGTCGGCGGTCCTGTTTGCGTTGACGGCGACAGGCTTTGGCCAGGACGCCACTCTGACCGCCGCGCGAGTTTGGACCAATACGGGCGGCAAGAAGATCAATGCCGAATATCTCGGCATTCGCGGCGAGGACGTGGCGCTCAAGCTTGCCGGTGGAAAGATCTCGTTCGTTTCCTTGGCCAGCCTTTCCATGGCGGACAATGCATTCGTGAAGGCGAACCGGCTCGACTATCATGAGAAGTGGCAGGCGTGGCCTGCGGATGCCAGCCAGACGATGGTGGCATTGGACGTGCAAGAGGAAGTTGCCGATTCCGGATACATCTACACGACCAAGAACTTCCGCTTCAAATGTGACGTTAACCTCGGCCCCGTGCTCATGCGGGACTTGGCGCGGACCTTCGAACTGACACTTCAACTTCACGAGAAGTCGCCCTTTGGCATTCTGGCAAAGCCCGAGAAGGATCGCTTCGAAGCCAAATTGTTCGGCAAGCTGGACACCTATAAGTCGGCTGGCGGACCCGAGAGCACCGCCGGTGTCTACATTCCCAAGCAAAAGGTCTTCCTCGCTCCCTTGGAACTCATGGGCGTTCGCGAAAGCTCGGCGGGTTGGCGCAAGATTTCCGACGAATACGATGTCTCGACCATCGTCCATGAGCTGACCCACATGCTCACCCATGAGCTGCTGGACAACCTGCCGACGTGGATGAACGAAGGATACGCCGAGTACATTGCCTCGATCCCGATCCAGGCGAAGATGTTCAAGACGGACAACGACAAGATCCGTGAGGGCGTGCGCGATGTCTTCGCCACGAGCCATTTCAAAACGCTTTCCGAGAAGCAACAGTCAAACTGGGGCAAGGCGGAGCGCACCGAGTACTTGAAAAGCGGTCAGGTTCCTCCGCTTCGCAGCGTGGCCGAGGTGCTGCAGATGACGGATGAAACGTGGGCGAATGGCGGCATGCCGAAGGAGCCGCAGCCAAGCGGTTCAGGTCCGCGGGGAATAAGGGAGGTAACGCCGTTTGGTAGCCGGGGTATCAACCGCATGCCCCAGCTTTACCGGACCTCTCACCTGATCCTCTACTACTTCATCCAGATCGAGGGTGAGAAGGGCGTGGCGAAGATCCGCAAGTTCCTTGAGGAGAACCGCCGCAACATGGACCGCTACGAGGAGTACCGGCAGGACTACGAGGACTACCAGAAGGCGATGCTCGCTTTCTATGAGCTGCCCGGTGTCACCAAGCTTCCCGACGGCAGGTTCCAGTATCCCTCCAATCTCACGCCGCCGAAGGCACCGGAAGGAGACCCGCCGGACGTGAATGCCCTCAAGCTCGGCGGCCTGAGCGCCTTGCTCGATGGCGAGTCGGCGGAGACCGTCGGCTCGCGCATCGAGGCAGCGCTGCGCAAGGATCTGGAAATCAATCTTACCTTCCAATAGGCGACAGGCGCCGACGGGTGATCAAGGCACCCGCTTGCCGTTCGCATCTTCGAGCCACACAGACGAGCCTTCCTTGGCGAGTTGGCCCTTCACCACGTAGGTTGCGTTCGGCTTCGGGGTGAGAGTCACCGTCGCCTTGGCAGGCTTGGCAACCTTGCCGCCCATCGCATAGAGGAGTGCGGGGCCATCGGCTGCGAATCGATCGTGACCGGACAGCTCGATCTGCAGGGGTTGGCCGGCTGGCACCTTGACCTGCGAGTCACCCATTTGCACCACCGGGCCACCGCCGCGAGGGGTCTGCATGGCGGACGCGTTGCTCAGCTTGCCGTCGATCTTGGCGACTTCGAAGACCGTCGACTTGAAGGCATCGTGAGCGGTTCCGGTATTACGGATCGTCGCCGTTGGACCGGTCTAGTCCTTGGGCAGATTGTAGTAACTCACGCAGCTCGGAAGGGCCAAGGCGAGGGCGGCGGGGACGGTAAAGCGGAAGAACTTCATGTGACAACGGGAAGATGAGCGGGAAGCTGTGTGGAACATCGAATCGACGCAAGATTTGAAAGCGCTGCTGCCCGGCTGCTTCGGAAATGACAAACCCCCGGGCTTGCATCCCGGGTTCTCCGGTGCGAGGGAAGTCGCCGCGTTCAAACGGGCGCTTGAATTTATGGATTCCGCGCCGCGCGTCTCTGAGCGCACCCTGCTCCTGCTGCTCGCCTGCGTGCAGTTCACTCACATCATGGATTTCATGGTGATGATGCCGCTCGGTCCGCAGCTCATGCGCGAGCTGGACCTGACCACTACTTCGTTCGGCCGCATCATTTCCGTCTTCGCCCTCGCCGCCGGGCTGGTCGGACTCGCCATGGCACCGTTCGCCGATCGCTTTGATCGACGGAGGCTGCTGCTGATCTGTTACGCGGGTTTTGCCCTCGGCACGCTGGCTTGTGGTCTCGCAACCACGCCGGGCATGCTGATGGCGGCTCGGGCGATGTGCGGTGCCTTTGGTGGGGTCAGCGGGGCCACGATCATGGCCATCGTCGCCGATGTGGTGCCTGCGGAACGCCGTGCACGCGGCATGGGGATCATCATGACCGCGTTTTCCGCGGCAGCGGCGCTCGGCGTACCGCTGGGATTGAAGCTGGCGCAGTGGTGGAAGTGGGAAGCGCCGTTCCTGGCCATCGCAGCCATCGCGGCAGGCGTGTGGGTCTTGCTGTTTCGCGTCTTGCCGCCGGTGCGGAGCCATCTAGACGTCGCGGGCGTGAATCCTCGCAAGGACTTCCTGACCCTGCTTAAGGATCGCAACGCATGGACCGGCATCGCGCTGATGATGATCTGCGTGATGGGTCACTTCATGATCATCCCCTACCTCTCGCCTTATTTGGTCGGAAACGTGGGGCTGGCAGAGAAGCACCTGTTTCTTGTCTACCTCGTCGGTGGAGTGGTCACGATTTTCACCGGCCCGTACGTCGGAAAGCTGGCCGACCGGCATGGGCGCTTCCGGGTCTTCGTCATCATGATCGCCTGCGCCTGCTGTGTCGTCGGACACATGGCGACTTCGGGGCCTTTGCCGCTGTGGCACGTGCTGGTCAATGCAGCGCTGTTCTTCATCTTCGCCAGCGGACGTTTCATTCCCGCGCAGGCCACCATCTCGCTGGCCGTGCCTCCGTCGCGGCGGGGCGCCTACATGAGCCTGATCTCCTGCTCGCGCGACCTCGCCTCGGGTGCCACCGCGGCTATTGGTGGCATGATCGTCACCCGCACCGAAAGCGGGTCGATGCTCCACTTCGATCGCCTCGGCTTGCTCGCCATCACCCTCAGCCTTGGAAGCCTCTGGATCTTCCGTCAGGTCAGGGTGGCGGAGTGAAGGCTGGTGAGTCTCCCGATTGTATTCCGCGTCCAGATTCGGAGTAGGAGCAAGGAAAGCGGCGTGCTAGATCCTGCGCGATGTGGCTGTGGACTTCGCGGACATAGGCCTCGATGCGGTCATCGGGACAGAGAGTATTGTTGCTCGTCTTCATCTCGAACTCGACGTAGAGGCCGGGCTTGTCGGCGAGGAAGTCGAGAAGCGCATCGAGAAACAGCAGCGGCTCGCCTTGCTTCCTGGTGGTGATGCCCTTGGCGGTTTCGGCATTGAGTTTTTCGACCGGTCCCTTGCCATGGTGGGTGCGATCGAGCGAATCGCCGTGGAGGATCACGAGCTTGCCATCCTTCGTCATGCGGATGTCCGTTTCGAAGCCGCGGGTGCCTTTTTCATAGCTGCTGCGGAAGGCGAAGAGGGTATTCTCCTCGAACTCGAAGGATCCGCCGCGGTGGGCGAAGTGGAAGGGTTTCTTCGGCTCCGCTCTAACAGATTGGCAGAGCAGCGGAGTAAGTAGTGCGGCAATGCAAAGGGTGGACGGCAAAAGGCGCTTCATGGGGCTGAACATGGTCGGGTCACCGGAGTGCTACGGGTCCCGAGAGGCAACGATTTCGCCATCGCAAAGTTTTCGGGGATCCCTTCACCATCCTCGATTGCCTTGGTGAATGCGGATCACCTTGCCATCCATGCGATCGACGAGAACGCTCACGGTGTAAAAGTTCCTGGTGAATTGGACCTCATAGAACACGGGATCCGGTGAATCCGAAACGGCAGCGATGTTCTTCCACGCCTTCGGTTCATGATCGATCACTCCATAGACTCCCCATGGTTCCTTCTCCTCCTTGGTGCCTTTCCGTAGCTGGCACGTGATCTCGTAATCAGCGCCCCCGTCCGATACGCTGCGAACCGCTTTCCAATTTTTCCAAGCGATCACCACGGCTTCCGCTTCCGTGATCCTGGTGGGTTCCTTCCGCAGCCACTCTGCGATTTCCTCCACCTCTGACGATGTGGGGCACGGCGATCCGTGAATGGTCCAACGGCCATCGCGTGGATCGGGAATCGCTTGGATCAGCGCTCCTCCTACAAGCACGCCATCCACGGTGACTCGCCACTGAGCGAAGTAACCTTGGATCGATCGCTCCACGCGGATGCGATCTCCCGCTGGGCGTTGGGCGGGGAGATCGAAGCCGAAGACCCGTCGGTGGAAATCCGCAAAACGCCTTTCAATTTGCTCGGGCGAGGTCGCGTTCTCCAAGCGCACGTTCTGGACTAAAGCGCGAGTAACTTCGGTTCCTTCGGGATTGAAGTCGAGCACGAGGAACGCCTTGTCCGGGGCTCGGTAGCTTGAGGAGATCATTTGGTCCGAGGCGCTGATAATCAGCTCACCGGGCATGTGCATGCCGTAGGCCTTGCCAAGTGACTTGGCCCTGTCTCCGACAGTCTTTCGAACGGCTTCTGTGAGTTCGATATTTTCCGGAGGTGCTGGGCTTGGCGGTTGGGGCACGGCGACCAGAGCTGAGAGAGGAGCGTGTTCGTAGACGGCCAAGTTCTCCACATCGCCAGGGGTATAGATCCGGGTCTTTGTAGGCTCGGCGGCAGTCGCTGCCGAAAGGCTACCCGCGAGAAGAAAGGGGATGATGACTCTTCCAACCATGCTTCAAGAGTAGCCGGAGGTTCGCGGCATCAGCGTAAAGGCGAAGTAAATTCAGCGAGTTGCCCTCAGGCGCGGAGGGCCTCTTCTTGAGAGAGCTTGAATCGATCAAAGAAGCTCTGATGCGCGGCGACGATGCGCTGGGCGGCCTCGACTTCGGGTGTCGGGTCGGTATTGCCGCGGTCATAGGTGCCGCCGAGCACGATGCCATCCGCGCGGGGGAACATGTAGTAGTCCCCGTGGATCAGATTGTAGTCCACGCCCGGCTGGGGCATCAGAATGGAGAGCTGGCCTTTCACCGGGATCAATGAGGCGTCGCTGGTCAAGGGACCCGCGCCGAGACCGGTGCAGTTGAAGATCCGGGCGTGCGGCAGCGCGAGCATCGCATCACGGGTTGGAACCTCGCGGATGGCGATCGATGCACCGGCACCCTGCACCTCGGACAAGAGGGTGGCGAGGTAGACGGGCGGCTCGATCATCATCGTGAAGAAACGACGGACGTGAGGCATGGGGAACACGTGCTCGCCGGGTCCGAAATCGCGGAAGCCGATCTGGAACTCATGCAACGCACTGCCCGGTCCACTCAGCCAGCCATTCGCGTGAGGGTTCTGGCTCAGGTAGTAGTTTGGCAGCCAGCGCACACCCCAGCGCGGACCCACCAGCAGCTGGAAATATTCGAACGACAACCGTGCCGCTTCCACGAACTGCTGCGCGAACTCTTCGGTCCGTTGCCGCGAGTCGCAGACGGAGAACGGCCACCACTGCGCGCCAGCGATGTTCGACGTGGTGTCCGGTGGCAGTGCCTTTGTATAGAGGGTCACGCGTGCCCCCCGGAGCTGGAGCAGCCGGGCTGTGGTCAGGCCCATCACGCCACCGCCCACGATGGCGCAATCGAGGCCGGAAACCGGTCCCGCCAGCCGCACCGCTTGAAGGGAGCTGCCCCACGACAACGTCATGCCACCGCCGCCGTGGCCGAAATTGTGGATCAGTAACTTGTCTCCAGCTTCCTCGCGCCGGACCACGAAGCCCTCCGGCCGATATGGGCGCAGGCCCGCGACCGTGCGGATCACTCGCGCCGGGTCCACCACCACCGGCTTCAGCGATGCTCCCTCCAATGGCTCGCGAGGCGTGGCTTTGGAAGCTGCCGGCGTTTCCTTCGAGGCGTTGTCTGTGTCCGATGGCTTGCGGCGGCAGGCACCGGTCAGGGCAAGGCCGGTCAGAGCGAGGGCGTGGCGACGATCCATGGACCCATGGCTACGCGGCTACCTCCCCCGACTGTTTCCGAAAGATTGTGCGGATGGTCAGATCATCGGCGATTCCCGTTTGCGCTGTGGCCATCGTTCGGGAAGTTGACTGGCCATGCGTACCTCCGGCTTTCATCACTTTTTCGTGGCGGCGGCCCTCGCCTTGTCCGTGCTCGCGTCTGCGCAAGACTCCTCTTCCGGGATGGAGAAGTTTCCCGCACTCGATGCCGATCTAACAGGTTTTCAATATCCTTTCGAGGTGAAGGAGCTGGCGCTCAAGGAGCAGGGCCACGAGCTGAAGATGGCTTACATGGACGTGAAACCATCCGCGGCTGCCAATGGCCGCTCCGTTCTGTTGCTTCACGGCAAGAACTTCTCCGGCGCCTATTGGGAACGCACCGCGAAGGAACTCGCCGGTCGTGGCTTCCGGGTGATCCTCCCCGACCAGATCGGCTTCGGCAAATCCTCCAAGCCCACCGACATCCAATACAGCTTCCAGATGATGGCGGCGCATACCAAGGCGTTGCTCGATCACCTCGGAATCGGTAAGGCGGCGGTGGTCGCTCATTCGATGGGCGGCATGGTCGGCACGCGCTTCGCGCTGATGCATCCGGCCGCGACGGAGAAGCTGGTGCTGGTCAATCCCATCGGGCTTGAGGATTGGAAGCGCAAGGTGCCGTATCAGAGCATCGACGCCGCCACTGCCGCGGAGCTGAAGAAGGCCCCGTCCGCGGTGAAGGACTACATGCAGACCGTTTATTTCGATGGCAAGTGGAAGGAGGAATACGATCCGCTGTTAGCCATTCAGGTCGGCTGGATGAAAGGTCCCGACAGGGAGAAGATGGCCCGAATCACGGCGATCACCTCGGACATGGTGATGACCCAGCCAGTGCTCTATGAGTTCCCGGACCTGAAGGTGCCGGCGCTGTTGATCATTGGTGAACGCGATCGCACGGCCATCGGCAAGAATCTCGTGTCGAAGGAGGTCGCTGCCACGATGGGGCAGTATCAAGAGCTGGGGAAAGCGGCTGCTGCGGCGATTCCCGGAGCGCGGCTGGTGGCCTTGCCGGGAATCGGACACGCACCGCAGGCGGAGGCCTTTGATGACAATCTCCGGGCGTTGCTGGATTTCCTGTGACTTGTTCCCGCGGCGCCAACTCACTGCGCCTTCCACTGCAACGCCGTTCCCGATGGCAGCAGCCGCATCGCACGGGCGATGTCCCAATTCGCCAAACGGAACCCACCGATACCTTCCTGCGACTTCATCCGCGCGGGGATGCTGGTGCCATGCAGACCGTAGGGTAGGGGATCGTTGCTGTTCGCCTTCGCAAGGTGGATCCAGGCGATGCCGACGGGATTGTTAGGGCCGGCGGGTAGGAATTGCGGGGCTGCCAATGGTGTGGCATCCACAGGCGTAGCGGCGGGTGGTTGACCGGGTGTCGAGAGTGTCGCCGGAGTGGGTTGAGCTTTCGGTGCTTCGCGGAACTCGCGGGTGGTGCTCAGGCGTGGCTGCGGAATGGCATCGAGTATTTTCCACGTGCCGCGTCCGGTGAGGCCCGGCCGTGCCGACGCCACGGGCAGGATCGCGACGATCTTACCATCGCGTGAGATCTCGAGTCGCGACAGGGCAACGACCGCAGCTGTCACTGGTTGCTGGGGATCTGCGGCAGGCTGCAGCGGCGCATCGAGTGCCTTCTCGATTTCAAAGGGAACCACGTTCGGGACTTGGAAGATAGTGCCCACCTCGGGCGCTGCCTTGAGCTTCGAATTCCGCTCGCGCAGGAAGCCTTCGTCGCAGTGGAAACGCTCGGCGACGAATTCCCACACGCTCGTGTAGCCGAGGAAATCGGCCGCGGCCATTTCATCATAGGTGAGCGGTGGCACCGGCGGTGCGGTCAAAGCGGTATTAGAAGATCCCTTCTTTTTAACCGGAGCTTTCTTCATTGCGGGAGAAGAAGGGGCCTTGCCTGCCGTAGCGCCTGCGTCCCGCGGCTTGATGAATTTGAAATCCTCCGCACGCAGGACATAGCTGGCGTACGGCTGCTTCACTACGGACAAGGCCTTCGCCTTGAGCTGGGCGGGATTCGCGGCATCCGGATGTGTGTCCTGATAGATCTGGCTGACCTTCAGGAAGGTGGGGCCGCTTTTGCCATCGATCGCGCCCGGCGAGAACATCTCGCGATCCAGGAACACTTGGATCAGCACCGTCTCCAGCACGAGCTGCTCATAGGTCATGGGCTCGGCATCCACGGGCTCTCCGGGTGTGCCGTCTTCGCTCTGGCCCTTCTTGGCGCCTGGCTTCGACTTCAATTTCGCTTTCGGCTTGGGCTTCGCCTCCGGCGGCGGTGGTGGTGGCGGCGGCGGTGCCATTTCCAGCAACTCCGCCGGTGTGGGAATCTTCAACACCTGGCCGATGATGATGCGGTCCTCCTTCAGCCCGTTGGACTGCTTCAACTGCTCCGGCGTCATGAAGAACTTCCGCGCGATTTTCACGAGCGCGTCGCCCTTCTTCACCTCATAGGTCGTCGGGCGCGGCTCCACGGCTGACGGAGCGGCGGTGCCGGGATCCGCCCCCGGGATGGCGGGCTTTGGTGCCAGCTCTTCCGGCAGCGGCATGCCCCATGCGCTGGTGGCTGAGGGGGCGACACTCCATTTCCAATTCACGGCCTCCTCCAAACCCGGCTCGACCTTCGGCGAGGCCGGTTTTGGAGGTGCCGTTGGATTGGGAGAGGGGGAAACCTGGGCGAATAGACCACCACAGGTGAGCCACAGGGGGGCGATGCGCGATAGGGAACGCACGATCGGGAAACGCATGACATCCACCTTACCCAAGGCGGAGATTGCGGCAACGAGGAATCCTCATGTAGCAGGGCGGTTGTCGCCAGAGGCCGGTCGATCTGCCGCGATAGAATATGTTTCGTTGAGCTTCGGCGTTGCCGAGCAGTCTTGATTTGGCCACGAAGAAGCCCCGGCCGCACGAAGGCAGCCGGGGCTCGGATCTTCTATCTCAGTCTATCTCAGGCGCTCCGCTTTACGGAGTCACGAGCACTCGCATGAAGCCCTTGCCTGAGGCGCCGTTGGAGCCGTTCAGGCTGAAGGTCTTCCAAGTGTAGCCGGTGGGCAGCGTGACTCCGGCGGGTGGCACCGCGGTGGGCACCACGTTCACCGTTTCACCGAAGGTGGTCAGGTTGATGCTGCCTTGCACGGTGTAGCCATAGGTGGGATCGTCCGAAGGCGCGCTCTTCGAGGTAGCGCCGGTGAAGGTTCCCGTGCCGGTGCGGACCGCGATGGTCAGTAGCAGCTCCTTGAGCGAGTCGCCATCGAAGTCGCTGTCCGCCACGATCGAGTAGATCTTGGCATTGTCACCGCCGTTGTTCGGCGTGCCGCCCAGCGCGAACTCGACCTGGTTGGTGAGGCCGTCGCCATCCGGATCGTCGCCGGGATCGCGGTCGGCTACCGGGATCGACGGATAGCCGGCGATCCAAGTGCCAAAGGCAGAGCCCGAGGCGCCCACCGTGAGCACCAGGTCGTTTCCGACCACAGCGACGGTGCCGGTGAGGCCGGTGAGGTTGACGACGGTGTCATCGAGGACGCCCCCGGTCTGGCCGGTGATGCCGTTGGTGGTGTGGACGAGCGTGTAGGTGCCGTCCGCCGGTGTGGCGGTGGCGGTCAGGTCGAGGATGTCGCCAACGGCAGTCAGGTCCAGCGAGAGCACCGAGCGAGTCTGCTGGGCTCCGGAAGTGGCGGCCACTGCGAGCGCGTGGTGGGCACCAGCGGCCACCGTCATCGGACCGCCGAAGTCGCCATTGCCGCCGAGCGTAGCGCCAGCGGAGACGGTCACCAGACCGGTGGCCGAGGGGGAATCCCCTGTGACAAGGAGCGTTCCTTCATTCACGGTGGTCACACCGGTATAGGTGTTCGCTCCGCTGACCGTCCAGGTGCCGGTGCCGTTCTTGATGATGCTGGCAATGGAGGTGACACTCAGATCGGAAAGCACGCCGCTGAATTCATTCGCCCCGGTGGAAGCACCCTGGAGGATCATGCCGCGCGAGCCCTGCCCGGTGATGATCGAGACGTTGCCGTTCAGCTTCAGTGAGGCACCCGCATCCGCTTGGAAGATCGAGCTGCCGCCGCCATCCCGCAGGGTGATGTTGCCGTTGATGACGTTGTCGCCGCTGATGCTGGCGACGGCGTAGGGCACCGTGGCTCCACTCGTTCCATCGTTACTGGTGAAGAGGGTGACGGTGTTCGGAAGAACGATGCCGCCCTGCAATTGGACGCCCGAGTTGCGATTGGCAGAAGTCAGGACGCTGGTGCCGAGCGCATTGCTGTTTTGCAGGTTGAGGATGGCCGGGGTAGCGGCACTTCCATTGACGTTCACCGGACCGCCGACCGAATTGGTGCCGGTGATGGTCAGTGAGCCTCCGTTGACGGTGGTCGCGCCGGAGTAGCTGTTGTTGCCCGTCAGGGTGAATGCGCCGGTGCCCTGCTTCTGGAAACCGATGCCAGCCGTGCCAACCCCGTTGGTGAGTGTTCCGCCGAAGGTGCCGGGGTTCGCCGTGTTGATGATCAGCCAGCGCTCGAAGTTTGCTCCGTTGGTAATCGTGCCAGCGCCGGTGAGGCCGGTAGCGGTGAGATCGCCGGCGTTGTTGCCGTCGGGAGCGGCGGTCCGGTTGATCTGGAGCGTGCCGGCAGCCACGTTCAGCGTGCCGTTGACCACGCTTGCGGCTGCTCCGGCACCGGTGCTGGTGAGCGCCAATGTGCCCGCGCCTTCCTTGGTGAAGCTCTGGCCGGTAGCTGTCTTCAGTTCTCCCACGGCGAGGGTGTTCGCCGAGACGGTGACGGTGCGATCTCCGCTGCCGCCAGCGGTCACCGCACCGCTGCCCATGTCGAGGCTGTTGGACCCGGTGAAAGTGAAGTCACCGTTCCAGCTTTGGGCGGGGCTGCTCGTGAAAATGAGCGCTCCGCCGCTGGTGTTATCGAGTGTTCCGCCGTTGATGATGATCGCGCCAGTGCCAAGGGCGGAGGCATTGCCCAGGTTGAGCGTGCCGGAGTTGAGAGTGGTGCCGCCGAAGTAGCTATTGGCGGTATTGATCGTTACGCTGGCGGCACCGCTCTTGGTGAGAGTGCCGTCATTGATGCCGAAGCCGTTGGCGCTCGCGATGGTGTAATTGACCGTCGAGTTGCTGAACGTCGTCGTGGTCGGAATGACGTTGTCGTCATCGATTTGAACGATCTGGTTCGAGCCGGGCGAGTCGTTGAACACCACATCGTCAGCAGAGATGTAGTCGGTGGCCAGATTGTCCGAGGTCTGTTTCCAGTTCTTCGCACCGCTGATTGTAGCCAAGGTCCATTGGTTGCTCTGAAGTCCCGTCCAGTAGATTGAGGTGCCGTCGACCTGGAGTGCGATGTTGTTCCCGTTGAGCACCAGACCTCCGAATTGTTGGCGCGCTCCCAAGAGCGGGAGAGAGGGCTGAACGTAGGTGAAGTCGTTGATATCGGCCGACGGGAAGGAAGTGAAGCTGATGAGGTTGTTCGGCCCGTTGGTCCAGGTGCCGGTCTTATTGATGGTGAGGGTGATCGCGCCATCGGCACCCGATGTGGTCAATGTTCCGGCAGCGATGCCGACCGTCGAGTTGGTGACGCCCAGATTGACCGTGGCAGCCCCGCCGAAATTAAGGTTTCCAGTGGTGAGCGGTGCCGTCCCGCCATTGCCGTTGGCGAGCGTGGTCCCATCCGCCGCGTTGACCGCACCGATCGTGCCCGTTCCATCCAGCGAGCCTTGGGTCAAGGTGACCGGAGGAGTCGAGGCGACGCTGCTCGTGAAGAGGAGCTTCGCGTCGGCGCCATCGATCGTGATGCCGCTGCTGCTGTTGACCGATCCTGCGTTGTCGATCCGCAGGGTACCGCCATTGATGGTCGTTGCTCCGGAGAACGTGTTGGCGCCGCGGACGGCGAGGGCACCGGCACCCGCTTTCGTCAGCCCGCCATTGGAAATCACGTTGCTGAGGATGACGTCGGGATTCTGGGTCGTTTCGGGTACGGTGACGATCCGGGTACCACCGCCCAGACTCACGGTTCCCGAGAGAACGAGCTGATTGTTGTTGTTCGTGACGCCAAGGGAGCAGTCGCCGTTGATCGTCACCGCATTGGCGAGCGTGCGCGAGGCAAGTCGGGGCTGGATCACGCCGCCATTGATCGTCAGCGGGCCGGCTCCCAGCGCGGCATTGTTGGCGATGTGCAGGGTACCCGAGTTGAGTGTGAAGCCGCCGCTGAAGGTATTGGCTCCATCAAGCCGCAGCGCGCCGGTTCCGGACTTGATCAGGCTGTTTGCTGTCGTTCCGTTCGAAATGATGGTGGGAAGCGTCAGCAGTGCCGCTCCGTTGGTGGTAATGGTCCGGCTGGTTCCCGCGGCGGCTCCAAGGGAAACCGCCCCGGTGCCGAGGGTGAGGTCGTTTGCAGGCGAGACGCTTGCTCCGGTGGCGAAGGAGAAATCTCCGTTCAGAACGTGGCTCGCGGCGACCGTCGTCAGCGCCGCGCCGTTGGAGTTATTGATCGTGCCGGCGTTGATCGTGAATGAGACGTTTCCCAGCGAGTTGACGCTGCCGATGTTCATCGCGCCGGTGCCGTCCTTGACGACGGCGATGGTGCCGCTCGCGCCGCTGCGGATCAGGCTCGAGTTGACGTTCCAATTTCCCGTGCCGGTCAGGGTGAGCACGTGGGCACCCCCACCGCCGGCACCGAAAGCGACGTCGGAGCCGAACGTGACTGCGTTCGACGAGTCGTTCGTCCACGTGTGGGTCAGCGCGGCTAGGGATCCCAGATTCAAGTTATCGGTTCCTGCGGTGCCGCCGAAGGTCACGGCCCCCGCGCCACTGGCGACGGTCAGATTCAGAACCCGAATACCGGCAGTCCCGCTGAATTCGTTG
>Ga0307406_10001317_pt1 | contig 13939 bp, 15 predicted proteins | sample 322Cmetagenome_3_FD_203706 | JGI IMG/M metagenome (GOLD analysis project Ga0307406, IMG submission 203706) | Maize rhizosphere microbial communities from greenhouse at UC Davis, California, United States - 322HYB-C-2 | ecosystem: Host-associated > Plants > Roots > Rhizosphere > Soil | place... | reverse complement strand
GGTGAAGCTCGATGCTGGCTCGATCGAAGCGCTCAACTCCTCGATTCTCGGCTACAACCATGCGGATGAGGTCCGGAAAAACGTCCTCGCCGCCGATGGCCTACCGGACGGAAACCCCAAGGACGCCGTGAACCTGAACAACCTGGACGACTGGCATGAATTCCATGCCGCCGTAATCAAGTAAGCCACAGTGAAGGGTTTTGGGACCAGGATGGATGGGATAAGAGGTCAGATGTCCAATGACTTCCGGCAAGATGGCTCAGCTATTTTTCAAGAATCCTATCCATCCCATTCATCCTAGACCCTCTTCATTGGTAGTGGCGTGCAATGCGCAAAACCGGGGACGCCCTGCGCATTACCTCATTTTATTCGGCCTCGGTTTGGCATTCTATCACAGTCATCCATGACGGCTTCTGCACCCAGCCCCCTCCTTTCCGAACTGCCAGTTTCCTGTGTCCCGGTGCTTGATCCGGGGTTCTTGCCCGCCGTCCTCTGGAATCGTGCTTACCGTGAAATGGCCGCCGGAGGCCGCACGCTCGATCTGGCCTTGGTTCGTCAGGACGGCACCGCCTTCCGCTGGACATCACCGGTGCTGGCGGACACGCCGGAGAATGCCCCGCTGACGCTGCGCTACATCGAGCGGGTGCTGAAGTTCCTGCTGTGGCAGAAGGGCGGCAGCCGTGTGCTGATCGCCGGTGCGCCGGAGCTGGTGCCCGCGCTGGCAGCGATCTACGGAGCTGGCGGAACGCGTGAGTTCGACTGGAATTTCATCGGCAAGAAGATCTTCGGTGAACCCCTGAGCTTCGCCGCGGTTGATGCTGCCGACTTGCCATCCGAATGCGGCGACGCGATGGCGCTGGGACGTCACCTTGGCGGTTGCCGCATTGGCTTCGACCTCGGTGGCTCGGACCGCAAATGCGCGGCTGTCGTCGATGGCGAGGTCGTTTTCTCCGAGGAGATCGTGTGGGACCCATATTTCCAAAGCGACCCGGCGTATCACATCGAGGGCGTGCAAGATTCGTTGCAACGCGCTGCCGCGCACCTGCCGCGCGTGGACGCGATCGGTGGCAGCTCCGCCGGCGTCTATGTGAACAATGAGGTGCGCGCCGCTTCGTTGTTCCGCGGCGTGAGCGAGGCGGACTTCGAAGCCCGCATCAAAGGCATGTTCCTGGAACTGAAGGATCGCTGGAGCGGCATTCCTTTCGAGGTCGTGAATGACGGCGAAGTCACCGCGCTCGCGGGCTCGATGTCACTCAATAAGAACGCTGTGCTCGGCGTCGCGATGGGCACCAGCGAGGCTGCTGGCTATGTCGATCCCAATGGCTCCATCCTTCCATGGCTCAATGAGCTGGCCTTCGCTCCGGTGGACTACCGTGAGAACGGACCGCGCGATGAATGGAGCGGCGATGAAGGCTGCGGCGTGCAGTTCTTCTCGCAGCAAGGCGTGGCTCGCCTCGCCAAGGCTGCGGGCTTTGACTTCGGCAGCATGCCTTTTCCCGAGCAGCTCGTGGAGGTGCAGACGGCGATGAAGGCGGGCGATGATCGAGCGAGGAAGATCTATCAGACGATCGGGACCTGCTTCGGCTATGCCATCGCACACTACGCGGATTTTTATGAAATCGGCAGCCTGCTGATCCTAGGTCGCGTGACCTCTGGTGAGGGCGGCAACATCATCATCGAGGAAGCGGAGAAGGTGCTGGCGACGGAGTTTCCCAAGCTGAGCATCCAGCTCGTGGTACCGGATGAGAAGACGAAGCGCCACGGCCAGGCGGTGGCGGCGGCGAGTCTCGCTGCGGTGGGGTGATTCGTCCCACTACTGAGTCCGCCTTCTAACGTTTATACTCCTTGGCTGAGGTGCGCAGGGACTCCAGCGCTTTGCTCGCCGATTCGGTCGAGGAGAATAGGAACCCGAGTGGAGTAGGACCGGGTCCGCAGACGTGCGTGAAGAATACCGCAACCTCACCGGTATTCGTCACCACACCCACAGTACCTCCGTCGGGAGTCGAGTGGCTATCGATGCCCTTCAAGGCGATCCATCCGCCATCTTTCATTTCGAATCTTGTGTAGCCCGGCGGAACGGTTCCAGCCGGAGATTTCGAGATTTCGGAAAACATGGCATCTCCGGCAGATGCAGAACCTTCCCCTTTGGGAACGGCGTCTCGATTGCAGCCAGACAAGCCAACTGTCAGGAGAAGAAAGGGGACGATTTTCATCTTACCGGGAATCTCCAGGTGCTTCGGCGGGCCAGCGGCCCGCGCACCCAGAGGAGGTCACTCCGCCTTCAGCTCCAGCACCTCGATGTTCCGGAACTCCACGGGGTGGCTTTCGGACTGCAGGCTGATGTAGCCTTCGGTGAGGTTGTTGTTGCCCTGTGCCTCGATCAGCGGCTTCGCGTGGGGGTCGCCTTCGTCGAGCTTGGTGTCGGTGTATTCAAAGACGACCTTGCCGTTGATGAGGTGCTTGACGAGCTTGCCGCCGTGGACCTCGGCCTCGGCCTTGACCCACTCGGCGAGCGGTTTGGTGGGCTCCTGCGAATAGATGCAGTGGGTCTTGGTCACCTTGTCGCCGATGGTGATGTAGGTGCTCGGCGTGCAGAGGTTGCCGGTGGTTTTTACGCCATTTCCGGCACCGAGGAGCTGGAACTCAAGCGAGGCCGGGAACTCCTGGCTCTTGCCCATCGTCTTGGGATCCTGGCAATGCAGCATGATCCCGGAATTCTGCGTGGCCCACCCGGGACCGCCCTTCACCTGATCGCCGACAAAGCGGTATTCGAGACGGATCTTGCAGTTCGAATACTTGGTCTTGAAGAACAGGTGTCCGAAGGCGTCGCCCCAGTCCTCGTAGTTCTTGTAGTCCACCCGGATGACCCCGTCCGCGACGACGAAGGTCTGCTTCGGGTCCTCACCAAAGGCGAAGCCACGGATCTTCGGCGTCCAGCCGTCGAGGTCCTTGCCGTTGAAGATGGAGGTCCATTTCTCGTCCTGAGCGGAAGAGGTGGCGCAGGAAACCAACACGGCGGCTAGGGCGGCGAAGCGCAGGGTCATTTTCATGTGGAAAAGGTGAAACGCGCGCGAGTCTCCGGATGTTGCTCCGGCTCGTTGCTCAGACTTCCTCGCGGAATGCCTCGGCGCGGCCCTTGCTGATGCAGCCGTTGAGCCAGCCGATGAGCTGCTGCACTTCCTCGCTCTCGCGGCGCAGGCCGTCGAGCGATTGCCAGTTGATGTGCTGGCGGGTGTGCGGCGCGGCGATGCGGTCGATCTTCAGGCGGTCCATCAGGGCCTCGGTTTCCCGCGGGTGGGCATTGAGGATGTTCGCCGCGCGCGGCAGGTCATCCAGCGCCTGGGCATCGAGGCCGAAGGAAATCACGCCCACGCCAAAGGTGGCATTCAGGTGGCGCAGACCGTCGGCGAGCGCCTCGTCCTGAACGGGCGCGGCGTAGATCAGTTCGCTGCCCTGTGCCCACATGGAGGCTGACAGTGCCTGGAAAAAGTCCTCGCGGAAGCTGGCCAGCGACGGCTGGATGCGCAGCCGGGCCGCCTGCAGGCGGAAGGGCGGCAGGCCGAGGCGCTGCTTCAGCGAAAGCATCGTGGGATCCAGCGCGAGCTCCTCATCGGGGGCGTCGCCGGTTTCCCAATCCACCAGAACCACTTCCGGGTATTTCCAGAGGTTCCCAAGGGGTGCGCCCTGCGCGAAGGCCTGGCGGAAGGTGTACGGAAAGCGGCCATTGACCTCGTAGTAGCGGGTCACCACCGCGCGGAACTTCCGCAGGCGCTCCAGCGCGAGATCGACCGCTTCGTGGTCCGAGCTCAAGTCATCGAGGCGGCCTTGGCTCAGCGAAAGAAGTTCTTGGGCACCAGTGAGCGCTGGCACCGGGGCGGAGCGGCGGTAGTAACCCTGGCCCTTTTCCACCTTGGCGATCGGCGAGGCCGGATCGCAGGACATGATCGAAAAGTGATACCGCAGCGAGGCGTCCGAATAGGCTCCATTGAGCTGCAACCGCGCGAGACGGATGAGTTCGGTTCCTTTGATGGCTTCCGATGGATTGCTCGGGAGGAGCGGAGGGAGGATTTCCGTAAGCTGGGTGCGGAGGCTCATGGGCTTTTGGGACAGGCCTTTCGGCGTGCAGGATTCCACTTCGCCGCCCCGTCCGTCAGCAAGCCCCTAATGTCACGATTTTGAAAAAATCCCGGTCATGCTGACGCTGGTTTTGTGAATCTCCGGCGCTTGCGGGAGGAAGCTTTAGACTCCACCCTATCGACCATGAAATCCTTTGCCGCCCTCCTTTTCGCCGCCGCCGTCGCCCCGCTCCACGCCCAGCAGCCGGACGCCGCCGCGATGATCCGCTCGATCCGGCTCTCCGCCACGCTCCAACAGATGGACCTGACGGGCAGCGTGGAAAGGGATGGCGGGCCGAAATTCGGGGTAAATCTCTTCATCCGCGAGAACAACATGCAGTTCCAGCTCGGTGAAAAGGAGCGCTTCCACATCCGAATGGGCGATGAGAGTGCCCAGCTACTCAATGTGATTGACGACAAGGGGACCACCCGGCCGTTTCCCGCCTCGAAGCTGGCGCAGCCGATCGCCGGCACCGACGTGAGCTACGAGGATCTCACGCTGCGGTTTCTCTATTGGAAGAAGGCGACCTTGGAAGGGGAGGAAAAGGCGAATGGCGAGCCGTGCTACAAGGTCCGTCTCGACAACACCGACGGCAACGGGGCCTACGGCGTCGTTTACGTCTGGGTTCATAAAAAATACGGGGCCTTTTGGCAGATCCGCGCTCACGACAAGAAGGGAGCGCCGCTGAAGGAATTCCAAGTCAACTCGGTGATGAAGCTGCCCGATGACAAGGGCTATACGATCAAGGAAATGCGCGTGAATGCCTTGGACGCGAACTCGCGGACCAAGTCGATCACCTACATGCGTTTCGAGAAGCCCGCAGCCGCAGCCGTGCCGAAGGGCAGGGGACGGTAACATGGTGCAGGAAGCTGCCGATTCGGGATTGTCCGCGTGACCCGGTGGAGGGCATCGTCTGCCCGTGAGGATTCACCGGATGTTGGCGGAGAGCGCGGCGGGCGTGTTGGCTGAGGTTTTCAATCACGGCCGGGTGCTGGACCGCGAGCTGGAGGGACTGTTCCGCGCCAATCCGAAATGGGGCAAGCGCGACCGGGGCTTCGTGGCGGAAACCGCCTTCGAAGTCACTCGCTGGCGGCGAGCCTTGGGCTTCCTCGCTGGGGATGAATCCATCGAGGCGCTGTGTGCCGCCCAATGGATCCGCAGCGGTCTGGAGGTGCCGGAATGGTGGCCGAGCCATCCCGATGAGGTAGCCGCACGCGAGTCCGAGCTTTCCAGCCAGCCACGCGCAATCCGCGAATCCATCCCCGATTGGCTCGATGAACTGGGCGAGCGCGAACTGGGTGAGGCGTGGGGTGAGGAAGTCGCGGCACTGAACCGTCGCGCGCCCGTTTTCCTCCGCGTCAATCGCCTGCGCATTGAGGTGGGCGAGGCTATCGGGTGGCTGGATTCGCACGGCATCGAGGCCAGCCGGGTCGATGGTGCTCCCGACGCGCTGGTGCTGCCCGCCGGGAAGACCTTGCCAAAGCCACTCGCCGCGGAAGGGCTGGTTGAAATCCAGGACGCCGGTTCGCAGCGCATCGCGCCGCTGATGGAGGTGGAACCGGGAATGCGGGTCATCGACGCCTGCGCCGGTGCGGGCGGCAAGTCCCTGCATCTCGCCGCACTCATGCAGAGCAAGGGCGAGCTCGTCGCAATGGATATTTCCACGGCGAAGCTGAGCGAACTCCGCCGTCGTGCATCCCGCGCCGGCACGCGAATCATCCGCACCGAGACCTGGCGGGAGGACACGTTGAAGCGCTACGCCGGTTGGGCAGATCGCGTGCTCATCGATGCCCCGTGCTCCGGCCTCGGCACGCTGCGCCGCCAGCCCGATCTCAAGTGGCGGCTCAACTTACCCTCGATCGAGAAGACCAAGCGCCTCCAGCGTCGCATGTTGGATCACTATCCGGAGTTGCTCCGGCCCGGCGGCAAGTTCGTCTATGCGACTTGCTCGGTGCTCACCTCCGAGAATGGCGGGCAGCTTCGCAATCTCCTGGAGCGTGACCCGCGAAGAGGGATCGAGGAAGAACTAACGGTTTCGCCTGCGGACACGGGCTGGGATGGGTTTTTCGCGGCACGGCTGGGATAGCGGCTACCCGAAGAACCTCCGGACCAGCGCCCATAGTCCGCTCAGCACCACGCTCACGAGCAGGCAGGTGACTACGGGAAAGTAGAAGCCGCCCTTGTCGCCCTCTGCACGGATATCGCCGGGCAGGCGACCGAGCCATGACAGCCAGCCCTTGCCACCCGCGAACCAGAGTAAGGCACCGATCACCGCGAGACCTAGCCCCGCGAAGACCAGCATGCGTCCGGCGTTCTCCATGCCCATGCCTTACGATCCCGCGAAGGCCTTGCGGAGCAAGTCCAGACTCTTCGGAATCGCGGTCAGCGGGTCTTCCTTGCCTTCGAATTCCAGCGAGACGTAACCCTTGTAGTTCGCATCCCGCATGATCTTGGCGATTCGCGGGTAATCGAGATCCAGCGTGTACCACACGCCGCCGCCGAAGTAGGTCTTGGCCTGCAGCAGCACGGTATCCAGCGCGAGCTTGGTGAGGCGGTCATACGGGTCTTCGAGGAAATTCCCGGTATCGAGCGTGACGCGCAGCCACTTGGAATCGATGGTGTCCACGACGCGCTTCACGCCTTCCGGGGTGACGCCGAGACCCCAGTGATTTTCGAGACCGAGGGTCACGCCGCACTTCTCGGCGACGGGGAGGATCTTCCTATACGACTCGATCACCCAGCCATAGGCGTCTTCCTCGGTGTAGCCTTCCAGCGGTTGCTCCACGCCGCGCTTCGCCATCAGGTCATCGAAGTCCTTCGAAGTGCCCCACGTGCCGGAGTTCACACGCATGGTCGGGATGCCCAGCGCATAGGCCTGCTCGATGCAATCGGTGGTGAGCTTGATCTGCGCCTCGCGCTTCGCCTTGTCCGGCGAGAGGAAGCCCTGATGCGTCGAGTAGCCCATGAGATCGAGGCCTAACAGAAACGCGTGGCGCTTGATCTTTTGCAGCTCGGCATTGTCGGTGGAGGCGAGCTGGCGCTGCAGCACCTCGAAGCCATCAAAACCCATCCGCGCCGCGTGATCGAGACAGGTTGGGATGTACTTCAGGTGCTCGCGTTGAAAGCCCCAGAACGAATAGGAAGACACGCCGATGCGGTTCGCGGGATAGAACGGCTTTGGGATCGACTCCTGAGCTTGGGCGGGCAGGGCGGTTGTCGCTCCGGCGAGGGCTCCGGTGGCAAGGAAATGGCGGCGGTTCATGATGGCGCGATGCATCATGATTTGGCGGGAAAAGCAAGACGGGAGGCGAATCAGCGAGCGATTCAATGCTTCTTCTGCACCGACATGAAGAACGGCTCGAACTCGTGATACTTCAGGAAGTCCTTCACCGGTCTCTTGAAACGTCCGCCCAAGGGATTTATGTAGTGAATTTCGCCGTTCTCGATCTCCAACACGGCGATGAAATGCCCGGCCATCTTGCTGCCGGTGCCAAGGATGCCTGGCAGGTCTTCTTTCGCCGGCAATCCGTCCGGTGCGAGGAAACGCACGCGATACCCACGATGGTGCAGCGCACGGGCGAGATGCCAAGCCTCGGTGCTGCTCTGTGAACTCCATGACTCACTCGCCAGATCGCGCTCGGTCACTTGCTTGTCGCCGAGGAAGCGCAGGATATTCGCCGCACTCGCGGGCCCGCAGGTCACCACCGAACTCTGATAACAAACATCGCCCTCCCAGCGTTCCTCCAAAGCCGTGGTATCGAGCGGGCGGAAGACGGGCTTGAGGAAAGGAATTGTTAGAAGGAATGCACCCGCCGCCGTGGGCAAGGACTTCAGCAACTTCGGCAGTACATTGCGCCACGCTCCGGCCGCTGCACCGAACAACGCGAGGAAGCCTTCACCGAAACTCAGCGAGCGGAGCTGATAGAGCAGGGGAGTTTCCGGCAGCCAGTGGAGATAGTAGAAAGCAAACCATGCGCCCGGCAGGCACAGCAGCGATAGCAGCAGCGCCACGGTCACTTGCACGCCACGGCTCTTCTGGTGCGTGAGCTTCCACGCCAGCACGTGCAGGCCGACAAAGGCCGCGAGCACCAAGCCGAACACGACCGGCGCGCTCATGCTCAGGCGTTGAGGAAACCCGTCAGCGGACTCGTGGCCGAAGCCGCATCGCTGCGCTCGGGCAGGCCGAGTTCATAGGCCTCGCGTCCTGCCTCGACGGCCTTCTTGAAGGCGATCGCCATTCTCACCGGGTCCGAAGCGACGGCGATGGCGGTATTGATCAGCACGGCATCGGCACCAAGCTCCATGGCCTCTGCGGCATGGCTGGGCGCGCCTAGTCCCGCATCGACCACCACGGGCACGGTCGCTTGTTCGACGATGATGCGGATTTGATCGCGAGTCGCGACGCCCCTGTTCGAGCCGATGGGTGCACCGAGCGGCATCACGGTAGCGGTGCCGACTTCCTGGAGACGCTTGGCGAGCACCGGGTCGGCATTGATGTAGGGCAGCACGGTGAAGCCTTCCTTCACGAGGATCTCCGCAGCCTTGAGCGTCTCAATGGGATCCGGCAGCAGATAAGTGGGATCGGGATGGATCTCCAGCTTCACCCACTTCGGCAGGCCGGCGGCCGCAGCGAGGCGGGCGAGGCGCACGGCTTCCTCTGCATTCATCGCGCCGCTGGTATTTGGCAGCAGCAGGTATTTCTCCGGGTCGATGAAATCGAGGATGTTCGCGTAGGGATCGGCCTTTCCGGTGAGGTCGGCGCGACGCAGGGCCACGGTCACGATCTGGGTGCCGGAGGCTGCCAGCGCATCGCGCATCGACTCATTCGACGAGAATTTCCCCGTCCCCGTGAAGAGGCGGGATGAGAACTCGCGACCGGCAATGACAAGCGGCTGGGACATCGGCGGCGGACTGTAGGAAAGCAGCCCCCGCATGCAAGCCCCGCGGGGCGCGGTCCTGTCACCTTGTGTCACGTCACGCAGGCATCGCGAGCCGGCGGCTTTCCATGCTGTGCCACTCGTGGGCGATATCCCGCATGATCAGGGCGTGGTCGAAAACGGCGCTTCCGGCGGGGAAGATCGCCGGATTGTCGAAATACGACGAGTTCACCTTCGAGATCGCCAGCGGCTTCACCTGCCACTGGTAGGTCTCCAGGCGGATGGCATCGAGGTGGTCGCAGCTCTTCGTGGCAGAGTAACCGACGCCACCATTTTCAAAAAAATCCGAGGATTCTTTTAAAGAATTGAAGCAGGAAGATGCCGGGAATTCCTCGGTTTCCGTCGCGCTCAGAGAGATGCTCATGCGGCCATCCCGGGCGCGCGCCTTGATCTCGATGATGCCGTGATCATCGCAGACAATGAAGTCCGCCAGATGATGCTCGCCCGGGAAAACACGCCCACCCGCGAGGTGATTCGCCAGCGAACTGGTGTCGCGGCGCGGGATGAAAACGCCCTCGCGCGTGGTGCCATCCTCGTCATCGCAAAGCACGGCGATCCGGTGCGCCACGTTCTCGCTGGTGATGCCCGCCCACACCGGAAGCATCCTCGGCCGGATGTCTTCCAAGCGAATCAGGCAGATCCCCGCGATGGCCTGACCGCGGTGCAATTTGGGCCGGAATCCTTCTGGCAGCAAGGGCGCGACCACCGAGGGGTCGATCCGATAGTTGACCAGAAGACGACGACGGATCAGGCCAGTAACGACAGGGAGGGACATGAGCCCTCAAATAAGCAGAAAGCCGTGGGAAATCCCACGGCTTTTGCATGAATTTTTTATAATAATCGAATCAGGCCGGGATCAGACCCTTCACCGCCTCGCGTTCTTCGAGGAGTTCGCCGATGGTGGCGTCGATCTTGCCTTGGCTGAATTCATTCACCGGTACGCCGTCGATCACTTCCCAGGTGCCATTGGTGAGCGTGCGGATCGGCATTGAGGCCATGATGCCCTTGGCGATGCCGTAGTGGCTGCCATCCGAGTAGACGGCCACGCTGTGCCAATCGCCGGCCGGTGTCGGATTGACGAGGCTGACCACGGTATCGATGGCGGCATTCGCGGCGGATGCGGCCGAGGAAGCACCGCGGGCGGCGATGATGGCGGCACCGCGCTGCTGCACAGTCTTGATGAAATCGCCCTGGAGCCACGCTTCATCGGAGATCACGTCGCTCACCGGCTTGCCGGCGATCTTCGCATTGGTGAAGTCCGGATACTGGGTGGCCGAGTGGTTGCCCCAGATGCAGAGATTGGTCACCTCGGAGTGATGGACGCCGGCCTTCTGGGCGAGCTGGCTCTTCGCGCGATTCTCGTCGAGGCGGGTCATCGCGAAGAAGCGATCCTTCGGCACACCATCGGCATTCGAGGCGCAGATCAGGGCGTTCGTGTTACACGGATTGCCGACGACGAGCGTGCGGACATCGGAAGCGGCGTTCCTAGCGATGGCTTGACCTTGGCCGGTGAAGATCTTGCCGTTGATGCCGAGCAGATCGCCGCGCTCCATTCCCGCCTTGCGCGGCACGGAGCCGACAAGGAGTGCCCAGTTGGTACCGCGGAAGCCTTCATTCAGGTCGCAGGTCGGCACCACTTCGCGGAGCAGCGGGAACGCGCAGTCATCGAGCTCCATCACCACGCCCTTGAGCGCGGGCATGCCCGGCTCGATTTCGATCAACCGAAGGTTCACAGGTTGGTCAGGGCCAAAGAGGGCGCCGGATGCGATGCGGAAAAGGAGGGCGTAGCCGATCTGGCCGGCAGCGCCGGTCACGGAGACGGTGATTGGAGCTTTCATGGATTCAACAACAACGGATAGCTGGGGCGAGGTAAGCGATCTGACCTCTAACGGTCAACGTCCTTCCAACCACGAGATCCCGGCAATGTTTCGCGTCTCAAAAACGTGCGGCTGTCCGATTTTCCGCTATGCTGGATGCTTCAGGAATGCTAACCAACTGCCAGCCAATGGCCGCGCGGCGAAAAAGAGTATCGGGAGTGAAGCTCAAACGTCTGGAAGCCCAGACGCGAGTGATTTCCGCGGCCAATCGTATCATCTTCGCGGTCATGGGGTTGATCCTCGGACTGGCAGTGGTTGCCACGGCATTGCCGCAGCAGCGGCGCTTGAAGGATCTGGAGTTCAAGCTTTCGCAAGTCCTCGAAGCCGAGAAGCGCGTGCTTGCCGAAAAGGATTATCGCGAGACGGAATATCTCGCGCTCAAGGAGGACCCTGCCTTCCTTGAACTCAAGGCGACGGATCGCCTGAACCTGCATCGCGCGGGCGGCAAGGTGTATCGCTTCAAGCGGACGGAGGATTGATTGGGCCTTGATACGGGCTGCTTGGATCGTCGATGGTCACGGCCATGGAAGACGACATCGAGCGCGTGTTGGTGGATGAGCAGGTGATTCACAAGCGGCTCGATGTGATGGCGCTGGAGATCCGCAAGGACTTCCCCGGCGAGGTGCTGGTCGTTGTCGTGCTCATGAAAGGTGCGCTGGTTTTCGCCGCCGATCTGCTGCGCCGCGTGCCGCGCATGCTGGAGATGGAGTGCATCAATGTTGCGAGCTATCACGGTGGCACCGAGAGCAGCGGCGTGGTGAGCTTCCTGGATCACAAGCTGCCCGATGTGAAGAGCCGCAAGGTGCTGGTGCTGGACGACATTCTCGACACCGGCCGCACGCTGAAGGCCGTGGTGGACCGGCTCTATCAGGAAGGCGCATCCGAGGTGAAAACCGGGGTGCTGCTTTCGAAGGACAAGCCGCATGCGGAGAACATCGCCGCGGACTACGTCGGCTTCCTGATCGCGGATGAGTTCGTGGTGGGCTATGGGCTGGATTACCAAGGGCGCTATCGGAATTTGCCCTACGTCGGCGTGTTGAAGACGGAGGCGCAGTAGGTCCAGTCATCGGGTGGCCACACCTCCGCGGTTACCGCGAGCGCCCCGACAAGCACCACTCCAACATTTCTTGTTAGAGCCGCAGATCCGCCAGCATTCTCTTCAGATCCGGATTCGCCATCACGTGATCCAGCCGCGGGTCGCGCAGGATATCCGCGTAACGCTTCTGCTTCGCCAGTTCACGAAGCTTGGGATCATGTTGGATCAATGCCCGGATCTCCGGCTCTTCCATCACCGGGATCGCCTTCGGTGGCGGTCCGTTGTCGCCGAGCGCGATGAGCTTGGCCAAGGTCACGCGTGCCTCGTCGGCCAGCGGATCGATGCCTTGAAACAGGCCCTCCGGCAGCACACGGTTGATGGTTTCCTTCAACTCCGCGACAAAGGCCAAGGGCGGAGTCGTGCCATGGTCGCCATCGACAAAACGACGGATCTCCGCGACCGAGCCGATGTTCCGCAAGGCGGTCGCCCCAGTGATCCACAGCAACCCCGTGGGAATCAGGCTGAGCAATGAGGTGACCAACCAGCGCTTCGACGAGCGCTTGGGAGCGTCCCCGGTGTCCTCGTTCTTCTTGCCGAACGGACGCACTGCGAAGTGCAGCACCGCCCGCAGGCAGAAAAACACGACGGCACCAGCGATCACCGGAGCGATCCACGGACCGCCGGGGATCTCAATTGTCGGGGCATGCCGCCATGTCAGATAGGCGACAAAGCCGCTGAGAAACACCACCAGCGAACCGGCAAAGATCCGCAACAGGCCGCGCAGCACCGCTAGCACTGCACAGGCACCGAAAATCAACAGCGCCGCTGTCCCGAGGCTAACCTGCGGGATCGTCTCCAGATCGAGCGCTGCGAGGATTTCCTTCACGCGTCCGGAGCAGGGAACCCACCGACCTGCCCGCGCTGGCGCAGCAGGTGATCGCAGACGACCAGCACGGCCATCGCTTCCACCATCGGCACGGCGCGCGGGAGCACGCAGGCATCGTGGCGGCCGCGACCGGCGAGTTCGGTATTCTCGCCGGTACTGGTGACGGTTTCCTGCGAAGTCATGATCGTGGCGGTTGGTTTGAAGGCCACGCGGAAGACGATGTTCTCCCCGTTGGAAATACCGCCCTGGATGCCGCCGGAGCGATTGCTGGTGGTGCGCACCTTGCCCTCGACCATGCGGAAGGGATCATTGTGCTCCTTGCCCGTGAGCAGGGTGCCCGCGAAGCCGGAGCCGATCTCGAAGCCTTTGGTGGCGGGCAGGGAAAGCATCGCCTTGGCCAACTCGGCTTCGAGCTTGTCGAAGACCGGCTCGCCGAGACCCGGAGGGCAACCGCGGATCACGCACTCGACCACGCCGCCGACGGAGTTGCCCTCGCCGCGCACTTCCTTGATGCGCTCGATCATCGGCTCGACCATCGCTGGATCACCGGTGCGGACGATATTGCCCTCGATCTGTTGGGCGGTTACGGAAAGGGGATCAACGCTGGCATTGAGATCATGGATCGACTTCACCCACGCCAGCACCTCGATGCCGGGGCAGAGATAATCGAGGACCTTTTTCGCGACTGCAGCACCGGCCACGCGTCCGATCGTTTCGCGGGCTGAAGCCCGGCCACCGCCGGAAAGGGCGCGGATGCCGAATTTCGCGTCGTAGGTGTAATCGGCGTGGGACGGCCGGTATTTCACCGCCATCTCGTCGTAGGCGCCGGGGCGCTGGTCTTCATTGCGGACCACCACGGCGATCGGGGTGCCGAGCGTCTGGCCATCGATCATGCCGGACAGGATCTCCGCCTTGTCCGCTTCCTTGCGCGGGGTGACGATTTCGCTCTGGCCCGGGCGCCGGCGGTCGAGCTCGTGCTGGATATCCTCCACGGTCAGCGGGACACGGGGCGGCACGCCGTCAATGATCACGCCGACGCCACCACCGTGGGATTCTCCGAAGGTGTGGATGCGGAAGGCGTGGCCGA
>Ga0307406_10001316_pt1 | contig 13940 bp, 13 predicted proteins | sample 322Cmetagenome_3_FD_203706 | JGI IMG/M metagenome (GOLD analysis project Ga0307406, IMG submission 203706) | Maize rhizosphere microbial communities from greenhouse at UC Davis, California, United States - 322HYB-C-2 | ecosystem: Host-associated > Plants > Roots > Rhizosphere > Soil | place... | reverse complement strand
GTGATCGGCCAGCTCGACATCTCGACTGCCGTCGAGGTGCGGACAATGCGTTCCGCGCTCGCGTTTGCGTTCCTGCCGAGTCGCGCGGGTGCGATCGTCGTGGGGAGCCTCGGCGTTCTCGGGTTGGTGCTGGCGATGATCGGCCTGTTCGGCGTGATCTCGTTCGGCGCGAGCCGCCGCATGCGGGAAATCGCGATCCGCATGTCGCTCGGGGCGACACGCGGGAGCGTGATCGGGCTCGTGCTGCGCGACGCCTCGTTCGTTGCCGGCATCGGTATGGCGTTAGGCATCGCGGCGTCGCTTGCCGTCACTCGGCCGCTGGCGGCGTTCCTGGTGGAAGGCTTGAGCGTGCATGACCCGCTGAGCTACCTGGGAACGGCGGTGACGCTCGGCGTGGTGGCGATCGCGGCCAGCTGGATACCCGCGTGGAGAGCGGCTCGCATAGACCCCGTGGCGGTGCTGCGGCAGGAGTAAACGGCCGAACTACCCGGACGGCGAAACACGGCTAGCGAGGTCGGCGCTAGCGGACGACCGTCCGAGGCTGCATGATGGATGGCGCGTGGGTCGCCGTTGACTCGCGTGTAACGCTGCGGATTCGATCGTCACCCACCGAGGCGTCAATGCGCAAAGTATTTTTCCTCGCTCTGTTCGTCGCCGCGTGTGCCAAGAAGGAACCGGCACCGGACACCACCACCCCAGCGCCCCCGCCGCCGCCGCCCCCGCCCCCCGCTCTGACCGCGGCCGACATCGCCGGTACGTGGAACGGCACATCGAAGCGCGAAGGCGACACGACCACCACCACCTTCACGGTCAAGAGCACCTCGGATACGACCGCCACCGTCACGTTCGCGAAGACCAAGGTGACGGTCGCCATGAGCACGAAGGTCGACGCGGACAGCGTGATCTCGACGTCGAAGCCGTACAAGGACCCGACGCTTCCGAAGGGGACGCCGAACGTGACGTTCCGGGCCGTGGGTCGGATGAAGGACGGAAAGTTGGTCGGCACCACGACCCTCATGCTCGCTTCGAAGCCCGACTCGGTCGTCGGCAGGGCTAATTGGGAAGCCACTAAGGCGCCGTAGGCGCCTTGGTGGCCGGGAAGCGGGAGACGGGAGACGGGAAGCGGGTAGACAGCGGAAACCCTCGGGATGCGCATCTCGCGGCGACATGCATCCTGAGGGTTCCGCATCTTACGCGTCTCCCGTCTCCCGTCTCCCGTCTCCCGTCTCCCGTCTCCCGCTTCCCGGCAATTCCTACTTCTTCGACGCCGCGCAGATAGCCTGAGCCAGCGGTGGAAGCCCCGCCGCATCTCGACGCAGATCAACATGCCTCGGATCTTCGATCGGCGCTGGCTCCAGCTTTCCGTCAGCCGACCGCACAAGCTGCGTCGCGTAGATCTGCTTCCTCCCATTCGCGATCCGGAGCCGATCCTCCAGGACCGCGACCGCTGCCGGCGGCGACTCTTCGGGACCGGCTTCCATCATCCGGTGCAGGGCGCCGCGAGCGAGCGCCGAATCCTGGCTCGCGAGCAGCCACACGGCGCGGACGCCCTGCGCGCCGACCACCGACTTCGTCGGCCACGTCGAGCCGCGGGTCTGCGCGAGCCCACGCAGCGTCGCGATCGCCGTAACGGCGTCGCCCTGCGGTGCGGCGGGGGTCGTGCCGACGATCTCGTAGCCGAGGAGGGCGCCGGCGCCCGCGTTACGGTCGGTGTCCAGACCGGCGGCGTGAATGAGCGCCGTTCGGAGCGAGTCGTTGGACCACGTGTGCTTCGAGTCGTCGGCCCACTGGCGCTGCTTCGCGTACCACCTGGCGGTCGTGTCCAGCGGGGCACAGCGGCCGGCGGTCGACTGCCCCGCGAGCGGTGTGGCTGCAAGAACAGCGAGCATTCCAGCGACGGCGACTGATCGGGCGTTAGGCATGAGCTCTCTACCGGGATGATCGCGATTCCTCCCTTCGGCGCTTGCGCTCCTCTGGGCAGGCGCCTGTCGGCTCGAACGACAACTACTTGGCCATCGGCGTAACGGTGAAGTCGCTGAACTCGGTCATGCTGTCGGTCTTCGACCACAGCCCGACTTTCCCGGAGACAGGCTCCTTCAGCGTGTAGTCGAACACGGATTCCCCGTCGAGGAACCCGGTGAGCTGCGTCCCATGCACGGCGATCTTGAGCTCGTGCCACGTCCCGAGCTCGAGGGGGAAGTTCTCGGGCGCGCGCTTGACGAAGCTGCGCTTGCCTTCGTTGAACGTCCACAGCACGACGTTGTCCTCGGTGCCATTGAAGCGGACCGTGAGGTAGTCGCCATTCGGCTTGACGTTGAACAGGATGCCGGCGCAGCGGTCCAGCGTGCCGCCGACCATCATGAACCGCAGGGAGATCTCGCCGTTCTGGAAGTCATCGATGCCCTTGGCGACGGCGATCGGGTAGTAGGCGAACGCCTTCACGTTGTCGATGAACTCTTCGTGCTTGGCACCGTAGATGGCGCGCGCCTTGTCGGCGAGACCACCGGCGGGCTGGCCGCGCTTCCATTCGCGGCCGTCCACCATCACGACCTTCTTCCCTTCCTCGTCGGCGACGACCCAGTTACCGACCATGGGGATGAACGTGGACGGCTCGGCGCCGACCTTGTCTCGCCCGACACCGACGTGGATCGAACGGGACTGTGCGTTGGCCGCGCTGATGGCCAACGCCGTCGCGACGAGCGCGATCACGTTAGGTGCCAGTCTGAGTCTCACGATCAGTCTCCATGGTAACCGCTGGTCCAGCCTCCGAAACTGCCGGGAAACGGAAACGGCCGGAAACAACTGATCTGGCGGATACATCCAGGCCGGGAAGATCCAACGCGCAACGAGCAATTTTCTTTGGGAACTGCCTCGGGACGCCACTCGCGTCCCGAGGTCGTTCCTCCTTTCAAAACCGGCTCGTTGGGATACGCCAGCGTCCGATCCTAGGAGCGATCCGCAAGATCAGTAGTTTCCAGCCGTTTCCGTTTCCCAGAAGTTTTGGATGTCTGTTTCCCAAGAAGTTTTGGATGTCTACGGTGCGTGAACCATGTCAAGAACACCGCAGCCGGCCAAAGCCCGTAGAACAAGAATCCCACAAGCCGAATGTGCGCGACGTGCGGGTATCCCGGATACGCGTTGCCCTGAAAGGGCGTTGGCGGCGTAAGGCCAGCCAGGCCGTAGATCGTCTCGAGCACGATGGGCACCGTCGTCGACCGTGTCATCGCCTCACGAGGGCCAAGACGGTACCACACCTCTCCGTAATGCTCGGCCGGCCCCTCGAAGAGGCCCGTGGCGCTGCGCGCCGCGTAGTCGATGTGCACCGACGGCAATGTCCGTCGCAGCTTGCGGAGCACACCGCGTTCGAGGTCGGCCAGGCGAGGATCATCCGGCGCGAGGTGCGCGGTCACGTAGAGCGGCTCGCGGATTGTCCCGAGCATCCTCTCGTCGGCGACCGCGAATGAGCTTCGCCGGTCTTCGCTCGCGTCCCAGCTCGCACGGGTGTACACCGCGCTCGCGACCCCGAGCGCGGCGGAAGCGACAAGCAGGGCCGAGGCACCGAGGCGCCACGGGAGTGACCTCGCGGGACGAAGCCACACGACCGTGAGCGCGAGCAGGACGAGCGTCAGCGCCGCCGTCGCCAGCACCAGGTCGAGCCGCAGCTCGCCGTGCTCGAACACGCGGATCACCGAATCGGGCGTGAAGCGCGCGAGCGACATGGCGATGCCGCCGCGCACCTGGCCGATGAAGTCGAGTGCCCACGTGCCTAACGTGACGGCGAGCGTCAACACCGCGGCGCTGGCGGCGCCGTCGGTCACCGCGGCTGCGGCGAACGCGAGGGCGATCACGAGCGTTCCCCGAAGCGCGTGCCCCGCGAGCACGGTCGCGACCTCGGGCGCATAGAGATGACCGCCGCTCGCACGCCACATGGCGAGCGCCACGAGGCCCGGGATCCACGCGAGGATCCACGCCGCGAGCAGCACGACGAACTTGACGGCGATAATCGTCCCGAGATCGGCGCGGCTCTGCACGAGCAGTGACAGCGCACCGGTTTCCTTCTCCGCGGCGATCGCCCGGATGCCCACGAACGGGAAGAGCAACATCGCCGCGATCGCGTACGCACCGAACGTGGGCACGACGATGCCGTCGAGCGGACTCAGTCCTTGCGAAAGCGCGGCCGGGCCTCCGCCTGCGCCACTGGCTTCGCCGTACAGGCTCACCGCCGTTGCGAATGCATGGCCCACTAGCGGGCCGACGCAGAGCGCGACGACGAGCGTCGCGCGCGAGGCGACGAGCTCGCGCCACTCCTTGGCCGCGAGCCACCGAAGCCGCGTTGCCGGCCTGGCTTCAGGCGAGGGCAAGAAACAGATCCTCGAGATCAGCGCCAGCGTTCAGCCCCGCACGGCTCCTGAGCTCCGTCAGGGTCCCCTCGGCGACCGTGCTCCCGTCGTTCAGCAGCACGAGACGGTCGCACACGCGGGCCGCGTCGGGCATGGAATGGATCGAGAGCAGCAGTGATCGCCCGCCGGCCGCGAGCTCGCGGAACATCGCGATCGTCGCGCGAGTCTGGCGAAGATCCAGGCCGTCGAACGGCTCGTCCATCAGTACGACCGGCGGCGGCGATGCCAGCGTTAGGCCGAGCAGTACGCGCTTCCGCTCGCCCTTGGAGAGGGTGCCGAGCCGGCGGCCGCGGAGCTCGTCGAGGCCGAGGACCTCGGCGATCGAAGGCCACCCGTCGTCGCGTGCGCCGCTCATCACTCTCCAGAACGAGAGCACCCACTCGGTCGTCTGGTCGGGCCACGGACGGATCGCGTCAGGCAGGTAGACGAGCGCGTCGCGACGGTTCGGCGGGTCGACGACCTGCCCGTCTTCACCGCGCACCTCGCCGCCGTCCGCGAGCAGGAGGCCGGCGAGACATGCGAGCAGCGTACTCTTGCCGGCCCCGTTAGGCCCGAGGAGTCCCAGTACTTCCCCTGGCTCGACGCGAAACGTGGCGGAACGCAGCGCTTCGATCTGACCGAAGCGTTTGCGGAGACGATCCACGGTGAGACGGGCCATGGGTGATGGTCGGACCGAGTCGATGGTGATGATGCAGCGAGGCAATCTACGCAGGCGCCGGTCGCCCAACAGGCGAGCGAGCACCAACGCCCCGCGTACGGTGGCAACCTGAGACGGAGACGGCAGACAACTGAAGACGGTGGACGGCAGTGGGCAGATGGCAGATGGCAGATGGCAGATGGCAGACGGTGCCTCTGCCTTCTGCCCGCTGCCATCTGGTGTCTGCCGTCTTCGGTTCTCTGCCGTCTCCCGTGTTACCGTGCATTACCATTGAGGGATGCACGCGCTCAACCTGCTTGCCGGTCGCGATGCCTACGCGCTCCTTCGCGAACGAGGTCTTCGCGCCGAGGATGTCGACATCATCCCCGCAGCCTCCGGCGGTGCGAAGTGGCTCGCCCTGGCCGGGCTCGACCGCTATCTCTTCGGCGAATTGCTCCAGCACTCCCGCCAGCGGCCCATGCACCTCATCGGGTCGTCGATCGGCAGCTGGCGAATGGCGTGCCTCGCGCAGCGCGACCCGGTCGCCGCGTTAGGCCGAGGCCATCGGGCGTACATCTACGAGCAGCGGTACACCCCGAAGCCATCCCCCGCGGAAGTCTCTGCCGTACTCGGCCGCGCGCTCGACCTGATGCTCGGGCCCACCGGCGTCGACGAGATCCTGAGTCATCCATGGGCGCGACTTCACGTCATCACTGGCGAAGGGCGGGGTTTGGCGGCGAGTGGGCAACGGTCGCTGCTCATGGCGGGGATGGGGCTGGCCGTCGCGGGCAATTTGGTGAGTCGTCGCGCGCTCGCGCTCGTCATGCGACGCTGGATCTTCAACTCCGCCGGCGGAGAAACACCTTTCGCGCACCTCGCCGACCTGCCGACGCGACACGCCAGCCTAACGCGTGAGAACGCGCGTGACGTTCTCCTGGCGTCTGGTGCGATTCCGCTGCTCCTGGACGGCGTCCGGATTCCCGGCATGGCGGGCGGCGTGCACTGGGATGGCGGTCTCCTGGACTATCATGTCGATCTGGACTTCGGGCCGGGTGATGGGCTTGTGCTCTATCCGCACTTCTACCCGCACGTGGTGCCGGGTTGGTTCGACAAGTCGCTCGCCTGGCGTCGCGCCGGCGCCGCGAATTTCCGCCGCGCGCTGCTGATGGCGCCGTCGCCGGAGTTCGTGGCCACGCTGCCCGGTGCCAAGATCCCCGACCGGCGCGACTTCTACACGATGCCGGAGGCCGAGCGGCTGCGTCGGTGGCAGGCGGTCGTGGATGCGAGTGCGGCGTTGGGCGATGAGCTGCACGAGCTCATCGAAACCGGGCGGATTGTCGAGCGAATTCAGATCTGGGAAGATTGAAATAGCGTGGTCCGTTGGGGGTCAGGCTCCGTACGGATCATTCCAACGCGGCGCGTTGGAATGATCCGTACGGAGTCTGACCCCCAACGAAGCGGAAGCATGCCGAACGAACCCAATCAACGCCGCATCGCACGAATCCCGGCGAGCGAGAACGCCGACACATGGGCGACCGCGTCCTCCACGTCGAACGGACCATCACTCGCCAGATCCGGCATCGCGGCCCTGAACTGATTCGCGAGTACGATCCGACTGTACACCAGACACAAGCCGTGCACGCTGGCCACGCAGTGCATGACGCGCGGATCCTTCTTCGGACACGACAACAGCTCAGTGACAATCTCCGCGAGATAGCGAATCCGCGGCGCCATGGCCTCCTGCAGAATGCGCGTCGCCAGCTCGGTGGGTCGGCTCAGCTCGTGCTGAATGAGCCGATGAACCCAGCTGTCCACGCCGCGGAGCTCGAACACCCGATGTAGCAACCCGCGCACGAAGAGCCGAAGCCGCTCTTCGGCACGGCTCCCCTCGGGCGCGGTCATCGCGAGGCTGTTGAACTCACGGACTGCCGCGATCGCCTGGTTCACCACCTCGAGATAGAGTCCCAGCTTGTCGCCGAAGTAGTAGTTGACGAGCGCCAGATTCGCCTCGGCATCGCGGCAGATCTCGCGCACCGTCACATCCTCGAACCCACGCTCGGCGAATAGATGCCGTGCGGTGTCGAGCAAGCGTGCGCGCGTCTCCGCGACATCGAGACCACCCCGCGCCATGTGCCGGGCGGAGCGTCCTCCGGAGCGCGGTCGCCGCTCGCGCCGTCGCATTGGGCTCATAGCTCGCGCTTGAACAGGAACGTCGCCGCCGCCATGGTGACGACCGAAAATGCGACTAGGTACGTGAGATCCGTCGTGATCGCCGCGAAGCCCGTGTCCTTGAGCAGCACGCTCTTGAGCGCATGGACCGGATACGTGAACGGGTCCACCACGGCCATCGCACGCAGCCACGACGGGAATGCCTCCTGCGGGTACACCGCGCCGCTCGGGAAGTAGAGCAGCGTGTTGAGCACGCCGAACATCGCCCGGGCCATGAGCGGATTGCTCATGCGCACCATGAGCAGGAACATCATGCTCACCAGCGCCACGGACGTAACGACGATGACGGCGATGAGGCGCAGCAGCTTGAGCGGGGCGAACGCGTTAGGTACGCCAGCGATGAGCGCCCCCGCGATCATCAGCGCGATGCCGACGAGCGCCGCCTTGATCGCGCCCGAGACATTGAACCCGAGGATCAGCTCGAACTTCGAGATCGGCGTGACGAGATACCCCTCGTGTAGCCCGCGCGCCTTGTCGTCGAGGTAGATGATCCCGCCGCCGATCATCACCATCATGAAGATCGACATGACGATGAGGCCTGGCAGCAGGTACTGGACGTACGGCACGTACGGATACACCTCGACCAGCTCCAGCGTCGGCTGTGTGGCGATGCGGTGCGCGGTCGGCGTGCGGCTGTTGTACGCGCCGAGCAAGCCGGACATCGTGCCCGCGAGCGTTGCGCTCACGAAGGTGTCGGTGTTGTCCTCGATCAGGGCGACCTGTGGTGCGTTGCCTGCCAGCGTGCGCCGCGAGAAGCCGGGTGGAATCGTCAAAACGCCATTGAGCCGACCGTTCCGGAGCGCGGTGAGCGCCTGCCCGGGGTCGTCGTAGGGGACGAGCTCGTAGGTCTGCGCGTTGGCGGCGATGGCGTTGGATAGCTCGCGGAGCCGGACGGCCGGCACGCCGCGGTCCTGGTCCACGAGCCCGACCTTGAGGTGCCGCACCTTGCCGCCGAACGCGTGCCCGAGGATCACGAGCTGCACCATGGGCAGGAGCAGCGACATGACGATGAGCATCGGCGCTCGCCGTAGCCGGAGCAGCTCGCGTTCGATGATCGCGAAAGCGCGGTGCATGCGTCGCCTCGAGCCTAACGGCGGAATACGAGTCGCTGATCCGCCACCGACGGCGCTTGCAGCGCGTCGCGTAGGTCACGGCCGGTGAAGTGAACGAACACGTCGTCGAGCGTCGTGCTGTGCACCGCCAGTGACCGGACGGCCACGTCGGACTCGGCCGCCGCGGCTATGAGCGCCGTGGTCGTAAGCGGCCCGTTGTTCGAGGCGATGCGAACGACATTCCCTTCACCGGAGACACTGTCGACCGCGGGGAGTCGTTGGAGCCGCGTACGCCAGTCGTCCGGTTCGCCGGTGAAGCTCGCCTCGATGAAGTTCCGTCCGGGGATCGACGCCTTGAGGTTGAGCGGCGAGTCGAGCGCGACGAGCTTGCCGTGGTCGACGATGGCGATACGGTCGCACAGCTTGTCGGCTTCGTCCATGTAGTGCGTTGTCAGGATGACCGTGAGGTCGCGGGCGGTCTTGATGCGCTGGAGCATCTCCCACACCGCCGTGCGCGAGACGGGGTCCAGGCCGGTGGTGGGCTCATCGAGGAAGAAGATGCGCGGCTCGTGCACGAGACCGCGCGCGATCTCGACGCGGCGTCGCATGCCGCCGGACAGGTTCTTGACCGGCTTGTCGCGCCATTCCGTGAGCTGCACAGCCTCGAGCAGCTCGGTGATGAGGCGCTTGCGCTTCTCGCGCGGCACGCCGTAGAGGCGCGCGAAGATGACGAGATTCTCCTCGACAGAGAGCTCCGGGTCACTCGTGAGTGCCTGCGGGATGACGCCGATCGTCCGCCGCACCGTGTCGGAGTCCCCGATGATGTCCGCGCCGCCGACGGTCGCGCTGCCAGCGGTCGGCGACATGAGGGTCGTGAGCATGCGGATGAGCGTCGACTTCCCGGCCCCGTTGGGCCCGAGCAGCCCGAAGATCTCACCCTCCTTCACGGAGAACGAGACCTCGTTCACCGCCGTGAAGTCGCCGAATCGCTTCGTGAGCGCGCGGACGTCGACGGCGGCGTTCACGGGCGCGGCGCGGGTACGAGAACGTAGCTCGTCATGCCGACGGCAAGCCGCCGGTCGGCGTTGTCGACGCGGAGCCGGATCTCGAACGTCTTGATGTCACGCTTGGTGCGGCTCACGTCGCGCTGTGTGGCGAAGTCGGCGTCGACGCCGCGGTAGATGACCGTCCCTCGCCGCTCCGCGCCGGAGGGGAGGCGCACGGTCAGCGTGTCGCCGAGTCGGATGCGGTCGATGTACGTCTCCTCGATGTCGGCGCGGACCCAGAGGCTGTCGGGATTCACGAGCGTGACAATCGGCTGTCCGGCCGTCACGACTTCGCCGACCCGCACGGCGCGCACGTCCACGACGCCGGCACTCGGCGCGGTGATCTCGGTGTAGGTGAGCCTAACGTTGGCTTTGGTCGTCTGTGCGGTGGCAGCAGCCTGTTGCTGTTGGCTCGCGGCGAGGGCGCTCTGGCGGTTCGCCACCTGACGCTCCGCCGCCTCGAGGCGCGCGCGGGCGACGGTGAGCGATGTGCGCGACGCGTCCAGCTCCTGCTCGGTGACGCCGCCAGCGGCGAGGAGGGTTTGCTGGCGGTCGAACACGCGTTGGGCGTTCGTGAGGTTCGCGCGCGCTTCGCTGTCCTGTGCGACGGCCGCGGCCAGCTCGGCGCGGCTCGCCTCGACCTGTGCGGCCACGGCTTCTGCGCTGCGGGCGTAGAAGGCGCGGTCGGCCTGGAGCTCGCCAGGTTCGAGGGATGCGATGACCTCGTTAGGTGCGACGGTCGATCCTTCGGTCACCATGAGGCGGCTCACGCGTCCGCCGACCTGGGAGCTGACGATGAGGTCGTTGGTCGTGACGACGCCGGTGAGCACGAGGTCGGCGGGTCCGGCGTGCCTGACCTGGAGCCATCCGGCAGTGGAGGCCGCGGCGATGACGACGAGGGCGATGGTGAGCTTGCGCGACATTGGGCGCGTCTCGAGCGCTTTTGAATTGAACACACGTATAAAACGATTGTTTGAATTTGTCAACGATCAAACCGATCGTCGTGAGGACGCCACACGGCGAAACTCCAGACGGCAGGTTGCAGAGGGCAGAGGGATCCAGTTCCTCTCCCCTCTGCCATCCGCCATCTGCCCTCTGCCTCCTGCCGTCTTCGGTTGTCTGCCGTCTGTCAGTTCACGCTGTTCTACGGCCGGTCTCTATTCGCCTCGATCTTCCAAAAATCCCTGATCCACGTCTTGCCGCCGTCCTGCGATCCATCGGCGCGCCACAGGAAGTGATCGGGCGCAATTGCGTAGTAGCGAATGCGCGTGATGAGTGCGTTCGGGCCCGTGCCATACGTCTGTACCACGAATCGATCGCGGCCGTCGCTCCACGACGTACCGGGCGCCCAGGGAGTGCCCTGCTTCGCGCTCGTCCCGCCGATCTCCCAGGTCTTCCGCGCCTTGTTGTAGACGCGGTACGTCAGCGTGAGGCTGCGGCTGCCGTCGTTAGGGTTGATCAGGCTGAACTCGTCCTCGATCACGAGCCCGTCGTGCGTGCGGTGCGCCGACCAGGTGCCGGCGACGGCGGGGTTGAATGCCGTGGGCGACTTCCGCGACTGAAAGCGGATGTTCCACTTCCCATCGAGAAAGTCGAAGTCCGTCGGCGTGGATGTGCCGACACTGTCGTGGCGGAAGTTGGCGCCGAGCGTGTCGGGGGCGGGGACGTCGGGCACCTGCGCCGCGGCCGGCGCCGCGGCGCTCGCGAGAAGCGCGGAGAGAAACAGGACGCGTCGCATGTCGCTCCACGGATCGGGATTCCGCGAGCATGCGACGCGTGAGCGACGCCCTCAACTGCAATTCAGCCGGCGGCCGCGGTAGTCGGTGACTGGTCGCGACGGTGCAGCAGGCGGCTGGTCCCTACGAGACGTAGCGCCCCACCGCCATGGCGATGGTCGTGAGCGTGAGGAGCCCGGCGGCCACCATCGCCATCTTCCCCAGCTTTACCTGGAGCCCCTGCATCTCGGCAGCTTGTTCTGGAGTCGGCGGCTTACCGCCGGCCGCGATCTCGGCCCCGAGCTTACCGGTGCGCATGGCTGCGGGCGTGACGACGAAAATTCCGAGGAGAACCGCGATGAGCGCGAGCACAGCGCCGATCCCGAACGTCATCCCGCCGGCCGAGCGCATGAATCCGTTGGTGAAGCCTTGCGAGTCGTGCCAATAGAGGCCGAACCCCGAGAGGACCGTGAGGAGTCCCGCCACTAAGAAGTAGACCGGGAGCTTCCGCTTCCCTGCGATCTCCTGCATCACCGGCCCACCTGCGGGGCCGAGCGCGCGGACGGCGGGGATGAGAAAGATGGCGTTGAACATGGCCGTGCCGGCCCAGAACACGCCGAACAAGATGTGGATCAGTCGGAGGAGGATGAGCATGGGCGCTTAATTAACGCCCAGCAGCCTCGACCGGCAATTCCCCTGCAAAACTGCGCGAACCGATTGACGGCGCCGATCCCAAAGAGCGCCCAATCCCAAGGGGCGCCAATCCCAAGGGGCGCCAATCCCAAGGGGCGCCAATCCCAAGGGGCGCCAATCCCAAGGGGCGCCAATCCCAAGGGGCGCTAATCCCATACAGCGCGAAATCCCAAGAAGCGAGGACGCGAACACCATGAACGCCGTTCGCGTCGTTCGCGGTGTATGGGAGTTCGCGGTGTTCGGGATTGGCGTTTTCGGGATTGGCGTTTTTCGGGATTGGCGTTTTTCGGGATTGGCGTTTTTCGGGATTGGCGTTTTTCGGGATTGGCGCCCCTTGGGATTTCGCGCCGTTAAGCTGTTCGCGCCCTTGTTAGGTGTCAGTCCTTCCGTTGACACATGGCTTTCGTCAACCGATCGCCGTACGTTCCCAGTTGCGTCGCGACCTGAAAGAGAATCGGTATGTCGCCGAACGAACGACCAGCCCTCGGCAGAACGACCTGCGCCTCCGTTACCGCGGCGGTGAGCTCCCTTGCCAGGTCGCAATTCTTCGCCGCGGCTGGTTCGGCCGCCAGGTTGCGCGCGAGAATCACGTATGCGCTCCCCAACAACGCCGCCGTCGTGTCCGACGCCTGCGCCAAATCAGCCAGCTTGAAGTAGCGGACCGCGGCGCGCGCGGCCGGGAGTTTGTTAGGCCCCGCCGTGTCCTTGGACGTCGTCTGACCGAGGTAGCGAGAGTACAGCGCAACGCTTGCGCGGGCCTCGCCGTTCTCGAGCCCACGCCCGAGCGTCGCCAGCACCGTGTCGGGGCCGAGCCCGAGCTCGGCTTCGACGCGCGCCTTCTGGATCCAGGCGTTAGGCGCACGCGGATTCCGGGCGATCAGCGAGCTCACCACGGCGAGCGCCTGCCGAAGCTGTCCGTTGCGGCGCAGGTACTGGACGCGGAGCACCACGAGCTCGTCGTCCATCGGGAAGTGACCGACGCCTTCCGTCGCGAGATCGAGCGCCAGCGGCAGATCCTGCGCGCCCTCGGCCGCGCCGATCATTCGTACGTAGAAGTCGTGCGTTGCGAGGGACGTGTCGAGCGAGACGAGTCGGCGCCCGGTTTCGAGTGCGCGTCTCCAGTACCTCTGTGCGAGCTGAATGCGCCACTGGGTCGTCACCGCTTCGACATCCTCGGAGAACATCAGCACTGTGCTGTCGATGAGCGGACCGGCCGTATCCCACTCTTTGAGACTCGCCAGAACGTTCACGAGTGCGAGCCGTGCGCGACGATTCGAGGGCTCCGCGGCGACGAGCCGAAAAAGCATGCGCATCTGATCCTGGATCAGCCCCTTCGCCTGGTAGGCGTCGGCCGCGAACGCCAGGGCGCGTGCGTTCTCCGGGTGGATGCCGAGGATATCCTCCGAGATGCGAAGCATTGAATCCGGGCCGAGCTTCTGCTGGTCATAGACGTTCGCGATGCATACGCGGCCTAACACGGACTGCGGGTACGCCTCGATGGCCTTGCGGGCTTCGGCCAGCGCGCCCGTGTAATTCCGCGCGCGAGCGAGGCTCACGCATCGCTGCACGGACTCGACCTGTTTGCGAGCGGCCTGAAACTCTCGTGCGACAAGCTTGGCGACGTCGCTGATCTTCGCTGCCTCCACGGCGGGAAGCGGCTGCACCATGTCGTCGCGCGCGCTCAATGACCACGCGGCCTGGACGCGATAGCCGGTTGGTGTCTTCCGCACGACGCCGTTCAGCACCTCCTCGGCGCGGAAGGATGAGGCGAGCTGGCGGGTCTCCGCGTTCGACAGCGGTTGCTCGGCCGGGTATCCCGCCTGGACCAGGTATTCGGTGATGGTGCTTTCGGGGACGACCCACAGCGCACGCATGTCGAAGTCGGACGCGATGCGTTCGCGGACGGCATTCGCGACCTGAAAGCCGAGGCGAGGACCGTCGCCCACCCCCTGCAGTGCCGACATGACGAACCGCGGCCCGGGGCTCTGGCCGGGTCTGAGCGGCGACTGCTGTGCTGTGCTCGTGGACGTGGCGCTCGCCAACAGCACCAGGGCGAGAAGCCCGCCAGTCACTCGCGGGCTCGGGGACCGAGTCGACATTGGTCACTCCCGGCAGGTGGGACGATCAGTGTAGGATGCGGGTCGGAGGTTGGTCAAGAACTGCCGGGG
>Ga0307406_10001314_pt1 | contig 13949 bp, 13 predicted proteins | sample 322Cmetagenome_3_FD_203706 | JGI IMG/M metagenome (GOLD analysis project Ga0307406, IMG submission 203706) | Maize rhizosphere microbial communities from greenhouse at UC Davis, California, United States - 322HYB-C-2 | ecosystem: Host-associated > Plants > Roots > Rhizosphere > Soil | place... | reverse complement strand
GCGCGTTGCTCGTGCCGTCGGTGTGATGCTGCGAGTAGTAGAAGTCGTCGGGATCGATGTTCCCGAGCCATCCCATCATCAGCATGTCGAAGTTGCCGCTGTTCTGCTCGTCGAGCCACGTCGAGAAGTCGGGCTGACGGATCTCGACCGAGATGCCGAGAGGCTCCAGGTTGGCGGCGATGATCTGGGCCGCCGTGACCGTCTCGGGGTAGTCGCTCGTGGCGAGCATGTCGAGGGTCCCACCGGTGAAGCCCGCCTCGTCGAGCAGAGCCTGGGCCTTGTCGAGATCGGTCGAGTACTCGTCGTAGGGGGTGTGCCAGAAGCTCTGCTCGGGGATCGCCAGCTGGTTCTGCGCGGCGGTGCCGTAGCTGACGGCCTGGACGATGGCATCCCGGTCGATCGCGTAGGCGATCGCCTGACGCACGCGCACATCGCTCCACGGCTCCTTCGCCTCGTTGAGGGCGAGGTACCAGTAGTCGCTGGAGGGGGTGACCCCGAGCGTCACGGTGTCGTCGCTGTCGAGCTCCCCGACCTGCTGGGCCGGCACGACGTCCGTCCAGTCGATGTCGCCGGCCTTCAGCGCGGCCAGCGCGGTGGCGGGTTCGGAGATGAAGCGGTACTCGACGCCGCCGAGCTCCGGCGCGCCGCCCCAGTAGTCCGGGTTGGCGGTGAGGGTGATGTGGTCGCCGGCGGTGTACTCCGACACGGAGAAGGGGCCCGTGCCGACCGGTGCGGTGGTGATGTCGCCGGACTCGACGTTGCCCTCCTCGACGATCGCCATCCCCTTGAAGCCGCCGAGGTTGGACAGCAGGTTGGGCGTCGGCTGGGCGACCGTGATCACCACGGTGCTGTCGTCGGGCGCCGAGACGTCGGTGACCGAGCTGAACTTCCAGGCGTTGGAGAGCTGCTCGTCGATGATGCGGTCATAGGAGTAGACGACGTCCTCGCTGGTGAAGTCGGACCCGTCGTGGAAGGTGACGCCGCTGCGGAGCGTGAAGGTCCACGTCAGCTGATCGTCGCTGACCTCCCAGCTCTCGGCGAGCGCGGGCTGCATCTCGAGGTTCTCGTCGGGCTCGACGAGCGTGTCGAAGACGTTCTCGAGCACCTCGAAAGAGAAGTACGAGCTCGTCTTCTGGGGATCGAGCTGGTCGGGCTCGCCGCCGATCGCGGCCACGAGCGTCTGGCCGCCGACCGGCTCGCTGGAGCCGTCGATGTCGACGCTCTCCCCGGCGGAGCAGCCGGCGAGGACGAGAGCGGCGACGAGGGCCGTCGCTCCGAAGGCGGTGCGCTGGGACATGAGATGCCTCTCGTGGTGAATGCGGACCATCATTTAGATGATGATTCGATCAGTATGTGCGACCATGAGAGGCGAGACAAGCCCACGGTCATCTCGAAACAGAATCTTCACAATCGCCCGCCGCCCCGTCCCCGGACCGGATCGCCCGATCCGAGGCGCGCAGGCGGGGAGCCGCCGCAGAGGAGACGCATGACCTACACCGTCCTGGCCCGTGACCCCCGTGCGGGACTCATCGGGGCCGCCACGGCCAGCAGGTCGCTCGCGGCGGGGAACGCCGTGCTCGCGATCCGCCCCGGCGTCGGCGTGGTCGCCAGCCAGGCGTGGACCAACCGCTCCCTGCGGGGTCTCCTGCTGGGCGAGCTCGCCGCCGGCGCGACCGCGGCCGAGGCGGTGGACGCCGTCCCCGGGTGGGATGACCGGGCCGAGCTCCGCCAGGTCGCCGCCCTTCCCGCTCGGGGCGCCGGGGCGGCGCGCTCCGGCCGGGAGATCACGGACTGGGCGGGCCACGTCGTGACCGCCGACGTCGTCGTGGCCGGCAACCTCCTGACCGGCCCGGAGGTGCTCTCCGCCATGGTCGACGACCTGGCGCGGGCGCCCGAGATCGACCCGGCGGATCCGGCGAGCGCGGCGCTGTTCGCCCACGCTCTCGTCTCCGCGCTGGTCGCGGGCGAACGCGCCGGTGGGGATGCCCGCGGCCGGCAGAGCGCCGCGGTGCTCGTCGCCGCGGCGGCGCGCCCGGATCGTCGCGGCGGCCCCGTCGCCGCCCGCGCGGTCGATCTCCTGCATCATCGCAGCGTGGACCTTCGCGTCGACGACCATCAGGATCCGCTGGCCGAGCTCGCCCGCCTGGTGGCGCTGCGTGCCCGCGATCTCGCCGAGCCGGTCAGCGCTCGAACGGAGTGACGGCACCGAGGACGACGGTGACGTCCTCGTGTCCGTTGGCCCACCAGTGCGCCTCCGAGCATCCGTAGGTCACGGTGTCGCCGGCGCGCAGCTCGACGCGGCGATCGCCCTGCGCGACGATGAGCACGCCGCGCTCGACGGTGACGGTCTCGGTGCCGATGTGCCGGAACGGATGCGGCTCGTTCGTGAACCCCGGGGGAAGCGTCGAGCGGATCAGCTGCAGCATCGACTCGCCCCGCGGGGTCAGCAGCTCGCGGGTGGCCTGTGCCGAGAGGGGGATGTCGGCGGCGGGGGGCATGACGTGACGCTGGGAGGCTGTCACGACGGCGAGCTCTCCGACGGGCTCGTCCAGCAGCTGGCCGGCCGGGACGCCCAGGGCTCCCGCCAGGCGATGGATCGACTGCAGCGAGGGATTTCCCATGCCGCGCTCGAGCTGGCTCACGAGGCCGAAGCTCACCCCCGCCTTGTCGGAGAGGGCCTGCACGCTCAGTCCGAGGCGCCGTCGCGCCTCGCGCACCGCCGCACCGAGCGTCTCCACGGCGCGCGCTTCGTCCGGGTCGGTGTGGCGGGCCATGCCGCAACCCTACCCACGGCGCGCGGCGCACGCGCGATGCTTCCGACGGCGATCAGCGGGTTCAGGCGGCGTCAGCGATCGCTCGGCAGCGGCGACGGCTCGGCGGGCGACGGAGCGAACGGCTCCTCGGGGTGGGGCGCGAGGGGTTCGGCAGGATGCGGCGGCGACGGCTCGCCGGGGGCCGGGGGCGGGGTCTCGCCGGGCATGCTGGGCAGGGTGACCATGATGCTCCTCCTCTGACCGCGGACGGGCGTCGGCGGTCTCCCGAGGATGCGCGCGCAGACCGGCGCGGGCGAGGGGGTTGACAGCATCCGGCTCGGCGGGCTGACTACGCTGGAGGGCGCCCCCGATCACCGAGGAGAACCGTGCCCGCCACTCCCGAGGCCCTCGCCCACGCCGCCGATCTCGCCGACTTCGTCGAGGCGTCGCCGTCGAGCTTCCACGCCGCCGCCGAGGTGGCGAGGCGGCTGACCGACGCCGGGTTCGCGCCGCGGGAGGAGCTCGAGGCCTGGACGGTGCGCGCCGGCGACCGCGGCCTCGTGGTCCGCGACGGCGCGGTGATCGCCTGGGCCGTCCCCGACTCGGCGACCGCCGACACCGGCTTCCGCATCTTCGGGGCGCACAGCGACTCCCCGGCGTTCCGGCTCAAGCCGCGCCCGACGACCGGGCGTGCGGGCTGGCTGCAGGCCGGCGTAGAGATCTACGGCGGGCCGCTGCTGAACTCGTGGCTCGACCGCGAACTGCGCCTCGCCGGCCGGCTGGTGCTCGACGACGGCACGGCGGTGCTCGCGGCCACCGGGCCGCTGCTGCGACTGCCGCAGTTGGCGATCCACCTCGACCGCGAGGCCAACGACCACCTCGCCCTCCACAAGCAGACCCAGACGCAGCCGGTCTGGGGACTCGGGGCGCCCGAGTCCGCCGACCTCCTGGGCGAGCTGGCGGCGGCGGGGGGAGTGGACCCCTCGCGCATCGCCGGCTACGACGTCGTGACGGCCGATGCCGCCCGCGGAGCGGTCTTCGGAAAGGACGACGTGTTCTTCGCCAGCGGCCGTCTCGACGATCTGGCGTCGGTGCACGCCGGCCTCGTGGCGCTCGAGCGCTTCTCCGGCGACGGGGAACACATCGCCGTCCTCGCCGTCTTCGACCACGAGGAGGTCGGGTCCGCGACCCGGTCCGGGGCGTCCGGCCCGTTCCTGGCGGATGTGCTCGAGCGCGTCCAGTCGGGTCTCGGCGCCACCCGCGAGCAGCAGCTGCGATCCCTCGCGGGGTCGTGGTGCGTGTCGAGCGACGTCGGGCACTCCGTGCATCCCAACTACCCGGAGAAGCACGACCCCGTCGTGCAGCCGGTGCTCGGTTCCGGGCCGATCCTCAAGATCAACGCCAACCAGCGCTACGCGACCGATGGCGCGGGAGCCGCCGCATGGCACGCGTGGTGCGCCGCGGCCGGGGTGCGCAGCCAGGAGTTCGTCTCGAACAACGCGGTGCCGTGCGGTTCGACGATCGGCCCGCTCACCGCGACGCGGCTCGGCGTGCGGACGGTCGACGTCGGCATCCCGATCCTGTCGATGCACTCGGCTCGAGAGCTGGCCGGCACCGCCGATCTGCTCGCACTCTCACGCGTCGCGGCGGAGTTCTTCGCCGGGTGAGCCCCGTCCGCTCCGGCGGCCGACGATGACCGCGCGGACGCCGAGGCCGATCGCCGCGGTGAGGACGCACGCGACGATGGGCCGCCAAGCGAGCTCGGGCGTCAGCAGCGCCAGGCCGAACACGTGGATCGCGCCGTCGATCATGCCCGCGGGGTCGTTCCACATCACGCGGCTGCCGAGCGCGTAGCCGACGCCGGTGAGGACGGCGGGGCCGATCCACACGATGAGGACGGCCCCGAGCGCCGCGACGATGCGCCCGGCGCTGCCGAGGCCGGCCCACGCGACCGCGGCGCCGGCCAGGACGGGCGGCACCCACTGGACGAGGGCGAGCAGCGGCGGGATCTCGGTCGGCGCTGTGCCGAACGGCACGATGAGCGCCGCGAGCCAGGGGCCCGCCGCGACGGAGCCCACAGAGAGGGCCATGACGGCTCCCGCCCGCGGTGCCTTCGCGACGAGGGCGATCACGCCGGCCGCGATCCCGATCGTGAGGACGGCGCCCGTCGTCAGGGCGATGACGTAGAGGTCGGCGTCGTCGACGTCGGGGAGCGTCGATCGTGTCGTGACGGCGCTCTGCGCGACGGCGAGGCCCTGGACGGAGATCGCGCCGAGGAGCAGGAACAGGGTCGCGCCACGGACGCGCCGTGATCCCCGCGCGCGTCCCGCCACACCGCCGATCGTCGCGCCGAACAGGATGATCGCCGCGACGAGCGTCGCCGTGTACGGGTGGAAGGGCAACAGGACGAAGGGGATGTCCGAGGGCAGCTCCGACCACAGGTTCTGCAGCGGCATGCGCCCGCCCGTGATCAGCCAGGGCGCGAGGGCGACGACCGCGCCGCTGATCCCCACGAGCAGGAACGGCCAGCCGGCCCGGCCGCGACGCGCGCCGCTGCGTGCCGGCGATGCGGTCGACCCCCGGCCCGGAACCTCGGTGGACGTCGTGCCGGGGGCCGCCTCGCTCATGGGCGACAGCCTAGGTCACGCCGTGGGCGCGGCCTCGCGGGAGTCGCGGGCGGGGAGCACCCAGCCCGCGCGCGGGAAGTGGCAGGTGTAGCCGCCCGGGTGCGTGATGAGGTAGTTCTGGTGCTCGGGCTCGGCCTCCCAGAACGGACCCTCCGGCTCGATGGTGGTGACCGCCGGCGCGGGCCACAGACCCGACGCGTCGACGTCGGCGATGGTCTCGCGGGCCACGCGCTCCTGCTCGGGGGAGAGCGGGAAGATCGCCGAGCGGTAGCTCGTGCCGATGTCGTTGCCCTGTCGGTTCAGCGTGGAGGGGTCGTGGATCTGGAAGAAGAACGCCAGGATGTCGCGATACGTGGTCTTCGACGGATCGAAGACGATCTCGACCGCCTCGGCGTGGCCCGGGTGGTGCCGGTAGGTCGCGTGGTCGTTCTGCCCGCCGGTGTACCCGACGCGGGTGGTCAGCACGCCGGGCTGGCGGCGGATGAGGTCTTCCATGCCCCAGAAGCAGCCGCCGGCGAGGACCGCCGTCTCGGTGCCGGGGGTGCGGGTGATGGTGCCGTCGTCGGTCATGATGACTCCTTCGTTGCTCGACTCAGTTTCTCAGGTCATCGGGGACAACGCGCGGGGATCGCGGATTGGTCCCGTGGATCCTTCGGGTTGGCTGTGAGCGCGACTCGCGGCCTGTTCGCGGACGATCGGTCGATGTATCGTCGGGTATCGCTCGATATATCGTTGGAGGACGACATGAATGACGCATTCGGCGGACGCTTCCCCTCGCAGGGCTTCGGTTCTCAGGGCTTCGGCGGGCAGGGCTTCGGCAGCCAGGGACTGAGCGGCGCGGTGCCGCAGGAGCTGTGGGACACCCTCGGCGAGCTCAAGAAGGGCTTCGAGCAGACGTTCGGTCAGGGGTTCGGACAGGCCTTCGGGCAGAAGGTCGGCACCCGCGTCGGACGCGGCGACGTGCGCGCCGCGATCCTCTCGCTCCTTGCCGAGCAGCCCATGCACGGCTACCAGATCATCCAGCAGATCGAGGAGCGCAGCGGCGGCTCGTGGAAGCCCAGCCCCGGCTCGGTGTACCCCACGCTCCAGCTCCTCACCGACGAGGGCATGATCGAGGTCGAGGAGTCGGCCGGCCGCAAGACCTACTCGCTCACCGAGGCCGGCCGCGCCGAGTCCGAGCACACCGACCGGCCGTGGGCCGCGGCGGAGGCGGGAGAGACGTCGGCCGAGGGCGGCAGTGGACGCCACCACCGTCACAGCGCACTCCCCAAGGCCGGCGCGAACCTCGCGCAGGCCGCGATGCAGGTGGGACGCACGGGAACGCCCGAGCAGATCCAGGAGGCCGTCGAGATCATCGACGACGCCCGGCGCAAGCTCTACGCGATCCTTGCCCAGGCCTGAACGGGTGCGCGGGGGCGGGCGCGCCCGCTACCGCCGCATCCTCCGCTTCGCCGCGCGCGCCATCGCGCAGACCTGGTGGTACGAGCTCGCCCTGCCGAAGATCGGCCTGCGATCGATCGCGGACCGGACGCGTGACCGACGCCTGCAGGTGACCGCGCGGCGGTTCCGCGCGCTCGCCGTCGACCTCGGCGGCCTGATGATCAAGGTCGGACAGTTCCTCTCGTCGCGACTCGACGTGCTCCCGCCCGAGGTCACCCGCGAGCTCGAGCAGCTGCAGGACGAGGTCCCGCCCGTCGCCTTCGCCGACATCCGCGCGCTCGCCGAGACCGAGCTCGGCGTGCCGCTCGGACGCGCGTTCGCCGCCTTCGAGGAGACCCCCGTGGCGGCCGCGTCGCTGGGGCAGGCCCACCGCGCCCGCCTCGCGGCGGAGGATGCGGCACTGGCGGGCTTCGACGAGGTCGTCGTGAAGGTGCAGCGTCCCGGCATCGACGAGATCGTCGCGGTCGACCTCGCGGCGCTGCGTCGCGTGGCCGGCTGGCTCAGCCGCGTCCGCATCGTGTCGGACCGGGTGGACATGCCGGCTCTGGTCGAGGAGTTCGCTGCGACGAGCACGGACGAGATCGATTACATCCATGAGGCCGCCAACGCCGAGCGGTTCACCGCGAACATCGCCGCGGGTGCCCGGGTGGGCGCGCCGGCGATCGTGTGGGAGCGCACGACACGGCGGGTGCTGACCCTCGCCGACGTGACCGCGATCAAGGTCAACGACGCCGACGGCCTGCGGGCGGCGGGCATCGATCCGGCCGAGGTGGCCGCGGAGTTCGCCGCCGTCATGTTCGACCAGCTGTTCGGCGACGGGTTCTTCCACGCCGATCCGCACCCCGGCAACATCTTCGTGACCCCGCACGCCCCGGATGCGCGGGGGCGGACGTGGCGGTTCACCTTCATCGACTTCGGCATGATGGGGCAGGTGCCCGAGGGGCTCCGTCGCGGCCTCCGGAGGGTCGTCATCGCCGTCGCGGCCCGCGACGGACGCGGCCTCATCACCGGAATCCAGGACGTCGGGGCGCTGCTGCCCACCGCCGACACCGCGGAGTTCGAACGCGCTCTCACCCAGCTGTTCGCCCGCTTCGGGGGGATGGGATTCGCCGAGCTGCAGGACGTCGACCCGCGGGAGTTCCGGGCCTTCGCCGAGGAGTTCGGCGAAGTGATGCGCGCCCTTCCGTTCCAGTTCCCCGAGGACTTCCTCCTCATCATCCGGGCCATGTCGCTGACCTCGGGGCTGTGCAGCTCGCTCGATCCGTCGTTCAACATCTGGGACGCCGTCGAGCCGTACGCGCAGCGCCTGCTGAGCGAGGAGAGCCGCGGGCTCGTGAGGGACATCGCGGCCAAGACCGCGTCCACGGCGGGCGGTCTCGTCCGGCTGCCGGGGCGGCTCGACGATGTGCTGACGAGGCTGGAGGAGGGACGCCTGGCGGTCCAGAGCCCCTCGGTGGAGCGGCGCCTGGCGCGACTGGAGCGGACGCTCCGCCGGCTGGTCTCCGCCGTCCTGTTCGGAGCGCTGCTGGTGGGCGGCATCGCGCTGCGCGCCCAGGACGTCGTCCTCGGCACCGTGGTGATGGTGCTGTCGGTGCCGGCGCTCCTTCACGCGGTGCTGGCGGGGATCGGATCGCGCCGCGGCCGCTAGCGGGGCGGTGCCGGCGCGCCCGGCGCGGTAAACTGGTGTCCTGTCCGCGCCGACCGGCGCGCACATGGTGCATCTACCTGCTCTGGAGCAAGGCGGCACGTGACAACGAGCTGACCGTTCCGGAGGCCTCTGCATGACGTCGATCACCGACGACCGTTCCCTCATCGCGCACACCGGCTGGGGCTATTTCCCCGTCGCGTTCGTGGCGCGGCTGCCCTTCGCGATGATGGTCGTGGGAGTGCTCACCCTCGTCGCCAGCGCGACCGGGTCGGTGGCCCTCGCCGGACTCACCTCCGCGGCCGTCGGCGTGGGCGTCGTCATCGCGGGCCCGTTCATCGGCGACCTCGTCGATCGCCGCGGGCAGCGGCGGGTGCTCGTGCCGATCGGACTCGCCAACGGCATCCTGCTGGCGCTGTTCCCGCTGGTGGTCCTCACCGGCATGCCCGAGCCCCTCATCCTCGCCTCCGGCGCTCTCATCGGTCTCACCGCACCGCAGGCGGCGGCGCTGTCCCGCACGCGTCTGGTCGCGATCACCCGCCACCGCATCGAGGGCGAGCGGCGTGAGCGCACCCTCTCGCGTGTGATGTCGTACGAGTCCGCCGCCGACGAGACCGCCTTCGTGATCGGCCCGGTCCTCGTGGGACTGCTGGCCGCGCTCCTCGCCCCGTGGGCTCCGATCGCCGTCGCCGCCGTGCTGAGCTTCGCGTTCGTGACCGCGTTCGCCCTGCATCCGACGGCGGGCATGGTCGATCGCGATGCCGAGACCGCGCCGACCCGCGCGCCGGTGCGCGAGGTGCTCTCGGGGCCGGTGCTGGTCCTCGTGGCCGCGACGTTCGGTGTGGGTCTCTTCTTCGGTTCCACCCTCACCTCGCTCACCGCGTTCGCGCAGTCGAGCGGCCACGGTGAGGCGGCGGGGCTGCTCTACGGGCTGATGGGAATCGGATCGGCTGTGCTCGCCCTCACCGTCATGCTGCTGCCCGCGCGTTTCGCCCTGCGCTGGCGCTGGCTCGCGTTCGGCGCCGTGCTCGTCGCCTCGTCGGCCGTCTACGCCGTGGCCGGCGACATGGTCGCGGTCATCGTGGCGCTGTGCCTCATGGGACTCGGCGTCGGACCCACGCTGGTGACGCTGTTCAGCCTCGCCGGCGAGCGCAGCCCCGCCGGGCGGTCGGCGACGGTCATGACCCTGCTGGCGTCGGCGCTGACCCTCGCCCAGGCGATCGCGGCGGGCGTCACCGGTGCCCTGGCCGAGGCGACGTCGGCGCAGGCTGCCATGGCGCTGCCGCTGGCGGCATCCGTGCTCGTCCTCGCCCTCGGGATCGTCAACGCCCGCGGCCGGCGGCGCGCCGCCCTCACCGCCACCGCCTCGCGGCGCTGACGGCGATCACGCCGCGACGACGACGTCCAGGTCGACCGCCGCGCACCGCTGTCGTGCCACGACCTCGAGTCGTCCCGAGCGCACGACGTCGCCCGAGGCGAAACGCGGGTCCGTCGACACGAGCACCCGCCCGACGCCGTTGACGAGCAGGATCGGCCTGCCCAGCGCCCGAAGACTCGGGGTGAGCCGGCGCTCGACCGTGTCGACGAGGACATCCAGTCCTGCGACGCCGACGAAGGTGCCGTCCACCACGACCGGCGCGGCGGCCGTCATCGTGTACTCGTCGCTGCACAGGTAGTCGACGTAGGGTCCGGCGACATGGGCCGCGCCGGTCGTGCTGGGCACGCGGAACCACTCGAGCTCGCGGTAGTCGATGGCCTGCTTGACCGACTGGGCGGGGAAGACCAGCTTCCGGCGGTCGTTTCCCTGCCACCACGCGAGGTGGCTCGGTGCGTCGGCGAGCAGGTCCATCGCGGCGATGAAGCCTGCGCCGTAGACGGGCTCGTGCGGGTGGTCGAGGATGCCGTGGGCATGCGGTTCGATGAGGTCGTCGATGCGCGAAGCCGTGAGCGTCCCGGGCGCGTGCGCTCCGATGGCGCGTGCCATGTCGGCGGCGTGGCGTTCCAGTCGCGGCAGATGGGCCGCGAAGTAGAGCGCCACGGCATCCGCGGCGCGCTGCGTGATGTCGGTGGCGGTCGCCGCAGACGGCGCGGTCGTGAGTCCCGTGGCCACGGCACCTCCTCGCTCGGGTATCGCATCGGATCGGTCAGCCCTGCGGCTGTGAACCGCATAGTACACACAGGCGTGTGTCGATCAGATCTCGTCCTGGGCCATGTGCAGTGCATCGAGCGCGTGGATGGTCTCGTCGACCATGCGCTCGGTGGCTTCCGACGCGGCCGGCTCGTCGCCCGCTTCGACCGCCTCGAGCACCCGCTCGAAGAGCGCGCGCTGACGTCCTCGCTGGACCGGATCGACGTCGATGAGACGCAGCAGCGGCGACAGCTCGGCCTGGAGGCGCATCTGATCGCGGGTGATCCGTGCGGATTGGCTGAGCGCGACGAGTTCGAGCTGGAGGTCGTCCATCGACTGACGCCATGGGCCGGGGTCGTCCGTATCGAGCCGCGCCAGCCGCGCGCGCATCGCCACCAGCTCCGGCGGGGCGGCACGGCGCGCCGCCAAGCGGACGCCGGCCATGGTGAGGGCGCCGTAGTGCGCGCCGAGATCGCGCAGCGCGAGGCGCGACGAGGCGCGCAGCGCGTCGCGGGCGAACACGAGCGGGTCGGCGGTGTCCGAGACGAAGCTCCCGCCGTGGCGCCCGCGGCGAGTCACCACGAGCCCGCGGCTGCGCAGGCCCAGGAGCGCTTCGCGGACGGTCACCGGTGAGACGCCCATCGTGCGGGCCAGATCTGCTTCGGAGGGGAGGCGGTCGCCGGCCCGCAGGTGACCGCCGGTGATGGCATCCGTCAGCCGCTTCTCGACGAGCTCGGCGCGCCCCGCATCGCCGATGGGGGTGAACATCGCTCCGTGGAGGCGGTGCGGTCGACGCTCGATCGCCGGGGGCTGGCTGCTCACCCATCCATCCTCTCACCGCGTCCATCCGCGCCCGGTGAGCGACCTTCATCTGCCGGATACACGCTTGAAATATAACCTCTGGTTCTATATGTTTGCTCGTGCTTGGTGCACAGCGTCGTCCCGAGGAGTTTTCGTCATGTCGTCCATCGACCCCACCGCCGCCGCGCACGCGGCGCAGGCCGGAGATGTCGTCCTCGAGGGCGTCACGAAGTCCTTCGGCGCGATGACCGCCGTTCGCGATCTCGACCTGGAGGTGCGCAGCGGCGAGTTCCTCTCGATGCTCGGTCCCTCGGGCTCGGGCAAGACGACGGTGCTGCGCATGATCGCGGGCTTCGAGGAGGTCACGGCCGGTCGGATCCGCATCGGCGGCGAGGACATCACCCGCACTCCGCCGCATCAGCGCCAGGTCAACACCGTCTTCCAGGACTATGCGCTCTTCCCGCATCTGACGATCGCGGAGAACGTGGCCTACGGTCTGAAGGTCCGGGGGCTGTCGCGCGCCGATCGCACGGCGACCGTCTCGAAGGCGATCGCTCAGGTGCGCCTGGGCCACCTGGCCGACCGCCTTCCGCACCAGCTCTCGGGCGGCCAGCGGCAGCGGATCGCACTGGCGCGCGCGCTGATCCTGCGGCCGCGCGTGCTGCTGCTGGACGAGCCGCTGGGTGCCCTGGACAAGCAGCTGCGCGAGGAGATGCAGATAGAGCTCAAGCGCATCCAGCGCGAGGTCGGCATCACCTTCGTGTTCGTCACCCACGACCAGGAGGAGGCACTCACGCTGAGTGACCGCGTGGCCGTCTTCCACGATGGCCGGATCGAGCAGGTCGGCACCGCGCGTGAGGTCTACGAGTATCCGCAGACCGAGTTCGTCGCGCGGTTCCTGGGGCTGTCGAACATCATCCCCGCCGCGCTCGGCGAGCGCCTGTTCGGCCGAGCGCAGGTCATGAGCGTGCGCCCCGAGCGCGTGCGGCTGCTGGCGGAAGACACCTCTGTCCCGGCGGGCGACGTCGTCCTGTCGGGGACCGTGGCCGAGATCGTCTACACCGGTCCGACGACGCGGGTGCTGGTCGACGCGGAAGAGGGTCTGCGCGTCATCGCTGAGACGCAGAACACCCACCATCCCGCCGCCGACGTGCGCGTCCAGCGCGGCGACCGTGTGCGCGTGGCCTGGACCGCCGAGCATGCGGCCGTCCTCCCCATCGCCGCGACCTGACCTGACGCACCACCCACCACCACAGAGATACCGACGAGGAGCGATCATGAATAGCAGAATCTTCACCGGCGCCGCAGCCCTGGCGGCTGCAGCGCTGGTCCTGACCGGCTGTGCCGGCGCGACGACGCCCGAGGGCACCGCAGCGCCCGGCGGGCTGCAGATCGACGTGCCCGACGTGCCGATGCTCGACGAGCTCGGTGACTTCGAGGGCTCTGTCGACATCGTGGCCTGGAGCGGCTTCGTCGAGCCCGCGTGGTCCGACGCCTTCACCGAGGAGACGGGCTGCGTCGTCAACCGGCGCGTCGCCGGTACGAGCGACGAGATGGTCCAGCTCATGCGCTCGGGCGACTACGACCTCGTGTCGGCCTCCGGCGACGCGAGCCTCCGCCTCATCGCGGGAGGCGACGTGGCCCCGCTGAACCTCGAGCTCATCGAGAACTTCGGCGACGACATCGTCGAGGGCATGAAGGGCCAGCTGTACGACACGATCAACGGCAAGAGCTACGGCATCCCGATCGGCCGCGGCGCCAACATCCTGCAGTACAACAGCGACGTCGTCACCGAGGAGCCGACGAGCTGGGACATCGTGTGGGAGGCCGACAGTCCCTACGCGGGCAAGATCATCGCCTACGACGCCCCCATCTACATCGCCGACGCTGCCGTGTACCTCATGGCCACCCAGCCTGACCTCGGCATCACGAACCCGTACGCCCTCGACCAGACCCAGCTCGACGCCGCGATCGAGCTGCTCAAGCAGCAGAACGGCCAGGTCTCGGAGTACTGGGCCGACCCGGTGGCCCAGATCACCTCCTTCGTCGGTGGTAACACCGTCGTCGGCACCTCGTGGGAGGTCCTGCGCAAGCTCACCGAGGACGAGAAGTTCAAGAGTGTCCTGCCGAAGGAGGGATCCACGGGATGGTCGGACGCGTGGATGCTCTCGTCGCAGTCGGACAGCCCGAACTGCGCCTACGCCTGGATGGACTACACCAGCTCGCCGGAGGTCAACGGCGCGATCGCGATGAACTTCGGCATGGCGCCCGCCAACAGCGCATTCTGCGAGACGAGCGACGAAGCCGCCGCCCATTGCGAGTACTACAACGCGACGGATGAGGAGTACTTCGAGAAGGTGTGGTTCTGGACGACGCCCATCGAGCAGTGCATCGACGGCCGCACCGATGTGCAGTGCACGAACTTCCAGCAATGGACCGACGCCTGGCTGAGCGTCAAGGGCTGACCCTCGTCGGGGGGCGGCAGCCCGGGCCCAAGCGGCCGGCCCCCCCCCCCCCCCCCGCCGCCCACCCCCCCCCCCCCCCCCCCCCCCCCC
>Ga0307406_10001312_pt1 | contig 13960 bp, 25 predicted proteins | sample 322Cmetagenome_3_FD_203706 | JGI IMG/M metagenome (GOLD analysis project Ga0307406, IMG submission 203706) | Maize rhizosphere microbial communities from greenhouse at UC Davis, California, United States - 322HYB-C-2 | ecosystem: Host-associated > Plants > Roots > Rhizosphere > Soil | place... | reverse complement strand
AGGCACGCCGGACAAGTTCCCGCTGACGAAGGCGATCGAGCTCGACCCGAGCAACGAGCGCGCAAAACGAGCGCTCGCGTCGCTGGAGCAGGCGCGTATCGAGCCACAGAAGAGCTCGCTGCATCGGTACGTGGCAGCGGGAGGGGTGGGGCTGTTCGCGCTGCTCGCGATGATCTTCCTGGCGCGGCGAAAGCCCGAATCGGGTCGCGGCGCGGAAGGTCCGCCCGCGGGAGGTGCTCCGGCCGGATCACCCGCTCCGGAGGCGCCCGCCGCCGGCGCGGATTGAGCGAGGAATGCGGCGCGGTCCGGACAAACCGTCGCCCGCATTCAGCACGACCCGGACAAACGAAAACACGGGCACCGTTTGGCGCCCGTGTTCGTTTTTCCCTTCCGGACCCGTGAACGGCGGTCGGTTTCCCGATCCGTCGCCCACGGGTTCGTCGTGGGAGCGTTTTATTCGTTCGAGGCCGTCTCGCCAGAGCTCGCCGTCGCGGCGGACTCGGTCGAGGCGGACGCGGCCGACGTCGGCTCGGCCGTCACCGCGGCAGCCGGCTCCTCGGGAGCCTGCTTGTCGGTCACGGCGGCCGCATCGATGAACTCGATGTAGACCATCGGCGCATTGTCGCCGCGGCGATTGCCGAGCTTGATGATGCGCGTGTAACCACCGGGCCGGCCCTCGAAGCGCTTCGAGAGGTCGAGCATCACCTTCTCGACGACGTCGACCTTGGTCCCGTCGGCCTTCACGCCGAAGCGCGGCACGTAGGCCGAAACGAGGCGCTCGGCGTGGAGCCGGCGGGCCTTGTCGGCTGCCGAGAGCTCGCTCTGCGCGGTATAGGCGATCTTGCCGAGGCGCGTGGCCTTGCTGATCAGCCGCTCCGCGACGCGCCGGAGCTCCTTGGCCTTCGCGTCCGTCGTCTCGATGCGCTCGTGGGTGATCAGGTTCGCCGTCAAGTTGCGCAGCATTGCGCGCCGGCTCGACGTGTCCCGACCAAACTGCCTCCCCGCCTTCTTATGACGCATATCGCACCCTCTAGGCTTGCGCCTGCTGCGCCTTCCAGCGCTCGAGCAGCTGCGGCCAGTTGTCGATCTTCATACCGAGCGAAAGCCCCATGTTCGCGAGGATCTCTTTGATCTCCTTCAGGGACTTCCGACCGAAGTTCTTGGTCTTGAGCATGTCCTGCTCGGTCCGCTGCACGAGCTCGCCGATCAGGGTGATGTTCGCGTTCTGGAGGCAGTTGGCGCTGCGAACGCTGAGCTCGAGCTCCTCGACCGAACGGAAGAGGTTCTCGTTCAGCGGCTCCTCGTCGCCCGGCACGGTCTGGTAACTCGTCTCCTCCGATTCCTCGAAGTTGACCCAGATCGAGAGCTGCTCCTTCAGGATCTTCGCAGCGAACGCCACCGCGTCCTGGGGCAGCACCGAACCGTTCGTCCAGACCTCCAGCGTCAGCTTGTCGTAATCAGTCACCTGACCGACACGCGCGTTCTGGATGGTGTAGTTGACCTTGCGGATGGGCGAAAAGAGCGCGTCGATGGGGATCGTCCCGATCGCCATCGTCGGCGTCTTGTTGCGCTCCGCGGGCACGTAGCCGCGGCCGACGTTCACCGTCAGCTCCATCGAGAGCGGGCCCTTCTTGTCGAGCACCGCGATGAGGTGGTCGGGGTTCAGCACGCTGAGCCCGTCGACGAGCTGGATGTCGCGCGCGTAGACCGGCCCCGGGCCCTCTTTGTCGACGCGGACCGTGTAGGTACGCGCGGCGGCCGCCTTGAAGACGACCTCCTTGAGGTTGAGGATGATGTCGCTGACGTCCTCGACGACGTCGGGCACGGTGGTGAACTCGTGCAGCGCCCCCTCGATGCGGACGGCCGTGATGGCCGCGCCCTGGAGCGACGAGAGGAGCACGCGGCGGAGCGAGTTGCCGATCGTGATCCCGAAGCCGCGCTCGAGAGGCTCGCAGGTGAACTTCGCGTAGAAGTTGTTCGACGACTCGGTGTCGATCGAGATGCCCTTCGGGCGGATCAGATCGCGCCAATTTCGGGCGATCATCGTCATGCTTCCGCTGGTCTGCATCGTCATCAGCGTCCTCTTTCTTCGAGGGGTTCGCGCGGAGATCTCACTCCCGTCACCGCACTCGGTGAAGGGAAGCCGTCTCCTGCCCGCGTCGCGCCTGCTGGCGCTTTTTTCCAACCAATCAAAAGGCGATCGGGGCCGCGCTCCATCGCACGCCCCCGATCACCTTCGAACCGTTCACCGCGAAACCAAAGGCCGGCGAACGGAATCAGCGCGAGTAGTACTCGACGACGAGCTGCTCGCGGATCTCAGGCTCGTTGAGGTCTTCGCGCACCGGGGTGCCCTTGACCGAACCCGAGAAGTTTCCACGTTCGGCCTCGAGCCACGACGCGATCGGGCGCTTGTCCGCGCCGGCCACGGCGGCCGCGACGAACTTGAACTTCTTCGCGCCCTCCGTGAGCTCCACGCGATCGCCCACCCGAACCACGAAGCTCGGGATGTCGAGGCGCTTGCCGTTGATCTTCACGTGGCCGTGGCGCACGAGCTGACGCGCCTCGGAGCGCGACGCCGCATAACCGAGCCGGTGCACGACGTTGTCGAGGCGACGCTCGAGGAGCGCCAGCATCTCTTCGCCCGTGCGGCCCTTCCGGCGGCTTGCCTCCTGGAAGTAGCCGTGGAACTGGCTCTCGAGAACGCCATAGATGCGACGCACCTTTTGCTTCTCACGGAGCCGGACGGCGTACTCGCTGAGCTTGATGCGACCCTGGCCATGCTGGCCAGGCGGGTAGGGGCGCCGCGTGTAGGCACACTTCTCCGAGTAGCAGCGCTCTCCCTTGAGGTAGAGCTTCATGCCTTCGCGGCGGCAGAGCTTGCAGACAGGACCAACGTAGCGAGCCATGTTCGTAACCTCGAGCGGACTCCCGCGCGCGCTGCCTCAGACCCGGCGCCGCTTGGGCGGCCGGCAACCATTGTGCGGAATGGGCGTGACGTCGCGGATCAACGTCACCTTGAAGCCGGCCGTCTGAAGCGCACGAAGCGCGCTCTCGCGCCCAGCGCCAGGGCCCTTGACGAATACGGCCACCGACCGCATCCCGTGCTCCTGCGCCCGCCGCGCCGCCTCTTCGGCAGCGAGCTGCGCAGCGAAGGGCGTCGACTTGCGCGACCCCTTGAACCCACGCGCACCGGCCGACGACCACGCCACGGCATTGCCGTTGATGTCCGTGATCGTCACGACCGTGTTGTTGAACGTCGACTGGATGTGCGCAATCCCAGCCGCGATGTTCTTCTTGACCTTCTTCTTCTGCTTGGCCTTGGTGGCCGCCGTCTTCGGACTCGCCATAGCGTCCTCTTCCTAACGTCCCGTCACGCCTTCGTCGCCGGGCGCCGCTGCAGCATGCCCTTGCGCGGGCCCTTGCGGGTACGCGCATTCGTGTGCGTGCGCTGGCCATTCACCGGCAGGCCGCGGCGATGCCGAAGTCCGCGGTAGCAGCCCAGATCCATCAGCCGCTTGATGTTGAGCTGAACCTCACGACGGAGATCGCCCTCCACCTTGTAGTCGGCATCGAGGATCTCGCGGATCGTCCTGACCTCTGCGTCGCTCAGCTCCTCCACCCTCTTGTTCTCGGGGATCTTGGCTTTCGCGCAGATCTGCTTCGCGAGCGTCTTCCCGATACCATAAAGGTAGGGAAGCGCATACGCGAGATGCTTACGACGCGGGAGGTCGACGCCAGCAATACGTGCCATGGTTGCTCCAGCTCAGCCCTGACGCTGCTTGTGGCGAGGGTTCTCGCAGATCACGCGCACGACGCCGCGACGGCGCACGACTTTGCACTTGTCGCAGATTTTCTTGACGCTCGGTCGTACCTTCATGACCTGACTCCGTTCCCTGTCCTCGCTCCGCTACCTGGGCTGCTCGGTCTACTTGTGACGATACGTGATCCGGCCCCGCGTCGGGTCGTAGGGTGAAACCTCGACCGTAACGCGATCACCGGGCAAAATCTTGATGTAGTACTGACGCATCCGGCCGCTGATGGTCGCGAGCACGCCGAGACCATTGTCGGCCTTCACCCGAAACATCGCGTTCGGGAGAGCTTCCTGCACGACGCCATCGAACTCGAGCTTGTCGCCCTTCGGTTCCTTCGCGGGTTTCGAGCTTTGGTTCGATCGCCTCATGACTCTTCCGGATGCGCTCGGCCAAGGGCCCCGAGCACCCTCGCCGTGACCTCCTCGGGTTTGCCGACACCGTCGACACGCCGGAGGAGACCTTTTGCTTCGTAGTAGGGCAGGAGCGCCGCCGTCATCGACTCATATGCATCGAGTCGCTTGCCGACAGACTCCGCCCGATCGTCCGCTCGATGCTCTAGCTCGGCATCCGCGGGCGGCGGATTATAGATGAGATGGTAGATCTGTCCAGACCTTTTGTCGGTCCGACGGTGGATCAAGCGCTCCTCCAGGAGAGATCGCGCCACATCCAGCTGCAAAACAGCATCGATCGAGATGCTCCGACCCGCAAGCAGACGCTCGAGCGCCTCGGCCTGCGGCACCGTCCGCGGAAAACCGTCCAGCAAGAAACCCTTCTTGCAGTCCGCGTCGTCAATCCGCTTGTCGATGAGCTCGATCATCGCCTCGTCCGGGACGAGGCCGCCCGCGTCCATGATCGCGCGGTAACGAGGGTCGAGCGTCCCAGCCGCCTTGGCCGCGCGAAGCATGTCGCCCGTCGAGATCTGCGGGATCCCGAACTTGCCACACAACACCTTCGCCTGCGTGCCTTTGCCCGATCCGGGCGGTCCAACCAAGATCGCAATCATCCGAAGATCCCCCTTCTCATCCCTCGGGGAGGCGCCGCGCACGAATGCGGCTCGCCCCAGGGCCGGTGAGCCCTTCGTAGCTGCGCGTGATGAGCTGCGCCTCGATCTGGTTGACCGTATCCAGCGCAACACCCACGACGATCATGAGCGACGTCCCGCCAAACGTGATCTGCACACGCAGGAGGTCACCAACCACCGCCGGCAAGACACACACGGCCGCGACATACATCGCCCCGCCAAACGTGATGCGGTTCATCACGCCCTGGATGTAGTCCGCCGTCTGCTTGCCAGGGCGAATGCCCGGGATGTTCGCCTGTTGCTTCTTGAGGTTCTCCGCCACGTCGACCGGCTGGAACGTGACGCTCGTGTAGAAGTAACAGAAGAACACGATCAGCAGCGCATAGCCGGTGTTGAACACCCAGCCACCGCCGCTGATGATCGATTGGAGCTTGTCCGCGCCCGGCACGTTCATGTTCGCCAGCGTCGCCGGGAACATGAGCAGCGAGGAGGCGAAGATCGGCGGGATCGTACCCGCCGTGTTCACCTTGAGCGGCAGGTGCGCGTTCTGCGCGCCATACACGCGCCGCCCCACCTGACGTCGCGAATACACGATGGGGATCTGCCGGCGACCGTTCTCGAAGAACGCAATCACCGCGATCGCACCCACCACGAACACCGCCACCGCCGAGATCGTGAGCGGCTGAATGTTGCCCGCGTTCGTCGCGAGGTAGCTGCCCACCCAGCCCGGAACGCCCGTCACGATGCCCGCGAAGATCAGGAGCGAGATGCCGTTGCCGATCCCGCGCTCCGTGATCTGCTCGCCGATCCACATGAGGAACGCCGTCCCCGTGGTCAGCGTGATCATCGTCATGAGCTGGAAGCCGAGCCCCGGGTGCGTGACGATGCCCGCGCCCGAGTCCGAGGCCGACCAGCCCTCGACGAGCTTGGCGCTTCCGTACGCCTGGAAGAGCGACAGCGCGACCGTGCCGTAGCGCGTGTACTGGTCGATCTTCCGGCGCCCCTGCTCTCCCTCTTTGCGCAGCTCGTCGATGGGCTTGTAGACCATGCCCATCAGCTGGATGATGATCGATGCCGAGATGTACGGCATGATCCCGAGCGCAAAGAGGGAGAAGTTCTCCAGCGCGCCGCCGGAGAACATGTTGAAGAAGTTCAGCAGACCGCCCGACTGCTTCGCCATGTACTTCGACATGGCGGCGCGATCGACGCCGGGGACCGTGACGAAGACCCCGATGCGGTACACGGCCAGCATCACGAGGGTGAAGATCACCCTGCGCCGGAGCTCCGGGACCTTGTGGAAGTTCGCAATTCCCGCGAGTGTGGCCATGGTACGTCGGTGTGCTGCCTTGGGGGGGCTCGAGGCGAAAGGACGTTAGGCTTGCGCCGAAGCCTTGCGGGGCGCAAGCACGATCGCCTTGCCGCCCGCCGCCTCGATCTTGGCGATGGCGCTCTTCGAGAAGCGGTGCGCCGTCACGGTGAGCTTCTTGGTGAGCTCGCCGTCGCCGAGGACCTTGATCAGGTCGTAACGACCCTGGAGCAGGCGCTTGCCCTCCAGCGCGTCCTGATTCACGTCCGCGCCGGCCTCGAAGATCTCGAGGTCGCCGACGTTCACGTTCGCGACGATCGCCGCGAGCGGATTGCGGAAGCCACGCTTCGGGAGACGGCGCTGGATCGGGGTCTGGCCGCCCTGGAAGTGCTTCTTGCCGATGTTGCCCGTCGACCGGGCCTTCTGGCCCTTCTGGCCACGCCCCGCAGTCTTGCCGAGGCCGGAGCCCACGCCACGGCCGACGCGGGTCTCCTTCTTGTTGGCACCTTCCGGGGCCTGAAGCTTCGAGAGGATGTCCATGCTGCTACGCTTTCTACTTCGACGCCTGGGCGCCGGTGCCGTCGACTTCCTCGACGGAAACGAGGTGGATCACCTTCTTGACCATGCCACGGAACGAGGGCGTGTTCGCCACGAGCACCTCACTGCCCGGCCTGCGAAGGCCGAGGCCCCGCAAAACCTTGCGGGTGTGCTCCGTCTGGTTCGTCATGCTGCCCGTCTGCCGCACGCGGAGATGGCTCTTCACGGCGTACCTCCTTCACCCCCCTGCGGGGTGCGAGCCGGGGGCATCTGGCTGGCACGACGACGGTTCGTCCCGCCGCTCGCCACGCTGCCGCCCTTGCGCTGCCAACCCACATCGTCCGCTTGCATCGAGCGCCGGCCCGCGACCTGCTCCACGCTCTTCAGCGCCTTGAGCGCCGCCACCGTCGCGTGAACGACGTTGTGCGGGTTGCTCGTGCCGAGAGACTTCGAGAGAACGTCGTGGATGCCCGCGGACTCGACGACCGCGCGCACCGCGCCGCCCGCGATGACGCCCGTTCCAGGGCTCGCCGGCTTGAGGAGCACCTTGCCCGCGCCGACGTGACCAAACGCGTCGTGCGGGATCGTCGCCCCGTCGAGCGGGATGCGGAAGATGTTCTTGCGGGCCTGGTCGTTGCCCTTCCGGATCGCTTCCGGAACCTCGTTGGCCTTGCCCAGGCCGACGCCCACATGCCCCGACTCGTCGCCCACAACGACGAGCGCGGAGAAGCTGAAGCGCCGCCCGCCCTTCACGACCTTGGCGACGCGGTTGATGTGGATCACCCGCTCCTTGAGCTTTTCTTCGTCGACCTGATCGAACGCCATACCGTGCCTTCTTCGTCGTCCGTGAAGTCTTCGCTATCACCCGAGACGGTCAACCGAGCCCCCAGAGGAGCTCGGCGTCTTCGGGGCTAGAACTCGAGCCCCGCCTCCCGCGCGGCCTGAGCGAGGGCGCTCACGCGCCCGTGATAGAGGTAGCCGTTCCGATCGAACACGACACGGTCGATCTTCTTCGACTTGCAGATCTTGGCGATGAGCGCCCCGACCTTCTTGGCCGCGTCGACCTTGTTGTCGTTGTCGAGCGTGCCCTTCAGGTCCTTCGACAGCGTCGACGCGTGCGCGACGGTCTGACCCGTCGTGTCGTCGATCACCTGCGCGTAGATGTGCTTCGCGCTGCGGAAGACGGTGAGGCGCGGGCGAGCGGGCGAGCCGTTCACCTTCTTGCGAATGCGGAGCTTGCGGCGCTCCCGTCCGACGATCTTCATAGCCATGGTCGTAACCCCGTACCTGTAGGGGCGACACGAGGTCGCCCCGCTCGGTTACTTCTTGCCGCCCTTACCGCCAGCCTTACCGGCCTTCTCGCGAACGCGCTCGCCACGATAACGAACGCCCTTGCCACCGTAGGGCTCCGGCGGACGGAAGCCGCGGATCGTCGCAGCCGTCTGCCCGATGAGCTCCTTGTCGGCGCCCGTCAGAACGAGGACCGTGCCCTTCGAGTCCGCCGGGATCGTCGCCGTGAGGCCCTTCGGCACGTTGAACACGACCGGGTGCGAATACCCGAGCGCGAACGTGAGCGTCGTGCCCTTCAGGTCGACACGGTAACCGGTGCCCTTCAGCTCGAGCACACGCTCGTAGCCGTCGGACGCACCCTTCACCATGCCAGCGAGCAGCGCCCGCACGAGCCCCTGCAGCCGCGAGCCATCACGCCCGGGAGCCGTAGAGACGACGTGCAGCTTCGCGCCCTCGACCTTCACGTCGACCGTCGAAGGCAGCTCGCGCGCGAGCTGGCCCTTGGTGCCCTTGATCTCGACCTTGCGCCCCTGCACCGACACGGTGACGCCCTTGGGGACGTCCACCGGTCGCTTGCCGATGCGCGAAGTCTTGGAGGCATCGCTTTGTTGCGTCGTCGCGGTCTGCATCACCACACCTCGCAGATGAGCTCGCCTCCGAGCTTGTTTTTGCGGGCGTCGCGGTCGCTCATCAGGCCGTGGGAGGTGCTCAGGATCGAGATCCCGAGACCCGAGAGCACGCGGGGGATGCGGTCGTGCTTGACGTACACGCGTCGCCCCGGGCGGCTCACCCGACGGACTCCGTCGAGCGCGCTCGAGCGGTCACGCCCGTACTTCAGCACGATCGTCAGCTTCGCAGCGTTACCTTCGCTCGGCCGAACGTCCGCGATATAGCCCTCGGACTTGAGGATCTCGGCAACGGCCTGCTTCATTTTGCTTGCAGGAACCTCGGTCCGATCGTGCCGCGCAAGCGCAGCGTTCCGGATCCGGGTCAGCATGTCGGCGATCGGATCGGTCATCATGGCATCACCAGCTCGCCTTGATCACGCCCGGCAACTCGCCTCGGAGCGCGAACGTACGAAGACAGATGCGGCAGAGCTCGAAATCGCGGTAATAAGCCCGCGAACGGCCGCACACCTTGCAACGGTTCCGGTGCCGCACGGCGAACTTGGGCGGCCGGTTCAGCTTGGCGAATTCTTTTGCACGGGCCATCGAACGTTCCTCAATGCCTGAACGGGATCCCAAGCTCCGTGAGAAGGGCTCGTCCCTCCTCGTCGGTGCGCGCGGTCGTCACGAACGAGATATTCATTCCCTTGACGACGTCGACCTTGTCGTAGTCGACCTCCGGGAAGATGATCTGCTCGCGCAGACCCATCGTGAAATTGCCCTTGCCGTCGAAGCCCTTCGGGCTCACGCCCTTGAAGTCACGAACACGCGGCAGGGAGAAGCTGATCAGGCGATCGACGAACTCCCACATCCGCTCCCCGCGCAGCGTCACCATCACGCCGATCGGGAGGTTCTCGCGGAGCTTGAACGTCGCGATCGACTTACGGGCGCGCGTCACGACCGGCTTCTGGCCCGAGATCGCACGCATGTCCTCGACAGCAGAGTCGATGATCTTCGGGTTCCCGACGGCAGCGCCGAGGCCCATGTTGATCACGACCTTCTCGAGGCGCGGCACCATCATCGGGTTCTTGTACCCGAAGCGCTTGCGCAGCGCGGGCGCCGAGACCTCCCGATACTTGTTGCGCAGACGCGGCTTGTAGCTCGGATCACGCGGCACGTCGGCGACTTCGGCTTGCGGCGTGGCTTTCGCCTCGCCCCTGCCCTTGCCACCCTTGCCGCCGTCCTTGCCACCCTTGCCGGCCGCAGCCGCCTGCGGCTTTGCAGCCGCCGGCTTGGCGTCCTTGGGCTTGTCGCCCTTGCCCTTGCCCTTTTCTTCCTTCTTGTCCGCCATGGCTCAGCCTGCCGCGATCACGGCGCCGCTCTTCGCGGTGCGCTGCTTCTTGCCATCGACGACCGTAGACTTCACCCGCGTGGGCTTGCCCGTCGTCGGATCCACCGGCATCACCTTGGAGGCATACAACGGCGCCTCCTTCGTGATTTTGCCGCCTTGCTGATTGCGAGGCGTCGGGCGCTGGTGCCGCGTCACCACGTTGATCCCCTCGACGACGACCTTGTCATCGTCCGCGAGGATCTTCGTCACGCGTCCCTGCTTGCCCTTGTCCTTGCCGCTGATGACCTGAACGAGGTCACCGACTCGGAGCCGTCGCATCAGAGCACCTCCGGCGCGAGCGAGATGATCTTCATGAACTTTTTCGCGCGGAGCTCGCGAGCCACCGGCCCGAAGATACGGGTCCCGATCGGCTCCTTCTCCTTGTTGATCAGCACAGCGCTGTTCGTGTCGAACTTGATGTAGCTGCCGTCCGACCGCTGATACTCACGCGCCGTGCGGACGACGACCGCGCGCGCGGTGTCACCCTTCTTCACCTTGGTGCCCGGCATGGCTTCCTTGATGCTCACGACGATGACGTCGCCGAGCCCCGCGTACTTACGACGCGAGCCACCGAGAACCTTGATGCACTTGACGACCCGAGCCCCGGAGTTGTCAGCCACTTCGAGATGCGTCGTGACCTGGATCATGGCTACTCCTCCACCGGGCGGGAAATGAGCTTCGTCACGATCCAGCGCTTCTCGCGCGAGATCGGGCGGTGCTCCTGAATCTCCACGCGGTCGCCGACCTTGTACTCGTTCTTCTCGTCGTGCGCCTTGTAGCGCTCGCGAGCCCGGACGTACTTCTTGTAGACCGGATCCGGCGCGTTACGCACGACCTCGACCACGACGGTCTTGTCCTGCTTGTTGCTCTTCACGCGCCCGACCAGCTTGCGGCGAAAGCCGTGCGGCTTCGTGCCGGCCTCGGCCTGAGCCTGCTCGGCGGCGGGCGCGTTCGCCTCGTTCGTTGCCATGGCTACTTGTTCCCTTCCGCCGCTGCCGGAGCCGACTCGCTGGCACGCTGCTGGAGGATCGTCTTGATCCGGGCGAGATCGCGGCGCGCCTTGCGGATCGCCGACGTGTCGTTCAGCCGGTTCGTGAAGTTCTTGAACTTGGCGTCGAACACCTCGCGCCCGAGGGTCTTCTCGAGCTCTTGCAGGTGCTCCGTCGTGCGTTCGCGCAGATCCTTCGCCTTCATCTCCAATACCTCACACGATCCCGCGAGCGATGAACTTGCACGCCATCGGGAGCTTGTGCCCGGCGAGGCGGAAGGCCTCACGCGCCATCTCCTCGGGCACGCCCGAGATCTCGTACATGACGCGGCCAGGCCGCACCGCCGCGGCCCACTCCTCCGGCGCACCCTTTCCGCCACCCATGCGGACCTCGAGCGGCTTCTTCGTCACCGGTCGGTCCGGGAAGATGCGGATCCAGAGCTTGCCCGCGCGCTTGCAGTGCCGCTGAATTGCCATACGCGCAGCCTCGATCTGGCGAGACGTGATGCGCGCGGGCTCGAGCGCCTGCAGACCGAAATCACCGAAGGACACGTCGCTTCCCGTGGTCGCAACCCCGCGAAGGCGGCCCTTCTGCATCTTGCGGAACTTCGTTCGCTTGGGAGACAGCATCGGTCTGTCCTACTGAATCCGGCGCGATTTGCGCTGGAGAACCTCACCCTTGAAGATCCACACCTTCACGCCGATGATGCCGACCTTCGTCCTCGCTTCGGCGAGGCCGAACTCGATGTCGGCACGCAGCGTGTGGAGCGGAACCCGACCCTCGCGGTACGTCTCGACCCGGCTCATCTCGCTGCCGCCGAGCCGGCCCGCGCACCGCACGCGGATGCCCTTCGCGCCAAACTTCATCGCCGTCGCGACGGCCTTCTTCATGGCGCGGCGGAACGCGATACGACGCTCGAGCTGCGTCGCGATGTTCTCCGCGACGAGCTGCGCATTCGTCTCCGCCTTGCGGACCTCCTGGACGTCGATGAAGACCTCGTTGTCCGTGAACGAGGCGACGCCCGGGAACACCGTCTCACCCTTGGTCGCGGTGCCGACGTTGCCGCCCTTCAGCGTCTCGATGCCCTTGCCGCCCTTGCCGATCACCATCCCCGGACGCGCCGTGTAGACGATGACCTTGGCGCGGTTCGCAGCGCGCTCGATCTCCACGCTCGCGATGTTCGCGTTGTAGAGGTACTGCTTGATCGCCCGCTTGATGCGGATGTCCTCGTGGAGCCACTTCTGGTACGCGTTGCCGTCCTCGTACCACTTGCTGCTCCACGTCTTGATCACGCCGACGCGGAAGCCGTACGGATGGGTCTTCTGTCCCATGGAAGCCGTGTTCCTTTACTTGCGCTCGCTGAGCTCGATCACGATGTGAGAGACGCCCTTCACGACTTTCGTCGCGCGCCCCATCGCCCGGGGGCGCCAGCGGCGGTTGAACTTGTTCGGGGCCTTGTCGACCGTGGCCTTGCTGATGAACAAAGCGTCGACGTCGGCGCCACCCTGGCGGGCGTTCGCCACCGCGCTCTCGATGACCTTCTTGATCACCGGGGCGCCTGACTTCTCCGTGAACTGGAGCAGCTGAATCGCATCCGCTGCATCGCGTCCGCGGACCAGGTCCGCAATCATGCGCGCCTTTCGCGGGGAAATCCGCGAAAACATCGCACTGGCCTTGCTTAGCATCCGAGAAACCTCGCAGACAGGGGGCCGGATCGGCCCAGGGCGCCCGGTCGTTGGCCAACCCGGCCGACGAGCTTTACGCCTGTCGAACCGAGCCCTGCCGTCGTACGTTCCGGAACATCAGCCCGACGTCTCGCGACGAGAAACCCTCCCCGCGTCACCGGGGGGTGTCCCACGGCGGCCGAAGAGGCGAGCTGTGACCGAAGCGCCGTTACGGCTTCGGGAGAGACGAACGCCACCGGCGCTCGCTCCCAGGAAAACGGAGCGCGGTGTCTAGCAAAGCCCCACGACGCTGGCAAGCCAGATCCGCAGAAATTCTGCACGCTCCCGGATCCGTGAGAGACCCGGCTGAACAAATCTGCCGCGATCGCTGAACGGGCGTGCCGAGCACGGGTCGGTTTTGAAAGATCGGTCGCCCTCGCTCGTATACCGTGACACGTCTTGAAACCGTCCGCGCCGGAGAACCCCTCGGGCCTCCGGCGCCTTCGAACTTCCGGAGGACTCGGTACATGCAGTCTCGCGTTACATTTGCCTTCATTCTTACTTCGCTCCTCACCGCCGCGGCCCTCTCGAGCGGCTGCATCATCGTCGCGGAGAACGGCAACACCGGCGGCGGCGGGGCGGGCGGCACGGGCGGCACCGGTCCGGGCGTCGGCGGCACGGGCGGCATGGGCGGCACGGGCGGCATGGGCGGCACAGGCGGCATGGGCGGCATGGGCGGCACGGGCGGCGCCGGCGGCGCCGGCGGCGCGAACTGCGTCGACGATAGCGACGGCACGACCGACGTCGCGGCCTGCGACGCCATGAACATCACGCCCCAGCCGAACGGCCCCGCGGCCCAGTGCCAGTCCGCCGGCAGCGAGCCGTTCGACCCCCCGGGATACGGCACCTGCAAGCGGGCCTTCGAGATCTACACGAAGGGCGCGGCGAGCGTGCTCCAGGTCTGCCTCGCGGACATCGGAGTCGAGCCCGCCAACGCCTGCAACGAAGAGCTCGTCGTCACCTGCGTCGGCAAGATGTACGCGGCGGCCTGCCCGTCGGACGACGGGGCGCTCGCCTGCGACACGATCGCCAAGTCGCTCTGCATCAACGGCGAGACCTTCGACACGCAGGGCTGCCTCGTCGAGACGAACCCCTTCAACAACGCGGCGCTCCAGGATCTCGCCGACTGCATCACGAACAGCTCGGAGCCCAACTGCAACGACGCGTACGACGCCTGTTTCGCGACCATCACGAGCTACTGATCGGCCCCAGACGCGCGCCCCGAGCGTGATCGCCCGCGCGCGTCTCCCCTCCTTTCCACCTTCTCTCCGTCCGATACGTCCGCC
>Ga0307406_10001311_pt1 | contig 13964 bp, 15 predicted proteins | sample 322Cmetagenome_3_FD_203706 | JGI IMG/M metagenome (GOLD analysis project Ga0307406, IMG submission 203706) | Maize rhizosphere microbial communities from greenhouse at UC Davis, California, United States - 322HYB-C-2 | ecosystem: Host-associated > Plants > Roots > Rhizosphere > Soil | place... | reverse complement strand
GGCGTTGGGGATCCCGCTCGCGAAGGCGGCCAGCCGCGTCATGGCCGGCTCCACGATCGCCGAGCTGAAGTCCGAGGGCATGCTGCCCGAGAACGACGGTTCGCGGGTGCCGCTCGGCTCGCCCGTCGCGGTGAAGGAAGCCGTGCTCCCGTTCAAGCGCTTCCGCACCAAGGACGGCAAGATCGTCGACTCCGTGCTCGGACCGGAGATGCGCTCGACCGGTGAGGTCATGGGCATCGACAAGGACTTCCCGACGGCCTTCGCCAAGAGCCAGGCTGCGGCATACGGGGGCATGCCCACCTCGGGCACCGTGTTCATCTCGGTCGCCGACTCCGACAAGCGGGCGGTCATCCTACCCGCGCACCGGCTGCAGCAGCTCGGTTTCACGATCGTCGCGACCGAGGGTACGGCGGAGATCCTCTCCCGCAACGGCATCGCGGTGCAGGTCGTGGAGAAGTTCAGCGAGACCCAGGAGTCGGGCGCGCAGAACATCGTCGACCTGATCAACGACGGAGCGATCGACATCGTCGTGAACACCCCCTCGGGTGGCACGGCGCGTGCCGACGGCTACGAGATCCGCGCGGCGGCCGTCGCGGCCGACAAGGCGCTCTTCACGACGATGGCCGTGCTCGGTGCCGCCGTGAGCGGTATGGATGCCGCGCACGAGGGCTTCCAGGTGCGGAGTCTGCAGGAGTACGCGATCGATCGGGCGGCTGCACTATGACGCAGACCTTCGGCGAGCGGGTCCGCGCTGTACTCGGAGCGCATGGCCGGCTCTGTGTCGGCATCGATCCGCACGCGGCGCTTCTTTCCGCCTGGGGTCTGAGCGACGATGCGAGCGGCGTGCGCACGTTCGGGTTGCGCACGGTCGAGGCGGCCGCGGGCCGCGTCGGCGTCGTCAAGCCGCAGGTGTCGTTCTTCGAGCGGTTCGGTTCGAAGGGGTTCGCCGCCCTGGAGGATGTGCTCGCGGCCGCACGCGCGGCCGGGCTGCTCGTGATCGCGGACGCCAAACGTGGTGACATCGGCTCGACCATGGACGACTACGCGACAGCGTGGCTCACCCCCGGATCGCCGCTGGAGGCCGACGCCCTCACGGTGAACCCCTTCCTCGGCGTCGGCGCCCTCGACGGCGCGTTCACGCTGGCGCAAGAGCACGGCAAGGGCCTGTTCGTGCTCGCCGCCACGAGCAACCCCGAGGCCGAGGGCGTGCAGCGCTCGATCGGGGCCGCCGGAGCGACCGTCTCGGCCGGGATCATCGCGGATGTCTCGGCGCGCAACGCCGCCGCATCGGCCGATGGTGCCTGGGGGAGCTTCGGCTTCGTCATCGGCGCGACGGTGGACTGGGCGCAGGCCGGCATCGCGCCGTTCGCGCCGACGGCTCCGATCCTCGCCCCGGGCTTCGGCACGCAGGGAGCGAGGCCCGCCGACCTGCGTCCACGATTCGGACGGATGTCGGATGCCGTGATCGCGAGCGAGAGTCGCAGCATCCTCTCCGCGGGTCCGGACGGACTCGCCGCAGCGATCGACGCCCGCGCCGCCGAATACCGGGAGGTCGTCAGTGTCTGAAGTGCGTCGGACCGTCCCGGAGGTGGACCGCGCGGCGGCTGCCCGCAGGGCCGTGGAACGTCGACGGGCCAGGGCCTCGCTGAAGCGAGATCTCACGATGCGCGTCGTGTCGCCGCAGACCGTGCTGCACCGCGCCACCGCGGATGCGGAGTCGGTCGAAGGGTCCATGCGGATCACCGACTTCCTCCTCGCGCTCCCGGCCATCGGCGCCGGCAAGCGCGATCGCGTGCTGGGCGAGCTGCACATCTCGCCGGTCAAGCGTCTCGGCGGGCTCGGTGCTCGTCAGCGCGTCGTCCTCGAGAACTGGCTCGACTCCCGGTTCCCTGTGCTGGAGCCGCGCGGCGCGCGCAGCCGACTGCTCGTGCTCGCGGGGCCGACCGCGGTAGGCAAGGGCACCGTCGCGGCGCACATCCGCGAGCACAACCCGGAGATCCACCTCTCGGTGTCGGCGACGACGCGCCCTCCGCGTCCCGGCGAGATCGAGGGCGTGCACTACTTCTTCGTGGACGACGCCGAGTTCGATCGCCTAATCGCCGACGACGAACTGCTCGAATACGCCGTGGTGCACAATCGCTCCCGCTACGGCACTCCGCGGGCCCCGATCGACGCCGCGCTGGCTGCGGGCAAGACCGTTCTGCTCGAGATCGACCTGCAGGGCGCACGTCAGGTGCGGCGCGCCGAACCCGCTGCGACGCTCATCTTCCTGCTCCCGCCGAGCTGGGACGAACTGGTCCACCGACTGGTCGGGCGGGGCACCGAAGAGGCCGAGGAACGGGCCAGACGACTCCGCACCGCGAAGGTCGAACTGGCCGCCCAGAACGAGTTCGATCACCTCATCGTGAACGAGGACGTCGCCGCTGCCGCCCACGAGGTCGTAGAATTGTCCTCAGGCTCTGCGCGCTGAGTTCTCTGTCGCGCCTATTGCACTGTCTTCGCGACGATCCCGTCGCCTGATCTGGAGGTCCCATCATGGCCGGACACCACACCAAGGGCATCATCGATCCCCCTATCGACAACCTGCTCGACCGCGTCGACTCCAAGTACGAGCTCGTGATCTACGCCGCCAAGCGCGCCCGTCAGATCAACGACTACTACTCCGACCTGCACGAGGGCAACCTCTTCGACAACGTCGGCCCGCTCGTCGACTCCTCGGTCGAGGACAAGCCGCTCACCATCGCACTGCACGAGATCAACGAGGACAAGCTGCGCCTGCGTCACGCGGAGTGATAATCGAGGCCGCGCGCGCCGCTCTGTCGGCGCCGCGGTCCAGAATGGGTGCAACACCCCTCCCACCGTCCGTCCCCGTTCTGGAGCACCGATGAGCGCGCTGCGTCTGTTCACGTCCGAGTCCGTCACCGAAGGGCACCCGGACAAGATCTGCGACCAGATCTCGGACAGTATCCTCGATGGTCTGCTCGCGAAGGACCCGGGCTCGCGCGTCGCGGTGGAGACGCTCGTCACCACCGGCCTCGTGCACGTGGCGGGGGAGATCCGCACCGAGGCGTACGTCGACATCCCGACTATCGTCCGCCAGGTCGTGAATGGCATCGGCTACACGTCGAGCGAGACCGGCTTCGACGGAGATTCCTGCGGTGTCAGCATCTCGGTCGGCGAGCAGTCCACCGACATCGCGCACGGCGTCGACAATGCGCAGGAGCACCGCGACGGCTCGTCCGTCGATCCGCTCGACGCGCTCGGCGCCGGCGATCAGGGCATCATGTTCGGCTTCGCGACCAACGAGACGCCGCAGCTCATGCCGATGGCCGCCTGGACGGCGCACCGCATCGCCGAGCGCCTCACCGAGGTGCGTCGCAGCGGTCTGCTGCCGTTCCTCCGCCCCGACGGCAAGACGCAGGTCACCCTCGGCTACGACGGATTCACGCCCAAGACCGTCGACGCGGTCGTGCTCTCCACGCAGCATCACCCCGACATCTCGCAGGACGAGCTGAAGGCGCAGGTGCGCGAGCACGTCATCGACCCGATCCTCGCGACCACGGGCCTCGATCTGAGCGACGTCACGCACTACATCAACCCCGCAGGTCCCTTCGTCACGGGTGGCCCCAAGGGCGATGCCGGCCTCACCGGCCGCAAGATCATCATCGACACGTACGGGGGAGCAGCCCGTCACGGCGGGGGCGCCTTCAGCGGCAAGGACCCCTCGAAGGTCGACCGCTCCGGGGCGTATGCCACGCGCTGGGTCGCGAAGAACGCCGTCGCCGCCGGCCTCGCCGATCGGCTCGAGGTGCAGGTCGCGTACGCGATCGGCGTCGCGCGTCCGGTTGGCCTCTACGTCGAGACGTTCGGCACGGGCAAGGTGACCGACGAGGCGATCATCCGTGCGATCGAGCAGGTCTTCGATCTGCGCCCGCAGGCCATCATCGAGCAGCTCGACCTGCTGCGGCCCATCTACGCGCAGACCGCCGCGTACGGCCACTTCGGCCGCGAGCTGCCCGACTTCACGTGGGAGCGGACCGACCGCGTCGAAGAGCTGCGCCGCGCCTCCGGTCTCTGATGGGGCCTCGGTCCTCATGACGTCCGAGAGCCGGCGCATCGCGCGCGTGCTCCTCGACTCGCCGCTGCCGCAGCTCGACCGCCTGTTCGACTACGCCCTCCCTGCGGAGTTCGGCGAGGTGCCGCTCGGGGTGCGCGTACGCGTGCCGCTGCGCACCGCAGGTCGTGTGATCGACGGCTACATCGTCGACATCGACACCGAGGATGACGCCGACCGTCCCCTCTCCGGGGTCGACAGCGTCGTGTCCGCGGTGCCGGTGCTGCCGGAGCGCTTGCACCGGCTCGCGCGGCGCGTCGCCGATCGCGCGGCAGGTTCCGCCTCTGATGTGCTGCGACTGGTGATCCCGAAGCGGCAGGTGCGGGTCGAGAAGGCCTGGGCCGGTGAAAGCCCGGCACCAGTGGTGGAAGAGGCTGCCGTGGAGCGGAGCCAGGAGATCCTCGATGTCTACGACGGCCTCGTCGCCGTGCTGGACGACGGCGGACGTGCCGCCGTCGAAGCCATCCCGCAGCTGCGCGACGGGGGAGAGGCATGGGCTCAGCTCCTGGCAGCATCGGCGACGCGGATGCTGGCGGCGGGCCGCTCCTCGATCCTGATCGTGCCCGACCACCGCGACCTCGACCGACTGCTCACGGCCCTCGAGGTGCTCGTCCCCGGCGAAGCCGTCGTCCGATACGACTCCCGACAGACCAACCCGGATCGCTACCGCGGCTTCCTCCGCACGCTCGAGGAGTCCCCCTGCATCGTCGTGGGGAACCGGTCGGCCGTCTACGCCCCGGTCGAGGCGGGTCTCGTCGCCGTCTGGGACGACGGCGACCCGCTGCTCGGCGAGCAGCTCGCACCGTACGTGAACGCGCGGGACGCGGCGCTCCTCCGGCAGGAACTCGAGCAGTCGGCTCTGCTGTTCGCCGGGCACACCCGCACGACTGACGTGGAGCGCCTCGTCGCGCACGGCTGGCTGCAGGATGTGCGCGCGGCGCGCCGTGTGCTCCCGAAGGTCGTGCTCAGCACGCCGCAGGAGATGGAGCAGCCGGCCGCCCAGCGGATGCCGTCCTCGGCGTTCCTCGCTGCGCGCACCGCGGCGGCGGAGGGCCCTGTGCTGGTGCAGGTTTCACGGCCCGGCTTCTCGCCCTCGCTGGTCTGCGCTGAGTGCCGCGCGCCCGCCCGCTGCCCGCACTGCGGGGGTCCGCTCGGCGCGCGCCACCGCGGCGCCGTTCCCGTGTGCGGCTGGTGCGGTCGCAGCGCGCGCGCCTGGGCCTGCCCGGCGTGCACCTCGACGAAGCTCCGCCTCGCATCCTCCGGCAGCGAACGCACCGCCGACGAGCTCGGGCGCGCGTTCCCGGGCATCCGAGTGATCGTCGCCGACAGCGCGCACCCCGTCGAGCGCGTCGACGCCAAGCCCGCACTCGTCGTGGCGACGCGCGGGGCTGAACCGCTCGCCGCCGGCGGGTACCGTGCCGTCGTCCTCCTCGACGGGCCGCGGATGCTGCAGGCGCCGGATCTGCGCATCGGCGAGGCCTGCCTGCGCTGGTGGTCGAACGCGGCGGCTCTCGCCGCCCCCGGAGCCCCGATCCATCTGGTCGGCGTGAGCGGTGCGGTCGGCATGGCTCTCGCGACCTGGAATCAGGCGGGCTACGCGCGCTCCGAGCTCGAGAGCCGTGCACCGCTGCACATGCCCCCGACGGCGCGTGTCGCCCTGGTCGAGGGGTCGGCCGCGGCCGTCTCACGCGCCCTGGTGGCTCTGGGCGAACTCGCGCTTCCCGCCGATGCCGTCCTCGGGCCCGTGCCCGTCGACTCCGAGGACGTGCCACCGCGCGTGCGCGCGCTCGTCCGATTCGACTACGGCGCCGGCAGCCGCGTCGCGACGGTCCTGCGGGCGGCGGTCGTGGCCGAGGCGGTCGCCGGACGTCGAGGCCGGGCGCGCAACGCGAAGAACACTCTCTCGGTCCGTCTCGATATCCTCGATCCAGAGCTCTGACCCATCCGGAGAACCTTCATGCGCCTTGTCTTCGCCGGCACACCCGCTGCTGCCGTGCCCACCCTGCGACGTCTCGCGACGCTGCACGACATCGTCGCGGTTGTCACGCGCCCCGATGCACCGCTCGGCCGCAAGCGGGTGCTGACGCCATCGCCGGTCGCCCAGGCGGCCGATGAGCTCGGTCTCCCCGTGATCCGCGCGGCACGTCTCGATGCCGATGCCACGGCGCAGATCACGGCGCTCGCGCCCGAGCTCGGTGTGATCGTCGCCTACGGCGGCCGGGTGCGCGAGCCGCTGCTCTCCGCTCCGGATGCCGGGTGGATCAACCTCCACTTCTCGCTGCTGCCCGCATGGCGAGGGGCAGCGCCGGTGCAGCGCGCGCTGATCGCCGGTGATCGCGAGCTCGGCGCGAGCGTCTTCCAGCTCGTCCCGGAGCTCGACGCCGGCGACGTGTTCGCCATGCGCACGATCGACGTCGCGCCGACCGCCACCGCCGATCAGGCGCTGGAGACCCTCGCGCACGACGGCGCCGAGCTGACCGTAGAGGTCGTGGCCGCGATCGCCGATGGCACCGCCCGCGCCGTGCCGCAGCAGGGAGAACCGACCCTCGCCCCGAAGCTGACGCTCGACGACGGCCTGCTCGACTGGTCGGAGTCCGTCGATGCGCTGTTCGCGCGCTTCCGCGGTGTGACCCCCGAGCCCGGAGCGCACACGACGATCGACGGCCAGCGGCTGAAGATCCTCGAGGCGGCGCCCGCCGGTGACGCAGAGCCTCTGCAGCCCGGCCGGATCAGCAGCACGAGATCCGCATTGCTGATCGGCACGGCATCCGCCCCTCTCGCGGTCACGCGCGTGCAGCCGGCGAGCAAGGGCGCGATGAGCGCCGTCGACTGGTGGCGCGGACAGCGCGACACGGAAGGGCTGCGTGCCGGATCATGACCCCTTCAGAGCAGGGAAGGTCGGCACGTCGTCCCCAGGGGCGATCGGGTGGCGAGGCCCGCCCGACGAATCGCGGTGAGCGATCCGGCGATCGTGGCCCGAGCCGCGCCGTGCAACCGGCTCGACAGGTCGCCTACGACGTGCTGCGCGCCGTCTCGGATTCCGACGCGTACGCCAATCTCATGCTTCCCACGGCCATCGCCGAGGCAGGGCTCACGCCGCAGGACGCCGCCCTCGCCACCGAGCTGACCTACGGCACCCTGCGGCGCCGCGGGCTCTATGACGCGATCATCGTGGCGGCAGCCGATCGTGCGACCGACAGCATCGATCCCGCCGTCCTGGATGCCCTCCGCCTCGCCGTGCACCAGCTGCTGGCGACCCGCGTCGCCTCCCACGCCGCCGTCAACGAGTCGGTGAACCTGGTGGCGACGACCGTCGGACGCGGAGCATCGAGCTTCACGAACGCCGTGCTCCGGCGGATCGCGCGGGAGACTCCCGAGCAGTGGCAGGAGCGGATCGAGCAGGACGCGCGCTCCGACGACGAGCGCCTCGCGCTGCGATCGGCCCATCCGGTCTGGATCATCCGGGCCCTGCGACGTGCTCTCGCGGCCGAGGGGCGTGTCGACGAGCTCGAGACGCTGCTCGAGGCCGACAACGTCTCGCCGGAGGTGACGCTGGTCGCGCTGCCGGGGCTCGCCGAGCCCGTCGACCCTCGTCGGCCCTATGCCGCCACCGCTTTCGCGTCGCCCGGCGGCGACCCGCGACGCTCCGTCGAAGCCTCGGGCGGCACCGTGCGCGTCCAGGACGAAGGTTCTCAGCTCGTCGCTCTGGCTCTGGCTGAGGCCGCGCCGATCCGGGCGGGGGAGCGGTGGCTCGACCTGTGCGCGGGCCCCGGCGGCAAGACGGCTCTCCTCGCCGCGATCTCCCGCGAGCACGGAGCGATCCTCGAAGCGAACGAGATCGTCCCCACGCGCGCCCGTCTGGTGCGCAACGCACTCCGGGCCGTGCCGGGTGAAGTCGTGGTCCACGAACAAGATGGCCGCGAGCTCGCCGCGTCCAGGGCCGGGGCCTTCGACCGGATCCTCGTCGATGCTCCCTGCACCGGCCTCGGCGCGCTGCGTCGCCGCCCCGAGGCGCGGTGGCGCAAGTCGCCAGCCGACGTCGCGGAACTCGTGCCGCTGCAGGTCGATCTGCTGACCGCGGCACTGCAGGCTCTCGCGCCCGGCGGCATCGTGGCGTACGTGACGTGCTCGCCGCATCTCGCCGAGACGGTCGGCGTCGTGCAGGAGGTGCTGCGCGACCGCGCCGACATCACGGAGCTCGACGCGCGATCCGTGATCGCCGATCTCGCCCACTCGCCGATCGACCTCGCCGAGGATGGACGCGCGGGTTCCGGCAGCGCACAGCTCTGGCCGCATCGTCATGGCACCGACGCCATGTTCCTCGCGCTGCTCCAGCGCACGGACGCCCCGAACACTGCAGCGAAGGAAGACTAGGACCGTGGAACTCCCCAGCGCACCCCGCATCAACCCCAGCATCCTGGCCGCCGATTTCGTGAACATGCAGGCCGATCTCGCGAAGATCGCGACGGCCGACTTCGCGCACGTCGACGTGATGGACAACCACTTCGTCCCGAACCTCACGTTCGGACCGCAGATGGTGGAGCGCATCCAGGCGACCAGCCCCATCCCGCTCGACGTGCACCTCATGATCACCGACCCGGACCGCTGGGCTCCGGGGTATGCGGAACTCGGCGCGGCCAGCGTGACGTTCCACCTCGAGGCGGCCGCGGATCCGATCGCTCTCGCCCGCCGGCTGCGCGACATCGGCGCACGGGCCGGCATCGCCATCAAGCCGGACACCCCCGCGGAGCCGCTCTACTCGGTCCTCGAGGAGTTCGATCAGATCCTCGTCATGACCGTTGAGCCGGGATTCGGCGGGCAGGGTTTCATGCCCGAGACGATGCCGAAGCTGCGGGCACTCGCCGACGAGGCGCAGAAGCGCGGATCGCAGGTGTGGCTGCAGGTCGACGGGGGCATCTCGGACAGCACGATCGAGATCGCCGCCGCCGCGGGTGCGAACACCTTCGTCGCGGGCTCGGCGGTCTTCGGGGCCGACGACGTCGAGGCGGCCGTCACTCGGCTCAGGGACCGCGCGCGAGCCGGTAGCCTGGAGGGGTGAAGACTTTCGACGAGCTGTTCGCCGAGCTCAGCGTCAAGGCCGAGACCCGACCAGAGGGATCAGGCACCGTCGCCGAGCTGGATGCCGGCGTGCACACGATCGGCAAGAAGATCGTCGAAGAGGCCGCCGAGGTCTGGATGGCGGCGGAGTACGAGTCCGACGAGGACGCCGCCGAGGAGATCTCCCAGCTGCTCTACCACCTGCAGGTCATGATGATCGCGAAGGGTCTCAGCCTGCAGGACGTCTACCGACATCTGTGATGCGCTCCGTTCCTCTCCTCTCGAACTGAAGGCCATCCATGCTGCGCATCGCTGTTCCGAACAAGGGCTCGCTCTCCGAGACCGCCGCCGACATGCTCGCGGAGGCCGGCTACGCCGGTAGACGCGACCCGAAGACCCTGCACGTCATCGACGCCGAGAACGACGTCGAATTCTTCTTCCTCCGCCCGAAGGACATCGCCACGTACGTCGGCTCCGGAGCCATCGATGTGGGCATCACCGGACGCGACCTCCTGCTGGACGCGCGGATGCCGGGCGCGCGGGAGATCGAGGCGCTCGGGTTCGCCGGTTCCACGTTCCGCTTCGCCGCGCCCTCCGGCCGCTACAGCGATGTCTCGGAGCTCGACGGTCTGCGCATCGCGACCTCGTACCCCGGGCTCGTCGACGCCTTCCTCGATGAGCGGGGCATCGCCGTCGACCTCGTCCCCCTGGACGGTGCGGTGGAGTCCGCCGTGCGCCTCGGCGTCGCGGATGCGGTCGCCGACGTGGTCGAGACCGGCACGACGCTCCGGCAGGCGGGGCTCGACGTGTTCGGCCCCGTGATCCTGGAGTCCGAGGCGGTCCTCATCGCCGGTCCGGTCGATGCCGACGGCTCCGAGACGCTCCTCCGGCGCCTGCGGGGCGTCATGGTCGCGCGTCGCTTCGTCATGATCGACTACGACCTGCCCGTCGCCCTGCTCGACGACGCGGTCAAGATCGCCGGCGGTGTCGAATCCCCGACAGTCTCGCCGCTGCGCGACCCCGAGTGGGTGGCCGTGCGGGTCATGGTCGCGCGGACGCGCGTCAACCACGTGATGGACGAGCTGTACGCGCTCGGTGCGCGTGCCATCCTCGTCACCGCCATCCACAACGCGAGGCTCTGATGGCTCTCGCCAGCCGCGTCATCCCGTGTCTGGACGTCGCCGACGGCCGCGTCGTCAAGGGCGTCAACTTCGAGAACCTGCGCGACATGGGCGACCCGGTCGAGCTCGCCCGGCACTACGCCGCGCAGGGTGCAGACGAGATCACCTTCCTCGACGTCACCGCCACGGTCGATGCGCGTGCCACGACCTATGACGTGGTGCAGCGCACGGCCGAGCAGGTCTTCGTCCCGCTCACCGTCGGCGGGGGAGTGCGCAGCGTCGACGATGTGGCGCGACTGCTCGCGGTCGGTGCGGACAAGGTAGGCGTGAACTCGGCGGCCATCGCCCGTCCGGAGCTCATCGGCGAGATCGCCGACCGCTTCGGCGCCCAGGTGCTGGCCCTCTCGCTCGACGTGAAACGCGCCGACACGACCCCGTCGGGATTCGTCGTGACCACGCACGGCGGCCGCACGCAGACGACGCTCGATGCGCTCGCCTGGGCCCGCGAGGCCACGGAGCGCGGCGCCGGAGAGCTCCTCGTCAATTCGATCGACGCCGACGGCACCAAGGACGGCTTCGATCTCGAACTCGTGCGTCTCATGCGCGAGGTGGCGGACGTGCCGGTGATCGCCTCCGGCGGCGCCGGCAAAGCCGCGGACTTCGCGCCCGCCATCAAGGCCGGAGCGGATGCCGTGCTCGCCGCGAGCGTGTTCCACACCGGCGCGCTGACGGTCGGCGACGTCAAGGACGCGCTGCGCGCGGAAGGAGTGCTGGTCCGATGCGCCGTACTGAGCGAGCGGAACAAGGCGAAGTGACATCGATCGAGGAGCGCATCGCCCAGGTCGTCTTCAACGCCGACGGCCTCGCGCCGGTGATCGTGCAGCAGTGGGACACCCACGAAGTGCTGATGCTCGCCTGGGTCGATGCCGAGGCGCTGCGCCGCACCCTCACGTCGGGACGTGCGACGTACTGGTCGCGCTCCCGGCAGGAGTACTGGCGCAAGGGCGACACCTCGGGCAACATCCAGGTCGTGCGCGAGGCCCGCCTCGACTGCGACGGCGACGCGATCCTCCTCGAGGTCGCGCAGACCGGCCCCGCGTGCCACACCGGCACCCGCACCTGCTTCGACACCAACGATCTCGAGGCGACCGTGGGAGCGGGGGAGTCGTGACCTTCGCCCAGCGAGGTCGTTCGATCTCGGTCTCCGGCTTCCTGCTCGCCGGCGCGATCGGCATCATCTCGTCGACGCAGACGTGGCTGACGGTCGAGCGCGCTGATGCGGGAGAGGCGATCCTGGTGCCAGGCGCATCAGCCCTCGTCCTGCTCGCACCGCTGAGCCTGGCGGTGCTGGCCCTCGGCGCCGCACTCTCCATCGCGGCCCGTGTGCTGCGGGTCATCTTCGCCGCGCTGGCCGGGGCGGCATCCGTCTTCCTCATCTGGTCCACGCTGCAGCTGCTCGCCGCCCCCGTCGACGCGGTGGGCCCCTCCGTGACCGATGCCACCGGTCTGGCCGGCGGGGGCGCCCTGGGCGACGTCGTGCAGGCGGTCGCGCCGACCGCCTGGCCGATCATCGCGCTGGTCGGCTGGGTCATCCTTCTCGCGGCATCCGTCGTCGTCCTCGTGACGTGGCGGGGATGGAAGGCCGGTGGCCGCCGCTACCGCACGGATGCCGCCGACGCGGCTCCACACGACGGTCCCGTTGACGCGGTCGACTCCTGGGACGAGCTGTCCCGCGGAACCGACCCGACGCGGTGACCCCGATAGACTGAACACGCCCCGCACGTCGTCCCCCGGAGGAGAACATGACCAACCCGATCGCCGACCCCGGCCACGGACACTCGCCTGCGGCCTGGACCGCTGTCGTGATCATGCTCGTCGGCTTCACCGCCGGCACCGTCGCGTTCTGCTTCGAGCAGCCGACCCTCGTCTGGATCTCCTCGGCTCTCATCCCGATCGGTGCGATCGTGGGCTGGGCGCTGGCCAAGGCCGGCTACGGCGTGAAGGGCCCCAAGTACTCGCCGAAGGCGCACTAGTGGTCCTCGCCGACCTGACGGCCGGCGCTGTCGCAGACGCCGAGCGTCGCTCGCTCACGCGTCCCCTCGACGTCGTCGAACGGGAGGCGCTCGCCCGACCCGCGGCGAAGGATGCCCTGTCGTTCCTGACTCCCGCCGATCAGGTGAAGATCATCGCCGAGGTCAAGAGGGCCAGCCCGTCGCGCGGCGCCCTCGCCGACATCCCCGACCCCGCGCTCCAGGCATCGCTCTATGAGACCGGGGGAGCCTCCGCGATCAGCGTGCTCACCGAGGAGCGCCGTTTCGGCGGCAGCCTCGCCGATCTCGAAGCCGTCACATCCCGCGTGTCCCTGCCGGTGCTCCGCAAGGACTTCATCGCGAACCGCTACCAGGTTCTCGAGGCCAGGGCGGCGGGAGCCGACCTCGTCCTCCTGATCGTCGCCGGACTCGAGCCCGCTGTGCTGCGGGATCTGTTCGGATTCATCACCGAGCTCGGCATGACACCGCTCGTCGAGACGCACTCGGCCGATGAGCTCGAGGCGGCGATCGATCTCGGCTCACCGCTGATCGGCGTGAACGCGCGCGATCTGAAGACCCTCGAACTCGACCGCGATCTGTTCGGCCGCCTGGTCGATCGCATCCCGGACACCGCGGTGAAGATCGCCGAGTCCGCCGTCCTGACTCCCGCCGACGTGGTGCACTACCGCTCTGCCGGCGCGGATGTCGTCCTGATCGGCGAGGCGCTCGTCACGGGCGACCCCGTCGCCACCCTCAAGAGCTTCCTGGAGGCATCATGAGTCTGCGCGACCAGCACGGACCCTACTTCGGAGAGTTCGGCGGGCGATACATGCCCGAGTCGCTGATCGCCGCGATCGACGAGCTCACGGTGGCCTACGAGGCTGCCGTGGCCGACCCGGAGTTCCGCGCCGAGCTCGCCCAGCTCCTGAGCTCGTACGCCGGTCGCCCCTCGGCGATCACCGAGGTTCCGCGGTTCGCTGAGTACGCCGGTGGTGCGCGGATCTTCCTGAAGCGCGAGGACCTGAACCACACCGGGTCCCACAAGATCAACAACGTCCTCGGTCAGGCCCTGCTCACCAAGCGGCTCGGCAAGACCCGCGTGATCGCCGAGACCGGTGCCGGTCAGCACGGCGTCGCCACGGCGACCGCTGCCGCGCTGTTCGGGCTCGACTGCACGATCTACATGGGCGAGGTCGACACCGAGCGCCAGGCCCTCAACGTGGCGCGGATGCGCCTGCTCGGCGCCGAGGTCGTCGCGGTCACCTCCGGCTCCCGCACCCTCAAGGATGCGATCAACGACGCGTACCGCGACTGGGTGGCATCCGTAGAGACGACCAACTACATCTTCGGCACCGCCGCAGGCCCGCACCCCTTCCCGGCGATGGTCCGCGACTTCCAGAAGATCATCGGCGAGGAGGCCAGGGCGCAGCTCCTCGACGAGGTCGGTCGGCTCCCCGACGCGGTCTTCGCCTGCGTCGGCGGCGGATCGAACGCGATCGGCATGTTCGACGCGTTCCTGGACGACGAGAGCGTGAAGCTCTACGGCGTGGAGGCCGCCGGAGACGGTGTCGACACCGACCGCCACGCCGCCTCCATCGAACGCGGACGCCCCGGCGTGCTCCACGGAGCGAAGACCTACGT
>Ga0307406_10001310_pt1 | contig 13968 bp, 8 predicted proteins | sample 322Cmetagenome_3_FD_203706 | JGI IMG/M metagenome (GOLD analysis project Ga0307406, IMG submission 203706) | Maize rhizosphere microbial communities from greenhouse at UC Davis, California, United States - 322HYB-C-2 | ecosystem: Host-associated > Plants > Roots > Rhizosphere > Soil | place... | reverse complement strand
AGGCAATGAAAAACCCCTGTCCCGCAGAGCGAAACAGGGGTTCGGTACAGCGCGGCGGGCCGGCTCGGACGCTCCGCGCCGGCCCGCCTTCAACGGTTTACTGCAGCAGCGAACGCAGCATCCACGCATACTTCTCGTGGGTCTGCAGACGCTGGGTCAGCAGGTCTTCGGTCGGGGCGTCGTCGACGTCGTCGGCCTGGTCGAGTACCTTGCGCGCGGTGCGGCAGACTGCTTCGTTGCCGACCACCAACTGGCGGACCATCTCGCGCCAGTCGGCGCTGTCGGTCAGGCCCGGCTCTTCGGTGATCGAGGACAGCTTGACGAACTCGGCGTAGGAACCCGGTGCGTTGAAGCCCAGCGCGCGGATGCGCTCGGCGATGTCGTCCAGCGCGGTCCTCTGCTCGGTGTACTGGGTCTCGAACATGACGTGCAGGGCGTTGAACATCGGGCCCGTCACGTTCCAATGAAAGTTGTGGGTCTTCAGGTACAGGGTGTAGCTGTCGGCCAGGAAGCGCGACAGACCTTCGGCGATCTTCTTGCGATCGCCCGACGAGATCCCGATATCGATCGAGGGTGCGCTGTCGGCGGCCGACGGCGACGCGGCCGGGGTGACCGATGCCTTGTCCGATTTGGTCTTGTCCGTTTTGCTGGTCTTGGCGGGCTTGTTGGGCTTGGCCATGTGCGACTCCTTCTCCGATGCGGGCGATCGAACGGTTTCGATCGGGGGTTTTTTGAACAATGCGGCGACAATAGGCGCAGTCGGCCGCGAAGTGAAATGGTTTGTGCCTAACGTTGCGATGCGAACGATCTATCGATGAAGAGTACCGATTCCAATCAGTCTAGCCACGAGAATGCTAGTGCCACGTTACGACAGGCGCGGCATGCGATCGATGGCGCCTTGAGCCGCGACCGCGGCCGCTTGCACGGCCTGTGGTCGCGCTGGAGCGGCAAGCCCGGCGACGAGCGCGCGCGCGCTGCATTCGCGCAGGCCCTGGCGGCATCGGTGGCGCAGCGCGAAGCGCGGGCGGCCTCGCTGCCGCGCGCGCCGGTCGACCCGGCTTTGCCGATCGCGGCCGAAGCCGAGCGCATCGTCGAGTTGATCCGCAAGCATCCGGTGGTGGTGATCGCCGGCGAGACCGGCTCGGGCAAGACCACCCAGTTGCCGAAGCTGTGCCTGGCCGCCGGGCGCGGCGCCGCCGGCATGATCGGCTGCACCCAGCCGCGCCGCATCGCCGCGCGCGCGGTCGCCCGGCGCGTGGCCGAGGAATTGCAGACGCCGCTCGGCGAGACCGTCGGCTACCAGGTCCGCTTCAACGACAACGTCGGCGAGCGCACCGCGATCAAGTTCATGACCGACGGCATTCTGCTGGCGGAGATCCAGTCCGACCGCTGGCTGTCGGCCTACGACACGATCCTGATCGACGAGGCCCACGAGCGCAGCCTCAACATCGACTTCCTGCTCGGCTATCTGAAGCAACTGCTGAAGAAGCGGCCCGACCTGAAGATCATCGTGACCTCGGCGACCATCGACACCGAGCGCTTCGCCGCGCATTTCGACGGCGCGCCGGTGGTCAGCGTCGAGGGCCGCGGCTATCCGGTCACGGTGCGCTACCGGCCTTTGGAAGGCGAGGGCGAGAGCCAGGCCGACGGCCGCGTGCGCGAGGCCCGCCAGGGCGAACGCAGCGTCAACGACGGCATCGTCGCGGCCTGCGACGAAATCACCCGCGAAGATCCGCGCGGCGACGTGCTGATCTTCCTGTCCGGCGAGCGCGAAATCCGCGACGCCCACCAGGCGCTGGAGCGGCGCAAGTACCGCGAGACCGAAGTGCTGCCGCTGTACGCGCGGCTGTCGGTGCGCGACCAGGACCGGGTGTTCAACCCCGGGCCGAAGCGCCGCATCGTGCTGGCGACCAACGTCGCCGAGACTTCGCTGACGGTGCCGCGGATCCGCTACGTGGTCGACCCGGGTCTGGCCCGGGTCAAGCGTTACAGCCCGCGCGGCAAACTCGACCGGCTGCACATCGAACCGGTCTCGCAAGCCAGCGCCGACCAGCGCAAGGGCCGCTGCGGCCGCATCAGCGAAGGCACCTGCTACCGCCTCTACAGCGAGGCCGATTTCGAGTCGCGGCCGCGCTACACCGACCCGGAAATCCGCCGCGCCGCCCTGGCTGGGGTGATCCTGCGCATGCTGTCGCTGGGCCTGGGACATATCGAGGACTTCCCGTTCCTGGAACCGCCGGACGGCCGCGCCATCGCCGACGGCTGGCAACAGTTGTCGGAACTCGGCGCGGTCGGCGAGGACAAGAAGCTCACCGCCACCGGCCGGACCATGGCGCGCTTGCCGGTCGACGTGAAACTCGCGCGCATGCTGGTGGCGGCCAATGCCCACGGCTGCCTGCGCGAGATGATCGCGATCGCCGCTTTCCTCGGCATCCAAGACCCGCGCGAGCGTCCGTCCGACCAGCGCGCCGCCGCCGACAACGCGCATGCCGAGTTCGCCGACCCTCGTTCGGAATTCGTCGGCATCCTTAAATTGTGGGACGCCTACCAGAGCGCCCACGAAGAGCTGACCCAATCCAAGCTGCGCAGTTGGTGCGAGAAGCATTTCCTCGGCTTCCTGCGCATGCGCGAGTGGCGCGAGCTGCACCGGCAGTTGAAGCTCGTGTGCGAGGAGACGGGACTTGGGACTCGGAACTCGGGACTCGATCAGCCTGGTGCCGCCGCTTCTGCGAACCCCGAGTCCCCGGTCCCGAGTCCCGAGGGTTACGCCAGGTTGCACCGCGCCCTGATCGCCGGCCTGCCGACCCAGATCGGTTTCCGGGCCGACCGCGGTTTCTACGACGGCCCGCGCGGGCGCAAATTCCAATTGTTCCCCGGCTCGCCGCTGGCCAAGAAGCCGCCGCCGTGGGTGTTGTCGGCGACCCTGCTCGACACCGAGCGGGTGTGGTCGATGACCAATGCCACGATCGAGCCGGACTGGGCGATCCAGGAGCTGCCGCATCTGCTCGCGCGGCGCCATCACGACCCGCGCTGGGCGCGCTCGCAAGGGCGGGTGGTCGGCAGCGAACAGATCAGTTTGTTCGGCCTGGTGCTCGCGCCGAAGCGGCCGATCCATTACGGCGCGCTGTACCCGGAGGAAAGCCGCGCGATCTTCGCCCGCGACGCCCTGGTGACCGGCGAGATCAACACCCGCTCGGCGTTCCTGGCGCGCAACCTCGCCACCCTGGCCAAGGCCCACGACGAAGAAGCCAAGCAACGCCGCGCCGGCCTGGTGGTCGACGAGGAATGGATGGCGCAGTGGTACCTCGACCGCTTGCCGGCGCAGGTCCACAACGTGCAGGCGCTGGACGCCTGGTACCACAAGCTGCCGGCCGAGGAAAAAGCCAAGCTGGAGTGGTCGAACGCGGATCTGATGATCGGCGGCGAAAGCGAGGCCGCGCGGTTCCCGCCGTATCTGCAGCTCGGCAATGCGCGGCTGGCGGTGAGCTATCGCTTCGAGCCGGGCGCGGCCGACGACGGCATGACCCTGGCGGTGCCGTTGCACCTGCTCAACGCGCTCGACCCGGCGCAGCTGTCGTGGCTGGCGCCGGGGTTCGTCGCCGACAAGGCCGCGGCCCTGATCAAGAGCCTGCCGAAGATCCTGCGCCGCAACTTCGTGCCGGCGCCGGATTTCGCCAAGGCTTTCCACGAGGCACACAGCAAACCCGAGGCCGACGACCTGGTCGGCACGCTCGCGCGTTTCCTGCGCAAGCTGACCGGGGTCGAGGTGGCGGCGACGGATTTCGATCCGGCTTCGATCGAGCCGCATCTGCGCATGAACCTGCGTCTGCTCGAGCTCGCCGACCCGCGTGCCGACAAGGGCGCCGGCAAGGGCGGCGACAAGGCCCAGGCCGCGGTGGTGCTGGCCGAGTCGCGCGACCTCGACGAACTGCGCGCGCGCTTCGGCGAGCGTGCGGCGCGCGCTTTCGCCGCGCGCGCCGCCGACGGCCTCGGCCAGCGCGGCCTGACCGCGTTCCCGGAGCAGGCAATCCCGATGTCGGTGCCCGGCGCGGCCGGCGTGCCGGCGTTCCCGGCCCTGCACGACGACGGCGACACGGTCTCGTTGCGCGTGCACGCCGAACGCGAGGCCGCGTTGCGCGCGCATCCGGGCGGGGTGCGGCGTCTGCTGGCGCTGGCGATGGCCGACAAGCTCAAGCAGGCGCGCAAGCAACTGCCGGTGCAGGCCAAGACCGGCTTGCTGTACGCCGCGATCGAATCGGCCGCGCCGCGCCAGAACGGCCTGCGCGACAGCGACCGGCTGCGCGAGGACCTGGTCGACGGCGCCCTGCAATCCCTGCTCGGCGACGATGCCGAACTGATCGCGGTGCGCGATGCGGCGGCCTTCGAGGCCCGTCGCGAGGCGGTCGCGCGCAAACTGTTCCCAGAGGCGACCGAACGCCTGGCGCAGGCCGAGGCCATCCTGAGCGCGGTCGCCGACGTGCGTTCGCGCCTGGAGTCGTCGTTGATGGGCTGGGCCAGCGGCAACCTCGACGACATGCGCGCGCAGCTCGCGCGGCTGACGCCGCCGGGTTTCCTGCGCAATGTCGCGACCGCGGCCTTGGCGGAGTACCCGCGTTATCTGAAGGCTTTGTCGGTGCGCAGCGAGCGGGCCTTGCGCGATCCGGTGCGCGACCAGGCGCGGATGCTGGAACTCAAGCCCTTCGTCGAGGCCTTCGATGCCGCGAACGCCGCCGGCCGGGCCGAGGCTGCCGGCTGGCAGGCGCTGCGCTGGGAGATCGAGGAGTTGCGGGTGTCGCTGTTCGCCCAGGAGCTGGGCGTGCGCGGCGGCGTGTCGCCGAAGAAGCTCGCGCAGCGACTGGCGTCGTTGCGCGGTTGAGCCGTAAGCAGAAGCGCGCCTTCGGGCGCGCCGCGCTCAGTCGAGGCGGCGGACCTTGGCCTTCGGCGTCTGCCCTTCGACTTCCAGGAACCAGCCGCCCATCAGGCCGGGCTTGATGGTGACCTTCGGCGGCGGCACCGGCCTGCCGAGGAACAGCGAGCCTTCGGTCACCCGCCAGCGCTGGCCGTTTTCGAGTTCGAACACGGTGCCGATCGACCAGCCGCGGAACTCGCCCTTGAGCGCGCTTTGCACCGGTTCCACGTCGCCGCGGTCGAGCAGCCCCTTGCGTTCCGAACGCACCGCCTTGGTGGCCTCGGCGACGGCCGCGGTCTGCTCCTGCGACAGCAGCTCGTTGAGCAGGGCCAGTTGCTGCGGCGACAGGGTGTCGAGCCCGGTGGCCTTCATCTGTTCGGCATTGAAGCGTTGTTCGACCGCGACATAGGGACGCTCGGCGCCGAACGCGGCGGGCGCGATCGCGAGCAGGACGGCAACGGTCAACGAGGACAGCACACGCATGTCGGACTCCGGACGGGGCAGCGGCGAAACGGCGAAGGAGAACGCCCGCGCGCCGACGCCGTGGGGCGTGGGCGCGCGGGCGGCATTCGTTACTTGATGCGGGTGACCTTGGCGCGGGTGTTGTAACCGTCCACCGAGAGGAACCAGGCGCCGCCGATCACGCTGGGGTTGATGCGCACCTGCGGCGAATCCAGGTGCACGCCGGGCAGGTCGACGCCGTCGACCTGGCGCCATTCCTGGCCGTTGTCGAGCACGTAGACCTGGCCCTGGCCGTAGCCGTCGAACTTGCCGTTGAGGCGGGCGACCACCGCTTCGCGCGAGCCCGAACCGAGGAAACCGCGGTTCTCGTGCTTGACCAATTCGCGGGTTTCTTCCTTGGCCTTGACCACGGCCTTGCTGGTCTCGGCGTCGAGGGTGCGGTTGAGCCAGGCGTTCAGATTGGCGAGCTGTTCCGGGCTGAGCTGGTCGAGACCGGCGGCCTTGAACTGTTCGGCGCTCATCTGTTGTTCGATCTTGGACTGGGCGAGGGCGGCCGGCGCGCTCAGCGCCAGGGCGATCGCGACACCAGCGGCGATCAGCAAGGGACGCAATGCGGAAGGGTGAATCGCGGACATCGTGCTGTTCCTCGGGGCGGTTGCTCGCTAGTGTAGTCGCTCGTCCCTTGCGCTTCGAACCTCTTCTCCCCCGCTGTGAACGCGTCTCCCGCCGAGTCCCGCCATTCCCCTGCCGACGTGCTGGCTCTGCCTGCGGCGGCGACCATCGCCGGGCCCTTGCGCAAGGCGCTGGAGGCCGCCGTGCAGGTGCCGGAGGCCGGCGAGGGCGCGCTCGATTCGCCGGCCGTCATCGCCGCCACCCTGGACGCGCTGGCCCTGCTCGACGCCGACAGCGACACGGTCGCGGCGGCGATCCTGCACGCCTACCCGGGCTGGGCGAAGGCGCTCGGGCCGGGCTTCGAACGCGAACATCCCCTGTTGGCGGCCTTGCTCGACGGCCAGCGCGCCGCCGGCCAGGTCTGGGCGCTGCATGCCGAACAAGGCCGGCGCTCGGGCACCGAGGGCCTGCGCCGATTGCTGTTGGCGATCGTGCGCGACCTGCGGGTGGTGCCGATTCTGTTGGCGCGGCAACTGGCGCGCATGCGCCACGCCGAACGCCTGCCGCCGGACACCCGGCGCGAATTGGCGGCGCTGACCCGCGATATCCATGCGCCGCTGGCCAACCGGCTCGGCATCTGGCAGCTCAAGTGGGAGCTGGAAGACCTGGCCTTCCGCTACCTGGAGCCGCAGACCTACCAGAAGATCGCGCGCCTGCTCGACGAGAAGCGCGGCGACCGCGAGCGCTACATCGAACAGGTCAAGCGCACCCTGCGCGAGGCGATGGCCGCGCAGGGCCTCAAGGCCGAAGTCGCGGGCCGGCCCAAGCACATCTACAGCATCTGGAAGAAGATGCAGCGAAAGGACGTGCCGATCGGCGAGCTCTACGACCTGCGCGCGGTGCGGGTCATGGTCGAGGACCTGGCCTCGTGCTACGCCGCGCTCGGCGTGGTGCATGCGCAGTGGACGCCGATTCCGAGCGAGTTCGACGACTACATCGCCCGGCCCAAGCGCAACGACTACCGTTCGCTGCACACCGCCGTGGTCGGGCCCGAGGGCAAGACCCTGGAAGTGCAGATCCGCACCGAAGAGATGCACCGCCAGGCCGAACTCGGCGTGGCCGCGCACTGGAAGTACAAGGAAGTCGGCAGCCACAGCGCCGACGCCGCATTCGACCGCAAGATCGCCTGGATGCGGCGCCTGCTCGACAGCAAGAGCGAAGGCGGCAGCGACGGCGCCGATGCCGCGCTGGCGAGCGAGCTGGACACCGAGTTGGTCGAGGACCGGGTCTACGTGCTGACGCCGAAGGGCGAGGTGATCGACCTGCCGACCGGCGCCACGCCGCTGGATTTCGCCTACCACGTGCACACCGAGGTCGGCCATCGCTGCCGCGGCGCCAAGGTCGACGGCCGCATCGTCCCGCTCGACCACAAGCTGCGCAGCGGCGACCGGGTCGAGATCCTGACCGCCAAGACCGGCGAACCGCGCCGCGACTGGCTGGTCGCGGCGAACGGCTTCCTGGCCAGCAACCGTTCGCGGGAAAAGGTCCGCAACTGGTTCCACAAGCTCGACCGTTCGCGCAACGAACAGGCCGGGCGCGAGCTGCTCGACAAGGAACTGCGCCGGCTCGGCGTGCTCGGCGCCGATTTGGCCCCGGCGCGCGCCCGGTTCAACCTGGCCAACGACGAGGACCTGTACGTGCAGGTCGCGCTGGGCGACATCGGCCCACACCAGATCGGCCGTGTTCTGCTCGAACACGAGCGCGCGCTGTCGGCGCCACCACCGTCGGCCGCGCCGACCTCGACCACCACGACCCCACCGGCGCCGCGCAAGACCCCCGGCAAGTCCACCGATTTCACCGTCGAGGGCGTCGGCAACCTGCTGGTGCAGATCTCGCGTTGCTGCCAGCCGCTGCCTGGCGAGCCGATCGCCGGCTACCTGACCCGCGGCCGCGGCGTCAGCGTGCACCGTCCCGACTGCAGCGCCTTCGTCCGCCTCGCCGCGGCCCAGCCGCAGCGCGTGCTGCCGGTGGAGTGGGGCCGTAAGGGCAGCGGCTACGAGGTCGATATCGAAGTGCTGGCGCTCGACCGCAAATGGTTGCTGAAAGAAGTCACCAACGTCATCGCCCAGGCCAATGCCCACGTGATCAGCATCCGCAGCGACGTCGAGCGCAGCAGCGCCCAGATCCGCCTGCGCCTGCGCCTGCGGGTGGCCGACTACGGCCAGCTCTCGACCCTGCTCGGCAAGCTGTCCTCGCTGCCCGGCGTGGAGTATGCGCAGCGGCATTGAGGCGCTGGCGCGGGACCGCCTTTGCCGTGGGTAGGAGCGGCGCGAGCCGCGACCGCGGCAATAGCACCGCGACGTTAGCGTCAGGGGATTGCGAGCCCCTTGAGGGAGAGCGGCTGGTTTTCCGCGCGGGCCCGGTTTCGCAGCCGCATGACGATTCGCGGTCGCGGCTCGCGCCGCTGCTACCTCAAGGCGGGCGCGAACCTGGAGACAATTAGCACACACGCCGACGAAGACGCGGCAGTCATGCGCCGGCGTTATCCTGTCGCGGTGAAGCGCGATCCGCCGTCTCCCTCCGACACCTCTGCCGTGCGCATCGAACCGCTGGCCGGGGATTACAGTGCCCTGCGCTTCGATCGGGCACCGCCCCGGGAGCGCGACAACGGCTTGCGTGCCCGGCGCTGGGGTTTGCGTGGCGCAATCCTGGTCGCTGCCGGTTTACTGCTAGTGCTGGTCCTCGGACGGCAGGCGATGTCGGAATGGCTGTGGCCGGACACCCGCGCGCAGAGCCTGCGCGAAGAAGCGACCCAGGCCCTGGCCGAAGGCCGGCTGAGTTCGGCCGATGGCCACGGCGCGCGCGAGTTGTTCGAGGCCGCGCTGGCCCTCGACCCCGACCGCAGCGACGCCCGCGAAGGCCTGGTCAAGGTCGGCCGGGTCGCGCTCGATCAAGCCGGCCAGGCGATCGACCGCGGACACTTCGACTTCGCCCGCCAACAGCTCGATCTGGCTCGCCAGCTGGCGACGCCGCGCGACCGGGTCGAGGCCATGGCGCGCCGGCTGCGCGAACGCGAGGCGGCCCACGCCGGGCTCGACCGGCTGGTCGCCGAAGCCGCGAGCGCACGCGCGCAGGGCCGGCTCGACGGTGCGCCGGATGCGGCGCTGCCGCTGTATCTGCGTGTGCTCGCGCTGCAACCGCAACGCAACGACGCCCTCGAAGGCCGCGACGATACCCTCGCCGATCTGCTGCAGTCGGCGCGCAAGGCGCTGGCCGACGGCGACCTCGCGCGCGGCGCGGCGGGCATCCAGCGCGTACAGGCCGCCGACCCCGGTCATGCCGATCTGCCGGATGCGCTGAACCTGCTCGAAAGCCATGTCGAACGGCGCCGCCGCGACAGCGACCTGGCGCTGCGCCGGCAGCGTTTCGACGACGCGCGGGCCGGTTACAGCGACCTGCTCGCCGTCCATGCCGACGACGACGCGGCGCGGCGCGGGCTGGCCGCGGTCGCCAACGCCTATGCCGCGCGCAGCGAGCGCCTCGCCGCGGATTTCCGTGTCCCCGAGGCCGAGGCCGTGCTGCTGCAGGCGCGCGGTATCGCCGAGAGCGCGGCGATCGAGGTGCCGGCGGTCGCGCTGGCCCAGCAGCACCTCGACCGCGCCCGCGAATCGCGCAAGCGCTTCGAGCAGCAGGCGCCGGCCGCGCAACGCCAATCGCTGCGCCGCCTGTTGAGCGAAGCCGCCGCCGCCGAGCAGCGCGGCGACCTGCTGACCCCGCCGGGCGACAGCGCCTACGACAAATTGCGCGCGGCTCAGGCGATCGCGCCGCAGGACCCCGCGGTGCGCGCCGCCGCCGCGCGCCTGTTGCCGGCCGCCAAGCGTTGCTTCGACAAGGAACTCAGCGCCAACCGACTGTCGCGCGCCGGCGAATGCCTGGATGCGCGGCGCGCGCTCGAAGGCGGCGGCGCGCCGGCGCGCGAAGCCGCCGCGCGCCTGGCCCAGCGCTGGATCGCGGTCGGCGACGAACGCCTCGGCGCCGGCGAACTGCGCGCCGCCCGCAGCGCGCTCGACGCCGCCCGTTCGCTCGACGCCCGCGCCGCCGGCATCGAAGAACTCAGTGCCCGCGTGCGCAGCGCCGAGGCGGCTTCGAACTGAGGCGGGCGCTGCAGGATCTCGCTGCGGCCGCCGGCACCACTGCAGGTTCGCGGCGGGCGGGCGCCGGCTTTCTCCGATTTACGCCGCTGTGGGTGGGCTTAGGTACAGCGTCCCGGCACCGCCTGAGCGATAATGCCGCGATTCCTGCCTGGCCTCGACGCTCCCTTGCCCTTCGATACGCCATTCGCCGTCGTTCGATATCCGTTGCGGTGGCGTCAGCGCCCGCGCGCAGAGCGCGTGCCGCAATGAGCATGCTTGATCCGCGCGACGAGGCCGCAGGCTTGGTCGCGACCGTGGTGCTGTGTACCTACAACGGTGTGCGCTATCTGCCGGCCCAACTCGACAGTCTGCTTGCGCAGCGGCGGCTGCCGGATCGGATCGTGATCGCCGACGATGCCTCGACCGATGCGACCTGGGCTTTGCTCGGCGAGTTCGCCGCGCGGGCCGACGAGCGCGGCATCGAGGTCGATCTGCAGCGCAATCGGCTCAACCTCGGCTACCTGCGCAACTTCGAGGCGGCGCTGCAGCGCGCCGGGGCCGGCGTGGTGTTCCTGTGCGACCAGGACGACGTCTGGCATGCCGACAAGATCGAAGACTTTCTCGAATCCTTCCGCCGCCGGCCGGCGCTGACCGTCCTGCACGGCGACTCGCGCCTGGTCGACGGCGAGGGCCGCGATCTCGGCCAGCGCATGTTCCAGACCCTGGAGGTCGCCGCTTGGGAACTGGCCGCGGTGCACGGCGGCCGGGGCTTCGAGGTGCTGCTCCGGCGCAACATCGTGACCGGCGCGACCATGGCGATGCGGCGCGACTTGCTCGACCGCGCCTTGCCGATTCCGGACGGTTGGGTCCATGACGAGTGGCTGGCCTTGATAGCCGCCGCGACCGGCGAGATCGACTGCGTCGAGGCCCCGACGATCGATTACCGCCAGCATGGCGGCAACCAGATCGGCGCGCGCCGGCGCAGCCTGGTCGAGCGTCTCGGCGGTGCCAAGCAACGGCGCGAACACATGCAACTGATGGTCGCCAAGCTCGACTCGCTGCGTCGACACATTGATAGTGCCCAGCTCGACGTAGGCGCCGACAAGCGCGCCGCGATCGACGAACGCTGGGCCCACCTGCGCCTGCGTCTGGCGATGCCGACCGGTTTCGGTCGGCGCCTGCCGCTGATCCGCGAAGAATGGCGCCAGGGCCGATATCACCGTTATTCGGCCGGGTTGCGCTCGCTGGTCTGCGATCTGTTGGGGCTGCGCTGATATGGCCACCACCCACCCGGTTGGCCTGCCGGAGCGCATCGACGTCAGCGCCGCCATCGTCACCTACCACCCGCAGATCGAGCTGCTAGAACGCGTGATCGCCGCGGTCAGGGACCAGGTCGGTCGCGTGCAGATCTTCGACAACGCCAGCACCGGCGAGGCGCTGGAGGCGTATTTCGAGCGGCTGCGCGGGCAGGGCATCGAGGTGTTCCGCTCCGAGCGCAACGTCGGCCTGGGCAGCGCCATCAACCACGCCGCGCGCGCCGCGCGTGCGGCCGGGTTCGGGCAGGTGCTGTTGATGGACCAGGACAGCATCGTCGATCCGGACATGGTCGCCGTGCTGATGCGCCACCTGCAGCAGCTGCGCGGGCAGGGGCCGGTGGCCGCGGTCGGGCCGCAGTTCCGCGACGAACGCACCGGCGAGGTCGCACCGTTCGTGCAGATCGCCTTCCCGATGAACCGCAAGCTCTACGGCGGGCCGGGGCAGGTGGTGGACTGCGATTTCCTGATCACCTCGGGCACCCTGTTGCCGCTGGACGTGCTCGACACCGTCGGCGGCATGGACGAGGGCTTGTTCATCGACAACGTCGACATCGAATGGAGCTCGCGCGCGCGCCATCGCGGCTATCGCCTGTACGGCATCTGCGATGCGCGCATGCAGCACCGCATCGGCGACCTGGTCCAGGTCTCCAGTCTGGTTCCCTACCGCACCGTCGTGCACAGCCCGACCCGGCTGTACTACATGATGCGCAACCGCGTGCTGCTGTACCGCCGCGCCGAAGTGCCGCGCCGCTGGATGGCGCAGGACCTGCCGCGGCTGGTGCTGAAATTCGTCGGCACCGCCTTGTTGTTGAAGCCGCGCATGGCCTATCTGCGCGCGATGCTGCGCGGCCTGCGCGACGGCCTGCGCGGCCGCGACGGGGTGATGCCGCGTGATCTCGGCTGAAAAACAAGGCCGAAGTTCCTGTCCAGGCGCGACATCGCTCGCGCCAAAAAACCACCGGCAACCCGCGACCCGGCAGCCCCTGCGTGCCCAGCCGTCGCCCAAACCCCCTCGACCGCCCCGTCGGCCCTCGCGCCCCAGCCATCGCCAGCTCCGGCCGCCGCCCCCGAACCACCCCGCCCAGACCGCATCGCATCCACCCCCGCCGGCCCCTCCAGCCCCAGCCTCAGCCTGCATTCACCGGGTATGAACGCCGATACCGCCGCCGCGAGGCCCCGGGCACGGGCTCCGGATGCCTGCGCTAGACTTGCCGCGACTCCCTGTGTTGCATATCCGTGGCCCGAATCGATTACGACGAAGACGAGCTCGACAACGACGGTAATGACGGCGACGGCCATGCGCCGACCTGGCGCCGCCGACTGGTGACCTGGGCCCTGGCCGCGATCGGCCTGGGGCTCGGTTTCCTGATTCCGTACACGCTCTATCTCAATCACGAGGTCGGCCAGCGCTTCGGTCAGTTGCGCTGGCAGATTCCGACCCGGGTCTATGCGCGTCCGCTCGAATTGGCGCCTGGCCAGGCCCTGGATCCGGGCACGCTGAAGACCGAACTCGACGCCGCCTCCTATCGCGAGGACAGCGGCGAGCGCCCCGGTACCTACGCCCGCCAGGGCGGCCGTTTCACCGTCGCCAGCCGCGGTTTCAACGATGTCGACGGCGCCGTGCCGGCACGGCGTATCGAAGTCGTGGTGTCCGGCGGCCGCGTCGCCAGCCTGCGCGACCTGACCTCGCGCAAGTCGCTGAAGACCACGCGCCTGGACCCGGCGCGCATCGCCACGCTGTACGGGCAGAAGCAGGAAGAGCGCCGCCTGGTGCGGATCGAGGAAGTGCCCGAGCTTCTGGTCACCGGCCTGCAGGCCGTCGAGGACCGCGACTTCGCCCATCACATGGGCATCGACCTCAGCGGCATGGCGCGCGCGGCGTTCAAGAACGTCGCCGCCGGCCGCGCCAAGCAGGGCGCCAGCACCCTGACCCAGCAGCTCGCGCGCAGCGGCCTGCTCGGCATCGGCCAGGAACAGACCCTGACCCGCAAGGGCAAGGAAATCATCTACGCCCTGCTGATGGAGGCGCGCTACGACAAGCGCACCATCCTCGAGGCGTATTTCAACCAGGTCTATCTCGGCCAGCGCGGCTCGCAGGCCATCCACGGCGTCGCCGCGGCTTCCGAGTTCTGGTTCGGCCGCGACCTGCGCGACCTCAACACCGAACAGATCGCGTTGCTGATCGGCATCGTGCGCGGCCCGTCCTACTACGACCCGCGGCGCAATCCCGAGCGCGCGCTGGAGCGGCGCAATTTCGTCCTCGGCGAGATGCACGAGACCCAGCTGATCGACGACAAGGAATACCAGCGCGCGTTGAAGACGCCGCTCGGCATCACCTCCAACCCCGGCAGCGTCGCCGCCAATCGTTTCCCGGCGTATGTCGACCTGGTCCGCCGCCAACTCGCGCGCGACTACCCGGCCGATGCGCTCGCCGGCGCCGGCCTCAGCGTCATGAGCGGCATGTCGCCGTCGGCGCAGGCGCAGGCCGAGGGCGCGGTCGCGCGCACGCTCAAGAGCCTGGACAGCAAGCGCCGCC
>Ga0307406_10001307_pt1 | contig 13981 bp, 11 predicted proteins | sample 322Cmetagenome_3_FD_203706 | JGI IMG/M metagenome (GOLD analysis project Ga0307406, IMG submission 203706) | Maize rhizosphere microbial communities from greenhouse at UC Davis, California, United States - 322HYB-C-2 | ecosystem: Host-associated > Plants > Roots > Rhizosphere > Soil | place... | reverse complement strand
CTTTCGCTCAATGATTCGAACAAGTCCGCGGCCAAGACCTACACGTTCAATGCCACCGGCAGCGCCGTTACCCTGACAGTGGCGAATAGCGGCGTGGTCCAGACTTTCTGGAACCTCAACAACAATGGCAACTGGAGCACCGGTGCCAACTGGACGCCCACCACGGCACCGAACGCGATCGGTGCTTTCGCGGGCTTCGGCGGTGGCGGCACCGAGATCACGGCCGACCGCACCATCACCGTGAACGGCGCGTTCACCGTGGGCACCCTCGCCTTCAACAACGCCTCGGGACGGAGCTACACGCTCGCCGCCGGCACGGGAGCTCTCCTTACGCTGAACAATGGAGTCTCGAGCGCCTTCATCACGAACAGCGCCGGCAACCACATCATCGGCTCACCGCTCACCCTGACCGGCAACGGAGCGACCGTTACCGTGACCGATCTTGCCGACAGCATCACGATCAATGGAGTCATCGATGGCAACGGCACTCCGCTCACCAAGGGCGGCGCTGGCACACTGGTGCTTAATGGAGCCAACACTTACTTCAGCGGCACCACCATCAATTCCGGCACCGTTCAGATCAACAGCGACCTCAGTCTGGGCGACTCGGCAAATACCACCATCATCAATGCGGGCACCCTGCGGACGACCGCCGATATCACCAGCATCAACAGCTACTCCCTGGGTAGCGCCACGAGCACCCTCTCGGTGGCACCCGGAACCACCTACACCATCGACGGCACTGTCACCGACGGGGCCGGCGTGGGCACGCTTAACAAGTCCGACGACGGCACCCTGGTCCTGAACAACTTCAACAGCTACACCGGCGGCTCGGTCATCAACGCGGGCAAGGTTCGGATCAACACTGCCAGCAGCCTTGGCGACCCGGCCGGTGCCGTGACCATCCACAATGCCACGCTGGAAGCCACGGCCAGCTTCACGGGCACCCGCGGCGTGGTCCTCGCGAATGCCAATAGCACACTCATGACCGAGACCGGCCTGACCTATACCGTCAGCGGCCCGGTCAGCGGCACCGGCACCCTGCACAAGACCGGCAGCGGCACCGTTTCCCTGGGCAGCAATGCCAACAGCTATACCGGTGGCACGGTCATCCACGCCGGCACCCTCGCCGTCAACAATGCCTCGTTCATCATGGGAACGTTGACGTTCCAAGGCGGCACGCTGCAGAACAACTACGGCAACAATAACAGCTACTTCTTCGGCAATCCCATCTCCGTCCCTGCCGGCCAAACGGGAACGATCAACATGAACAACCGCCTGAGCCTCGGTGCTGGTGCGGTCGTCACCGGAAGCGGAACGCTGAACATCAACGCCAACACCACGGTCGCCCGCGACGATTTCAGCAATAACTGGACGGGCTTCACCGGCCAATTGAACATCGCGGGCATTGGCACCATCCGCCTTCTGAACAACGGCGGTTCTTTCAACGCCGCTTCGTTCGCCAACTGCTCGGTGGACCTCGCGGGCACCGTCTTGCTGGAGCCGAGCAATAATAGCAACGGCAACACCTACAGTATCGGATCGCTCTCCGGTTCGTCAGCCACCGCGGGAATCAAGGGACCGGCCCAAGGCGGAGCAACGACCCTGAGCATCGGAGCGCTCAACACCAGCACCTCCTTTGCGGGTCAAACTCTGGTCGGCCATCTGACCAAGGTCGGCACCGGCACGCTGACCCTCACCGGCACCACCCCCACCGGCAATATCACCGTGACCACGGGTGCGCTGTCTCTCCCCAGCGCAACGATCAGCGACACCAGCACCGTCAGTGTTAGCGCCACGAACTCGGCGGTCCTGAACCTGAACTTCGTCGGCACCGACTCGGTCGATGAATTCAGCATCGATGGCGTCCTGCAGGCGGACGGCGAATATGGTGCGGTTGGATCCGGAGCCGCTCACGAAACCGACCGCATCACCGGCACCGGCCGCCTGCTGGTCCTGGCGGATGATCCATTCCCCGCATGGATCGCCGGCTACTCCGTCGGTGCCCTCACCGCGAAGACCGATGACCCGGATGGCGACGGCCTGACCAACCTCGACGAATTCGCCCTCGACGGAAATCCGGCGAGCGGTGCTGCCAGCGGCAAGGTTCGCTCGAGAATCGAAACGGTCGGAGCTGACCAAGCGCTCGTCATCACGCTTCCGGTCCGCACTGGAGCAGCATTCACCGGAACGCCTGCAAAGGCCGCCACGATCGATGATGTGACTTACTCGGTCCAAGGTTCAAACAACCTGAGCCTCTTCGACCAAGGAGTAACCGAAATCACCGTCAGTTCAGTCGGCTTGCCGCCGCTGAACACCGGCTGGACCTACCGCACCTTCCGCTTGGACGGCGCTGTTGGCGGTGCCACCCCGCGCGGTCCGAAGGGTTTCCTCCGCGCTACCGCCACGGACGCTCCCTGAAGCGAGCCCCCCACCTCTTCTTGGGTAAAATTGGGTTAATGGGGCCGGGAGAGATTTCTCCCGGCCTTCCCGTTTTCATTGCTAAGGCAATCCGGTAGAATTCTCACTTCGCATTCAGTGCAATCCCGACAAGCTGGTGAAAGCCCCCGTTGCTCTCATCTACCACGTAGCGGGCACTGACGACAACGAAGTGCTGCGGCTTGCCACCACCGTTGAGGTGATCGACGTGGTCGTCCACACGCAGCGGAACCGGGGCTTCGGTTTCCTTTGGGAGGGTAATCTGGGCGGCATTCATGCCGACGGCCTGGAAGCGGATCTTGATCATGGCTTGGATAGTCTTGGAGGGGAATCCGTGGCGCGGGAGCGCCCGTGGCGATGAACAGCAATTGCCGGCAAACGATCGACGAAACCGTGGGAGGAAAACCTTCAAACTTGAGCGGAAAGAGACCTTAAAGGCAAGCTCGCGGTTTTTCTATGGGAGATGCTCCCGCTCAAACGACGAAACTTGATTCCGGCCATGAGTTCGAGTTGGCTCGATGCCATGTATTCCCAATGGATGAAGCGGATTGCCTTCGCCGCGACCCTTTTGATCTTCCAACCTGTCGTCGCTGGCGCCGGGGAGGAAGAGATCGAGATCCACCGCAGCGATGAATTCACCTCGCCAAGTGAAGGCAAGCGCTAGTCTCTCGCGCTACACGTCCTCAGCAACAGAGCCTTCCTTGCTCCCCGCCATGAGCATTCCCGCGATCCCGTCGATGGCTTTCCAAGCGCCCACACCCAGCATGCCCGCGCAGAGGTAGAGGAGCAGCCGGGGAATCACCCGGACGCCAAACCAGAAGAAACAGAAGATGGCCACCGCGCCCAAGATGAGCAACAGGCCGAAGCCCGCCTTCCGCGCGTAGTCCCGGCGGATAACCGTCAATCTCTCCTCCCACGCCGCAGCATAGATTCGCTCGGCGCGTTCTCCGGTGATGCCGTTGACAGCGAGCGAGTGAAATACCTCCTCGCGCGGCTCTCCCCAGAGCACCTTGCCTAGGATCATCTCATACAGGGGCTCCTCGGTCGGATCATCCACGGTCGGGAATTTCGGCATTCCACCGGGAGAGGACAAGAACGGAGTGGCCCGGAATTTCATCGCCCTCCCCTGCCCTCTACTTCACAAACTCCTGAGGATGATTTCCCTCCGGCAGCTCACCAAGCGCTTCGGCACCCAGACCGCGGTCGATGCGCTCACACTCGATATTCCCGCGGGCCAGATCGTCGGCCTGCTGGGACCGAACGGAGCAGGAAAATCGACCACGCTCAAGATGCTCACCGGCCTGCTGATCCCGACTTCCGGCAGCGCCACGATCTGCGGACATGACTTGCTTCAGGAGCCGATGGAAGTGAAGCGCATCGTCGGATTCGTTCCGGACTCCGGCGCGGTATTCGAGTCGCTGACCGGCCTGGAATACCTCGAAATGGTGGCCGCGCTCTATGGCATCCCGGCAGAGGCGGCCCGCGAGCGGATCCGGCAATTCATCGCCTTCTTCGACCTGAGCTTCGAAACACTGACCGACAAGCTGCTCGGTGCGTACTCGAAGGGCATGCGACGAAAGGTGGTGATCACCGCGGCACTGCTCCACAATCCACCGGTGGTGTTTTTCGACGAACCACTCGACGGCCTCGATGCGAATGCGGCCGTCGGTTTCAAGGCGCTGATCCAAACCTTGGCACGCGAGGGCAAGGCAATCGTCTACAGCTCCCACATCCTCGATGTGGTGGAGCGGGTCTGCGACCGGGTCATCATCATCGACCAAGGTAAGATCAAAGTGGATGGCGAGCCGGCAGAGCTGGTCCGCCAATACGAGGCGCGCTCGCTGGAGCAGCTCTTCACCAGCCTGACCGGCGGACAAGACCTCGAGCGCAAGGCGGAGGACTTCGCGAGAACCTTCCGGCCGTGAACGAGAATTCACCCACGACATCGAAAACGCTGCGGAAGCTCTACCTGACGCTGTTCCTGCGCGGCCGCAGTTCGCGCGGTCTGAATAAGAATCAAGCGCCCACGTCGATTGCCCGGAAGCTGTGGGGCACGTTGGCTCTCTACGGCCTGGTCGGCCTTGCAGCGCTGACCTTCATGGGCCAGCCGTCCTTCGCGCTGTCCTTCTACCTTCACGGGATGTCGCTGCTGTTTCTCGGCATGTTCGTGGCAGCCTCCGCGGGCGAGATCCTCTTCAACAAGGACGAGCCGGAAATCCTCCTGCACCGGCCGGTGGATGCCCGCACCCTGCTCTGGTCAAAGGTCTCGGTGCTGGTGCGCGTGTCCCTCTGGGTGGCATGCACGTTCAATCTAACAGGGATGATCATCGGGACCGTGAAGTGGAGCCCGCTGTTCGCGCCGGTGCATCTGGTATCGACGGGGCTAGCCGCATTGTTTTGCTCAGGTAGCGTCGTGCTGATGTATCAGCTCTGCCTGCGCTGGTTCGGTCGCGAGCGTCTCGACAACCTGATGACAACTGCGCAGGTGCTGCTCGCCGTCGCACTCGTCGCCGGTAGCCAGATGGCTCCTTATCTGCTGCGCGGGATGGAAAAGCAGTCCGATTTGCTTGCCGGCAAGTGGTGGCTCCTCCTGCTGCCACCCGCGTGGTTTGCCAGCTTTGACGAGGTGCTCATCGGCCGCGGCACAGCGATGAATTGGGGCCTGGCAGGCCTTGGAATCGTAGTCACCGCAGGCGTGCTGATGCTGGCATTCGGCAAGATGGCCGGCACCTACGAGGAAGGCCTCAAGACACTGGCCGAGTCGCGACCCAGGGTGCCTGGCAGCAATGGCGGTTACCGCTGGCTCGACCGGGTCGCGGCCTTCCCCTTGATGTCCTGGATGCTCCGGGATCCGGTCACGCGGGCCTCGTTCCGGCTATCCGCTGCCTACATGCTGCGTGATCGCGACATGAAGCTCCGGCTCTATCCGGGCCTCGCGCCGATGTTGGCCATGCCGGCCATCTTTCTTCTGCAAGGCAGCTCGCGCAGCACCGGTGAATTTGGCATCGCCATTGCCGGCGGCTATGTCGGGCTGGTGCCACTGACCGCGATGGGCCTGCTGCAATTCTCCCAGCACTGGCAGGCAGCGGACCTCTACCGGTTGGCACCGGTGCCCGGACCGGGACGATTCATTCTGGGAGCGGTCGTCGCCATCTTCGCCGTGCTGGTGGTCCCCGCGCTATCGTTGCTCGGCGCTGTCATGGCATTCCTGCCAGGAGGCCTGAAGCACCTCCCGTTGCTATTGCCCGGGCTGATCGCCCTGCCGGTCTACGCCCTCGCCCCCGGCGCGATCGACAAGACAGTTCCGTTGTCAAAGCCAACCGAAGAATCAAAGTCTGCCATGCGCGGGGCCTGGATGTTCCTGATGATGATGAGCGCGATGATCCTGCCCGGCATCGGACTCGCAGCGAAGCATTTCCATGTCTTCGGGATCTTCCTCGCAGTCGAGGCAGTGGCGTCCGCAGTGGGCAGCTTTCTATTGGTACGAGTGATCTCCGGAAAGCAGTGGGATCCGATCGAATAGAATCCTACCACACACGATGCGCATCCTCATCTCTGGAGGCCCGGGATCCGGCTGCACCTCGACGGCCGCGATCCTCGCCAAACAACTGGGCCTCCTGCACTTTGATTCGGACTCGTATTTCCACAAGCCGACCGATCCTCCGTTCCAAGAACACTACACGCCGGAAGAGCGACGGGAGCTACTCGGCTCCGATTTAAAATCCCAGCCCGGCTGGATCCTCAGTGGCTCCGTGGCCACGTGGGGTCTGGATTCACTTGAGCCAACGCATGGAGTCTTCCTCGCCATTCCAAAAGAAGTGCGTCTTGGCCGCTTGATGAATCGCCAGAGGAATCAGTTCGGCCCCAGAATAGATCCCGGGGGAGACATGCAGGAAGAACATGAGTCCTTCATGGAGTGGGCCGCGGGCTACGAAGACCGCTCTGGAGCCGGCAGGAACTCCGCGACCGATCGCTCCTTTTTGGAGACGCATTGCGGACATTTGCTGGCAATCACGGAGAACCAAGCGATGGAAGACCTCGTCCCCAGAATCCTTAGCTTCCTCACTAGCACCAGCGATGATCCACACCGACACGACCGGCGATGATGTGGCCGCTCACTACGACGAGTTGGACCCGTTCTACCGGAGCCTGTGGGGCGAGCACGTTCATCATGGACTGTGGGAGACCGGGCGTGAGTCGCCGCTGGAAGCGGTGGCCACGCTGAGCCGATTCGTGGCAAGACGGGCGGAGCTTGAGAATGGCGACCGGGTATGCGACGTGGGCTGCGGCTATGGGGCCACGGCACGGTTGTTGGGCTCGGAGTATGGCGCACAGGTCACGGGCATCACCATTTCTCCAAAGCAGCACGCCGCTGCCGCTGCTGCCGGAGGAGCCGCCTTCGTGCTCGGAGACTGGCTGGAGAATGACTTCCCCAACGAAAGCTTCGACGCGGTGATCGCGATCGAGAGCACCGAGCACCTACCCGATGTCGCGAAAGGCATCCATGAAATGGCCCGCGTGCTGATTCCCGGTGGACGACTCGTCATCTGCGCTTGGATGGCCGGCCCATCACCTCGCGAGTGGGAGCGGCGTCATCTGTTAGAACCCATCTGCCGCGAGGGCCGCCTGGTCGGCATGGGCAGTGAAGAGGACTACCGGCGCTGGATCGCCGGCGCCGGGCTGGAGCTTCAGTCCACGGACGACCTCAGCCGCCAAGTCCGCCGCACGTGGCCGATCTGCATTCGGCGCACCATCGGAGCTTTGTTCCGCGATCCAGAACTCCGCCGTTTCCTTCTCGACGACCACGAGCGCAACCGTGTCTTCGCCATCACCCTGATGCGGATCTGGATCGCCTATCTCACCGGAGCGCTGCGCTACACCGTCTTCACGGCATCGAAGCCTTAGCGCTTCAACGCCACCCGCAGGATGCGGTCGTCGGAAGTCAAGTAAAGCCGCGTGCCATTCTCGCCAAAGGCCACATTGGCGGTCGGACGTCCGCACAGGATCCGGCCTAACAGCTTGCCTTCGGGATTGAAGATCAGGCACCCCCCGGGCCCGGTGGAAAAGACATTGCCCTTGGCATCGACCTTGATGCCGTCAGGCGCGCCCGGACCTTTCAGGTCCTTGCAATTGAAGAAGATCTTGCCGCCATCAATCGAGCCATCAGCCTTCAACGGATAGGCCATGATCACCGGCAGCGGACCATGCGACTGGGCGACGTAGAGCATCTTGTTGTCCGGCGAAAGCGCGACGCCATTCGGCCGATCGAGATCGCGGGTAACCAGCGAGACCACGCCCTGCGGAGTGACTCGATAGACTCCGTGGAACGGAAGCTCGCGGAACTTCGTGTCCTTCTCGCGCTCCGGCAGCCCATACGGCGGGTCGGTGAAATACACGTCACCGTTGCGCGCGATAGCCAAGTCGTTGGGCGAGTTGAAGCGCTTGCCGTTGTAGTTGTCTGCCAGCGTCCGCTTGCCACCGCCAGGGGTGAGATACGAAATGCGGCGGTCCCCGTGCTCGCAACAATAGAGCTGGCCCTTGTCATCCATCGCCAGACCATTCGAGCCGGGTTCGCTGCTGTAGTTGCTGACACCGGTGAAACCGGAGGGCTTCATGAAAACGGAGGCTTCGGTGTCCCCTTCCTTCCACTGATAGATCGTATTGCGCGGGACATCGGAGAACAGCAGGCGCTTCTCCCTCTCATCCCACACCGGCCCTTCCGCCCAATCGAAGCCGGTGCACAGCGTCTCGATCTTGGCGGTCGAATCGATGATGGCATCGAGGGCCGGATCAAGCCGTTCGATGCTCTCTTGGGCCGAAGCCAAGGCAGGAAGGAGGAAAAGAAGACGCAGGGCTTTCATCATGCTCTCATCTACGCGGCGCAACGCCGCGAGTCGTCGCCGAAAGGTGTCATGCCCTAAGGAGTGTCCAACACCCGCTCATACACCCCGATCACCTTCGCCGTCATCGCATCCAGCGTAACCTCACTCGCGACGAGATCGAAAGAAGGCGCCAGCCTTGCCTTCAAGCCCGGCAGATCAGCCAGCGCATGCTTCAGCCCGCGCACCAATTCCGGCACCGAGTGCGTCTCCATCAACGCCTCGGCCGGCAGGAATTCCGGAGCAAAGCCCACCTTCGTCGAAATACTTGGCACCTTCATGTGGAGCGCCTCCGCCAGCGTGTAGGGCCCGCCCTCGTTCCGGGAGGCCACCACGAACAAATCCGAGCACCCCATCAACCCCACCGCGTCATCACGATGGCCAGCCATCCAGACCCGGTCGCGGAGGTTCAAGCGGCCCAGTATTTCCTCAAGTTGCGGACGCTGCAGCCCCTCGCCGATCAACCACAGCTTGAACCCGGGCACCTGAGCCACCGCTTCCAGCAGAAGGTCCATGCCCTTCGCCGGAACCAGCCGCCCGACCGTGGAAAAAACCGGCTCGGTGCCGCCGAGAAAGGGCGGATTCGTCGCCAAAGCGGCCTCGCGGGTGCCGGCTGGCGGCGGGGCGATCGAGTTCCAGATCACGGTCGCGGGAATGCCTCCCAGCGAATCCCGTACCTGTGCCGAAGCGGTGATCACCGCGTCATAGTCACGGAAAGGCCGGGCGCTGCGCTTGATGTTCTGGACCGTGGCGACCCGCTTGATGCCGGGCAGCCACCCACGCAGCGAGCGGACCATCCCGCCCGCCTTGTTAGCGTGGGCGTGGACGACTTGGGGCCGGGCGGAGAGGATCTTGCCGCGCAAGGCCAGCAGGTTGAGGGGATTGAGCCGCCAGCCACCCATCGGGTGCGCGTGAAAGGTCACCGCGGGGTCGAAATGGGGCCGCATCGTCTCGTCGGCCACGGCGCTAACGGCATGGCCTAGCGCGGCCTGCCGGTTGGCGAGTTCGATGACATTTTTCTCAAGGCCGCCCTTTTCGCCGACGCTGGCGAGGACGTGACAGACGCGGATCACGCCGCTGAGGCTGGCGGGCCGTGGAAAAACTTCCAAGCGGCAAAACGCCCGGACGAGGATCACACCCTCCGGGGTTGCGGGAGGAAATCGGCACCGCTAGACAGACCCCGTCGCCCGGCGGCCCCAGCTACCGTGATTTTCAATTCCTATACCTTCCTCCTGGTTTTCCTGCCGCTGACCTTGCTGGTCTTCTCGCTGCTGCGGCGCTTCATCCCGCGCACGGCATTCGCCTGGCTGGTGCTCGCCTCGCTCGCCTTCTACGGCGTGTGGAATCCAGACCCGGCCCACGGCTGGTCACCGAAGTACATCCTGCTGATCCTCGGATCCTGCGCGGGTAATTACCTCATTGGGCGATTCCTGACCACCCACCGCGACACCCACAAGGGAAAGGTCGCACTGGTCTCCGGCCTCACCGCCAACCTCGCCCTGCTCGGCTACTACAAGTATGCCGGCTTCTTCGCTGGCATCGCCACCAAGCTGACCGGCTGGCCCGGCGACATCCCGCCGATCATCCTCCCGCTCGCGATCTCCTTCTCCACCTTCCTCCAGATCGCCTACCTCGTCGATGCCTGGCGCGGGGAAACCAAGGAGTACAAGTTCACCGACTACCTGCTCTTCGTCACCTTCTTCCCCCACCTCATCGCGGGCCCTCTGGTGCACCACAAGGAGATGATGCCGCAGTTCAAGCGGCGTCCGGGGCGCACCCGCTTCTGGGTGAACTTCTCCGTCGGCCTCGCCATCCTCATCATCGGCCTCTTCAAGAAAGTCGTCATCGCCGACAACCTCTCGCCGATCGCCACCAATCTCTTCGACCTCGCCGCCAGTGGCGAGCGACCGCTGACCATGGCCGAGGCGTGGGTCGGCGCGATCTCCTACTCGCTGCAGCTCTACTTCGACTTCTCCGGCTACTCGGACATGGCGCTCGGCGCGGCGCGCTTATTCGGCATCCGCTTCCCGCTGAACTTCCACTCGCCCTACAAGGCCGACTCAGTCGTCGATTTCTGGCGACGCTGGCACATGACCCTGTCCCGCTTCCTGCGCGATTACCTCTACATCCCGCTTGGCGGCAATCGCAAGGGACCCGGCCGCCGCTACGTGAACCTCTTCCTGACTATGCTGCTCGGCGGCCTCTGGCACGGCGCCGGCTGGACCTTTGTCATCTGGGGCGCGTTACACGGGATCTACCTGTGCCTCAATCACGCGTGGTTCGGGTTCCGCAAGAAGATGGGCTGGAAGCCGATGCCGAAACCGCTGGCGATCCTTCTCACCTTCGTGGCCGTGCTCATTTCCTGGGTCCCCTTCCGCGCCGGCACCTATGAGCTGATGCAAGGCGGCGGCGAAAAGGCCCTGGCCGCCACCGGCGAAATGTTCCGCGCCATGTTCGGCATGAATGGCGTCCAAGGCTGGCCCGACCGCAGCGCCTACGTCGTGAAGGACTCGCATGCCGTCCGCGCTTGCCTCATACTACTGGTCGTCTGGTTCCTGCCAAATACCCAGCAATTCCTGCGCCGCTACCAGCCGGCGCTCGATCCATCGAAGGTCATGGAGGATCGGCCCGGCGTCCGCCGCTGGTGGGAATTTCGTCCGAACGCGGTGTGGATCACCGGCCTGGTGCTGCTCCTTGCCGTCGTCCTTTACCAGTTCGACAAGCTCAGCGAGTTCATCTACTTCCAATTCTAACCGGAGCTCCGCATGCGCTTGCCCCGTCCATCCTTTCTCCGTTTCACGCTGTCCGTGCTGATCGCCGCCGGCGTCCTGCTCGCCCTGTTCGTCGGCGTGAATACCTGGGTCAATCCGTTGTGGGTCAGCAAAGCCCCGTGGACCGACGACAGCTTCGCCGAATACCGGCCGATCTATCGCTACCAACGCACCGGCAAGGCTGGCATCGCCGAGGCCAAGCCGTGGAAGGTCGGATTCTTCGGCTCGTCGCGCATCGATATCGCCTTCGACCCCGCCCTGCCGCAGTGGCAAGACACACCCGCCGTGAACCTCGCGGTGAGCGCTGGCACCCTGCCTGAGACGGCGGCGATCCTCGACTTCACCCTCAAACGCGCACCGCTCGAAACGGCCATCGTCGGCATCGACATCGGAGACTTGATGGGCGGCAACTCGCCCTACCGGACGACCGGCTTCATGGAGAGCCCGTTCAATCCGGACGGCAACAAGCTCGAGCAGACGCTCCGCTATTACGCCGGCATCTCCACCTTCGAGTCCGCGATCCAAACGATCATCAACAAGAAGAAAAACGTTCTTCCTGAATACACCGCGCTCGGACACCGCCTGCGCCATCAGGAAACGGTCGATGTCGCCAAGGTCATCCAGCGCGACGCGATCTCCCATGCCCTGCGAGTGATCCGCCGGAGAAAGTCACACCTCCCCACTGAGCCGAATAAGTGGAAGGCGAGCCTGCTTCAGAAAATCCTCGACGACACCAAGGCGCACAAGTGCCGGCTGGTCCTCGTCATTCCGCCGAGCCATGCGACCTACCTCGGCGTCTTCTATCAGCAGGGAGATCCCGACCCAACTTTCAGCAAGGACCGCATGGCCATGGCGAAGATGGTCGCCGCATCAAACGCCGCACATCCCGAAGCTCCCCCTGCGACCATCTGGGACTTCAACGATTTCCATCCGCTGAATGCCGAGAAGGTGCCGATGGACAATTCCAAGATGCACTGGTGGCTCGACGGCACCCACGCCCGCAAGGCCCTGGGAGACGTGATGCTCGCCCGCATCATGGGCTGGCCGGCCGAAGCAGCCGGAGCCGACTTCGGATTCGAGCTGAATGAAGCCAATGCCGCCGCCCGCGACGCCGCCCTCCATGCCGGCTACGTGAAGTTCCAGAAGGAACAGCCCGAGCTGTGGAAGTGGATGGAAGAAGGCATCATGAAGTATCAGGACACCGCCGCGAAAAGCAGTGCCAAGGACGAGGCTGCACCCGGCTTCGAATGAAGCCTTCATAGCAGTACCACTCAGCCCCTTAGTTCTGCGCATCTGATCCCGGAGGGATCAAAGCCAGTAGCCGGTGGTCGCAGACCACCGGTTCGAAGTGACGTGACAGGAATCCCGGAGGGATTCCAGCCAGGCGCGAAGGACACCGCGGCCCTAACTATGTCAAACCTGCTGGGAGCGCGGAAGTGAAGCGCAGCGGAGTGGTCCGGGCCATTCCATTCCTCCGGACAATTCATTCCGCTTTCCAATAGCTCCGCCGCAGAAGCAGCGGAGCTATTCCAACGGAATTCACTCCACCGTCACGCTCTTCGCCAGGTTACGCGGCTGGTCGATCTCACATCCGCGTTGATTCGCGATGTGATACGCCAGTAACTGCAGCGCCACTGCCGTCGGGATGGTGCTCACCAGCGGATGGCAGGCCGGCACTTCGATCACATCGTCCATCGCTTCAGCGGCCTCGTGGTCCCCTTCGGTGATGATGCCAAGGATCTTCGCACCACGAGCACGGCACTCTTCCACATTGCCGAGGGTCTTGTCCTTGCCGGGGATGTCGTTGGCCAGCGCGATGACCGGCGTACCATCCTGCAAAAGCGCAATCGGACCGTGCTTCAGCTCCGCAGCGTGGTAACCCTCGGCGTGAATGTACGAGATTTCCTTCAGCTTGAGCGCACCTTCAAGCGCCACCGGATACATCGGACCACGGCCAATGAAGAAAGCGTGCTCATTGTGCGCGTAGCGCGCCGCGATGGCCTCGATGCGATCGCTTTGCTCGATCACCTTCTGCACCAACTCCGGAATCGACTCGATCGCCTTCGCGAACTTCATCCCTTCATCGCGTGAGAAGCGGCGGCCACGGCCGAGCTTCAGCGCCATCATCAGCATGACCGCGACCTGGCAGGTGAAAGCCTTCGTCGAAGCAACCGAGATCTCCGGCCCAGCATGCAGATAAACACCACGGCCAGTCTCACGCGCGATCGTCGAGCCCACCACATTGCACAGCCCCATCACGAAAGCACCCTTCTGGTTGGCCTCACGAACCGCCGCCAGGGTGTCTGCCGTTTCACCCGACTGCGAAATCGCAACCACGAGGTCGCGGCTGCCGATGATCGGATTGCGATAGCGGAACTCGGCCGCCTGTTGGACTTCGGCGTGAATGTCCGCCATGTCCTCGAAGGCATACTCACCCACAAGTCCGGCATGCAACGACGTGCCGCAACCGACCAGCACCACACGCTGGATCTCCGCGAGATCACGCGGCGAAGTGCCCATGCCGGAGAGCACGGACGAGCCGAGATTGAAATCGAGACGACCACGGATCGCATTGCGCAGGGAGTCCGGTTGCTCGTGGATTTCCTTGAGCATGAAGTGGGCGAAGCCGCCCTTCTCTGCCGCCGCGGCATCGAAGCCGAGCTCGTTCACCTCGCGGGTGACTGGCACCTGATGAAGGTCGCGGATATCGACATTGTCCGCGGTAACCACGGCGATGTCATTGTCCTCGAGGTAAATCACCTGCCGCGTATGGGCGATGATCGCCGACGCGTCCGAGGCAACGATCGTCTCCCCTTCCCCAACGCCGATAGCGATCGGACTACCACGACGGGCCGTGATGATCTTCCCCGGTTCCTTCGCCGAAATAACCGC
>Ga0307406_10001305_pt1 | contig 13982 bp, 15 predicted proteins | sample 322Cmetagenome_3_FD_203706 | JGI IMG/M metagenome (GOLD analysis project Ga0307406, IMG submission 203706) | Maize rhizosphere microbial communities from greenhouse at UC Davis, California, United States - 322HYB-C-2 | ecosystem: Host-associated > Plants > Roots > Rhizosphere > Soil | place... | reverse complement strand
AAACTTGCGGCACGACGAAGTCGAACGTGCCGCCCAGACCGACCATCAACTTTTTGCGCCTGCTGACCGAGCTTCCCCGAACCGGCTCCCGAGAAGCGCTCAGACGTTAAAGCCCAGAGCGCGCAGTTGGTCGCGACCGTCGTCGGTGATCATCTCCATGCCCCACGGGGGCATCCAGACCCAGTTGATCACCCACCGATCGACCAGCCCCTCGAGCGCTGTCTGAGTCTGATCCTCGATCACGTCGGTGAGCGGACAGGCGGCCGAAGTCAGCGTCATATCGATGGTCAGGGATTCGTCATCCTCCAAGTGCAGGCCGTAGACCAGCCCAAGATCGACTACGTTGATACCAAGCTCAGGATCGACGACGTCCTTGAGTGCCTCTTCGATCTCCTCCAGCAGCGCCTGATCATCGCGCTCCGATTGCTCCTCAAGGTCAACCTCGGGAAGATCATCCGCCACTAGATCGGACGGCCGACTCTGCCGCTCTCCAGGATCGGCCGAAAGGTCCTCATAGCTGCGAGTGTCGGTCATTGCATCATCTCCTTAACTGCACGCGCTCTGCGCTCGCATGACCGCGTCTCTGAAGGCTGACCAGCCGATCAAGGCGCACTTCACACGCGCCGGGAACTTCGCCACGCCGGCAAAGGCGATGCCGTCCTCGAGGCGCTCCTCATCGGGCTCGATCTGACCCTTGCCCTGCATCATGGTCAAGAATTCCTCGTACAAGTCCAAGCCATAGGCCACCTCGTTGCCGATCACCAGGTCGGTCATGACCGAGGTCGACGCCTGGGAGATCGAACAGCCCATTGCCTCGTACGACACATCAGTCACGGTCTCCCCGTCGAGGTGTACGCGAAGCCGCACCTCGTCGCCACAGGTGGGATTGACGTGGCGGACCTCGGCGTCGTACGGCTCTCGCAGCCCGCTGTGATGCTTGCTGCGATAGTGATCAAGAATGATCTCCTGGTAGAGCTCCTCGACCTTCATCGCAGTCCCCCGAAGAAATCGATCGTGTAGTCCAAGCCTTCGATCAACGCATCGATCTCCGCATACGTCGTATAGAGGTAGAACGAGGCGCGGGTCGAGGATTGCACCCCGAAACGTTCATGGAGCGGCCGTGCGCAGTGATGCCCAGCTCGTACCGCGACACCCCTCGAGTCGAGCAACTGGCTGACATCATGCGGATGGATCTCCTGCCCATCAGGAGTCGTCAGCGTGAACGACACTGCGCCACCGCGATCCACCGGCTCGTCCGGTCCGAGAATTCTAAGGCCCAGCAGCTCACGCAGTCCGCGCAGCGCGTACGCGGTGATGTCACGTTCGTGCGCGCTGATCTCATCCATTCCGATCGCCGTCAGGTACTGCGCGGCCGCAGCCAGTCCCACCGCCTGGGCAATTGGCGGGGTGCCCGCCTCAAAGCGATGCGGCGGCGGGGCGTAAGTCGAGCCCTCCATGGTGACGACCTCGATCATCTCGCCGCCACCGAGGAAGGGCGGTAGCGCTGCCAAGATCTCGTGGCGTCCCCATAGCACGCCGATACCCGTGGGGCCCACCATCTTGTGTCCGGTGAAGGCAACCAGATCCGCACCCAAGGTAGCCATACTGACCGGCAATTGCGGCACAGCCTGAGAGGCATCCACGATCACCGTGGCACCCACAGCATGACCCAGTGCGGCGATCTTGCTGATCGGATTGATGGTGCCAAGCACATTCGACACGTAGGCCACCGAGATGATCTTGGTACGCTCGTTCACCAGGCCCTCGGCTGCTGCCTTGTCCAGATCCAGCCGTCCCTCGTCGGTTACATCGAACCACCGCAGCACCGCGCCAGTGCGCTGGGCGAGCAGCTGCCACGGAACGATGTTGGAATGGTGCTCCATGACTGAGATGACGATCTCGTCGCCCGGTCGAAGGGAGCCACCGAGCGTGTACGCGCACAGGTTCAATGCCTCGGAGGCGTTCTTGGTGAACACCACTTCCTCCGAGCGGTTCGCGCTGATGAACTTCGCCAGCTGAGCCCGCGCACCCTCGAATGCCTCAGTGGCTTCGGCACCCAACATGTGCATAGCGCGGGCGACATTGGCATTGTGGTTCAAGTAGTGATCTTCGATCGCTTCGACGACAACGCGTGGCTTCTGTGAGCTGTTAGCACTGTCGAGGTAGGCCAAGGGCCGCCCACCGACGGTCCGTTCCAAGATCGGAAAGTCGGCTCGGATGGCGTCGACATCAAAGGCGATCGGCTCCTCGGCCAGCGCCACGCTGCCGGCCGCCACATCGGCGAGATTAGTGGTATCCGGGTACTCCGGCCCGCCATCGAGCGACATGCTCTCTACTCCGCCCCAGCCGTCGCAGCCGCGCGTACATAGCGGTCGTAGCCCTCGGCTTCGAGCCGCTCTGCGAGCTCGTGACCGCCTTGTTCGGCTACCCGACCGGCCACGAAGACATGCACGTAGTCCGGTTTGATGTAGCGCAGGATCCGGATGTAGTGAGTGATCAACAAGACCCCGCGGTCGCCTTGCGCGGAGAAGCGGTTCACTCCGGCGGCAACTACTCGCAATGCGTCGATGTCGAGCCCTGAGTCAGTCTCATCCAAGATCGCGAACCGCGGGTTCAGCAGCTCGAGCTGAACGATCTCGTGCCGCTTCTTCTCCCCTCCCGAGAAGCCCTCATTGAGGCTCCGGTTCGCGAAGTCGGGATCCATCTGAACCCGTTCCATAGCAGCGTTGACTTCCTTCACCCAAGTACGCAGCTTCGGCGCCTGGCCGTCGAGCGCGGTCTTGGCCGAACGCAAGAAGTTCGACACGGACACACCGGGCACTTCGACCGGATACTGCATGGCGAGGAAGAGGCCAGCGCGGGCCCGCTCGTCGATCGTCAGTGAGAGCAGGTCCTGGCCGTCGAGGGTCACGCTGCCGGATGTGATCTGATACTTCGGGTGCCCGGCAATCGAGTACGCCAAGGTCGACTTGCCGGAGCCGTTGGGTCCCATGATCGCGTGGATCTCGCCACTGCTCACCGTCAGGTCGACCCCCTTGAGGATCTCCTTCGGGCCCGCCTCGGTGTCGACCGAAACGTGAAGGTCACGAATAGCGAGAGTGGACATGAGGAATCAGAACTCCTGTGCGTAGGTAGGCGTAGCGGTCGGATCTAGTGGTGCGGAGACGTCGACCAGGACATCGTTGCCCTCAACGAGACAGCGGTAAACCGGCACCGGCTCTGTCGCCGGCAGGCCGATCGGCTCACCGGTACGCAGATCGAAGCGCGACCCGTGAAGGTAGCACTCGATCTCGCCATCGCCAACATCTCCCTCCGACAACGGGATTTGGGCATGGGAGCACTCGTCGTAGATCGCGTAAAAATTCCCATTGCTATGGACGACGGCCAGCTCAACCCGGCCGGCGTGCTGCGGCACCTCGACCGGAATGGCCGACTCCGGCGGCACGTCATCGACGGAGCACACGCGAACTAGCGTGCTCACGACGGAAGTCCTATGTTGATCGCCAGCTCTGCCTCGACGGCCTCAAGCAGCCGCTTCTCGATCTCCGGTACGCCGACCTTGCGGATGATATCGGCGAAGAACCCGTGCACAACCAGGCGACGGGCCTCGGCCTCCTCGATTCCCCGGCTGCGCAGGTAGAACAGCTGCTCGTCGTCGAATCTGCCAGTCGTGGATGCGTGACCGGCACCCTCGATCTCACCCGTCTCGATTTCCAAGTTGGGTACCGAGTCGGCACGGCAACCGTCAGTCAACACCAGATTCTTATTGGACTCGTAGGTCTTGATGCCCTCGGCGACCTTCCGGATCAGGACATCCCCGATCCAGACGGTGTGCGCTCCCTGTCCTTGCAACGCGCCCCGGTAGTCCACGTTGCTGCGGGTGCGCGGCGCATTGTGGTCGACGAACAGCCGGTGCTCGAGATGCTGGCCGGCGTCGGCGAAATACAGGCCTAACAGCTCCGCCTCACCGCCCGGTGCTGCGAAGTCGACCGACGACGAGATCCGGACGACGTCGCCGCCGATGCTCACCAGCGCCTGGCGATAGCTCGCGTCGCGTCCGATCCGGGCATGCAGGTGCGCGAGATGGACCGCGTCGTCGTCCCAGTCCTGCACCGAGACCAGAATGAGCGAGGCGCCCTCCCCGACAATGATCTCGGCGTTGCCGGCACGGACGGTCGAGCCTTGATGCTGCAGCACGACGGTGGCTCGGGCGTTGGCGCCGATGTCCAGGACAAGATGGTTGAACACGGCGGCCTCGCTGCCCGCGCCGAAGACGTTCACCACTACCGGCTCGTCCAACTCCGCGCCGTGTGGCACCGAGAGGATCCGGGCCTGCTCGAAAGAGTCCCAGGCCTGGGCCGCGACCCGGTCGTTGGGGATGTAGATCGTGCCCAAACGCGGATCATCGCGTCCCACCAGGTCCACCACAACCTCCGGCGGCGCCTGAATCTCCACCTGCGCATGACCGCCCGGCACGAAGGTGCCGTCGTGCAAGCCCTTCAGCCGTTTTATCGGCGTGAACCGCCACGCTTCTTCACGGCCAGTCGGCACAGCATGATCAGCGAGGTCGAAGGAGCCGGGAGGGTGCAGCCGGCTGACCACCTTCTGGCGGCTCTCCACCGCATCGGCCACGCGTGCAGCAGCCTGATCAAGCAAGGTCACGTCGAGAGATCTCTTTCTGGTTCCGTCTGGTGGGTGTTCAGCGATGTGTGATCAGCCGACCGCACCCTCCATCTGGAGTTCGATCAGCCGGTTGAGCTCCAGCGCGTACTCCATCGGAAGCTCACGCGCGATCGGCTCGATGAAGCCCCGGACGATCAATGCCATCGCCTCGTCCTCGCCGAGCCCTCGGCTCCTCAGGTAGAAAAGCTGGTCCTCGCTGACCTTCGACACTGTCGCCTCATGACCCATTGACACGTCGTCCTCGCGTACGTCGACGTACGGGTAGGTGTCGGAGCGGCTGATGGTGTCAACCAACAGCGCGTCGCACTTCACCGTGCTGGCCGAGTGATGGGCGCCTTCCTGCACCTGGACCAGGCCGCGGTACGAAGTCCGCCCGCCGCCCCGAGCTACCGACTTGGAGATGATCGAGCTCGAGGTGTGCGGCGCGCAGTGCACCATCTTGGACCCGGCGTCTTGGTGCTGACCCTCACCGGCAAATGCGACCGACAGGGTCTCCCCGCGAGAGTGCTCTCCCATCAGGTAGACCGCCGGGTACTTCATGGTGACCTTGGATCCGATGTTGCCGTCGATCCATTCCATGGTCGCGCCCTCATCACAGGTGGCCCGCTTGGTCACCAGGTTGTAGACGTTATTCGACCAGTTCTGGATCGTGGTGTAGCGGCAGCGCGCGTTCTTCTTGACGATGATCTCCACAACGGCCGAGTGCAACGAGTCGGAGGAGTAGATCGGCGCCGTGCAGCCCTCGACATAGTGCACGTACGCGCCCTCGTCGACGATGATCAAGGTGCGCTCGAACTGGCCCATGTTCTCGGTGTTGATGCGGAAATAGGCCTGCAGCGGAATCTCCACGTGCACGCCCTTCGGCACGTAGATGAAGGAGCCGCCGGACCAGACAGCAGTATTCAGAGAGGCGAACTTGTTGTCCCCGACCGGGATGACGGTCCCGAAGTACTCCCGGAAGAGATCCTCGTGCTCCTTGAGGCCGGTGTCGGTATCGAGGAAGATCACGCCCTGGCGCTCGAGCTCTTCGTTGATCTTGTGGTAGACCACCTCTGATTCATACTGAGCCGCCACACCAGCCACCAGCCGTGCCTTCTCCGCCTCGGGGATACCCAGCTTGTCGTAGGTGTTCTTGATGTCGGCCGGCAGATCATCCCACGACGTCGCCTGCTTCTCGGTGGAGCGCACGAAGTACTTGATGTTGTCGAAGTCAATGTCGCCGAGCTCGGCCCCCCAGGTGGGCAACGGCTTGCGGCCAAAGAGCCGGTGGCCCTTGAGCCGCAGGTCGAGCATCCATTTCGGCTCGTTCTTGAGCCGGGAGATATTGGCGACTATCTCAGGGGTCAGGCCACGCTGCGCCGACGCTCCGGCAACATCACTATCGGCCCAGCCCCACTCGTAGTGACCGAGTGCCGCCAGATGTTGATCTTGCGTCTGACCGGTGCCGACCGGTCGGGTAACAGCGGGATCCTGAGTTTGGGTCATGATGATGCCCTTTCGGATGTGGTCATATCGGTCGTCGTCTTGCGCCCAGATGACGAAGACACGTGTGGAACATGGGTCGTACAGACACCGTCGCCGTGCGCGATGGTGGCGAGGCGTTGCACGTGAACACCGAGAAGTCGGGAGAACGCGGCGGTCTCTACCTCGCAGATCTGTGGGAAGCGCTCAGCGACATGCGCCACCGGGCAATGATGCTGACAAAGCTGTACACCGGTCGTCGACGGTAGCGTGGATGCCACGTAGCCGTCTTCGGTCAAGGCGGCTGCCAGAGCTTGCGCCGGACTGCTGTCCGGAGCCGCATTTGCCATCCGTTCCTGGTAGCGCGTCTCGCTACGGGCCATTCTCGATTCGGCGAAAAGCGTCACGGCTTCGGGGCCCGCGGAGGCGGCAAGGAACTCCAAGGCCTCGATAGCCAAGTCGTCATACGCGGTGTAGAACACCGAACGGCCGGCGTCTGTCAGCACAAAGACCTTGGCAGGCCGCCCGCGGCCGCGGACGCCGTAGATACGGCGCTCACGAGCCTCCAGATGGCCCGAAGCCAAGAGAACGTCGAGATGACGACGGATTGCCGCTGGGGTCAGCCCCAGGCGCTCGGCCAACTCGGCGGCAGTCGACGGCCCGTGCTCGAGAATGGAACTGGCCACGCGATGCCGCGTCGATGCGTCGGTCTCTACGTTCTGAGGAACCCCAGCGGCGCCAGAAGTGACCCGCTGGTAGTTTTTCACAACACCAGTGTGCCGTAATTCGACAGGCCCGTTCAAATAAGGCCAGCCTTAGTCGCTGGCGAGTCTCAGCCGCGTCGTGCGGTAGCAGTCCCGGTGGTAATGCCTGTGATGTCGCTGGGCCCTGGTCTGACGGTCCAACATGGACGCTTTCTCAGTCGAGACGACAGGAGCTATGCGCCCTGCGACAGGCTCAGGGACGCGCACGATCGCATATCCAGGCAAGTGCCTCCGGAGCCGAGTTGAGCACCGAAACATGGCCTTCGCCGGGCACGAGGCGTAGCTCGGCGGCCGGACATTGTGCTGCCAGCCATTCGGCGTGGGAACTAGGCACCATGCGGTCGTCGGTTCCATGCATGATCAACGTCGGTACGGTGATCTGGGCTAAATGAAATCCCCATGGTGCCATCGTGCCAAGATCATCTTCGATCATTCCGTCAGGCCCGTTGACTGTCGCAGCAGGAACAATACGGTTGAACCAGGACCAACTGCCATCAAGCGCTGCGTAGTCAGCAGCAGTGAAGGACTCGGGATCGAACTCGTTGGCAGCAAGGACTTCTTCCAGCTCAGCACGTCCCTGGGCGGCCGCACGCAGTTCACGGGCGGCGCCATCTGACATGCCGGCGAAGAAGTCGAGGCGAGCTGCTGGCCACGGCGCCGGCGCTGAGATGGTGGCTGCCGCTGGCACTCGGTCAGCAAGCAATGCAGCGCATGCCAGGGCGCGTGGACCGCCGCCGGAACTTCCCAAGACGGCGAAGCGCTCAACACCAAGATGATCTGCAACTCGGCTGGCATCGGCAGCCGCGGAGGCGACAGTTGCGCCGCGGTACGGGCTGGAGCCTCCGTAACTGGGTCGGTCATAGCCGATCCAGCGAATGCCCAGCGAATGAGCCACGTCGAAGAGCGGCTCAGGCGGCTCGCCCGTGTTCGGTGTGCCGCCATTCCACATCAAGACCAATTCATCATCACGGCCGGTGGGGCCCACGTCGTACGCGTGCAGGATGCGACCGTCGGGTGTGGTGAGATCAGTCTCAAGCATGATTGACTCCCCTGCCTTGGTTGCGACTCAACGGCGCTTGCTCACTTCGCGGTAGTTCCATGCACTTCGCGGTAGTCGCAACTAACGCGCCGTGCCAGTAAGCAACGCGAAGTGGTGCTCAAGTCCGACGTCGTACAGTACGACGCGTGCGCGTCGCCGTCCTCGCCGACATCCACGGCAACCTACCCGCGCTGGAGGCGGTCCTGCGCGACGTGGACGCCGCGGGTGCCGACGCGATTGTGCTGGCCGGTGACATGACTGTCGGACCGTTGCAGGCCGAGACACTCGACCTGCTCAATTCCCTCGGCGAGAAAGTGATCTGGGTGCGGGGCAACTGCGAGCGCGCAGTGGTTGAGGTCTTCGACGGCAGTTACCGGCCGACCGGCGCAGCCCATGAGCCCGGCGTCATCTGGGCAGGACAGCAGCTGACCCGCGCTCAACGTGACCGGCTCGCCTCGCTGCCAATGACTGTCAGCCTCCAGGTCGACGGGCTGGGCGCAGTCCTGTTCTGCCACGCGACCGCTCGGGACGACGAGGAGATCGTGTTGGTCGACAGCCCGGTCGAGTGGTTCGATGAGGGGTTCGCCGGGGTTAAGGAACAGACGCTCGTCTGCGGCCACACTCACATGCCGTTCGACCGCCTCGCCGCCGGTCGCCGCGTGATCAATCCGGGCAGCGTCGGCATGCCCTACGGTCCACCCGGAGCCGTCGCCCACTGGGCTCTGCTCGGACCCGACGCCACGCTGCGCCGCAGCGCCTACGATCTGGAGCAAGCTGCCGAGCGCCTGCGGGCCAGCGCCTGGCCCGGCACGGCCGACTTCGTCGAGCAGAACGTGCTACACGGACCCCCGACCGACACCGAGGCGCTCGCTTTGTTCTCCGACTGGGCCAGACGCCGCCGCTCGCGCTGATCTCAGCTTCGCGTTGCTCCGAGGGCCAGACATCGCTTGAGAGTCCGGAATCAATGTCCTGCTCTTCAGCGCGATCCCCAGTTCCATGGCGGCTGCTCCAGCGGAGCGACGCCCTCGAGCATTGTTGCGCCGAAGTCCTTGACGAGACACAGCGGCTGCGCACCGATCGTGGTCAGTGCCTCGACCAGTTCTTGGGCGTGCGTGACTGCGACGATCTGGGTGTGCTCACTGGCGCGAGCAATCAGCCGCGCCAGCGCGGGAAGCAGATCGGCGTGCAGACTGGTTTCCGGTTCGTTCAGCACCATCAGCGACGGCGGTCGTGGACTGAGGAGCGCAGCAACCAGCAGCAGGTAGCGGAGGGTGCCGTCGGACAGCTCCGCGGCGGACAGCGGCCGAAGCAAGCCATGCGCCCGAAGCTCGAGGTCGAACCGACCGCGAGCCTCCACCACCTGGAGTTGTGACCCTGGGAAGGCATCCTCGATGGTGCCGTGCAGGGCGTCGGAATCGCCGATCTCGATGATGGTCTGCAGCGCGGCCGCCAGGTCGCGGCCTTCCCCATCGAGCACCGGCGTACGGGTGCCGATCTGGCTCTGCCTCGCCGGGGCGTCCACATCAGTCCGGAACTGGTCATAGAACCGCCAGTTTCTGATCTGCTCCCGAACCGCGAGCAGCTCCGGCGCGCGTACGGGATCGAGCACTTCGGTCAGCACGCTCTCATACGGCCGAAGCGTGCTTTCAAAAGCCTCCCAAGCATCGCCATTCCGAGAGGTGCCGCGGAGCTCGGCGAGCGTCCGCTTCCGCTTGACCAGCAGACTGGCTGGCCGCATGATCGGCCCGCTCCACACCACCTCGCGTTTGATCTCGGGATCGAGATTGAACGCGGACGACTCGTTGCGCGTCGGCAGACCAAGATCGATCAAGTAGGAGAAGTCGTCGGATGCAAAGCCCAGCTGCAGGCTGACCGGTCCGGAGCGTACGGTGCCCTGAACAGTATGCCTGCCGGAGCGGACTGACGCGGCAAGGTGCTCAGGCCCGGCCCAGAGGACCGATTCAAGGCCACCTTCGCGGGCCAGTGAGGAGATCACCCGACCCGAGGCGCAGTCGGCCAGCAGTCGAAGGGCGCGATACAGGCTGGACTTGCCGCTGCCGTTGGCACCTGTGATGACATTGAGCCGCTCTAAGGACAGTCGCAGGTCTCGCAGGGAGCGATAGTTCTCAATGGCGATTGTGGTTATCACCGGCTGCATTCCCGTGCCAGCGCGGTCAGCTCGGCGGCGAAAGCTTCCGGTTCCTCCCATGCTGTGAAATGGCCGCCTGTGGGCAGCTCAGTCCACCGGATGATCGGGAAGAAGCGCTCAGCGAACTCTCTTGGCGCAGGCACGAGGTCCTTGGGAAAGATTGTCACCCCGGTAGGCACTGTGAGTCGTTCGTCGCTGCCGGGGTTGTGCTCGACATAGGGCAAGAACGACGACCCAATGGTGTTGGTCACCCAGTAAAGGGTCACCCAGGTCAAGATCTCGTCGCGGCTGAAGCGCCGTTCCACGTGGCCATCACAATCACTCCAGGAACGCAGCTTCTCCACGATCCAAGCGGCCAGTCCGGCCGGCGAATCCGCCAGCCCAACTGCCGCGGTCGTTGGCTTGGTGGACTGGATCAGCGCGTACGCGCCTTCCCTCATCTGCCATGCCTGGCCGGCGGCGAGATATGCCTGCTCAGCCTCGGTCAGCTCGGCTTGGTCCACCGAGAACAAATGTGTATACGGCACGTCTGTCAGGTGTAATGCGATGAGACGATCCGCATGACGCCGGGCCAGCTGCTCTGCCACCGAGGATCCGACATCTCCACCTGAGACGACGAAGCGCTGATAGCCGTTGGCCGTCATCAACTCGGCAACAGCATCCGCCATCCGAAGCGCGTTCCAGCCAGCCGCGGTTGGCCGCTCCGAGAAGCCGAAGCCAGGAAGAGAAGGCACGACTCGGTGGAAACCGTCCAGCAGGGGCAGCACCTTGGTGTAGCGCAAGAACGAATCAGGCCACCCGTGCAACAACACTATCGGCAGCGCATTCGGATCTACCGCGCGCTCGTGGATCTGGTGAAGCGACAAACCCGCCACCTGCAGCTGTTCATGATTGAACCGGCTCAGGGCGGATTCCTGTGCGCGCCAGTCGAAACCGGTTCGCCAGTAATCGACAAGCTGTCTCAGGTAGTCAAGATCAGTTCCCCTTGTCCAACCTTGACCCCCTGCCACTGCAGGCCATCGGATGTTCTGCAATCGCGCCTGAAGATCATCCAGAACCGCGTCCGGCACCGGCAAGACCTGATGCAGGATTCCATCTGACATGTCATCAGCCTTTCATCCACGACTGACAGTCAAAGCCAGATCTGATGCGGTAGGTGACAATGGCGAGCATGCAGCTCCCCGTCATGCCGCCAGTGGCGCCAATGCTCTCCAAGCCCGTGCCCAACGTCCCGGAGGGCCCCTTCAGCTACGAGCCGAAATGGGACGGGTTTCGCTCAATCGTGTTCCGCGACGGCGACGAGGTCGAGATCGGCTCTCGCAACGAACGGCCGATGACCCGTTACTTCCCGGAGATCGTGGAGGCGGTCAAAGCCAATCTGCCGGAGAAGTGCGTCATTGACGGCGAGATCATCGTCGTGGTCGGCGATCGACTTGAGTTTGAGGTATTGCAGCAGCGCATCCACCCCGCCGCCAGCCGAGTCAGATTGTTGTCGCAGGAGACGCCCGCGAGCTTCATTGCATTTGACCTGCTGGCGCTAGATGACGCCGACTACAGCCAGCGCCCGTTCGAGGAGCGCCGCGCCACCCTACAGAAAGCTTTGGCGGATGCCAAGCCGCCGATTCATCTCACGCCGGCCACCCGCGATCACGAGCTCGCAGTGCAATGGTTCTCTCAGTTCGAGGGGGCTGGCCTGGACGGCGTCGTGGCCAAGCCGGTCGCTGGCACGTACCAGCCGGACAAGCGAACCATGTTCAAGATCAAGCACGAGCGCACCGCGGACTGCGTTGTCGCCGGCTACCGGATACACAAGAGCGGCCCCGACAGCATCGGATCACTGTTGCTCGGTCTCTACAAGGACTCAGGTGAACTGGCCAGTGTCGGTGTAATCGGCGCCTTTCCGGCCACGCGCCGTAAAGAGCTGTTTGCCGAGCTACAACCGCTTGTCACCAGCTTCGATGATCATCCGTGGGCATGGGCGAAGCAGGAGGAAGGCACCCGTACGCCGCGCAGCTCTGAGTTCAGCCGGTGGAACGCCAAAAAGGACCTCTCCTTCATTCCGCTCCGGCCAGAGCTGGTTGTCGAGGTCCGGTACGAGCATATGGAAGGAGACCGGTTCCGGCACACCGCACAGTTCCTGCGCTGGCGACCCGACCGGGATCCACGCTCCTGCACCTACGAGCAGCTGGAGGAGCCAGTCAAGTACGACCTCGCCGACATCCTCTCTGCCAGCAGGTGAGCCCTCGAGGCGTCTTCCAGACGCCTTCCTCGACCGCACCGTCTCGCCTAAGCCACTCAGGCCAGCCGTCTAGAATTCATCGGTGCCCAGTCCCGACAGTGCCGTTCGGGTGGCCGATTTGGTCGTCAAACTTGGCCATCGCGCCGTTCTCGACGGGCTTTCACTGGAGGCCAAGGCCGGCGATCTGACTGCAGTGCTGGGCCCCAATGGCGCGGGCAAGACCACACTGATCCGCTGCTGCACGGACCTCATTCGCACAGCCTCTGGAACTGTCACAGTGCTGGGAATGTCGGTGGGCTCGCGACTGCTAGCGGGTCGGATCGGTCTGATGCCACAGAGCGCTGGTTCTTGGTCGGGAATCAAGACCGTCGAGCTGCTGCGGTACCTGGCCGGCCTCTATGCCAATCCACTGCCTGTGCCAGCGCTGATCGAGCGGCTAGGGCTTAGTGATTGCGCGAAAACTCAGTACCGCCGGCTGTCCGGCGGGCAACAACAGGCGGTGAACCTGGCTGGTGCGTTGGTTGGACGGCCCGAGCTGGTCTTTCTCGACGAACCAACAGCAGGTATGGACCCGCACGCTCGTCGCGCCACGTGGCTATTGCTGCGAGAGCTGCGGGCAAACGGGGTCACCATGCTGCTGACCACTCATGCAATGGATGAGGCGGAAGCCCTGGCCGATCAGGTATTCATCGTCGATCACGGCCGAGTCACAATCTCGGGCACAGTGCGTCAGCTCACCAAATCGGGTGGAACGCTGGAGACCGTCTTCCTGAGCCATACCAGTGCACGGGCGGCCTCGTGACAGCCCTCGACCTCTCTCCCAGGCCCGCACCGGCACCGGCTGCCAAAAGGATCGTCCGGCATGGACTGATCGAAGCCCGGCTCCTGATCCGTAACAGCGAACAACTGCTGCTGGCCCTGGTCATTCCGCTCGCGATTCTCGTGGCGGGCCGCTTCGCCGATGTCGCGATCGCCAATTCCTCGATAGCCAGTCTGGATCTGCTTGGACCCTCCGTGCTGGCGCTAGCGGTATGGTCCTCAGCCTTTACCTCGATTGCGATCACCACCGCCTTCGAGCGGCGCCACGGCGTACTAGAGCGACTGGCGACGACGCCGCTTGGCAAGCCCGGTCTGCTCACCGGCAAGGCGCTGGCCGTGATCGTGATCATCCTTGGGCAGCTGATGATCTTGTCTTGTGCCGCACTCGGCCTCGGGTGGCGGCCGGAATTCACAGTGCTCTCAGCTTTGCTCGGGGTACTGATCGTGATCTTGGCAACCGCAACCTTCGTCTGCCTTGCGTTACTGCTTGCCGGCCGACTGCGCGCGGAGTCCGTCTTAGGCCTCGCCAATCTGATCTATGTGATCTTGCTCGTCGGCGGCGGGCTGATCATTCCCGTGGCGCGCTATCCAGCAGCGCTGCAACCGGTGATCGAGGCGCTGCCCACGGCGGCATTGGGCGAGGGCCTGCGAGCTACCGCACACGGGAATCTTCTGGGCTGGCCGGTGCTGGTGTTGTTAGCCTGGCTCGTGGCCGCTGGCCTCGCCGCGTGGAAGGGCTTTCGTTGGACGTCGTGAAGCAGCTCAGCCCGGAAACCGAAGCGCCCCCGGGCCGCGGACCGCTGGGCGCGATTCTCCGGATTGTGGGTG
>Ga0307406_10001301_pt1 | contig 13994 bp, 11 predicted proteins | sample 322Cmetagenome_3_FD_203706 | JGI IMG/M metagenome (GOLD analysis project Ga0307406, IMG submission 203706) | Maize rhizosphere microbial communities from greenhouse at UC Davis, California, United States - 322HYB-C-2 | ecosystem: Host-associated > Plants > Roots > Rhizosphere > Soil | place... | reverse complement strand
CGAACGAAACGAAAAAGCGGTCATTGACTATGCTGCTGCCCACGGCAAAGCCATTCTGGTGAAAAAAGCCCTGGCCAGTGGTCATGTCTGTCTGAGTCCGGGAGTCGATCCGGTGCGCGCCAGCTTCGAGTTGCTGTTTACTCAGCCCGGCGTCGCCAGTGCTATTGTCGGCACGATCAATCCGCTGCACCTCGCCCATAACGTCGCGACCGTCGCCAAGGTCCTGCGTAAAAACTGACGCCGCCCTACGCGGCCTAAAGGAAGGAGCCGACATGCCGCGTACGCTCATCAGGAAAAATCCAAGCAACTTCAAGACTCTGCCCCTTTTCGTCGAAGCGACTCCCGAAGGCCTGACTTACCAGAGCGTGGGGATGCCGCTCAACTTTGCCCAGACCTTGCAGCGGCGGCGTCCCGTGACCGTGGACGATGCCGAACGCTTTTCCGTGGAGCTGGCGAACCTGGGCGTCTCGGTGCGCCTGACCCTGCATTGGCAGAACCGTGAATATTGGGTGCTCGTGCGTCAACGCCGGCAGGATCGCGGCGATGTGGTGCTCAAGCTGATCTCGGGCTACGTCCCGGCTCATGAGCTGAATCTGCCGCTGCTTACCGCTATCAACGAAATAGCCGAAGAATGCCTGTTGGAAACGCCGGAAGGTTGGCTCGGTGGACGCTTCAACGACACCTGGCTGCCGGCTCCTTACGCCACGGCCCTGCATTACCGCGAAGCCTTGCCGTTTCGCCTGACGCCTCTCTCGGGCTCGGCCCGCCCGGTGCGCAGCGCCAACCTGCAGCTGATCGAACGGCCACGCGCCTATGTGCACCTGCCGACGGCATCGCTGCAATTGATTTATGACTTGCGACTGGACGTGCCCAAGGAAGCCAAGTCACTGAGCCTGTTTCATGTCGATGAGCGTCTGGAGGGCGACCAACTGGTGGCACGCCTGGACCGCAAGCGACCGGACCTGTACCTGATGCCGCTTGAAGACGGAAAGCCGATCGGAGAGCTCTATACGCTCAAACGCGATCGACTGGTCGCAGCCAGCACACGAGGCTTGCACTTGGCTGAAAGCTTCGCCAACCAAGAGGGCTGGGTGGTGCGCGACGAACGCATCCGCTGGAAGGATTGGCTTGTCAAACAAGGTCTGAAGGCTCCTGCCCCACATCGCCCAGGCCTCAAAGGCTTGCACAAAAAAGCCATGGGCTTGATGCGCATGGTTCGTGGGACGCTACACAAATAGCTCAGGTGGATAAGCGCCTATCGAGGTAGGTCCGCCACCGCGCAAACAGACGAAAGTAACGATTCTCGCGTTTGCCCATGCCGCGCTTGGAGGAAAATGACTCTTCGGCGAAATTACCATTAATTCGTACACGTGATGCCGTGGTCGACAGGGTGAAGACTTTGATATGCGCCTGCTGCAGCGCAAATTTAAGTAACCGTTCGGAATGCAGCTTTCTGCCGGTTATCTCGCAAAAATCAAAAATACGCTCGATACGCGAACCATAGGCGCGGTAAGCATCACGCCCGCAGATCGCGAATCGGTCATTCAAACCGTTCCACCACTGCCAGTCCGGAATGTAGGCATTCAATCGGCGAACTTCCGGGCGAGCAAACACATAGCTTGGAAGCGCGGTATGAAAGAAAATGTCGGGACGTACGAACACGACGAAGTCCGGATCAAACGGCCTCATCATCTCGGTGACACTGTTCAGGGAGTTGAGCTGATAGATCAGGTTTCTGAGCGACGTATGCTGATCGCCCCACGTGTCACCAAGGGCCTTGACCCTCTCGAAGTCCCAGCGCTCCAGAACCCCCTCGATAGAATCGAGTCGACCGGTCATCGATCTGAAAGGTGAATAATTGTCCGCATCCAGTTTGCCTTGCTCACCGGAACGCGGATTGTGAACTTCATCGATCTTGTACAAATGGTAAAAGCATCGCACTTCGCTCCCGGCAGGGATTTGTGCAAGAACATTCTTTTCAATGGACGGGAAACAGACTTCCGAATTCCTCGGGATACCAAAAAATGCCAGCGCAACTTTCAACACGCGTCCCGCCCCTACCGTAATAAATAATTCGCCCCAGCGATATCACGCCAGGTTGCCGGACCTCTTCAACGCAACTGTACGTTCAGTATCAACATGACGCTCGTGAGTCGGTGACTTCTAAACGGACGAAGCAACGCTCACGAGCGGGCCAGGCGACGGGAAAGGCGCGGGCCATACCGCACCTTCCCAAAACCATCGGATAAAGACATCACCGGCCACGAATCTTCTCGACGATTGCTGTCGTCGAGCTGTTTTCCACCAGTCCCAGCACCTTCACCGCGCCGCCATAGGCCGCAACGATATCGGCGCCCACGACTTGGTCAACGCCATAGTCGCCCCCCTTGACCAGCACATCCGGCTTGACCTGGCGAAGCAGGTTTTCCGGTGTGCCCTCGCTGAAGCTGATGACCCAATCCACCGCGCCAAGGCCGGCCAGGACCGCCATGCGTCGATCAACGCTGTTGATCGGCCGGCCCGGCCCTTTCAGGCGGCTCACCGATGCGTCATCATTGACCGCGACGATCAGGCGATCGCCCTGGGCCCTGGCCTGCTCGAGGTAGGTCACATGACCGGCATGCAGAATATCGAAGCAGCCATTGGTGAAGACGATTCGTTCGTTGTGGGCACGCGCATCGTCGACGGCCAGCAATAGTTGCTCCAGGCCGAGCACACCGCGCTCCGAACCTTCTTCGCGCTGGATGGCGCGACGCAGCTCAGGCGCACTGATGGCCGCCGTACCCAGCTTGCCGACGACAATGCCTGCCGCCAGGTTGGCCAGGGCCACCGCATGGGGCAGTTCCTCGCCGGCGGCAATCGCTGCGGCCAACGTGGAAATCACCGTGTCGCCGGCCCCCGTCACGTCGAATACCTCACGGGCACGGGCCGGCAGGTGCAGGGCCGGATGATCGGGACGCAGCAGGGTCATGCCGTGTTCACCGCGGGTCACCAGCAGCGCTCCGAGATCCAGGTCATGCATCAGCTGGGCGCCTTTACTCACCAATTCGTGCTCGTCAGCGCAACCACCGACGATGGTTTCGAATTCGCTGAGGTTCGGGGTGATCAGGCTCGCGCCACGGTAGATGGAAAAATCCTTGCCCTTGGGATCGGCCAACACGGGGATACCGCGGGCACGGGCAGCCTGGATCAACACTTGATGGTTCTTCAACGCGCCTTTGCCGTAGTCCGACAACACCAGGACCTTGATACCGTCGAGCAGGTTGTCGACCTCGGCGCCAAGGGACAGCGGGTCGGTGGCGAATGGCTCTTCGAAATCGATTCGCAGCAGTTGCTGGTGACGGCTGATGACCCGCAGCTTGACGATGGTCGGCTGGTGCGCGATGCGCTGGAAGATCGCCCGTACGCCGGCGCCTTCCAGGCTGTTGGCCAGGCTCTCGGCGGCTTCATCGTCCCCGGTCACGCCCACCAGGGACGCCGGTGCGCCGAGGGCGGCGATGTTCAGGGCCACGTTGGCGGCGCCACCGGGACGGTCCTCGATGTGCTCGACCCTGACCACCGGTACCGGCGCCTCGGGGGAAATCCGTGATGTACCGCCATGCCAGTAGCGGTCGAGCATGACATCGCCGACCACCAATACAGGGGCTTGATCGAATCGCGGCATGGACAACTTCATGGAGCTTCCCACATACAAAATGAACAGGGGCGCGATATTAGCACAGGGTTGAGGAAGGCTCTTCCATGGCTGTAACACCAAGCATTAGCCGCATTACTTTTGCAGCAACGCCATCATGCGCTCACAGGCCAGGGCCGGCTCGACCTCGTTAGTATCGATTTCGCATTCAGCTGCAAGCGGCGGTTCGTAAGGGCTGTCGAGTCCGGTGAAATCCTTGATACGTCCGGCAAGAGCCTCTCGGTACAAGCCTTTGGGATCGCGCTGGGCACAGACGTCGAAAGGCGTGCTGACATAAACCTCCACGAAACCACCCTCGGCAAAAAGCCGCCGGGCGGCGTCCCGATCGGCGCGAAAGGGAGAAATCGCGGCGACAATGACGATCAGTCCTGCTTCAACCATCAATCGTGCCACTTCGGCTATTCGCCGGACATTCTCTCTTCGGGCCCCGGCGTCCATCCTCAAGTCATTGCACAGTCCCTTGCGCAGGATGTCGCCATCCAGCAGGACCGTGTGCAGCCCTTGATCGTGGAGCCGGACCTCCAAGGCGTTGGCTAGCGTCGACTTGCCTGCTCCCGAAAGCCCGGTCAACCAGATACAGCGAGGCCGCTGATTCTTTATGGCTGCCCGACTTGCGGGGGAAACTGATAGCGCATCGGAGCGCATCTGCGATTGCTGCGTTGCTCCCTTTGATGCCTCTTCCATATATGCATTCCATTGTCGTGTTGCAGCAGCATAGCGCTCAGCTAGTACTCAGGCGATGTCCTGGGCGGGGGCATCCAGCCCCATGGCGTGAAGACGCGCGTAATAGCCGTTTTGCGCAAGCAGTTCGCCATGGGTGCCGCGCTCCACGATGCGCCCCTGGTCCATGACCAGGATCAGGTCGGCTTTTTCGATTGTGGACAGGCGATGAGCGATGACCAAGGTCGTGCGGCCTTTCATGACTTGGTCCAGCGCGGCCTGGATATGCCGCTCGGACTCGGTGTCCAGCGCTGAAGTCGCCTCATCGAGAATCAGCAGCGGGGCGTTTTTCAACAATGCCCGGGCAATCGCCAGCCGCTGACGCTGGCCACCGGACAACAGCACGCCATTTTCGCCTACCTGGGTATCCAGGCCTTGGGGAAGCTGCTCGATGAAGTCCATTGCATAGGCGTCTCGGGCGGCTTTTTCGATATCGGCCCGCGGCGCACCTGCCAGGTCGCCATAGGCGATATTGTTCGCCACCGTATCATTGAACAACGTGACGTGCTGGGTGACCTGAGCGACGTGGCGACGCAAGTTGCGCAGTCGATAGTCTTCAATTTCCACGTCGTCGAGCAAAATCTGGCCGACTTCGTGGTGATAAAAACGGGGAATGAGGCTGGCGAGCGTCGACTTGCCACTGCCCGAACGCCCCACCAAGGCGATCATCTGCCCAGGCGCTGCCGTGAAGCTGATGTCCTTGAGCACCTCTCGGTCGGCACCTGGGTAGGTAAAGCTCAGGTTGCGCACATCGAGACGGCCGCTGACGCGCTCTTGCTCTACCGTGCCGGAGTCGACTTCGGGCTCGACATCCAACTGTTCGAAGATGCTTTCCGCGCCCGCCACCCCTCTCTGGATCGTCGAGCTGACTTCGGAGAGCTGCCGAATCGGCTTGGGCAGCAAACCCGCCGCGGTGATATAGGCCACCAGGTCGCCCGCCGTCGCCTCACCGCGCAAGAACAGCACGAGGAACATCAAGGCCGCCATGGCGGTGTAGATCACCAATTGCAACATCGGCGTATAGACCGCGCCTGTGCGAGTCATGCGCAATTGCTTTTCCGTATTGCTCTGGCTGGCGCTGGCAAAGCGTTTTTCTTCATACGCCTCACCGCCGAAGCTGCGCACGACGCGGTAGCCCTGGATGGTTTCGGAAGCTACGTGGGTCACGTCGCCCATGGCCACTTGAATCTTTTTGCTCTGCTTGCGAAATTTCTTGCTGGTACTGCTGACCATCATCGCAATGAGCGGCAGGATAGCCAACATCACGAGCGTCAGCTTCCAGTTCATCCATACCAGGTAGGTGAAGAGGAACACGACGGTTAGACCTTCGCGAATCACCACCTTGATGGCGTCGGTGGCCGCACCGGTGACCATGGTCACGTTGAAGGTGATCCGGGAAATGAGATGCCCTGAGTTATGGGTATCGAAATATCGGTTGGGCAGCACCAGCAGCTTGTTGAACAGCTCGACGCGCAAATCATGCACCAGGCCCAGCGAGACCCTCGCCAGGTAGTAGTTCCCCAGGAACGACCCCAGGCCCTGCCAGGCCGCGATCAGGATGATCAATAACGGCACGGCCATCAGCAGTTTCAGGTCCTGCAGATACGGCACATTGGGGAAAAGTACCGCATCGGGATTGCTCAGGCCGTCGACGAAATACTTGAGAATTCCGGCCAGCATGGGCTGGGTGGACGCGAATATCACGAAGCCCACGATACTCAGCGAGAAAATGCCTATGTAGGGTCTGACGTATCCCAGCAGCCGTAGGTAGATTTTCAGGCTGGAATCCTGTTCCGCTTTAGGCGGTGCGTCACTCATCGTCGAGCTCACTGGTTAGGAAGAGCGCGGGATTTTATCACAGCCACCGGGCTTGGCCGCGCCCAGGTCAAAACGCCGGCCAGGCCAATCGGCAACCAGCTTATGAACCATTCGGCACGCGGGGTTCCCGTCAGGCTCGCAGCGTCGAACTGCATTGCAAGAAGCGAGAATATCCACATGCCCAATACGCCTTGGCCCAGCAGGGTATCTTTGGCACGCCAAGCCTCACGCAGCACCGCGAACCAGACGAGGCACCATAGCAACAAGCCGGGCAAGCCGAGTTGAATGGCAACGTGGGTGAACAGGTTATGAGCGTGATCGAATAAAATATCGCCAACAGGGACCCGATATTCTGCTGCCAAACCAATACCGCCCCAGGGATGCTCGGCAATCATTTGCAGGCTCGACATGAAGATTTCAGGGCGATAGGAAGCACCTCGAGCCATAACCAGGGGTTCCAGCAGCCAAAAGGTCAGCATCGCCAGCACCAACACTGTGGCGGCTATGACGCGGGTACGCTGGTCCCGGCAATAAAGCGGCATGGCCAGCACGCTGAGCAACAAGGCCAGCGCCGCGCCGCGACTTTGGCTCATCACGACAAATATCCCTAGCAATGCCAAGGCCGCCCCCCAAAGGACCTGCAACCCAGTTTGGCGCGGCATCCAGTGCAACATCCAGATTGCCGCCAACCCGGCCACGTATGCTCCAAGAATCGGATGAGCCAACTTACCCAGCCCTTCCAGGCGCCCCGTCCATTGATGCCCTTCGATACCGTAATACCTGACAAGGCTTAGCAAGGCGATCAGTGCGAGCCCCATGCCACCCCATTGCATGACACGGATCACACGCTCCGGACGACCATCGGCAAAGATCGCGAAATACAGCAGAAACACCATGATGTAAAACAGGCGTTTTATTTCGCGGACGGGCTCGGAAGCTTCGGCCCAGAAGAGGGTAATCGATGCCCAGATCGCCAGCCCCAACAAGGCCAGATAGATAAGACGCTGGGTCCGCCACAGCTCCAGCAAGCGACTGCGGGCGGGCCAAGCAAACAGGATCGCCGGCAACCATACAAAGACAACCAGCCCCTGTTGATAGATTTTATTTGTCGGCGCCAGAGCTATTGCGAGCAAAAACCATAACAAACCAAATGCCATCCACCCTTGAACCCAACGTAACCCCTGCATCTATCGCTCCTAAACGGCGTTCCAAGCAAACTGGCATAGTGAAAACAAAAACTTTTGGGCATCATGGCCCGTCATGGCACCCGGTCTTTAAACAAGGTTTTTCTATGATGCAGTCCTCACGGCTTTCCGAAGGCGCTTTGAATCAAATGATCGAAGGCGCCAGCGTCCTGGAAACCGACAGTTACGGCCCAAAAGTCTATCTGCTACAGGATGGAAATATCCTCAAGCTGTTCCGCCGCAAGCGGCTCATTTCTTCGGCTCTCCTACGGCCTTATTCGCAGCGATTCATTGATAATGCGGCGCGCCTGCGGGAGCTCGACGTACCGACGCTTGACGTCCAAGCTTTCTTCAAATTGGATAAGCCTGGAATAACTGCAGTCCTGTACCGACCACTCCCAGGAAAAACCTTGCGTCAATTATCGAATCAGGAGAGCTTCAGCTGGCAACCTGTGCTTCCTGCGCTGGTTGGGCTCATCCGCCAATTGCACACCAGCGGCATCTATTTCCGCTCGTTGCATCTGGGCAACATTGTCATCACACCTGAAAACAGATTGGGACTGATTGATGTGGCTGACATGCGCTTCCTGCGCTCACCGCTGCCACGTTACCTCGCACGCCGAAATTTACAGCATTTCGCTCGATATATTACCCGAGAGAACCTGAACGAAAGCTTTCCAATGCAGGCGTTGGAAGACGCGTTATTTTCCGCCCGCGATTAATTCCCGGGCGGTCCGGCCGAAGCTCACCCACGCCTCGTCGGGTGCCAATGCCCGGTACTGCGCCGCCGACACCGCATCGGCCTGAGCCTGCGAGGCCCTGGTAATTGCCTCGCTCCAGGCGATTTCGTCGCCAGCAGGCACATACCAGCCGACATCGGCCAACTGCTCACGAAACACGGCCAGATCACTGGCGAGCACCGGAATACCGGCCAGGACCGCTTCCTGAAGAATGAGGCCAAGCCCCTCTTCAAAAGAGGGGATCATCACCCAATCGAACGCTTTGTACAGCTTGACGACATCCTCCTGATGCCCAGCCAGCAGTACCTTGCCGGCCAGATCCGGTTGGGCGACTCTCGCTTCCAGCACCTGGCGAGCTGGCCCTTCGCCGACTATCACCAAGCGCCAATCAGGTTGATCCAAAGCCGCCACGGCAAAAGCATCCAAAAGACTGGAAAACCCTTTTTTATCCACCAGCCGCCCTATCGCACCGAATATTCGGGTTCCTGACAGAGGCAACCCCAACCGGGTACGGGCCTCTTCGCGAGTGACAAGACGAGATTGAAAAGCATCGGGATCGAACGCACTTCGTAATGCGGTGACCTGGACGCCCAGCTCATCCTGAAGCGAGGCAGCCAGTGTTTCGGAGACCGCCGCCAACGCCAGGCGGGAGGAAGGAAAGTCGCGAAGTAGCTGTCTGTTCCTGGCGTTGAACCGTGTCGCGCCGTGGAAAACAACCACCACATGGACGTGTGGCAAAGACTTCAGAACGGGTAACAGCGTACGAACCACACCGAGACCGTCGAGAAGCACCACCCGGGCTTCGTCATCGAGCAAAGCCCGGCGAAAACGGCTATGCATCCAGGGCTTGAGCAAGCGCCAGAAGTGCCGCCCCTTGAGCCGGGCTGAAGTCAGGTTCCATTCCCGTGCCGGACCTACGTCTTCCTGGCAAGCGGATGCGGAGCCCTGCAAAAGCCACGTCTTGACGGGCATCGCAGAATCGATCTGTGAAATTATCTGACAATGGACCTTATGGACCGAAGCAAATGGCAAACCGCCTGCCCACATAACATTAACAATGCTCATTGAGCAGCAATCCTTCTAACTCGGACCGGGATTCACACTTCGGGAAACTCAATCGTTGAAAAGCCAACCAGCACAGACTCCGAGCAAAGAGGATAGGTACGAGCTTGATTTGCTCAGGCCCCGAAAACCGCACCGAAACACCGTTTAGTAAAATGCCGTCCGGTACACGCACGGCCTCTCGTTCCTTTCAAATACCCAGCTTCTGACGCCATTTTTCAAGCAAGCTCAATGGCTCGCGCGACCGCAGCGGCGGCTCCAACGCCTCCACTATTTTTTCCCCGATACGCGCAAAACTAAACTGTTCCAGCGCAACACTCTGACCGTTGCGAGCGATACTGTGCGCCAATTCTGGATCGGCACGCAGCCTTGAAAGTTTTTCCTGGAGTTGCGGGATATCCCGATATAACACAACGTTATGCATATCTTGCAAGCCCAGAGCACGTGTTTCCTCAGCACCCTGATCGAACGCCAACAGCACGCAGCCGCAAGCCATGGCCTCGAAATTCTTGATCATGAATTCGCCCATGCCGACATCGGCGCTGACGAAAAAGCGGACACGGTTCAGGGTGTCACAATACTCTTCGCCGGACTGGGTCCGGGTCACGACCAAAGGCTCAACACGCGCCAATTCGTCCAGCAATTGCTTGCGACCGCTATAGGCAGCGCTTTTGACACTTCCGACGAAGGCCAACTCGATATCCCGCTCAAGGCCTTGGTCCTGCAATAACATTTGATCGTAGCCCTTGGACACGAAAACCGCATCGAAACCTTCACCGCGCAAACGTTCAGCGACCATGAAGCCGGAACTGATCACTCGCACCCAAGGCAGGCGACGGTAATGCGCACTGAACTTGCCCGTATATTTACAGGGGATGTAATTCTGATAGGCGTCGTGCTCGAGAATCACCAGGTTGGGGATCGTGCGAATAAAGCCAGCCTGACGAATTTCTTGCTTGAAGCGTAGGAAAAATACGATCCGGTCATAACGTGTCACGTCAACGTGGCGTCGGAAATATCCCCGCAGGTTGCGTTGTTCCTTGCTGTCGAGCCAGCGCAAGTCGCATTCGCAGTGGGCGGCCACGCCTTCGTAGAGTCGGTCCAGGATGGCCCGCTGTTCTTTCTGCACCAGAAACAGAACTTTCATCGTTTTCCTTACGGCACTGAACGACTTGATAAACGCCCCGAGGCCGAAGCGGTGCGTCCAGTCAGCATGGTCATCGGACCGCAGTCGCGCACATTCATAACGTTCCTGGGTGGAAACCCTTCGCGTCGATTTCCCAGGCAGGCGATGCAGCCAATTGCTGTAACCATGCTGGCTCCGGCTTAGGCAAGGCCGGCCACTCGTTGTGCTTCCAGGTTATGAAATGGAAATACGGGAACGCACGGTCACCATCCCGATCATTGGTCAGGCGGCCGTTGCGCCAGTACCACCGCTGAGGGAAGTTCTTTGTACCGTCATGCCACTTTATGCAGCCACCCGGAGTGCTGAACGCTTCGGTGAATTCGCTGCGTCGACGCCACGGATTGAACTTACCCACCAGGGTAAACAGCGGTCGGGGAAAATTCTTTCGCCACAGGAAAATACGGCTGAACGCGCCTTCGTCCAACGCATGATGTTCATCATCGGCGAAGCGCTCTTTCCAGTTCTTGATCAGCTTGAAGACTTCACGTGTCCGTGCGGTGTTGCGCATCAAGCACAGGTGCCCGGCAACACGTCGCTCATGCGTGGAAAACAGATCATGAGCGGCCAGGCGTTCAGCGGTGAAGTACTCTCGAAGATTGCCGTACAGCAAGTCGATGTCGCCATAAGCCCAAAAATCATAGCCTTCGAGACGGTCGACATGAATATAGCCAAGGGCAGGCTTGATATCACACAGCTTGTAGGCGTTCGCAGGCCTGAAGTCGATACCCAGTCGCTGGGAAACCAACTGGCAATACGCCTCGAAGGTCAGGGTTTCGATGGTCACATTGGGCGGCAGATTTTCCGGCACACCACAATCGCTAAAAAGCAGCCAATCAATATCAGCGTTACGTCGACAGGTTTCCAGGAACAGCGGCATCCAGAACGGCCAGCGTCCAAAATAGGGAATGACAAAAAGAATACTTGGACAAGGATTGGTCACAATAAACTCCGAAATCGGGTAAACATCAGTTCCTCGCCGCCAATTCAAGGACCTGGGGCAAACGCCAAAATGCCTTGCGCACAGCTTGATCCGAAAAACGTTCGCGCAAGCGCTCAAGCATCAGCTCGGCGCACTGGCGACGTTGTAGATCGTCCATCGCCGCCAAGTGTTGTAGCCCTTGGGCCATATGTTCGGCATCGCCGAGCGGAAACAAAATACCAACCCCCTCGACTACCTCCTCCGCCCCGCCGCACGCCGTAGCCAGCAACGGAACACCGGCAGCCATGGCCTCGAGCAGTACCATGCCGAACGGCTCATGATCGGAGCTCAGGGCAAATACATCAAAGGCGCGGAAATAACGACGCGCGTCAGGCACCTGACCTAAAAACAACACACGATCGGCGATGCCCAGCTCCAAGGAGAGTTCCTTGAGGCTGCGTTCCAGGCGGCCCTTCCCCAAGATTGCCAACTGGCTATTGGCCGGCAAGTAGGGCAGCGCTGCGGCAAAACCTCGAAGCAGCGTTGCCTGGTCCTTGTCCGGATGCAGGCGACCGACATTACCAACCACCCAGGCATCTACGTCGAGCCCGAGGGTGCACCGTGCTTCGTCCCTGGGGACTTGGTGGGCTTGCAGTGCGTCAGGATCGATGCGGTTGTAGAGGGTCTGGATTCGACTGGCCGGCCATCTTGGCAAGCAGTGGCGAATATCGTCACGCACCGCATCGGAGACCGCGAGCAAGCTCAGGCGCTTGCGAAAGACGTGAACGAAAAGCCGGCGCGTACGCCGCTGGTAGTCACCAAAGGCATGATGCACGCCTATTACCGGCAAACGGGTACCGAGCAGAGCGATATAGACCGGCTTGAAACGATGGGCGATGCAAAAACTGAAGTTGCGCGAGGCGACGATCTTGCGGAGATCGGCAATGGCACCCAGCTTCAAGCTTCTGATATCGCTGGAGCTGTACTCCATAAACAGCACCTCGTCCGAGGCGCAACCGGCGGCGACTTCAGCATCGGCCGTGCCGGTCAGGAACACCGTGGTCACACGATACCCAGTGCCCGCGAACAGGCTGGCGTATTGACGGGCACAGTCCAGAAACGGCCCGTCATAACCGTGGCAGAACTGCAGCACATGTCGCTCAGCCGAGCGTGTCATAAGCATCTACGCCGTCTTTGACCACCAGAATATCTTCCATGATCAGATACTGCAGGTCGGAACCGAAGAACATGTTCAGCGCATCGGTCGGCGAGCAGATCATCGGTTCGCCACGACGGTTGAGCGAGGTGTTCAACGACACGCCATTACCGGTCAAGACTTCCAGCGCTTTCATCATGTCGTAGTAACGCGGGTTGTATTCGCGCTTGAGCACCTGGGCTCGGGAGGTACCGTCTTCGTGGACGACTTCCGGCACGCGGGTTTTCCACTCTTCGGCCACTTCGAAAGTAAAAGTCATGAACGGTGCGGGGTGATCGACCTTGATCATCTGCGGGGCAACGGTGTCGAGCATCGACGGGCAGAAAGGCCTCCAGCGCTCGCGGAACTTGATCTGTTCGTTGATGCGATCAGCCACGCCGCTGGCGCTTGGGCAACCAATGATCGAACGGCCGCCCAAGGCACGCGGGCCAAACTCCATGCGGCCTTGAAACCACGCCACGGGGTTGCCGTCGACCATGATCTTGGCAATACGCTCGGGAGTGTTGGCGATCTTGCGCCATGCAGGCTTGCTCGGATGACGGGCGCACGCGGCAATCACGTCTTCGTTGCTGTAGGCCGGTCCGAGGTAGACGTGTTCCATCTTCTCCACCGGCACGCCACGGGCGTGGGACACATAAGCCGCCGCACCCACCGCCGTACCGGCGTCGCCGGAAGCAGGTTGGACGAACAGTTCCTTGACGTCGTCGCGGGCGATGATTTTCTGGTTCAGCTTGACGTTCAACGCACAGCCACCGGCGAAGGCCAGTTTGCCGGTTTCCTTGAGCACGTCGCCCAGGTAGTGGTCGATCATCTGCAGCGCAAGTTTCTCGAACAGCGCCTGCATGCTTGCCGCGTAGTGAATGTACGGTTCGTCGGCGATGTCGCCTTCACGTTTCGGGCCGAGCCACTCGATCAGTTTCGGCGAGAAGTAGAAGCCCTTGCCCTTCTCTTTATAGCGGCGCAGGCCGATCACGTTGGCGTAGTCGGTGTTGATCACCAGCTCGCCGTTTTCGAACGAGGCCAGGCGCGAGAAATCGTACTTGGTGGCATCGCCATACGGCGCCATGCCCATCACCTTGAACTCACCGTCGAGCATTTCGAAACCGAGGAACTCGGTGATCGCGCCATACAGGCCGCCCAGGGAGTCCGGGTCGAAGAATTCCTTGATCTTGTGGATCTTGCCGTTTTCGCCGTAACCAAAGAAGGTCGTGGCGTATTCACCTTTGCCGTCGATGCCCAGGATCGCGGTTTTTTCCTGGAAGCCCGAGCAGTGATAGGCACTGGAGGCGTGGGCCAGGTGGTGCTCGACCGGCTCGATCTTGATTTTCTTCGGATCGAAGCCCAGTTGTTCCAGGCACCAGACGATCTTGCGGCGATAACGCTTGTAGCGACGGTTGCCCATCAGGATTGCGTCGAGGGCGCGGTCCGGTGCGTACCAGTAGCGCTTGGCATAGT
>Ga0307406_10001300_pt1 | contig 13998 bp, 13 predicted proteins | sample 322Cmetagenome_3_FD_203706 | JGI IMG/M metagenome (GOLD analysis project Ga0307406, IMG submission 203706) | Maize rhizosphere microbial communities from greenhouse at UC Davis, California, United States - 322HYB-C-2 | ecosystem: Host-associated > Plants > Roots > Rhizosphere > Soil | place... | reverse complement strand
ACCGGGTTGCTGCTGGCCGACCTGGCCGAGCATGGCATCGTCGGCCTGGACGATCCGCTGGCCGGCTATCTGCCGGCCGCAGCCCGGGCCCGGACCTTCGGTGGTCAGCAGATCACCCTGGGCGACCTGGCCAGCCATGCCGGTGGGCTGCGACGCGACCCCAAAGGCACGCTGGGGCGGTGGTTGCGTGACCGGCGTAACCCGTACGCTGAGCTCTCGGTCCAGGAGCTGTACGACAGTCTCGCCCAGAGTAGGCTGCGGCGCCGGCCAAGCGAGCGGGTCAAGTACTCCAACCTGGGCGCAGGGCTGCTGGGCGATGCCCTGGCCCACGCGGCTGGCCAGCCCTACGAGACCCTGGTCCGCGAGCGGATCTGCCGGCCCCTCGGCATGGTCGACACCCTCGTCAGCCCCTCCCTGGAGCAGGCGGCCCAGCTTGCCCTTGGCCACACCCGGCGGGGCCGGCCGGTGCCGCGGTTCCAGCTCCCGGCGCTGGCCGGGGCCGGGGCGTTGCGCTCCACGGCTACCGACATGCTGCGATTCCTGGCGGCCACCCTCGACCCGGCCAGCACCCCCCTGGCGGCCCAGCTCCAACGCATCCAGCAGCCCCGCCACCGGATGGGCAGGCGGATGGAGGTGGGGCTCGGCTGGCTGATCTTCCGCCCGCCCGACCAGGCCGGCCCGGTGCTGTGGCACAACGGCGGGACCAACGGCTGTCGTAGCTTCGTGGCTGTTGCCAGGGAGCCCAACACTGCCGTGGTCGTGCTCAGCAACACCGCCCGGTCGGTCGACCGGCTCGGCCTGCGGCTGCTCAAGGCGCTGGGCAACTCAGCCGACTGACGCGACGGCTGCTCACCGTGGAACCGGGTCTCGTCGGCGTCGGGGCCGGGCTCGCTGTAGCGCTCCCGTCGCAGGTAGAAGTACAGGCCCAGGATGATCCCGATGGCCAGCCCGAGCAGCCACAGACGGTAGTGGGCCCCCACCAGGAAGGGGCCGAGCAGCAACAGGGTGAACAGCAGGGCCGAGCCCACGTTGGTGCCCAGAGCGGCCCAGTCGATGCGTCGAAGGCTTCTGGTCATCGCCCCGCTCCTCTCACCAGGGTCCCAGGTGGCTATGGTATGCCGCCAAGGCATCCGCCGACCTTGGAGATCCGGGAGATCCGGCGGCCTCCGGGTGGCCAGAGACCAACAGGCCAGCACGACGCAGGAACGGAGATGGCGGCCACACCCCCTGACGAACTCGCTCGACCAGCGACCCGTCTAGGCTTGACGCATGACCGAGATCCAGACCGCCCGGCTGCTGCTGCGGCCCTGGCAGCCCGACGACCTGGCCGAGTTCACCCGGCTACTCACCGATCCGGTGGTCACCCGCTACATCGTGGTCTCGACCCCGTTCAGCCCCGAGGACGTGGCCGAGGTCCATGCGCGGACCCTGGAGCAGTGGGAACGCAACGGCTTTGGCCCGTGGGTGGCGATCGAGAAGGCAACCGGCCGCTGGGTCGGCCGCATCGGCCTGGACGAGCTGCTCCAATGGCCCGGCCCAGACAAGGTCGAGGTCGGTTGGGAGCTACACCAGAAGTTCTGGGGCCAAGGGCTTGCCACCGAGGGCGGCCGCGCCGGCGTGCGCTATGGCTTCGAGACGGTGGGCCTGGAGCGGATCATCAGCGCCACCATGGCCACCAACGCCGCCTCCCGGCGGGTGATGGAGAAGTGCGGCCTGCGCTTCCAGGGCGAGCTGCCCATGGCGGGGACGGTGGTGGCCTGGTACGCCATCGACCGGGCGGATTGGCAGAACGCCGACCAGCGGAGCCAGGCCGCACCGGCAGGCTCACCCGCCAAGCACCCGGCACCCCAGCTGCGCCGGCACGGTCGCGGCCACCGTGGCGCTCCAACATGACGGGGCGGCTCCTCCGCCACACCGGCCGTTGGCGTCGTGGGTTGCCATCGGTAACGGTTCGCCAGTCGAGCAGGGCTCCTGCGAGGACACCGCCCGGCTACGTCGCACACGCCGTCCTTGAAGCAACACCACTGCTCAGAGAACTGCCACGCGCCTCGACCCAAGATAACGACGAGGTGGAGTGGCAAGGTGGCCGGGTGTATCTGCAACTGGGCGCCCGCCGCGACGAGCCACCGCGGCGCTAGCCGGCCGGCCTGTGGCCGAGATCGACCCCGACCAGGCGGCGGCTCTGCGGCGGTTGCGAGCCGCCTTCGGCTTCGTCGAGATCCTGCGGGTCGTCGACCACAATGAGATCCAGGACCAGGACGACGACCAGCTCACCGAGGAAGGTCAGCAGGGCCCTCCGGCAGACCGGCAGCGTCAACTCGCCGGCGACGTATGCGGCGGTACACGACGCGCTGGCGCTGGTTCGGATAGGGCCGCAGCAGCTGGTAGGTGGCCGTCCAGCCCGGATGCTCGGCCGCCGTGTGCCCCTCCAGATACCAGGGGCCGAGGAACCACTGACCGCAGCCCTCGATCGGACAGCCCCATTTCACCCAGGGCTGGCCCGGGTCGTGGAGACCAAGCAGGCTGTCCGGCTGGGCGAGGCGGATATCCAGACACGGGATACAGATCAGCACCGTGAACAGGCCCTCGATCTCACTGAAGGGCCCGGTGAAGGTCCCGCAGAAGGAACAGTGCGGCCCCACTCCGCACCCCTGGTACTCGAATCAAGGCCATCCCACCAGTGCACCGGAGTATCAGGCGGAGATCAGCGCTCGTGAGGGGTCGGAAGGCCACCAGCCTCCTTCGGAGGCTCTCGTGCTGCGCTCCTGGATCAAGCGCCGGTAGCTTAGCAAGACAACAGGAAGTCGCCGCCTCGTCAGAAGCAGCGACTTCCTGTCTGCTGGCTCTCGAAAGCTGGCTGGCTAGGAGTTCGGCTCGCTCAGGTGTTCGGAGCTGGTCGGCACCTCGACCGTGGCCGTCCTGGGCTGGATGACGACCAGCGCCACCGCCAGGGCCAGGGCGGCGAAGGCGACCGCGAGCTGGAAGGCGGTCGAGATGCCGTGGGCCAGGACCTGGTGGGCGATGGTGGCCGGGAGCTGGCCGGTCTGGCGGAACTGGGCCAGGAGGTCGGCCGGGCCGTTGCGCAGGAGTTGGGCGACCTGGCTGGCGGCTTCGTTGCGGCTGGCGGTCCCGAACGCGGTGACCAGGATCGACAGGCCAAGGGAGCCGCCGACCTGCTGGCTGACGTTGAGCAGGCTGGACGCCGCCCCGACCTCATGCGGGTCCACACCTGAGACCGCGACGATCGTCAGGGGCACGAACAGCAGGCCCATGCCCAGGCCGAACAGCAGCATCGGGCCGAGGATCCCGTCGACGTAGCCGCTGGTCACCGAGACCTGGGTCAGCCAGGCGAGCCCGACCGCGGCCAGCAGGGCCCCGGCGGTCATGAGCCGCTTGGGCCCGATCCGTGGCAGCGACCGGGCGGCGAACTGGGAGGTCAGCACGATCGCGGCGGTGATGGGGAGGAAGGCGATGCCGGCCCGGAGCGGGCTGTAGCCCAGTACGTCCTGGACGAACAGGGTCAGGAAGAAGAACTGGCCGAACATGGCCGCGGACAGGGCCAGCATCATCACGTAGCTGCCGGCCCGGTTGCGGTTGCGGAACAGGTGCAGCGGGGTGATGGGCTGCCGGATCCTGGTCTCGATCGAGAGGAACACGGCCAGCAGCACCGCGGCGGCGGCGAAGGAGACGACCGTCCCGGGGTCGCTCCAGCCCTCCTGGGCGGCGCGAATGAACCCGTAGACCAGGGCGGTCATTCCCGCCGTGGAGGTGAGGGCGCCGCCGAGGTCGAAGGCGCCCGGCCGGCGCTCGGACTCGGTGATGTACAGGGGGGCCAGCGATGCCAGCACGACGCCGATGGGCACGTTCACGAACAGCACCCACCGCCACGACAGCCACGAGGTGAGGATGCCGCCGGCGATCAGGCCGATGGCGCCCCCGGCGACGGCCACCGCCGAGAACACGCCGAAGGCGCGGTTGCGCTCGGTGCCCTCGGCGAAGTTGGTGGTGATCAACGACAGCGCGGTGGGCGCGGCGATGGCGGCTCCGACCCCCTGGAGGGCCCGGGCGGCCAGCAGCAGGCCGGACGTGGTGGCCAGGCCACCGAGGAACGAGGCCAGGGTGAACACTAGGATGCCGGCGATGAAGGTGCGGCGTCGGCCCAGGATGTCGCCGGCCCGGCCGCCGAGCAGCAGGAGGCCGCCGAAGGTGAGGGTGTAGGCGTTCAGCACCCACGAGAGGCTGGTGGTGGAGAACCCGAGGGCCTGCTGGATCTGGGGCAGGGCGATGTTCACGATGGTCGCGTCCAGCACCACCATGAGCTGGGAGGCCGCGATGATGGTGAGGGCGAGCGCGGGGTGGTGCCCACGCCGGGGCGCACCGGGGGCTGGTGGTCTCGCCGACTCCAGGACTGTCATGGGCGGTTGGTCCCTTCGAGTAGTGTACGATTGCGTTCTCAACTCGTGGGACGGTACGCCGGCCAGATTGGGAACGCAAGCGTTCACTAAGATTTCTTAGGTTGCTCTTCGGGAGGCTGCTCATGGCCGCTCCGGCGGACCCGACGACAGCTCCGTCGTACGCGCCGCCGCCTGGCCGCAGCCGCCGCCGCGGCCAGACCCTGGAGCGGGCCATCTACGACGCCGTCCTGGACCAGCTCCAGACGGTCGGCTACGTCGGCCTGACGATGGAGGGGGTGGCTGCCTGCGCGCAGACCGGCAAGGCGGCGCTGTACCGCCGCTGGCCGCGCAAGGAGGACCTGGTCGTCGACGCCCTCGAGCACGCCCTGCCGTCGCCCACCGAGCTGCCCGACCACGGAGCGGTCCGCGAGGACCTTCTCGACCTGCTCCGTCGCCTGGCCGCCATGCTCAACTCCCCAGCCGGCTGCGCCGTGCAGTGCCTGATGTCGGAGACCGAGCGGGACGAGTCGTTCGCCCGCCTGCTGCACGAGCGGGTCAAGGAACCTCGCAAGCGCATGTTCCTGGACATGCTGACCCGTGGCGCCGCCCGCGGGCAGGTGCGGCCCTCGGCCGCGACCCAGCTGGTCGCCGAGGTCGGTCCAGCCCTGGTGATGCAGCGCTTCCTCGCCGAGGGCGCGCCGGTGCCCGACGACTACGTGGTGTCGGTGGTCGACGACGTCGTCATGCCACTGCTGCGACCCTAGATCCCTGGTGTTCCCCACCCAGCACGGGACCCAGCGGAGGCAGCAGATGGGCAGCAGACGACCCTTGTGAGCGTCGGGAAGGCTGCTAGGAGACGGTGGACATTCGTGATGGCAAGCCGCACGGCGTACCCGCGTTGAGCTGGGCATTCACCACGATCCGTCACCGTCTCTTGGCGTCGGCTCTGCCTCGCGGCCGGAGCGGTACAGACAGGGGAAGGCAGAGCGCCAGCCCGCGGATCCCGGGGGTCTCGTGAGCCGTGACCAAGGGAAGCGGCCGTCAAGGCGACGGTGCTGACCAGGGCTGGGCGGCGGACGACCCATACTGGGCTCGCTCCACTGGGCGCGTCCCTTCCTCCAGGGTCGGGCTCGGTCGCCCTGCGGTGGCCTGTCCTGGATATGGCGGCCACCCGGCCCAAAGGTTCGATCCGACATTCCTCTACATGGAAAGGCCACAGGTGCCGTCGGTGGTCTTGGCGAGGTGCAGGTCTATCACACCCTCGAGCAATGCACCTGTCAGGTCGGCGTCACTTAGGTCTGCACCGAACTGGAATTCCATGCTCTTCGGATCGACCCGACCAAGGTTGGCGCCTGACAAGATCGCACCCTGCAGTTGTGCGCCACGCAGGTTGGCGCCTTCCAGCCGGGCGCCCCACAAATTGACGCGTTCGAGGTGCGCGTCCGACAAGCTTGCACGTCGAAGATCCGTCCGGGACAGATCCAAGAGATCGGTGCCGCTACTCCCATTCATGCGTTCGTCGCACAGCGGGGATCGGCACAGGACCGTCATGGCCGCCTGAGCGTCGGGCGCCCGGACCTTCAGTACTGGGATGTAGGATTTGTTGAGAACAGCTGCTGCCGGCTGAGACTCCCGAACGAAGGTGGACAGCGTGGACGCGATGTTCGCGCGGTCCTTCTGAGAGTCAGAGTCTCGGGCGATCCGTTCGAGAGCAAATATTCCGCCGATACGAACAGCCTTGTTGTCGCTGCCTAGCTGGTTGATAGCACTGCTGAAGCGATCCGTAATCTGTGAGGACATCATTAGTTCAAGCTGTCGGCCTTGGTGGTCCTTCTGCCATTGGAAGCCTCGTCGCTGCGCTCGAAGGTTCAAGAGACCAACCGCGAAGGTTGCGGCGGCACCCATGACCGCCACGACGATCGCCACAATGATCTGGGTCTGGCTCGCGACCATGATATCCCCCTTCGCCGTCGCCACTGCAGCCTGCTCGGGTCCGGATAGGTGTCCCAAATAGAGTGGGCTGTTCGACCTTCGTAGGCAGTGCCACCTGGCACACCTTTATTGTGCCGAGCAACACAGAAACGAAGGAACAGCCGACGACCAGCGCGTCTCGCTCTCGTACCTCTACTGGAACGAACCGGAGGCCCAGCGGATCACCGTGGGGCTCGTGACCCATCTCCGAGGATCGTCAAGAGGTCGCGGAGATCGGTGATCCTGTAGTCGGGCACGCAGTCAAGGTGGACGGCTGCTCCCTGATCGGACTCGACCATCACGGTCGTCATGCCAGCCTCCTGTGCTCCGAAGACGTCACGGTGCATGTCGTTGCCGACGTACAACGCGTGCGCGGCGGCCACGCCCATCTCGTCGAGCGCGAGCTGGAAGAGGCGTCGGTCGGGCTTGCGGTACCCGTGGTCGCCGGAGACGACGATCGGGTCGAAGTAGTCGAGCAGGCCGACCTTGTGGAGCTCGGCGCGCGCGTAGGCGCTCTGGGCGTCGGTGACCACGGCGAGCGGGTAGCGCTCGCGCAGCACGTCGAGCACCTCGCGCACGTGCGGGTACAGACGGAGCCGGCAACGGGAGATGCCTCGGTACATCTCCGCCAGGAACAAGGGCAGCTGCTCGAGCTTCCCGGGCGGCAGGGCGCGGGTGAACTCCGTCTGGTGCGCCTGGATGATGCTGCGCCAGATGCCGACGGCGTCGAACTCCGGATGCTTCTCCGGACTGGCCTGCTGCTGCTGCTCCATGTGCTCGAAATACAGGCCCCGGACCTGGTGCCGGTGCAGGTCGATGCCCTGGTAGGTGAGGAAGTGGGCGATGGATCGGAAGATCTGCTCCATGCCGTCGTCGGTCAGGATCCTGACCAGGGTGCCATTCACGTCGAAGGCGACCGCTCGGATGTCCATAGCACAAGGGTACGGGTGCCGGTGGCCGGGCGGTATCGCTCAAGCGGCTCGGAGCAGCTTCTTCGCCCGCCTGACGAGCCGTCCGCCGTAGTCCTGGTCGATGTAGTCGTTCCGCGCGATCCGCAGCAGGTTCAGCCCCATGTAGTACGGTGCGCGTGCCGTGATGGACTCGAACGTCCGGTCCCTGTCGGGGAAATGGCAGCTGTACTCCCAGAGAAAATGCCCGATGAACGGCTCCGCGCGGCGCCAGTCACCGGCGGCCGCCATGAAGGCGTGCTGGAGCTCGCCTGCGACCCGCCCGACGTCGAACATGCGGTCCCCGCGCTTCATGCGCTCCAGGTCGATCGCGGCCACGTCCATGCCGTGACCGAACAGGAAGTTCGCCGGGGTCGCGTCGCCGTGCAGCCAGACCTGCCGGTCTTCCCACATCTGGGGCCGGTCCCGCCAGCGGTCGCGCAGCCAGAAGAGCTCGTCGACGTCCCACTGCTCGATGCGGTCGGCGTTCTTGAGCCTGCCGACGACGCTGTCGAAGTACCGGCACTCGGGATCGAAGTCGACGCTGGCACCGTTGGCCGTCCGGTTGTGCTGGGTCGCCAGGAAGTAGGCGAGCGCCTTCAGCCGCCAGTAGAGGTGCGCGTCGTCCCCGTGCTCTGTGGCGCGCCCGATGGCGTGGCTGAACTGCTCCCCGGAATAGTATTCGACGGCCAGCACGCCGTTGATGTCGGCCCTGACGCCCAAGGGGCGGATCACGTGATGCGGCGACCCGACAAGGTGGTATCGGCGCAGCGTCTTGAGCCCCTCGTACTCCTGCCGGGCCGTCGAGGCCGCCTTGTCCCGGTCCCATCCGAACTTCGGGCCGTAGAACTTGCAGATGACCTTGGCGCCGCTGGACTTCTCCTGGTATGCGTAGACCTCGTTGCTGCCGGACAACCGGAAGACGCGGTACGCCGGCTGTGGCTCGCCCACCCCCATGCGGTCGCGGATGATCCCGGAGAGGAAGTCGTGGAGCGGGTCCTGGCCCGCGAGGTATCCGACATAGGTCCCATGCATCAGGAGCCCCCCTCAGGCCGTCTCGGGAAGCGACGCACCGGGCATCGCCGCGCAGGCGAGGCACGGCCCCGCGAGGTCCTCGACGTACTCCCAGTCGCGCAGCGCGTCCGACCACTGCGGCTCGTAGCACGCCTCACACATCCCCGCCGGCCACACCTGGTCGGGAACCCCGAATGGTCGTAACGGCAGCACACTCATGATCTCCCTCGCCCCCCCCAGAGCGGCACAAAACATCTATGCCAGCAAAGCACCTCGAATGCTCCGTCCGCAGTGCCGTCGGGCACGGTCCGGTGGTGACCCCGGACACCCCGGAGAGCTCGCGCCGGGTGTCGATCTGGGCGGTTACCGTTCGTGTCGATGGTGAGAAGGTCCCGTCGACGCTGAGGAGTGACCACCATGACCGAGGTGCTGCTGACCGGGCTGAAGATCGGGGAGTCGGCGCGCTGGCACGAGGGCCGGCTGTGGCTGTCCAACTGGGGGGCGCAGGAGATCCTGGCCGTGGGCCTCGACGGCAGAGTCGAGGTGATGGCCACGGTGCCGACCACCATCCCGTTCTCGATCGACTGGCTGGCGGACGGGCGGCTGCTGGTGGTGGCCGGGCCCGAGGGGCGGCTGCTGCGCCAGGAGCCCGACGGGTCGCTGGTCGACCACGCCGACCTGACCGTCTTCGACATCAACCTCAACGAGATCGTGGTCGACGGCCGCGGCAACATCTTCGTCAACGGCGGCACCAACTTCCATCCCGGCGAGGGCGAGGCCCCCGGGTTCGTGGCCGTGGTCACCCCGGACGGCCGGGTGCGGCGGGTCGCCGAGGAGCTCGAGTTCCCCAACGGGATGGCGGTCACCCCGGACGACGCGACCCTGATCGTCTCGGAGTCGTTCGGGGGCAGGCTCACCGCCTTCGACATCGGCCCCGACGGGAGCCTGTCCAACCGGCGCGTGTGGGCCCCGGTGCCCGGCGACGGCATCGTCCTGGACACCGAGGGGGCGGTGTGGACCCCGGGGTGGAACGAGGCCGGCCCGGCCTGCCTGCGGGTCGCCGAGGGCGGGGAGATCCTGGACACGATCCCGCTGGACCGGGCCGGGTTCGCCTGCACCCTGGGCGGCGACGACGGGCGGACCCTGTTCATGCTGGCCGCCGACTGGCGCATGCAGGGCGGCTTCGAGGACAACATCAAGCGCCTGACCACCGGCCCCGAGACCGGGCAGGTCCTCACCGCCCGCGCCCCGGCCGCCCACGCCGGCCACCCCTAGGCCCCGCCCGCCCAGGGGATCAGATCGACCGGAGGCCCTCCAGGACCCGCTCCAGGAGGGCCAGGTCCGGTCGGTCACCCTGGGCGTCGGGGCGGTACAGGTGGACCAGGCCGTCGGCGACCATGTCGGCGACCAGGACCCGGGTCACGCCAACCGGGATGGCCAGGTGGGCCGAGATCTGGGCCACCGACAGGACCTCGGCGCAGAGCAGGACGATGGCCCGGCGCTCGTCGCCCAGGTCGGCGGCGGCCGGCGCCGAGGGGTCGGCGAAGACCAGCGCCTCCAGCTCCAGGTCGGCCCGGGCCGGCTTGGTGCGGCCTCCGGTGATAGCGTAGGGGCGGACGACCCTGTTCGCCCCCGGCCGTGGTCACCCGGCATTGGCCGGCTCGGCCCGCGGCACGGGCAGCTCGCCCGGGCCGGGGTCCAAGCGGACCAGGATCTCGGACGGCAGCAGGACCATGGCCGTCACCCCGCCGTAGAACGACGCCCGCAGCCGGACCTTGATGCCGTAGCGGGCCGCCAGCCGGCCGACCACGAACAGGCCCATCCGCCGCGACAGGGAGGCGTCCACGCCCGGGCTCTGCTCCAGGCGCCGGTTGATCTCCTCCAGGTCGCCGGGCTGGATGCCGATGCCGCGGTCCTCGATCTCGAGCACGTGCCCGGCCGCGGCCGGGTGGGCGGACACGGTCACGATCGTCTCCGGGGGCGAGAACGCGGCCGCGTTCTCGAGCAGCTCGGCCAGCAGGTGGATGACGTCGCTGGCCGCCTGGCCGCTGATCCCCAGGCCCTGGATCCGCTGCACGACCACCCGGGTGTAGCCCTCGACCTCGGCGCTGGCCCCGCGGACGACGTCGCCCAGGGGGATCGGCTCGACCCAGCGGCGGGGCGGCTCGGCCCCCGAGAGCACGATCAGGTTCTCGGCGTTGCGGCGCATCCGGGTGGCCAGGTGGTCGAGGTGGAACAGGTCGTCGAGGGCCTTGGGGTCGGGCTCGCTCTGCTCCAGGTCGTCGATCAGCTCGAGCTGGCGGTCGACAAGGGACTGCGAGCGCCGGGCCAGGTTGAGGAACATGTCGGCGACGTCGCGGCGGAGCATGGCCTGGTCGGTGGCGATCTTGACCGCGACCTGGTGGACCGAGTCGAAGGCGCGGGCCACCTGGCCGATCTCGTCGGTCGAGGTGATCCCGATCGGGGCCGTCTCCGACGCCGGGTCGGGCTCGGCGTCCCGCTCGCGCCGGAGGCGGTCGACCACCCCGGGGAGCTGGCGCTCGGCGACGTCGTTGGCCGCCTGGCGCAGGACCCCCAGGGGCCGGACCATCGAGCGGGCCATCAGCACCGACAGGGCGATGGTGAGGGCCAGGACCACGGCGATGATCGTGGTGCTGGTCACGGCGGCCCGGTCGGCGGCCACCTTGCCGGCCTGGCTGACGTCGGCCACGTCCGAGGCCAGCCGGACCGCGACCGCCCGCTCCAGGTCGATCTTGGCGCTCATGACCAGGAACCACTGCTTGTGGTCGACGCGCGGGTTGGGCGGGCGGGCGTCGGGCAGGATCCGCCGGCGCAGGGCCGCGGCCCGGGCCATGTCCGGGTCGTCCTCGGCCTGGTCGAGCAGGCGGGCCTGCTGGGGGGTGGCCAGCCCCCGGAACTGGGCCAGCCAGGTGTCCTCGGCGCCGATGATCGAGGCCAGCTCCCTGGTCGCGCCGGGTGGGAAGCGCTCGCCGGCCAGCACGGCGTTCAGGAAGCCGCGCTCGCGGCTGGTGTACTCGACGGCCCGGGACAGGGCCACGAAGGTCGAGATGGTCCCGGCCAGGGCGCTGTCGTTGGAGTCGGCCGGGATCTGGGTGTTGACGTCGATCAGCTCGGTGATGACGCCGTTGTAGTAGCGCAGGACCCCGGCGACGGTGACCGGCTGGCTGGTCTCGCCGATCCCGTCCCGCTGGGCGTCGAGCTAGGCGAGCGAGGCCTCGGCGGCCCGGAACCGGGCCTGGAGGCCCTGGCTGTAGGGGGTGAGGTCGGTCCGCCGGAGCTTGCCCCGGAACCCCTTGAGGGCCTGGTTGACGGCCACCCGCTGGCCGATCATGCGGCCGTAGCCGCTGGTCTTGCCGCTGCCGACGTACCCGGCGGACAGGTCCCGCTCGCGCTGGAGCTCGTGCACCAGGCCGGACAGGCTGAGCGCGAAGGTGGTGATCTCGTGCATCCGGTCGGCCTGGCGGCCCCGGGTCAGGTTGTCCCCCACCCGCATGCCGGCGAGCACGCCCAGGCTCAGCAGCGGCAGGATGAGGATGGCGGCCAGTTTGGTCTTGATCGAAGCGTTCTGCAGCATGGACGCGTCCTTCTGACGCTAGACGATGGCCCCGAGCTGACCGGTGAGCCCGATCTCGGGGTGGGCGCGGTTGCTGACGATCGCCAGCTCGAACGGGAAGGTGCCGCCGCGCCGCCACTGCCCGCCGACCAGCGGGGTCTTGGCGATGTTGGGCAGGGGCCCGTGGGCCCAGGAGACACGGCCGACGACCGTGTCCAGCTCGGTGGCGGCGATCGCCCGCACGATCGCCTGGCGGTCGTCGGGGGTGCCCGCCCGCCGGAGGACGTCGATGGCGACCTCGAACAGGGCGTGCGCGAAGCCGATCGGCTGGGTCCACTGCCGCTCGGTCCGGCTGGTGTAGTCGGCGGCGATCTCGGCCGCCGTCGCCCCGGTCAGGGACGAGCGGAACGGGTGGCTGGGGCTCCAGCCGGCGGCGATGGTCAGCCCCTCGGCCGTCGGCCCCATGGCCTCGATGAAGGCCGGGAACAGCAGGGCCCGCCCCATGGACGCCACCTTGGGCCGCAGGCCCTCGTCGCCGGCCTGCTTCCAGAAGGTGGCGAAGTCGGGCGGGGTGGGGACGCCGGTGATGATCTCGACGTTCCCCTCCTGGAGCTTGCGGATGAGGGGGCGGTAGTCGTCGCCGTCGCCGTGGTAGCGGCCCGGGTCGACGACCCGGTAGCCGTGCTTGGTGAGCTCGGGCGGGAAGCCGCGCTGGTCGTTGCTCCAGGCGTAGCCGTCGGGGTCGTCCGGCCACAGGGCGCCGACCACCTTGTTGGTGGGGACGGCGTCCCACATGTCGGTGAAGGTGGCGATGACGTCCTCGAGGCCCCAGTAGAAGTGGTAGGTCCACCGGAACGGCTTCTCCGGGTCGCCCTTGCGGCCGAAGAAGTGCGACTGCCAGGGGGTGAAGGTGGAGATGTAGGGCACGCCGGCGCGCTCGCAGACGTCGGCCACCGGGTTGGTGGTCTCGGGCGTGGACGAGGTCAGCATCAGGTCGATGCGCTCGCGCCGGAGCAGGTCGCCGGCGACCGTGGCCGCCCGCCCGGGGTCGGACTGGCTGTCCTTGAGGACGATCTCGACCGGGTAGGAGCGGCGGCCGACGGTCAGCCCGTCGCGCAGCCTCGCCCGGACGTCGTCGAGCACGAACCCGTCGGCCTCGCCGAAGGACACGAATGGGCCGCTCTGCGGCGACACGTAGCCGAGCCGGATCGGCCGCACACCGCTCCCCGAGGCGCCGGGGCTGCAGGCGGACAGGGCGCCGCCGGCGGCGGCCGCCCCGGCCAGCCGCAGGAACGCGCGGCGGCCGACGGGCCGGCGCCCGGTGCCTGATCCGGCCTGCGCGGCCGGTGCTACGCCCCCCACCACGGGTCCCTTTCAGCGACGGAGCCAGTGAGCCGCGCGGAACCTATGCAATTTGCCAATCGGGGTCAATTCAGCCCGGACTACCCGGAATGCGCGGTTCCCCGGTGTCGAGATCGGGGGCGGCGGTTCGTGTACAAGGTGAGAGCCACCCGACACAGGAGGAGCCCGTGACCCGGTACCTGCTCAGCGTCTACCAGCCCGACGGGCCGGTCCCCGAGCCCGAGGTCCTGGACCAGGTCATGGCCGACCTCGAGGTCCTGAACGCCGAGATGCGGGCCGCCGGGGCCTGGGTGTTCGCCGGCGGCCTGCACCCGCCGAGCACGGCCACCGTCGTGCGGTCCAGGGACGGCGAGGTGCTGATGACCGACGGCCCCTACACCGAGGGCAAGGAGCACATCGGCGGGTTCACCGTCCTCGACGCCCCCGACCTGGACGCGGCCCTGGGCTGGGCGGCCCGGCTGGCCGAGGCGACCACCCTGCCGATCGAGGTCCGCCCGTTCCAGGGCGACCCAGGGGACTGAGCGCCGGCGTGCCCGCCGCCACCGCCTCCGAGATCGAGGGTGTCTTCCGCACCCAGCACGGCCGGGCCGTGGCCGTGCTGGTCCGGGTGTTCGGCGACATCGACGTGGCCGAGGAGGCGGTCCAGGACGCCTTCGTGGCCGCCCTGGCCCGCTGGCCCGAGGCCGGGCTGCCGCCCAGCCCGGCCGGCTGGATCATCACCACCGCCCGCAACAAG
>Ga0307406_10001297_pt1 | contig 14011 bp, 11 predicted proteins | sample 322Cmetagenome_3_FD_203706 | JGI IMG/M metagenome (GOLD analysis project Ga0307406, IMG submission 203706) | Maize rhizosphere microbial communities from greenhouse at UC Davis, California, United States - 322HYB-C-2 | ecosystem: Host-associated > Plants > Roots > Rhizosphere > Soil | place... | reverse complement strand
GTCCCGCCGGGGGTCTACTTACCCGGGGGCGGGGGGGGCTGCAGCGCCCCCCCGGCACCTCATCCCCGACGACGACGAACGAGAGGCACGCGCATGGACGTCATCACCAACAACCTCGACCTGTGGGGCGAGGTCTTGGTGGGCACGCTCATCCTGTTCTTCGGAGGCGGGCTGGTGGCGCTGATCCTGGGGACGATCGTGGGCGCCATGCGCGTGTCGCCGATCCCGGTGGCCCGCGCCGTCGGCACGATCTACGTCAACATCATCCGGAACACGCCGCTGACCCTCGTCTTCTTCGCGTTCGCGTTCGCGCTCCCTCCGATCCTCGGTCTCCGCCTGACCGGCGACGTCTCGCTGACCCTCGCGATCAGCGCCCTGGGCATCTACACCGCCACGTACGTGGCCGAGACGATCCGGTCGGGCATCAACACCGTTCCCGTCGGGCAGGCGGAGGCCGCTCGTGCGCTCGGCATGACGTTCGGCCAAGTCATGGGCTTCGTCGTCATGCCGCAGGCGTTCCGCTCCGTCATCCCGCCGATGATGAGCGTCTTCATCGCGCTGCTGAAGAACACGACCGTCGCCGCCGGGTTCTCGGTCGTTAACCTCGGCTCGATCCGCAACTACCTCAGCGAGCGCGGCGAGAACCAGTTCATCGTCATCCTCTGGGTGATGGCGATCTTCGTCGCCCTGGTGCTCGTCCTCTCCTTCGTCCAGCGAACGCTCGAGAACCGATGGAAGGTGGCGCGATGACCTCCGTCCTGTACGACGTCCCCGGCCCGCGGGCGATCGCACGCAACCGCGTGCTCGGCGTCCTCACCGTCCTCGTGGTCGCCGGTGTCCTCGGCTTCATCGTCTGGCGACTCATCGAGACGGGCCAGTTCACCGCCGAGAAGTGGCAGGCCTTCACGTACACGAACGTCTGGGTCCAGATCGCGCTGTCGGCCTGGCGAACCCTCGCCGCCTTCGGTGTCGCCGCGGTCGGCGCGCTCGTCCTCGGCTTCGTGCTCGCCATCGGCCGACTCTCCGATCACGCCTGGATCCGGATCCCGGTGGGTGCGGTCGTCGAGGTCCTGCGGGCGGTCCCCGTCCTCATCTTCATGTTCCTGCTGTACTACGGTCTCCCGGTCCTCGGCATCCGGATGGAGTCGTACTGGGCGGTCGTGATCGCCCTCGTGGCGTACAACGGCTCGGTGCTGGCCGAGGTGATCCGCGCCGGTGTGGAGTCGCTCCCGCGCGGGCAGTCCGAGGCGGGGTATGCGATCGGCCTCCGCAAAGCGGGCGTCATGCGGCTCGTGCTCCTGCCCCAGGCCATCCGCGCGATGATGCCGGTGATCATCGCGCAGCTGGTCGTCACGCTCAAGGACACGGCACTCGGCTTCATCATCACCTACCCCGAGCTGCTCTTCTACGCGCGCTACCTGGGCTCGCAGTCCACCTACGGCTCGCCGATCGTGCCGATGACCATCGTCGTCGGATCGATCTACATCGCGCTGTGTCTGCTTCTCTCGCTGATCGCGACCGTGGTGGAGCGACGGCTGCGCCGGTCGCCGCGGGCGCCGGGTGTGACGCGCGCCGATGTCGCCGCCCACCAGATCACCGACACGCAGGTCATCGGCGCTCAGAGTGCGGCCGACATCGCGGCGGCGCGTCGGGGCCTCGGGAAGTACGACGGGACGAGTGGGGGCGGCGCGGTCTGACGTCGCGCGGGCGGGACGCCGCCCGCCGGTAGACTCGTCTCTCGTGTCTGACGCACCCGAGAACCACCCGGCAGAGATCACGCCCGAGACCGTCGAGGCGGCCGTCGCCGACGCTCTGTCGGCCATCGACGCGGCGACCACCACCGCCGAGCTCAAGGCTGCCCGTGCCGCCCACACGGCCGAAGGCTCGCCGCTCGCCCAGCTCAACGCGCAGCTGCGGCACGTGCCGAACGAGAAGAAGGCCGAGTACGGCAAGCTCGTCGGTCAGGCGCGGGGTCGCGTCACGCAGGCGCTCGCCGCTCGCGAGGCCGCCGTCGCCGAGGCGGAGACAGCCGCGCAGCTGGAAGCCGAGCGCATCGACATCACCGCGCTGCCGCAGCGCGCCCGGGTCGGCGCCCGGCATCCGCTCACCCTGCTGCAGGACCAGATCGGCGACATCTTCGTCGGCATGGGGTGGGAGATCGCGGAAGGGCCCGAGCTCGAGCACGAGTGGTACAACTTCGACGCGTTGAACCTCGACGCCGATCACCCCGCACGTCAGATGCAGGACACGTTCTACGTCGACCCGGTCGCGTCCCACCTGCTGCTGCGGACGCAGACGAGCCCCGTGCAGATGCGGTCGATGCTGACGCGCGACCTGCCGATCTACATCGTCTCGCCCGGACGGGTCTACCGGACCGACGAGTTCGACGCGACCCATCTGCCGGTGTTCAGCCAGTTCGAAGGACTCGTGATCGACAAGGGCATCACGATGGCGAACCTCCGCGGCACCCTCGACCACGTCGCCCGCGCGCTGTTCGGCGCCGAGGCGAAGACGCGGCTGCGCGCCAACTACTTCCCCTTCACCGAGCCCTCCGCCGAACTCGACCTCTGGCACCCCACCTTCAAGGGCGGGCCGCGATGGATCGAGTGGGGCGGCTGCGGCATGGTCAACCCCAACGTGCTGCGCGCGGCGGGCATCGACCCCGAGGAGTACTCGGGCTTCGCCTTCGGGATGGGGATCGAGCGGACCCTGATGTTCCGCTCCGATGTGAAGGACATGCGCGACATGGCCGAGGGCGATGTGCGCTTCAGCGAGCAGTTCGGAATGGTGGTCTGATGCGCGTCCCGCTTTCGTGGCTCCGCGAGTACGTCGACGTGGCGCCCGACGCCACTCCGGAGGACGTGCTGGCCTCGCTCGTGTCGGTCGGCTTCGAAGAGGAGGACGTCCACGGCTTCGGCCTCGTCGGGCCGATCGTCGTCGGTCAGGTGGTCGAGTTCGTCGAAGAGCCGCAGTCCAACGGCAAGACGATCCGCTGGTGCCAGGTCGACGTGGGACCGGCGAGCGGGCCTGTACCCGGCGGAAGGGATGTGCGCGGCATCGTCTGCGGTGCCCGGAACTTCTTCGCCGGCGACAAGGTCGTCGTGACCCTGCCGGGCGCGGTGCTGCCGGGCCCGTTCCCGATCGCGGCGCGCAAGACCTACGGACACGTCTCGGACGGCATGATCGCCTCGGCGAAGGAGCTCGGTCTCGGCGAGGAGCACGGCGGCATCCTGCGGCTGGTGGAGCTGGGCCTCGACCCCGAGGTGGGCGCCGATGCGATCGCGCTCCTCGGCCTGGACGACGTCGCCGTGGAGATCAACGTGACGCCCGACCGCGGCTATGCGCTGAGCCTGCGCGGGGTGGCGCGCGAGTACGCCCACGCCACCGGTGCGACCTTCCGCGACCCTGCCGACCGGCCCTTCGAGGAGCTCCAGCAGCCGGTGGGCGGCTTCCCGGTGGCCGTCGCGGACGAGGCGCCCGTGCGCGGACGCGTGGGGGCGAGCGAGTTCGTCGTGCGGGTCGTGCGCGACGTCGACCCGACCAAGCCGACGCCCGCGTGGATGGTGGCACGCCTGACACTCGCCGGCATCCGCTCGCTCGGCATCCTCATCGACATCACCAACTACGTGATGCTCGAGCTCGGCAACCCCATCCACGGCTACGACCTCGACACGCTGTCGGGCGGGATCACCGTGCGGCGCGCCCGTGCGGGCGAGAAGCTCACGACGCTCGACGGCAAGGAGCGCGCACTCCACACCGAGGACCTGCTCATCACCGACGAGTCGGGGCCGATCGGCCTGGCCGGCGTCATGGGCGGCGGCACGACCGAGATGACCTCGTCGACGCGGAACGTGCTCATCGAGGCCGCGATCTTCGACACGGTGACGATCGCCCGCACGGCGCGGCGGCACAAGCTGCCCAGTGAGGCGTCCAAGCGCTTCGAGCGCGGCGTCGACCCGCTCGTGCCCTTCGTCGCTGCCCGTCGCGTCGCCGACCTCATGGTCGAGTACGCCGGCGGCACGCTCGACACCGAGACCGGCGGCGCACTGTTCACCGAGGTCTTCGTGGAGGGGATCGACCTGCCGCGCGGCTTCGCTTCGGGCCTCATCGGCGTCGACTACACCGACGCCGAGGTCGTCGGCGCTCTGGAGACCATCGGCGCCGAGGTGACCGAATCGGAGGCGGTGCCGGGCATGTGGCTCGTCATCCCGCCGTCGTGGCGCCCGGACCTGACCGACAAGTGGACCCTCGTGGAGGAGGTCGCCCGGATCACCGGCTACGACCGCATCCCCTCGGTCCTGCCCGTCCCGCCGTCGGGTCGTGGCTTCACCGCGGCGCAGGCCGCGCGTCGCCGTGTCGCGAACGCCCTCGCGGCGGCCGGGTTCGTCGAGACACCGTCGTTCGGATTCACCACGCAGGAGCAGAACGACCTGCACGGATCAGCGTCTGGGGAGTCCCTGCCGAGCGTGAAGCTCGCCAACCCGCTCGACGGACAGGCGCCCTACCTGCGCCGGTCGCTGATCCCCGGTCTCCTCCAGGTGGCCCACCGCAACCTCTCGCGGGGCCTCACCGACCTCGCGCTGTTCGAGACGGGCGCCGTCTTCCTCCCCGCGCCGGGCGTGCGCTACGGCACGGCGTCGGTGCCGCCGGCCGCCGTGCGGCCCGACGCGGCGACGCTCGCCGCGCTCGACGCCGCCCTGCCGCCGCAGCCCCGCCACATCGCGGTCCTGCTGACCGGTCACCGTGTGGTCAAGCAGCCGGGCGTGGCGGCCGAGCCGTACGACATCGCGGACGGGATCGACGCGCTCCGCACGATCGCGGGTGCGGCCGGTGTCCACATCGAGATCGCCCAGGGCGCTCGTGCCGCGCTCCACCCGGGACGCACCGGCATCGTGTCGGTGGGCGCATCCGAGGTCGGCTATGTGGGCGAACTCCTCCCGGCGGTCGCCGAGGCGGCCGACCTTCCCGGCCGCGTCATCGTCGCCGAAGTCGACCTCGACCGCCTGATCGAGGCGGCGGGCACGCGCGTGGTCGCCGAGACGCTGTCCGGCTACCCGGCGGCGACGCAGGACGTCTCGCTCGTGCTCGGCGACGACGTGCCGGCCGGCGAGGTGCGCGCGGCGCTCGTCGACGGTGCCGGTCCGCTCCTGGAAGCGCTGCGACTGGTCGACGACTACCGCGGCCCGGGTGTGCCCGACGGTGCGAAGAGCCTGACGTTCGCGCTCCGGTTCCGTGCCGAGGACCGCACGCTGACGGCCGCCGAGGCCACCGAGGCGAAGCTCGCCGGCGTGGCCGTGGCTGCAGAGCGGTTCGGGGCGACGCTGCGCGAGTAGTCCAGGACAGCCGGGTCTAGCGAGTGCCCCAGTTCCAGGCCGGGACGTCGAAGAACCCCTGACCGACGACCTCCGTGCCGGCGGGGCCCGGCCGGAGCTCGACTCGGGCGGGGTCCGGCAGGGCGCCCACCAGCTCGGACGCGTGGGATACGACGAGGATCTGGGTGCGCTCTGCGGCTGTCACGATGAGCCGCGCGAGAGGTGCGAGCAGCGACGGATGCAGGCTGGCCTCGGGCTCGTTGAGCACCAGCAGCGGCGCGGGCCTCGCCGGAAGCAGCGCGGACACCAGCAGCAGGTAGCGCAGGGTTCCGTCGGACAGTTCCGCGGTCTGCAGGGGGCGAAGCAGCCCGCGCTGCCGGAACGACAGGCGGAACAGTCCGTCGACCGCCTCCACGGCCACCCGCGCTCCGGGGAAGGCCTCGTCGACCGCTCGGTCGAGCGCGTCACCGTGGCCGGCCTCGACCACGGTGGCCCACAGCGCGGCGAGGTTCGCGCCGTCGTGGGCGAGCGTCTGAGCGCGGGTGCCCACCTGCGCGCGGCGTGCGGGCGCATCGAGATCCACGCGGAAGTTGTCATAGAAGCGCCATCCGCCGAAGGTTCGGCGGAGCGAGAGCAACTCGGGCGCGGTGTCGCCCTCGGCGAGATCGGTGATGATGCTCTCGTACGGGGCGAGCTGCTGACGCAGCGACGTCCAGCCCTCCGTCCGCACCCGGGTGTGCTGCCGAGTGCGGTCGATGAGCAGCGTCGCGGGCTTGGGAACGGCCCCGGCGAAGATCTGCTCCCGCTTGATCTCCGGGTCGCGGGCGAACATGCTCCGCTGGTCCGTCTGGGGGATTCCGAGGTCCACCAGATAACCCAGCTCGTCGGACGCGAAGCCGAGCTGCACGGCGACCGGCCGAGTGCGAACGGTCGGCTGATCCCCGCCGTTCTCCGGCCCGGCCCACAGCACCGACGGCAGCCCGCCTTCTCGCGCCAGCGCCCCCACGACGTCGCCCCGACCCGCCGAGGCCAGGAGCCCCAGGGCGCGGTACAGGTTCGACTTGCCGGAGCCGTTGGGGCCCGTGATCACGGTGAGCGGCCCGAGCGGCACCACGACGTCGCGCAGCGAGCGGTATCCGGACACGGCCAGGGTCTGCAGCATGCCTTCAGCCTCTCATCCGTCCCGGACACCCTCGCGGCGGCCGGGTAGGCTCGGGCTGATGAGCGACTCCACCGCGTCCCCACCGCCCGCCCTCCAGGTTTCGCAACTCGTGAAGCGCTTCGGCGAGAAGGTCGCCGTGGCGGGAATCGACCTCGAGGTCCCCGCCGGCTCGTTCTTCGGTCTCGTCGGTCCCAACGGCGCCGGCAAGACGACCACCCTCTCGATGGCGACCGGGCTGCTCCGCCCCGATGCGGGCCACGTGCGCGTCCACGGCGTGGACGTGTGGACCGATGCGGTCGCCGCCAAGCGGATGATCGGCAACCTGGCCGACGGGGTGCGGCTGTTCGACCGGCTCACCGGCGAGCAGCTGATCACCTATACGGCGATGATGTTCGGGCTCCCGAGACCCGAGATCGCGCCCCGCGTGGCCGACCTGATCGCACTGATGGATCTCGAGGAGGCCGCCGGCACGATCGTCGCCGACTACTCGGCGGGCATGACCAAGAAGGTCGCCCTCGCCTGCGCCCTGGTGCACGCGCCGCGCCTTCTCGTCCTGGACGAGCCGTTCGAGTCCGTCGACCCGGTCTCGGCCGCCAACATCGAGGACGTGCTGCGCGGGTACACGTCCTCCGGCGGCACGGTCATCGTCTCCAGCCACTCCATGGACCTCGTCCAGCGCATGTGCGACCACGTCGCCGTCATCGCCTCCGGGCGGGTGCTGGCCGCCGGAACGGTCGATGAGGTGCGCGCGGGCGAGAGTCTGCAGGACCGGTTCGTCTCCCTCGTCGGCGGACGCCACACCTCGGAGGGGCCCCAGTGGTTGCGACCGTCCTGAGGCTTCGCTACCGCATCCTCGGCAACAACCTGTCCCGCCGCCCGTGGCAGCTGGTGGGCTTCTGCTTCGGAGTGCTCTGGGCGCTCGGCCTGCTCGCGCTCATCGTCGCCGGATTCGTCGCCCTCTCCGCGTCGCAGTCGCTCGCATTGATCGCTCCGATCCTGGTGTTCGGCGGCGGCCTGCTGCTGCTCGGCTGGCTTCTCGGCCCCCTGCTCCTGGCCGGACTGGAATCGACGGTCGACGCGTCACGGCTCGCGCCGTTCCCGCTGCGGCGATCCCAGCTCATGGCGGCGCTCGCCGCGGTGGGAGCGACCGGCATTCCCGGGATCGTCACCGCCGCCGCCGCGGCCTCGTCACTGATCCTCTGGGTGCGGTGGCCCGCCGCGCTGCCGGTCGCCGTGCCGGGCGTCCTGCTGGCCGTCGCGACCTGCGTCGTCTCCACCCAGCTCATGTCCGCGCTCTCCCAGGGGGCGGGTTCCCGGCGCGGTCGCGAGGTCACGGGCACGCTCGTGCTCATCGTGCTCATCCTGTCGGGGCCCATCCTCACCGGTGTGCTCTCCGTGCTCGATCGCGCGACGGCCGATCTGTCGTCCCGTTTCGCGGACGCGGCGGCGGTGCTCGGCTGGACGCCGCTGGCGGCGGCGTGGTCGGCGCCCGTCGATGCGGCCGCCGGGTCGTGGGGCGCCGCGCTGGTCAAGCTGACGATCGCGGCGGCGACCCTCGCGGTGCTGGTGTGGCTGTGGGACCGCGTGCTGACCGCCTCGACCGTCGCGCCGGCGCGGCGAGCGGTGCGCGCCGTCCGATCGGGCACCCTCCATCTCTTCGGCCGCATGCCCACCGGCGGGGTCGGCGCGACGTGGGCGCGCTCGTTGACGGCCTGGCTGCGTGACCCGAGGTACCTTCGGCAGCTGCTGGTCGTCCCGCTGTTCCCGGTCGTCTTCGCGTTCGCCGGCGGTGTCGACGGATGGCTGTTCGGAGCCTCGGCGGTGATGGCGGCACTGGTGCTCGCCATCGCCGGCTACGCCGACATCTCCTACGACGGGACCGCCTTCGCCTCGGTGATCGCGACCGGCGTCCGCGGCCGCGACGACCGGCTCGGTCGCCTGCTGGGCGCGGCGTGCATCGGAGTGCCGCTGCTGCTCGTCGTCGCGATCGTCACCACCGCTGTCGCGGGGAGCCCGTCCCACCTGCCGGCGCTGCTCGGCGCCGCCCTCGGCCTGCTCCTGTCGGGGTACGCCGTCACCGCGGTGTCGTCGGCCCTCATCGTCACCCCCGTCCCGTCGCCCGGGGACAGTCCCTTCCGGTCGGTGCCCGGTCAGACCTTCCTCAACAGCCTCCTCGTCTTCGTCGTGTGGGGCGCCGCCCTCGTGCTGGCCTCGCCTGCCCTGGTGCTCGCCGTCCTCGCGACGGTGGGGGAGTCCGCCGTGCTGGGCTGGATCGCCCTGGCGGTCGGGATCGGAGTCGGCCTCGCCGCGATCGTCGGCGGTGTCCTGGTCGGGGGCCGCACCCTGGACCGCACGGCACCCGACCTTCTCCAGCGCATCAAGGCGTTCCCCGCCTGAGGGTTCCGCCGACAGCGGACACGCTCGCGTCGTCGCGGGGGGGCGTGCTGGGGTGAAGGGCATGACGGACGTGCTGATCCTCGGCGGAACGGGCTGGCTGAGCGGGCGCATCGCCCAGCGCTGGATCGATGCGGGCGCCTCGGTGACCTGTCTCGCCCGCGGCGGGCGCGATGCCCCGGCCGGGTCGCGGCTGGTCGTCGCCGACCGGGATGATCCGGACGCCTACGCGCAGGTGGCCGGGCAGGAATGGGATGAGGTCGTCGACGTCTCCTCGCATCCGCGCCACGTGACGCAGGCGGTCGCCGCCCTCGACGCGCATGCCGTTCACTGGACGTACGTCTCGAGCGTGTCGGTCTACGCGGACGCCGACCGTCCCGGAGCCGACGAGACCGCGCCGCTGGCCGCCCCCGCCGACGACGGGTCGCCCGACGACTACGCCCGGGCGAAGTCGGCGGCCGAACGTGCCGTGGGAACACTCGGGGATCGCGCCGCGATCAGCCGGGCAGGACTCATCGTCGGGCCGGGCGACCCGACGGACCGCTTCGGGTACTGGCCGGCGCGCTTCGCGTCGGCGCCGGACGCGCCGGTGCTGGTCCCGCCACAGGAGGGGGCCTTCGCGCAGGTCATCGACGTCGACGACCTGGCCGACTTCCTCGTCGCGTCGGGTGCCCGCGGGTGGCGGGGCACGGTGAACGCCGTCGGGATCTCCACGCCGCTGGCGTCGTTGCTCGACACGGTGCGGGCGGTCGCCGGCCATCATGGGCCGCTGGTCACGGCCGCACCGGACTGGCTGCGCGAACGTGAGGTGGCGCACTGGGCCGGACCCCGCTCGCTGCCCCTGTGGCTGCCGACGGACCTGCCGGGGTTCGCCACGCGCGATGGGCGAGCATACCGCGCGGCGGGCGGTCGGCTGCGGCCTCTTGCCGAGACGGCGCAGCGGGTGCTCGCGGACGAGCGCGAACGAGGTCTGGATCGTCCTCGGCGAGCGGGTCTCCGCCGCGACGAGGAGGCGGAGCTGCTCGCCGCGCTCGGCGCCTGACAGAGCAGAGCGGTTCGCCGATTTGGCGGATCGCGGGCGGCGGCGCTATCGTCGCCGCATGTCCTCGGCGTCCGCGATCACCGTTTCGACGGTGGCTGTGCGCCGACGCCAGGGCGGACGCCGACTCTAGGCGACCCCGCACGCTCCCCGCACCCGCGGGTCGAGCCGCCGGTGTCGCCGTCCTCGGCCTGAGCCCGTCCAAGGGCCCGTTCCTCAGACAATAAGGTTGGACAATGACCTATTCGGTCGCCGTTTCCGGCGCATCCGGCTACGCCGGCGGCGAGATCCTGCGCCTGCTGGCCGCCCATCCCGACATCGAGATCCGCACCGCCACGGCGCACTCGAATGCGGGGCAGCCCCTCATCGAGCAGCAGCCGCACCTGCGCTCGCTCGCCCATCTCACCCTCCAGGAGACGACGCCGGAGATCCTCGCCGGCCACGACATCGTGTTCCTCGCGCTGCCGCACGGCCAGTCCGGGCAGTACACCCAGGCGCTCGCCGACGTGCCGCTCGTCATCGACGCCGGTGCCGATCACCGCCTCACCTCCGCCGACGCGTGGGGGGCCTTCTACGGCGGCGACTTCCACGAGCCGTGGGCGTACGGGGTCCCCGAGCTGCTCGTGGACGGCGTGAAGCAGCGCACGCACCTCTCCGGAGCGACCCGCATCGCCGCTCCCGGCTGCAACGCCTCGACGGTGGCGCTGAGCCTGGCCCCCGGCGTCGCGGCGGGCGTCATCGATCCGGCCGACATCGTCAGTGTGCTCGCGGTCGGCCCCTCCGGCGCCGGCAAGAGCGCGAAGACCCACTTGCTGGCGTCGGAGATCCTCGGGAGTGCGAACCCGTACGCCGTCGGCGGCACACATCGCCACATTCCGGAGATCCGCCAGGCGCTGGTGGCCGCGGCCGGCAGCAGCGAGCCGCTTCGCGACGACGCAGTGCGCATCTCCTTCACTCCCGTGATCGTGCCGATGGCGCGCGGCATCCTCGCGACCAGCGTCGCGCGGATCGCACCGGGCGTCTCGGACGCCGAGATCCGCCGGGCGTGGGAGACCGCCTACGCGGACGAGACTTTCGTGCAGCTCCTCCCCGAGGGCTCCTTCCCGCGCACCGCCGACGTCCTCGGCGCCAACACCGCCCTGATGGGGCTCGCGATCGACCGCGCCGCGGGCAAGGTCGTGGTGGTCACCGCCGTGGACAACCTCGTGAAGGGGACCGCCGGCGCGGCCATCCAATCCATGAACATCGCCCTCGGCCTCCCCGAGGCCACGGGCCTGACCGTGAACGGAGTCGCCCCGTGAGCGTTACCGCAGCGAAGGGGTTCGAGGCGGCCGGTGTCGCGGTCGGACTCAAATCCACCGGAGCCAAGGACGTGGCCGTCGTCGTCAACCGGGGCCCCGCCAAGGCCGCGGCAGCCGTGTTCACCAGCAACCGCGCCAAGGCCAACCCCATCCTCTGGTCGCAGCAGGCGATCGCCGACGGTGTCGCGGAGGCGGTCGTCCTGAACTCCGGCGGCGCGAACTGCTTCACCGGCAGCTTCGGCTTCCAGACGACCCATCAGACCGCCGAGACGGCGGCGGGGCTGCTCGGAGTGAGCCCGGGCGATGTCCTCGTCTGCTCGACGGGGCTGATCGGGACGGGCGACGAGACTTTCCGGGCGAAGGTGCTCGAGGGAACCGCAGCGGCGATCGCTGCGCTGGCCGCCGACGGGGGAGAGGACGCGTCGCTGGCGATCATGACGACGGACTCGAAGCCGAAGCGGGCTGTGCTCTCGCGGGACGGCTGGACGATCGGCGGCATGGCCAAGGGTGCGGGGATGCTCGCGCCGGGCCTGGCGACGATGCTCGTCGTGATCACGACCGACGCGCGCGTGGACGCCGCCGATCTCGACACCGCGCTGCGGCGGGCGACGCGCCTGACGTTCGACCGGCTGGACTCCGACGGCTGCATGTCGACCAACGACCAGGTGACGCTCCTGGCCAGCGGCGCCAGTGGAATCGAGCCCGACCTCGACGCGTTCTCACGGGCGCTGACCGAGGTGTGCCAGGACCTCGCGCAGCAGCTCCAGGCCGACGCGGAGGGGGCCAGCCACGACATCACGATCCAGGTCGTGCACGCCGCCTCCGACGACGACGCCGTTGCCGTCGGCCGGTCGGTCGCCCGCAACAACCTCTTCAAGGCCGCGATCTTCGGGAACGACCCCAACTGGGGGCGCGTGCTCGCGGCGATCGGGACGACCGACGCGGCCTTCGATCCTTACGACGTCGACGTGTGGTTCAACGGCGTGCGCGTCTGCAGCGCCGGCGCCCCCGATCGCCCGCGCGAGGAGGTCGACCTCACGCCGCGCGCGACGGGCATCCTCATCGACCTCAAGGTCGGGGACGCCGAGGCGACGATCCTCACCAACGACCTCACCCACGACTACGTGCACGAGAACAGTGCGTACTCCTCATGAACGAGCAGGACTCATGACCGATCTTCAGCAGACGACGCCCGAGGAGGCGGCCGAGAAGGCCGCGGTCCTGATCGAGTCGCTCCCGTGGCTGCGCCGCTTCCGCGACCAGATCATCGTCATCAAGTACGGCGGCAACGCCATGGTGTCCGAGGAGCTGCAGGACGCCTTCGCCCAGGACATCGCCTACCTCCGCTTCGCGGGCGTGAAGCCGGTCGTCGTGCACGGGGGCGGGCCGCAGATCTCGAAGATGCTCGATCGGCTGTCGATCCCGAGCGAGTTCAAGGGCGGCTACCGCGTGACCTCCACGGAGGCGATCGGGGTGGTGCGCATGGTCCTGACCGGTCAGATCAACCCTCAGCTCGTCGCGAAGATCAACGCGCACGGGCCCTTCGCGACCGGACTGTCCGGAGAGGACGCGGGCCTGTTCCGCGGGCGGCGGCGAGGGGTCGTCATCGAGGGCGTCGAGCACGACCTCGGGTTCGTGGGCGACGTGGTGGGCGTCGATCCGCAGCCGGTGCTCGACCAGCTGACCGCGGGCCGGATCCCCGTCGTGTCGTCGATCGCCCCGGATCACGACAATCCGGGACACTCGCTGAACGTCAACGCCGATGCCGCCGCCGCGGCTCTCGCGGTCGCCCTCGGCGCCACCAAGCTCGTGGTGCTCACCGACGTGCCGGGGCTCTACGCCGACTGGCCGAACCGGGACTCGCTCGTCTCGCACCTGACGGCGTCCGAGCTGCGCGAGATGCTGCCCACGCTGGAGTCGGGCATGATCCCGAAGATGCAGGCGTGCCTGGATGCCGTGGACGGCGGCGTCGACACGGCGGCGATCATCGACGGCCGCCAGCCCCACTCGGTGCTGGTGGAGATCTTCACGGAACACGGAATCGGAACAGAGGTGGTGGCGAAGTGACCGACACGACGACGCAGGCACGCTGGCAGGAGGACGCGTCACGCGACCTGGTGCGCAACGCCGGCGCCCGGCTGGCGATGTTCACGCGCGGCGAGGGCGCGTCGGTGTGGGACGACTCCGGCCGTCGCTACCTCGACTTCCTCGGCGGGATCGCCGTGACCTCGCTCGGGCACGCCCACCCCGTGTTCGTGGATGCGATCGCGCGCCAGGCCGCTACGCTCGCCCACGTCTCGAACTACTTCGCCACGCCGCCCCAGCTCGAGCTGGCCGCCCTCCTCAAGGAGATCGCCGGCGCGGGAGAGGCGGGCCGGGTCTACTTCGGCAACTCCGGCGCCGAGGCGAACGAGGCCGCCTTCAAGCTCGCGCGGCTGCACGGCGCGGCCGCTCGCAACGGCGGTGCGCCGCGCCCTCGCATCCTCGCCCTCGAGAACGCCTTCCACGGGCGGACGATGGGCACCCTCGCGCTGACCGGCAAGCCCTACATGCAGGAGCCGTTCCTCCCGATGGTCCCCGGGGTGGAGTTCCTCGACTCGACCGTCGAGGCGCTCGAGGCGGCCATGGACGATCGGGTCGCGGCGCTGTTCGTCGAGCCGATCAAGGGCGAGGCCGGGGTGATCGAGCTGCCGGAGGGCTACCTGCGCGCGGCGCGCGAGATCACCCGTCGGCACGGTGCGCTGCTCATCGTCGACGAGATCCAGACCGGCGCCGGCCGCACGGGGGAGTGGTTCGCCTTCCA
>Ga0307406_10001294_pt1 | contig 14024 bp, 12 predicted proteins | sample 322Cmetagenome_3_FD_203706 | JGI IMG/M metagenome (GOLD analysis project Ga0307406, IMG submission 203706) | Maize rhizosphere microbial communities from greenhouse at UC Davis, California, United States - 322HYB-C-2 | ecosystem: Host-associated > Plants > Roots > Rhizosphere > Soil | place... | reverse complement strand
CACGCACAGGCCGGATTCAGCCGTCACAGATCGGCGTGCAGGCCCCACACGCGCTCCGCGGAGCTCGCCCACGAGAACGCCCGCGACCGGTCGGCGGCGAGGACTCGCAGGCGCGGCGCTCCTTCTCGAGACGCTGAGGCGAGGGCATCCGCGATGCCGTCTGCCGGCACCAGCAGCCCTCCGTCGGCGATCACGTCCTGATGCGCGCCGCTGTCGATCGCGACGACCGGGGTGCCGAGCGTCATCGCCTCCACCGCACGCCACGGCCAGCCGGCGACAGGGCTGGTGGCCGCGAACGCCGCGGCACCGGCGAGCACCGCGGCACGGTCCTCCGGGGACAGCACTCCGCGCACATGCGCGCGCCTCTCGGGGAGACCTGCGGCGGACGCCAGCTCGGCCAGTCGCGGCTCCGCCCCTTCCGGTGCATCGAGCACGACCGCATCGACGCCCGCGGCGACAGCACCGCGGAATCCTGCGTCGAGCGAGGCCGCCGTCCCCGTGAGAACCACGTACTCCCCCGGCATCGACAGCGCAGCGCGACGCGCCTCGGCATCACGCGGCGTCACGAACCCGCGCGGCGCCGCGCCGGCGATCACCCGAACGCGACCTCGGAGCTTCGCCACCTCGGACAGCCGCTCCGCCACGGCATGCGACGGCACGACAACGGCGTCGGCGTGCTTGACCGCTCTCTTCAGCATGGCGCGCTGCCAGGCCACCGCGCTCTTCGGGAGCAGCTCAGGGGCGTCCCAGGCCTGCAGATCCCAGACGGTCACCGTGGTCTGATCGTTGTCGTGCACGCGATCGTGTCGCACGAGCGGCGCCATCAGGCTCGGCGAATGGATCAGCCCACCGCCGACGCCGGGCGCGATGCCCAGCTGCCAGGCCGCGGCCAGCTCCCGCCGTCCGAGGTTGAGCGTGCGCACGTCGGACACCCCGGTCACGGTGACCTCTGCACCGGCGGGCACGATCGCATCGACCGTGCATCCCGAGGGGGCCGTCGCCACGAGGCCGATCGCCAGATCCACGGCAGCCGAGGCCTGATCCGCGTCGACGACGTGCACGAGCTGATCCAGAACAACACGCAGCCGAGCACCCATGCGCTCAGGCTATCCTCGCCGCCACCTTCTGCCGTGGATCCCACCCCCGTGCCGCCCGAAGTCCGGCCTCCGACGGCATCCGTCCACCGGCGCGGCGGCGGTTCGTGCTTGAATGCTCACGTGAGCGACGGTCGACTTCCCCGGCGGCGCCGATGGATCGGTTGGACCGTCGGCCTCGTCCTGACCCTTCTGGTCCTGGCGATCGGATGGGTCGCCATCCGCGGCATCGGCGCGGTGAGCGATCTCCAGCTGGTCGCCAAGGGGGCTTCGCAGCTCAAGGACGCGATCGCCGAGGGTGACCTCGACGGCGCGGAGCCCATCGCCGAGAGCATCGCAGGCAACGCGCGCTCGGCGCGCGACCTCACCTCCGATCCGGTCTGGCAGGCGTTCGGCTACGTCCCCTGGCTCGGACCGAACTTCCGCGCCGTGAGCGACGTGGCAGAGATCGCCGACGACGTGTCGGCGGACGCCCTCGCCCCGCTCCTCGGCGTCGCCGCCGACTTCGATCTGGGAAGCCTCGGCTTCGCGGACGGCGCGATCGACCTCGAGCCCTTCGCCGAGATCGAGAAGCCGCTCGGGGCGGCGAGTGCGGCCCTCACCGCGGCGGAGCAGCGCGCTCAGCAGATCGACGCGGATGCGACCCTTCCCCCGCTCGCTGAGGCCGTTCGGGAGCTCCGAGGGTCCGTGACCGAGGCCGCGACCGTGGTGGGGTCCCTCCACGGCGCCGCGGTGCTGCTGCCGACCATGCTCGGAGGAGACGGACCGCGCGACTACGTGCTGGCGATGCAGAACAACGCCGAACTGCGCTCGTCGGGCGGGATCATCGGATCGATCGCCCTGCTGCATGCGGAGGGCGGGCGGATCACGCTGGGCACCCAGGCATCCACCAGGGACTTCCCCGGTCTCGACACCGCGCTCCCGCTCAGCGAGTCGACCGTCGCGCTCTTCGACGACCGGCCCGGCCGCTACCTGCAGAACATCACCAGCATCCCCGACTTCGCCGAGGCGGGGGCGACGATCGCGGCGAGGTGGCAGGGGCGCTTCGGCGGCCAGGTCGACGGCGTGATCGCGGTCGACGCCGTGGTGGCCGAGCACCTCATGGAGGCCACCGGCGACCTCAGCTTCGGCCCGTTCACGGCGACCCCCGAGACGATCATCAACATCCTGCTCTCCGAGATCTACGCGGCCGTCCCGGACCCCGCCGCCCAGGACGACGTCTTCGCCCAGGCCGCGAGCGGGCTGTTCGGCGCAGCTCTCTCCGGCGGCGACACGAAGGCGCTCATCGGCGCCCTCGCCGAATCCGCCGGCGAGGGCCGCATTCGCATCTGGAGCGCCCACGAAGACGAGGAGGCGGTGCTCACGGCCTCCGCCCTCGGGGGGACGATCCCGAAGGACGGCGCCGACGCCACGTACGTGGGCGTACTGATGAACGACACCACCGGCGCCAAGATGGACTACTACACGCGGGCCTCGGTCGTGACCGCGATCGGCAGCTGCCAGGGCGAGGCGACGACGCAGGTCCGCGTCACCTGGACGAACACGGCCCCTTCCGATGCCGCGACTTCGCTGCCGCCCTACGTCACCGGCGCTGGCTACTACGGCGTCCCCGCCGGTTCCGTGCGGACCCTCATCGCCGTCTACGGGCCGGAGGGCGCGACGCCATCGCACATCGACCGTGACGGCGACGAGGAGAGCGTGCAGACGGCCATGCTGGGCGACCGCTCCGTCGTCCAGCACGAGGTGCTCCTCGCGCCGGGCGAGTCGACCACGATCACCGTGGAGTTCCAGGGCGATGGCGCGGGCGCACGGCTCACGGAGGCTATCGTCACGCCCCTGATCGAGGCTCCTGAGATCTCCCGCGAAGAACTGCGCTGCGGTTCGTGACTTTCGCTGCCGGATAGGCTACTGTCGAGGCACTGGGGAATATCTGGGCTCTGTCTTCCTGCCGTGGGGGCAGGATGAGCCCACGCAGTCGAACGCAGGGGTGTGTTCGGGTGCGATTCCGCGTGAAATTCTGGGGAGAAATCATGCTGAAGAAACTGGCTGCCATCAGCCTTACCGCTGGCGCGCTGGTATTCATCGCGCCGACCGTTGCGACCGCTGCACCTTCTGTGCCGGCTGCGACATCCGGCTCCTACGCCGAGACCCCTGGCGTGAACGTCGATGATCCGATCATCGACATCTGCGAGGTCTCGACCATCGTCTTCGGATCCGGCTACTTCCTGCCGTCCGAGACGGTGAACGTGTCGGTTTCGGGTCTGAACGCCGCGAACGCGGCCGTCTCGGGCAACACCGCCGCCGAAGACGGAAGCATGACCGTGACGTTCCGTCCGCCGTCCGACGGTGAGGGCTCCTATGCCATCGCCTTCGAAGGCTCGCGCTCGTACACGGCGACCATCACGGTCTCGCACGGTCATGACTCTGCCGTGAGCTGCGATCACGATCCGGGCGTCGCGCCTGCAGGATCGGAGCTGGCGCTCACCGGCGGCAGTGTTTCGCCGTGGATCCTCGGTGGCGGAGCCGTTGCTCTCGTCGCCGGCGGGGCGCTCGTCGCCGCTGGTGCGGCTCGCCGCAAGCGCGCCTGAGTCTGGCTGCCGCCTCGTGCGGTGGTCGGCTGGACGACGGTGATCCCTCCCCCTCCGATCACCGTCGTCTGGCGATCCCGGTGGCCGCACCGGAAGCCCACGGCCTCCTCCTCAGAGAGAAGGTCGTGGGTTGCGGCGTGCCTGGGCTGGACCCGAGCATTCTGATCGCGGCTCGGATCCGCGCAGGCGTCGGTCAGGGGTTCCCGGCCTACCGGATCACGGCTCGGGCGTCGGCGTCGCCGTCGGGGGATGCAGCGACTGCCGGATCATCTCCTGGATGTACGCGTAGTCCGGCTCGAACTCGTCGACTCCGAAGTCCGGGGTGAGCTCGATCGAAGTGACCGTCTGCTCCTTCGCCTTGAGCATCAGGTCGAAGAACTCCGGCAGCTTGTCCTGAGGGAGGTCGGTGCTGATGAGCGCGGTTCCCGCCGCCGCGACCTCGTTGAACCGGCTGAGGACGGTCTGCGGGGTGAACTGGGCGAGGATCGCCTCCTGCAACTCCCGCTGACGCTTCATCCGATCCCAGTCGCTGGTCGTGTACCGCGAACGGGCGTACCACTGGGCGGTGTCGCCGTTCATGAGCTGCTGACCCGGCTCGATCCAGCCGATCGCCCACTCGTTCACATCCGTGCCCTCCCAGCCCTCGGGCGGGCCGCCCATCGGCAGGCGCTCGGTCACGTTGATGTTCACACCACCCAGAGCATCCACGAGCTCCGCGAATCCGTGCATGTCGACGAACACGTAGTACGGGATCTCGATTCCCAGCACGCCTTCCGCGGCATCCTTCGTCGCTTCGATGCCGGGGTCCGACCCCTGCGCGACGGCGTCAGGGTAGAGCGACGCTCCCTGATCCTCACGGCAGATCTCCGCGGCGTTGCGCACGTGGTTCATCCAGCCGTTCCAGCCGCAGTCGTCGGAGCTGTAGCCCTCGAAACCGTCGGGGTAGAGCTCCTGCATCGGACTGCCCTCGCTGAACGGTGCGTTCGGAAGCTCGCGCGGGATGCCGGTGATCGTCACGGCGCCGGAGTCGGCGTTGACCGAGACCACCGAGATGCTGTCGAACCGCATCGAATCGCGCCCGTCGCCGCTGTCGGCGCCCAGGAGCAGGATGTTGTAGTAGCCGTCGCTCGGCGGAAGACTCGGTCCGCTCTGCCCGAAGATCGTCGAGATGGTGCTGCGCGTCGACCCGACCACGGTCGCCGCATAGCCCGCGCCACCGCCGACGAGACCGAGCAGGATCAGCGCCACGACGGGGATCGCGAACCGCGAAGGGCTCGAGACCTTGACGAGGCGCACCAGACGCAGAGCGTCGAAGGTCAGGACGATCCAGAGCACGACATACGCGACCAGGAGGACCTGCACGATCGTGAGCACCGCGGCCGAGAGGAACCCGCCGCCGATCGTGAGCCACAGCAGCACGGGGCGGGCGAACAGTGCGAGACCGGCTGTGACGATCAGCGCGAACCAGGCGAACACCGTGGCCCGGAGGCCGAAGCGTCCGAGCCGCCGATTGCCGGCGAGGACCTGCGCCGATCCCGGAACGAGGAGATTGAGCACGACGAGCCACCACCCGCGCTTCGCCATCTGCCCGGCGTCGGAGGAGTCCGGATGCCGCAGCGGACGGTTCTCGATCAGCGGGCGCCCTGTCGCGCGCGGCGGCGCAAGGGTCACAGCGAGCCCTTCAGCCGTTCGTTCTTCTGCTCGACCTGAGCCTCGAGGTCGCGCGCGTACGCCTCCACCCGGTCGGCGAGGTCGGCGTCGGCCGTGCCCAGGATGCGGGCGGCGAGCAGCCCCGCGTTGCGGGCTCCGCCGATCGAGACCGTCGCGACGGGGATACCAGCGGGCATCTGCACGATCGAGAGGAGCGAATCCATGCCGTCGAGGTATGCGAGGGGCACCGGCACGCCCACGACCGGGAGCGCCGTCATCGAGGCGACCATCCCCGGCAGGTGCGCCGCTCCCCCGGCCCCGGCGATGATCACGCGGATGCCGCGGGATCGGGCCTCGCGCGCGTAGGACATCAGCTTGTCCGGCGTGCGGTGCGCCGAGACGACCTCGACCTCATGCGGGATTCCGAAGTCCGTGAGCGCCTGCGACGCGTCGCTCATGACACGCCAGTCGGAGTCGGATCCCATGATCACGCCGACCAGCGGCGCGGCGGAGGAGTGCAGTGGCTCGGTCACCAGATCAGGCTACGGTCTGCTGCTGTGAGAAGCCCTGAACGGCACACCTGTTGACCGGTGTTGCGGGCGCTCAGTCGAAGTGCGCGGCAGCCGCTCTGGCGACGTACACGGCATCGTCGAGGTCGTCGCCCGAGACGTTGACGTGACCGACCTTGCGACCGGGTCGCGGAGCCTTGCCGTAGGTGTGGATCTTCGCGGTGGGGTGCTCGGCCATCGCCGCGTCGAAACGCTCCTCGAGCGTGCCTTCCGTCGGGCCGCCCAGGATGTTCACCATGACCGACCACGCCGCCCGCGGAGCGGTGCTTCCGAGGGGAAGATCGGCCACGGCGCTCAGGTGCTGCTCGAACTGCCCGGTCACGGCACCGTCCTGACCCCAGTGCCCGCTGTTGTGCGGACGCATCGCGAGCTCGTTGACGAGGATCCGCTCGTCGTCGGTCTCGAAGAGCTCCACGGCGAGCATGCCCGTCACCGCGAGTCCTTCGGCGATCGTGCGACCGATCTCCTCGGCGACCTGCGAGAGACGCTCGGTCGCAGCCGGCGCCGGCGCGATGACCTCGGCGCAGACACCCCCGCGCTGCACGGTCTCGACGACCGGGTAGGCGACGATCTGACCGCTGGGACGGCGAGCCACCTGCTGTGCGAGCTCCCGGACGAACGGCACGAGCTCCTCGACGAGGAGCGCATCGCCCTCGGCGACCGCGTCGAGCCAGTCCTGGGCTTCGTCGGCGGCACGGACGACCCGCACACCCTTGCCGTCGTAACCCCCGCGCGGCGTCTTGACGACGCCTCTGCCGTCGTGGGCGTCGAGGAACGTCTGGAGCTCCTCCGCATCGCGCACAGCCGCCCACTCGGGCTGCGGGATGCCGAGCTCGGTGAGGCGCGCACGCATCGCCAGCTTGTCCTGCGCGAACCGCAGGGCGTCCGGCCCCGGGTGCACCGCGACGCCCTCGGCGACGAGGGTCCGCAGCACCTCCTGAGGAACGTGCTCATGGTCGAACGTGATCACGTCGACGTCGGCCGCGAACGCCCGCACGGCGTCGATGTCGCGATAGTCGCCGACGGCGGTCGCCGCGAGTCGGGCAGACATGCCGTCGTCCTCCGCGAGCACCCGCAGGTCGAGTCCGAGCTCGACCGCCGGAGCGATCATCATCCGGGCCAGCTGTCCTCCACCGATCACGCCCACACGCAGCGTCATGTGCCGCCTCCATTCGTCTGGACCATTCTCGCGCACGGAGGAGGTCGCCTTCGACCCCGAGAGTTCGCGACCGCGTGACGGCCGAATGCGACGTGCCTGGTCAGACGTCGTCGATGTGGTCGGAACCGCCCTGCGCGTCACGATGCGCGAGGATCTGACCGACCTCGATCTGGTCGGCGAGCGTCTCGTGGACCAGCGTGACGTTGGGCACGTTCGGAAGGCGCAGCGGATCGTCGACGCCGTTAGACAGCGTGATCGTCCCTGTCCCCCACAGCCGCTGCAGCGGCCCGCGGCGCACCGCGATCGTGTACCCCCTGGCGTGCGACATCTCACGACGTCGACGCGCGCCGATCCCCTGATGCGCGATGACCCTCCTGGTGGTCACCGTCGTGCTGCGCGAGTACCAGACGACGAACGGCACCACCACGACGAACAGGATCACGAGGCCCGCCGCGGACAGCATCATCCAGTTCTCGAGACCCGCCGGCAGGTTGTCGTAGAAGTACGCCGTCGCGCCGAACACGGCGATCAGGACCAGCGCCGACCAGAACAGCCGGCGCGCGTGGCTCCGCAACCGCGCGATGAGCAGCTCTTCGGTCGGCACGCCGGGTGGCGGCATCACCGGCCGACCTCCGAGCGTCACGGGCTGAGTCACCCCACCATTGTGCCCGTGATCTGCGACAAAGCGGTCTGCGCGGCGGCGTGTCAGTTCACGCGGGGCGCACGTGCACCACGTCGCCCGCCGAGATCGCCCGCTCGGACCCGTCCACCGAGACGAGCAGGCGGCCCTCGGAGTCGAGCGCCGTGGCCAGGCCTTCGAGCACGAGATCGCCGGGGAGCGAGACCCGCACGACGAGACCGAGGGTCGCGCAGCGCGCGGTCACGGCGGCGTGCAAGCCGCTCGCGACGGCGTCGTCGGCCGCGGCCAGCGCGGCGAGCGAGGAGGAGAGCGACCGCAGGTAGTCCGCCAGCAGCCGGTCCTCATCGACCTCGACGCCGAGCACGGCGAAGGAGGTGGCCGTCGGCACGGGCAGCTGCTCCGCTGTCATGGCCGTGTTGACGCCGGATCCGACGATGACGGCATCCATCGTCGCCTCCGCGAGGATGCCGCAGATCTTTCGCCCGTCGACCAGGACGTCGTTGGGCCACTTGACCGCGACGTCCCGCCCAGGCAGCTGGGCGGAGGCGGCCTCGGCCATCGCCGCTCCGGCAGCCAGCGGGATCCAGCCGCGCGCAGCGGGATCGACCGGAAGACGGCGCAGCAGGACGGATACCGCCAGCGACGCCCCGTCCGGCGCCACCCAGGTGCGGTCGAGCCGCCCGCGCCCCGCGGTCTGGTTCCTCGTGACCAGCACGGAGAGATGGGGCCAGCCCTCGACGTCATCGGCGCGCTCGCGGAGATCGGCGTTCGTCGAGCCCGTGCGCGGAAGCAGCTCCAGGCGCGCGGCGACATCGCGAGCACGCGCGAGGTCGGTGCTCATGCGTCTTCCTCGTCGCCCTCTTCGTCGTCGTCGTCCTCGTCCTCGCGGATCGCCCCGAGGTCGTTCGCGTGCCACTGCTCCCACTCCTGCATGAGGCGCTCGATGGCCGCATGGAACTTCTCCGTGGCGACGCCGGGCGTCGTGTCGCCGAAGTAGTGCTGCACCCACATCTTCAGTCGGGCGACGGCCGCATCGTCCGCACGGACGCGCTCGACCTCGGAGACGATCCGGGAGGCGTCGGCGACCGTCAGCCACTCGCAGTCCGCGAGGTAACCCGTGGAATCGATCGCGGCGCGCTCGTCGGCCGGACGCGTGATCATGAGCGGCTTGCCCGCTGCGAGCCGGTCGTAGACCATGGCCGAGATGTCGACGACCGCGACATCAGCGGCGGAGAGCTGCCAGCCCAGATCGGCACCGTCGTCGTAGATGTGCTGCGCGCTGCGGTCGGCGGCGTTGGCGGCGCTGATCGCCGCGATAATCCTGCGGTGGGCTGCTCCGTACGCCTCGTCGACGACGCCGCTGCGGGGATGCGGTCGGTAGATCACCCGGTGCGTGCCGGTCGCCAGCAGCTGCTTCACGAGCGTCTCGCCGTGCGAGGCGATCGAGCCGTAGTGCGCACTGGGGCGGTCGCCCTCCCAGGTCGGCGCGTACAGGACCACGGTGCGCTCGTCGGGCGTGTAGGGCAGCGTGCCGGAGTAGTGATCCGCCTGCGGGCGGCCGATGTCCATCGTGCGGCGATCGACGTCGTAGTCCCACAGCGTGCGCGAGAGACGATCCCGCGCCGCCTGACCTGCCACGAAGGCGTAGTCGTAGGCCTTGTACTGGTTCGTGGTCATGTACATCTTGTCGGACTCGCCGTGGTTGATGAACACGTGCCAGCGGCGTCCGTAGCGGAACATCTGGAAGTTGCGGGTGTTCTGGTTGACGTACAGCACGACCCGGATGTCCTGGTGGGCGATGAACCGCTCGAGGTCGCGGACCTTCGGCACGAAGGCCACCGGCGGCCCGTCCTCGTCGAGCAGCTTCTCGGCGCCCGCCGCCGACCGCGAGAGCACGACGACCGGCCAGCGCTTCGCGAGCTCTGCGAGCGGCCGGTACCACTGCCGCATCTGATACATGTTCACCGCGCCGTCGGCGAAGTAGACCGCGACCTGGAAATGATCGAGCGGATGCGGCTCGTGCTCGGCGAGGCGCCGTCGCACGCGCTGCACGGCGCTGCGGGACGCCAGCGCGCGCGTGAGGAGACGGTACGCCTTCTTGGCGTCAGACAATGCACCCATCCCTCCAGAATAGTTCGTCCCGCACCCAGCCCCGGGGCGCGCATCAGGGAACGCGCGATGTCGTCGTGCCATGATCGTCATGTGCCAGCCAACGAATCCGTCACGCCCGAAGCCGGGGTGTCCTTCGTGATGCCGGTGCTCAACGAGCGGGCGTACCTCGAGCACGCCGTCGCCTCCGTGCTCGCCCAGGATGTCGCCGGCCCCGCCGAGCTCGTCCTCGCACTCGGCCCCTCGACGGACGGGACGACCGAACTGGCCGAGCGGCTCGCTGCGGCCGACGACCGCATCCGTCTGGTGCGGAACCCCGCCGCGCACATCCCGGTGGGACTGAACGCCGCGATCGGAGCGAGCCGCTACGCGACGATCGTCCGCGTCGATGCCCACTCGGAGCTCTCCCCCGGCTACGCGGCCCGTGCCCTGGAGACGCTCGAGCGCACGCAGTCCGCGAACGTCGGCGGCGTGATGCACGCCGAGGGCCGCACCCCCTTCCAGAAGGCGGTCGCCCGGCTCTACAACTCTCCCGTCGGCCTCGGCGGCGGCGCGTATCACGGCCGCACGAACGAGGGCGAAGCCGAATCGGCGTACCTCGGCGTGATGCGCCGCGAGGTGCTCGACGAGGTGGGCCTCTTCGACGAGACGATCCGGCGCGGTGAGGACTGGGAGCTCAATCTCCGGATCCGCCAGGCCGGACATCGCGTGTGGTTCGACCCGAGTCTCTCCGTGACGTACTGGCCGAGGGAGAGCTGGCTCCGCCTCGCCCGTCAATTCCGCGCGACCGGCGCCTGGCGCGGTGAGCTGGTGCGCCGGTTCGGCCGCCGCAACGGCATCCGCTACTTCGCTCCCCCGGCGCTCGTGCTCGTCGTCGCCCTCGCCATCGTCGTCGGTGTCCTGCAGCTCACCGGAGTGCTCTCGGGAATCGCCTCCCTGGTCGCCTCCGTCGTGGTGTACGGGCCGCTCGCGCTGTATCTGCTGCTCGTCCTCGCCGTCGCCCTGGCACCGGGCGGAGGCGGGCTCCGCCAGAAGCTGTGGACCCTGCTCGTGCTCCCGACGATGCACCTGTCCTGGGGCATCGGCTTCCTCGGCGGCGTGCTGCGCGGCGCGCGCGACACCGTCGACGCGTCGCGCCTCGGCACTCGGAACACCCCGCTGCCGTGACGGCGCCTCGTCGCCTCAGGGGCTGACGAACCCCAGATCCAGGATCCGGTCGACCACGCGCTCGGCGGCACGGCCGTCATCCCGCCGGTTGAACTGCGCGCGCCACGCCGCGTACCGGCTCGCGTAGGCGGCTTCCTGGCCGGGCTCGGCGAGCGCGGAGGCGAGCTCGTCCTGCGTGCGCACCAGCGGCCCCGGTGCCCGCTCGGCGAGATCGAAGTAGAACCCGCGCAGCTGCCCGCGGTAGTGATCCATGTCGGGCACGAGGAAGTACATCGGCTTGCCCGTGACGCTGAAGTCGAACATCACCGAGGAGTAGTCGGTGATGAGCGCGTCGGCGGCGAGGAGCAGCTGAGCGGTCTCGGGGTAGCCGGTGACGTCGATCACCCGGGCGCCCGCGCGATCGCGTCCCTGCTGCATCGTGCGCGAATGCCCGCGGACGAGCACCACGGCGTCGGCCTGTCGGGCGAGGAGCTCCGGATCGATGAAGTCGACCATCTCCGTGCGGTCGTCGCGCCACGTCGGGGCGTAGAGCAGGACCCGCTCCTGCTCGCCGATGCCCAGAGCCTCACGGATCGCGGTCGGATCGCCGGTGGTGAGAGCATCGTCGCGAGGGTAGCCCTCGACCCAGATCGGCCTGCCGAAGAAGGCATATGCCTTCCGGAGAATGCGCTCGGAGTAGGTGTTCTGCGCGAGCAGCACGTCCCATCGCCGAGATTCCTTCACGACGGCCGCCATCCGGCGCGGGTCGAAGCCCGGACGGTGGAGGGCGAGCCGTTTGAGCGGCGTGCCGTGCCAGGTCTGCAGCACCTTCTGCCCCGGCTTACGCACGAACCGGCGGCGCAGCCAGTCGTTCACGACCAGGAGCCGCGCGGCACCTCGGGCGTGCCACCACTCCGGGCTGCCCTCGACGACCGCGATCGCCCCTTCCGGCACCGCGACCGAGAGGTCCACGACGCTCCAGTAGCGTCGAAGCCCCGGTGCGCGAGCCGCGAGCTCGCGGTCGATCGCCTGCGGGTTGCAGCCGACGCTACGGCCGTAGAAGCTCTCGAAGAAGACGGCGTTCTCGGTGCCCCCTGCCTGGGCCACGTAGCGCCCTTCGAGCGTCGACTGTCCCTCGACGGTCTCGTACACGGGATCGATCGGTGCGGCGACGTGCACCGCGCCGCCGTCGACCGCGACGCGGACGCCGGCCAGCATGGTCGGCGCGATCCGCAGGTCGTCGAGGTCGGCATCGGCGATGCGGAGCGCGTACTCGCCCGAAGGCAGCGGCAGAGCGGGGCCGCCCCACCGCGATGCCTGCAGCGGGAACACGGCTTTCCAGGTCTTCCCTCCGCCGGTGATGCGCGCGTCGACGCGTGCCCGCGGTCCGGACAGCTCCGCGGTCGCCGGTCGCTGACCGGTCCCTGCGATGATCAGCGCTTCGGCCGCTTCATCGATCCGGGCCGTTGTCATGCTGCTCCCTTCGGTGCGGGGATCCCCCGCGCGCGGATTGCCTGGTACACCCGATCGGTGTTGCGCCCGTCTCGGTATGCATGCATCTCCGCGCTGAGCGTAGCGGAACGCGCCGACGCCGCGTCGTACGCGGTCGGCTCGGAAAGCAGGCCGCGGAGCTGCCCGAGGACGGCATCCCAGTCCGGCGCGGGGTCCGCGCCCGCGACGTCCTCGTACCGTCCGTAGAACCCGCGGGTGCGGGCGTACTCCCGCGCGTCCGGGGCGAGATACAGCACGGGCGTCCGAAGCAGACCAACGTCATAGGCGAGCGAGGAGTAATCGGTGATCAGCACGTCGACCGCGGCGAGTACCGGCGTGACGTCGGCGAGGACGGAGGCCCCCAGCATCCGCACTCTCCTGCTGGGCAGCGGAGGGGCGTAGCCGCCTTCGCCGAGCGGGTGAGATCGCACCAGGAGGATCGCATCCTCCTCTTCGAGCACACGGATGATCCGCACCCATTCCGACGCGGACGGCACCGCGGGGTCTGCCGCCCCGTCGCGCCAGGTGGGCGCGTAGAGGATCACGCGAGCGCTCTCGGGGACGGTGCCGACCGCGCGACGCAGCAGAGCGGATGCGGCGGCCCTGCGCTCGTCGACTGATCCGGTGGACAGCACATCGACCCGTGGCTCGCCCGTGACGACGACCCGGTCATCGCCCAGCCCGAACGCCGATTCCAGGCGGCCGCGAGAACGATGCGAGGCCGCGGGCAGGACCCTGATGCGCTGGGCGGCACCGCGATACAGCAGCCCGACGACCCGGCGCAGCAGCGGTGCGCCGGGAACGTTCGGGACCTGCGTGGTGGCCGACGAGTCGAGGCCGATGCGCTTCAGCGGGATGCCGTGCCAGAGCTGCACGACGAAGGCCCCGCCGTTCGCGTAGCGGTTGACGTCGCCGAGGCCGTGCGTGACGACGAGCACGCCCGCTCTGGCGGTCGCCCACCATCCCCGCAGGCCGGTCTTGCGCGCAGTGCGGATGCCGAGCTCCGCGGCATCGCGATCCTCCCGGTCGGACGACGTGAGCCACAGCGTGTCGTGTCCGGCGTCCGATGCATAGCGCTGCAGAGCCAGCGCGCCGTCGCCGATCCCCGCGCCGCAGCCGAACACCCAGCGTCGACCGCGCGGAACGAGGAACGTACCCATGCGTCCTGCGGCATAGAGCGGGATCCGGAGCAGCTTGGCCGCATTGCCGGTGCCGAAGGAGAAGGACGCCACCCCGCGAGCCTATCGCGGGGTGGCGTCCTTCTCTGCGAACAGCGGTCAGCCGGCGAGCTCGCCGAGAGTCACCTCGAGCTCGCCCTCCTTGCCGCCGCGGACGTAGGTCACCTTCGCATCGCTGCCCGCGGCCGCCGCGCGCACCTGCGCGGTCAGATCGCTGGCGCTGGTGATCGGGACTCCGTTGAACGCCGTGACGACATCCTCCGCCTTGAGCCCGGCCGCAGCCGCCGCTCCGCCGTCGGTGACCTCGGCGATGTACGCTCCCGCCACGTTCGCACCCTCGACGCTCGCCGCGTCGCGGACGGATGCGCCGAGCAGGCCGTGCGTGGCTGCGCCGTCGGCG
>Ga0307406_10001293_pt1 | contig 14030 bp, 4 predicted proteins | sample 322Cmetagenome_3_FD_203706 | JGI IMG/M metagenome (GOLD analysis project Ga0307406, IMG submission 203706) | Maize rhizosphere microbial communities from greenhouse at UC Davis, California, United States - 322HYB-C-2 | ecosystem: Host-associated > Plants > Roots > Rhizosphere > Soil | place... | reverse complement strand
GCTGCGGGGAAGCGACTTGGCGCGCAGTTGGGTCGGTCGTTTCGGTTCGAGGCTCGTGAAGTTGCCCTCCACGGTGTTGGACACGGGCAATGCCGCGGTCCGCGCCATTGCCTTCGAAGGCGGCGAGATGCGCCTGGACCGGGCGCCGAACAGCATGGATCTCCTCACCCCGGACAATCGTTTCATGCGCGCGATCCAGACTATCCCGATCACGCCCGGCATTCCGCACCACGTCATCTGCGGCGACCGCGGGAAGGGCGGCCACAAGGACAAGACGAGGCGCGTCATGAGCGATGGCGTGGTTCCATTTTGGAGCAGCCACATGGAAACGGCAGAGAGCGAACTCATCGTGCCGTCCGGTCACAGCGCGCACCAACATCCGCAAGCGATCGCGGAAGTGGAACGCATTCTCAAGTTGCATGCGGGAGAGTGAGCCATCGCTAGCTTCAGTGGCGAGCGATCGCGATCGGCGCTGGCGATTCCGATAGTGCCCCGTTCACCAGCCGGCAATAGGCCCAATTGGGTCTATCGACGGCGACTCCTCGACCGTTCAAGCCATGCTCTCAAACGATCCTCCGACGTTCCAGATCCCCCGCAAATCGTTGCGCCTGACGGAGCAATTGCAGTTCGGAGTGGTGTCAATCCGACCGCCTGTGATTGAATTCAAGAGAGCAGGCCTATTTTCCCCAATGCTACATTCCCGAAGAATCTTCGACTCATGGTAGGTAGGCGCCTGTGGTTTCTAGTGCTCGGGGTGTTTTGGGGCTTAGCCTGGCGTGTGAGCGCAATGCCGGGTTCCCCGGACCATGTTCCGGCAGCCGACGATGTGGTGCTCCGAGTTTGGAGCCTCCCGGACGGCATGCCGGACCACCACGTGATCTCAACGACCCGGTCGCAGGATGGTTACCTGTGGATCTCTTGCTTCAGCGGCCTGCTGAGGTTCGACGGAGAGCGGTTCGTGCTCATGAATAAATCGTCGATCCCCGGATTGGAGTCGCGATGGGTTGCCCCGGCCTTGGCTGCCAAGGACGGGTCCCTTTGGCTTGGACTGGACCGCGGCGGCTTGGCGCATTGGAAAGTGGCGTCGGCGCGGATGATTCTGCCGCTGCGGCCGCGACCGAACCGATTGTCTTGGTCAACCGGAATCGCGGAGGATTTGGAAGGAGGCATCTGGTTCGGGTATTCCCACGAATCGAAAGTTTATCGCTGGTGGGACGGCAGGCTTTCTTCTTTCTCCGGGCAGGACGGTATCCCGGATGGCTCTTGGTCGGTCGTCGAAGTGGCGAAGGATGGGGCCGTTTGGGTGGCGACGGCGGGAGGCTGCTTCCGCTTCAATGGCGAGCGCTTTGATGAAGTGGATCCGGGTGCGGGGGAACCAACGCGCGCGGCGGCCTCACGGGACGGCGGAATCTGGGTCGTTCGCGGCGGGCGCCTTTTAAGGTATGACGATGAAGGCGCGAGAACCGACCTGGGCCCGATGGATTGGCTGGGCGATGGCAACCGGGTCACCTGCCTGGAGGAAGATCGTGACGGAAGCCTGTGGATTGGAACCGGGGGAGGAGGGCTCTTCCGCTATCGCAACGGGGAGGTCGCCAAAGTCTCCACATCCTACGGCCAGATCAGCTGCTTGGAATCGGATGAGGAAGGCAACGTGTGGGCTGGCACCTGGGGCGGGGGACTGAATCGTCTGACACCGCGGCGATTCTTTTTGAGACCGCCTCAGTATGGGGCGACCAAAGCGGCCACGCTTACGGTGTGTGAGGAGGCCGGGGGCCGGCTCTGGCTGAGTGACGGTGTCGGCCGCCCGTTGATCGAGGAAGATGCCCAACGTACTCGATTCAAGCTCGTCCCGGGATGGGATGGAACGCAGGCGGTGCTTTCGGTTTGCGCGGATCCCAAGGGAGGTTTGTGGTTTGGTACCAACCGCGGTCTTGTCCGGTGGCATGCGGGACGCTTCCACAAGGAAGACTTCCACCAGCGGATCGAGAGCGTGTTCATGGATGCGGAGGGCGACCTCTGGATCGCGACCGCAGACGATGCGGTCTTCCGCCGGCGTGGTGGACAGTATCAGCAGATCCCGAAGGACGGTGGTCTTGTCCAAGCTCGCGCGATCTCGCAAGATGCGGAAGGTCGCATGTGGATCGGAACCCATGACGGCTCGCTCTTTGTCCGCAACAATGAGACGGAGGAGTTCTCCCGCGTCGCCTTGCCAGAAGCAGGCGGGGATGAAACCATCCGCTTCATCGTTCCGGAGAGGGATGGAACGGTGTGGATCGGTTCCTTGGTAGGAGGACTCTATCGATGGCATCACGGCGAAGTGCGCCGGGTGCCCGATGATGCGGGCATGCCGCTGGCGGAGGCTCGTTCGTTGCTTATCGAGCATCGCGGAGAGATAGAGCCAGCAGATGACGACGTTTTCTGGGTCGGCACGGCGAACGGTTTGTTCCGTGCGACGAGACGGGAAATCGAGGATGTTCTGGCGGGCAAGCGCGGGGAGGTGAACGTGGTTCGACATGGCGTCGACGAAGGACTTCCACCGCTCGATTTTACGATGGGGTTCGCCGGTGGAGCGACGGCAACCCGCGACGGGCGGCTCTGGTTTGCGACCAATCTCGGAGCGCTTGGCATCGACGCGCCGGGGATTCGCGCCGCGCCAGTGATCGGCAAGGTGATCATCGAAGAAGCGAGAATTGGAGGTCAGCTCCAGTCCGGACAGCCGGGAGACGAGCGCTGGCGTATCCCGCCCAAGGCGGGTCCCCTTCAGATCCACTACACGCTGCCGGAACTGGGGCTCCCCGAACATGTGAGGTTTCGCTATCGCATGCTGGATCCGGAGGATGGCGGATGGACTGAATCGGGAAGCCAGCGCGAGGTGACCTTCGCGCGTCTCGCGCCGGGCGACTATCGATTCGAAGTGGCGGCCGCCGTGGCGGACAGGGCATGGTTGCCAGCGGTGGCTGCCATTGAGTTCTCGGTTCTGCCGGCCTGGTGGCAGACGCTGTGGTTCAGGATCGCGGTAGGAATGGTGTCGGCACTCGCGGTATGGGGAATTGTGATGCTGCGGGTCCGCGCGCGCATCCGCCGGCTCGAACATGAACGTGCGTTGGAGCGGGAACGTACCCGGATCGCTCGCGACATGCACGACGAGGTGGGAGCCAATCTCACTCACATCGCCGCCACCAGCCGGCTCGCCATGCTCAATCCCGCGGATGACATCCCAAGTCATCTGGATGAGATCGCGCTGATCGCCCGGCAGACCATCGATTCGCTCGACGAAATCGTGTGGGCGGTGAATCCCCGCTACGACACGCTGGCCGGCTCCATCGAGTACATCGGAAAATATGCGGTCCGTTTTGTTTCCGGCGCCGGCGTGGCGTGCGAGGTGGATTTCCCAAGCGAGTTGCCACCCGTCACCCTCACCTCTGATGTGCGTCATCACCTGCTGCTCGCGGTCAAGGAAGCACTCAACAACTCCGTGAAGCATTCCGGTGCCAGCAAGATGCATGTAAAGGCCTTCGTGGAGAGCTCCGTCTTGCGAATCTGCATCACGGACGATGGAGCCGGATTCAATCCCGACATCACGGAAGCTGGTGCCGACGGCTTGCGCAACATGCGCGAGCGCATGGCGGGCATCGGAGGAGAACTTGAGATCCGCAGTGAGATCGGGAAGGGGAGTCGTGTAGAATTCACGCTGCCGCTTTCAAGCCCGCGGTCGCTAGCGCCGTGACCGACCGCCTCTCCCGAGGTTGCCATCATCGCAAATCATTCTATCCTCCCCATGGCCATGCCAGAAAATCCCATCGATGAGGCGAAGGCCCCGCCGACACGCTTTTGTCTCGTGGAAGATCATCGTGCGACTCGTGAGTCTTTCCTCAAACTGCTCCAGCACGGTGAGGGCATCACCTGCGCCGGCGTCTGCGTCAATGGTGAGGAAGCGCTTGAGATGATCCCGCGCTGGTTGCCGGACGTCGTGCTCATGGACATCAATCTCCCGGGCCGCAGCGGCATCGAGTGCGTGGCCGCTCTCAAGCGCGCGCATCCGCAGATCGATTTCGTGATGCTGACGACCTACGACGACACCGATCTCATCTTCAATGCACTCCGTGCCGGCGCTTCGGGGTATCTGCTCAAGCGCGCCGCGCCGGAGGAATTGTTAGGCGCGATCGACGAAGTCCGGCGGGGCGGCTCACCGATGTCCATGGAGATTGCCCGCCGCGTCGTCTCGCATTTCCACCAGATCCGCCAACCGGCCAGCGAGGATGAAACGCTGACCAAGCGCGAGCGCGAGATTCTGGAGCTGCTGGCGAAGGGCCTGCCCTACAAGCAGATCGCCGATCAGCTCGGCTTGAGCCCGCACACCGTTCACAACCGGCTGCGTGGGATTTATCGCAAGCTCCACGTCCAGTCGGGGACGGAAGCGGTGGCGAAATTCCTGCGAGGCTGAGAACGAGTGTCCGCCAGGGAGGGGAGGAATAGGCCCGAATGGGTCCATTGTGGTTAGGGAAAGCCCAAGAATAGATTCTTGGTGGTAATTCCCAAACCCATGCGAAAACACATCCCCACCTCCCTTGTTTTGGCGGCCCTCACCTTTGCCCAGTCGGCCGAAGCCGTGGTCTTGTTTGCCGACAATTTCAACACGTCGGGCCAGAGCGACGACGTGAACTCCCAATACACCGGCGGGCGTCAGTCCGGAACTGTGGGGAACCTCCAATATCGGCAAGGAAATGGCAGCCTCTTCAGTACTATCAATGGCACCGTCGCGAACGAAGGCAGCGAAGGCTTCAAAACGCAGGTCGGGAACAACGGCGCTCCCGGGACACTTTTCCTTGCCGGGAATAGCTTCACGATTGGTTCGGCCTCGCCCGAGTACAACTTCGACGTAGATCCTGGAGCGGGCGGTTATCTTTCCATCTCGTTCTCGCTCGACCCCGTCATCGGCAACAGCACGAGCGGTGACTGGGGCGCGATCACCATCGGCGCCGGCGACCATGCCAGCTTCGGTGCCTCCGGCACGGGAGCGCGCGGTCAGGGAATCCTTTCGACCGCGCCGCACTTCGGCCTCTTGTTCGAGAGCGACGGTGGCTTCCAAGCCTTCGACGGCAACGCGGGCGTGGGTTCCGGCACGTACACCGGCACTCCGGGCGGCATGTTGGACTTCGAACTCCGGATCACCGGTCTTACTGACGGCAATCCTTGGGATGGGGAGAACAACTCCTTGATCGAGGTCTTCGTCAACGGAGACACTTCGCCCTTCTACTCGTTCACCAAAACCGGCGGCTACACGGACAATTTCATCACGATGGAAGCGTTCGGAAACTCCGGAGGCTTCAGCATTAGCACCTTCGACAATCTGCAAGTTGCCGTGGTGCCTGAACCAGGAGCCGCATCCCTGATTTTCGGTGGCACGATGCTCTTTGCCGGCCTGCGCCGCCGCCGCTCCTAACTCTCTCCCGGTCGTGTGTGTGGCTTGGTTCGTTCGCCAAGCCGCCGCTGCCAGCCCGCGCGGGCTATTTCCTCCACGACCAGCCTTTCGATCCTTCATCGGACTCACAGTGCTCAAAGCGGGTCGCCATCTCGTCATGCTCCTCACGGGGATCGTGTCGGTTTTCCTTTCGTCCCCGGCGATTGCCTCGGGCGATACGGGCGCACTTGTCATTGAACGTCCAACCACCAATGGCCGGCTCAATCCGCTAGGCATTCCCGCCGGAGGAATTTCGTTTGGATGGGCGGCGACTTCGGGAAACCGGGGAGCTCAACAGCAGGCATATGAGATCCGGGTCGGTAGCCAACCCGGTCTTCAGGACGTCTGGGCTTCAGGACAGGTGCAATCGGCGCGGCAAGTGGACATCGTCCTGCCTGAGTCCATCACTCTTCAGCCGGCGACGCGTTACCATTGGCAGGTCCGCACTTGGAACGAGGCCGGTCACGAGAGTGCGTGGAGCGATCCCTCGTGGTTTGAGACCGGCCTGTTGACGGCTGCGGATTGGTCGGGCGCCGAGTGGATCACGCGCACCGTTCAAAGCCCGGATCCAACCACGTGGGTTAACTACAGCGCCACGGTGGAGTTCACCCTGCAGAACCAAGCGTTTGGCGTCTTCCTCCGCAGTTCGGCAGATGGGCAGAACGCCTACATGATGCAGGTGAATGTGACCGGCTCGAGTCCGGTGTTCAAACCGCACAAGCGGATCAACGGCGGATACTCGGTTCTGGGAACGATCAATCTCTCGAGTTTCGGATTCACCAATGCTTCGCTGACGGGGACGCGCAATACCCTTCGATTCGACGTTGCCGGTTCGACGATCACGACCCGCTTGAACGGCGTGATCATCGATACGCGAACCGGCATCTCCTATCCGAATGGATTGGTGGGCTTCAGGACCTTCGAAGCGGAGAGGGGAGTGGTGCATCGCATTCAAGTCATCGATGCCAGCAGCGGTGCCGAGCTGATCGATCCCGACTTTTCGCTCGGTGAAAACGGCTTCAGCGGTGGCGTGATCTCGAATGGCGCATTGAGCGTCTCGGGAACCACCGACGCCATCTTTGCGAATCTTCCTCCTTCGCTCCCGCTATTGCGGGGAACGTTCACCGCGAGGGAGGGGATTGCTTCGGCTCGCGTATATGGGTCGGCCCAAGGCATTTACGAGGTGTCGGTCAACGGGCAGAAGGCGGGTGACCAATTCCTCGCGCCCGGTTGGACCGACTACGACAGTCGCATCCAGTCCCAGACCTACGACATCACTCCGCTGGTCCAGCCGGGGACCAATGTCATCGGAGCGGCGCTGGCGGACGGATGGTATCGAGGAAAGGTCGGCCTCGGCTGGACACGCCAGTACGGGGATCAACTCGCCTTCGTGGCGAGAATCAAGGTGACCTATCAAGATGGAACCAGTGAGTGGTTCTCGACAAACTCGGGGTGGAAGGCCGGCAACGGTCCCTATGTCCGCGGCGACAATCAGGACGGAGAAGGTTACAACGCGAACTTCGAACAGCGCGGCTGGAATACCGTCGCCTTCGACGCCTCCGCTTGGGCGACGGTAGGCTCCGTGCCGGGCGCTTCCTCCCGGCTCGTGCCCCAGCCCGACGAACCGATCCGCGCGGTGATGTCGCTGACGGCGAAAAGCCGCACCGAGATCACGACGGGAACCTGGATCTACGATCTCGGCCAGAACATGGTGGGAGTGCCGAATGTTGTAATCACGGGCAACGCCGGGGAAACGATTACACTCCGCCACGGCGAGGAGTTGTATCGCACCGGCGTGCTGGCGGGGCGTCTCTACACTGAGAACCTTCGCAGCGCGAAGGCGACAGATACGTACACCTTCGCTGCGGCCGGCACCGTCACCTTTCAACCGAAGTTCACCCAGCACGGTTTCCGGTATGTCGAGATAACCGGCGCATCGACGCCCCCCGCCGTGGCGGATGTGAAGGGAATTGTTCTCTCGTCCGACCTTGAAGACATCGGCGAATTGGAGACTTCCAATCCGTTGCTCAACCAGCTCGTCAGTAACATTCGCTGGGGCCAGCGGAGCAATTTCCTCTCCATTCCGACGGACACGCCCGCGCGCGACGAGCGGCTCGGTTGGACCGGTGACATCAGTGTCTTTTCGCCCGCCGCCGCTCGCTTTCAGGACACGCGCGGCTTTCTGAAGAAGTGGATGGCCGACGTGCGCGATGCGCAGAAACCCAACGGCAACATTCCGGCGGTGGTGCCACAGCCCGGAAACTATTTCGATGAAACCGGCGTCGGTTGGTCGGATGCTGTCATCAGCGTCCCCTATGCGGTTTGGCAGGGCTTCGGCGACTTGCAGATCGTCCGTGAGAACTGGACTGCGATGAAGTCCTTCTACCAATTCGTCCATCAAAGCGCGACGGCGGACGGTGACCTGTTAGAGCAGGGGCGCAGCTCGTGGTTCTCCGGAGACTGGTTGACGCTGGAAAGTGTGGACCGCCTCGAGGAGCACAAGGTCATCGCCACCGCCTACTTTGCGGAGAACACCCGCATGATGTCGGAAATGGCCGCGGCGATGGGCGAAATGGAGTTGTCGGCCCAATGGGCAGCCCTGGTTCCTCAGATCCGCTCCGCTTTCGTGACCGCCTATCGAAGTGCCGACGGCTCGATCTACACCGGCACGCAGACGGCCTATGCCCTGGCCCTGGGGATGGACATGATCGCCAATCCCGCACAGCAGATGATGACCGGCGACAAGTTCGTCGCGAAGCTCGCGGCGGACAACCATCACCTCAAGACCGGGTTCCTCGGCACTCCCTGGCTGCTGCCGGCGCTTTCCAAGATTGGCCGCAACGATCTGTCCATGCGGCTGCTTCTCAACGAGACCTATCCCTCGTGGGGCTTCCCGATCTCGATGGGGGCCACGACGATGTGGGAACGGTGGAATTCGATCCAGCCCAACGGCGAATTCGGTCCGGTGGACATGAATTCCTTCAACCACTACGCCTATGGCGCGGTCGGTGACTGGATGTATGGAAACCTCGGCGGCATCCATGCGGTCGAGCCCGGCTACAAGACCTCGCGGATTGCCCCGCTCATCGGATACGGCGGACTGACCTTCGCCCGATGCTTACAGGAAACGGCGTATGGTCGTCTTGCGACGGAGTGGAACGTCACCCCTGAAGGTCTCGTTCTCAGCGTGGAGATTCCGGCCAACACGACTGCGGTCGTGCACCTCCCCATGAGCGACGGAGTCAGCGTGATGGAGGGCTCCGTTCCCGTTGCGAATGCCGAGGGAGTGGAATTCCTGCGGGTTGAAAATGGAACGACGGTCTATGCCGTGGGCGCAGGAGAATACCTGTTTCATTGGACGCCCGCGATGACGGCCCCGAGCGGGCTGGTAGCCTCGCCAAGCTCGAAGCAAGTGGATCTGACCTGGAATGCCATGCCGGGCGCGACGGGGTATGAAGTAAGGCGCTCCACTCTTTCAGGCGGACCCTATACCACCGTGGCGAGCAGTCTCACGGTGCCTTCGTTCACCGATACCATCTCGGTGAACGGCGTGACCTACTTTTACGTTGTTACGGCCACGAACGCGGCCGGCGTGGGACCTGTTAGCGAGGAAGTGTCAGCCACGCCTTCGCTGCTGCCGAATGGCGGTTTCGAGTCACCTATCACCGGCAACTACCAATACAGTCCGACCGGCGCTTCTTGGAGCTTCGGCGGCGGAGCCGGCATCACCGCAAACGGCAGCACGTTCACCTCCGGCAACGCCGCTGTCCCTGAAGGAGTCCAAGCGGCGTTCATCCAAGGCACCGGCACGATCATCCGGACCGTGACGGGCCTCGTTCCTGGAACGACCTACGAAGTGGTCTTCTCCGCTGCCCAGCGCGCCCGCGGAGCCTCGTGGAACGTCAACGGTCAAACGTGGCAGCTCTCCTTGGATGGAGTTGCTGTTGCCAACTTTGTGCCCGGTCAATCCGCTACGGCATGGGCTGGCTACAACGCCCGCTTCACTGCCACCGCAACGACCCACACGCTTTCGTTTGTTGGAACCAACTTCCGGACCGGGGACAATACCGTCTTCATCGACAACGTTCGCCTGGTGCGGGATGCCGAAGCGGGAAAGCCACTGGAAGGTGGTTTCGAAAGCCCGTCGACAGGCTCATACGTTTACAATCCCTCGGGAAGCGCTTGGGGATTCAGCGTGCAGTCGGGAGGCAGCGGTGCCGGAATTGCGCGGAATGGCAGCGCATTCACCTCGAGCAATCCCAGTGCGCCCGAAGGAGTCCAGGTCGCCTTCGTGCAACGCACGGGTTCTCTGAATCAGGCAGTAACCGGGTTGGTTCCGGGGATGACCTATCACCTGTTATTCTCCGCCGCGCAGAGGGCGGTCTACGTGAGTGGCGGGCAGACGTGGAATGTGTCCTTGGATGGGACACCCATCGCTAGCTACAAGCCGGGCACCAGCCCCACAGCATACTCGGGCTACAGCGCGAGCTTTACCGCGACGGCACCGACGCACGATCTGGCTTTCGTCGGAACCAACACCAATGGCGGAGACAACACGGTGCTCCTCGATCAGGTTCGTCTCATGGCGGCGAGCTTGTCCGCACCCACCGGGCTGAGCGCCGCTGCGGGCATACTTGAAGCGAATCTTCAGTGGAACGCGGTTGAGCAGGCTTCCGGCTATGTGATCAGAAGGTCCACCGCGGGAGGGGCATCCACGGTGATCGCGTGGGTCGGTCCTGAAACCTTCTTCACCGACACGGCTCTCACTCCGGCTACCTCATACACATACTCCGTATCCGCCTTCGATGAAGTAGAGCCGGGCCTCGAATCCAACCCGGTTAGCGTCACGCCATTCGCGCCGCCGGTGACCGAAAGTGAACTGCGAGCACCGCTCATCGCTCTCCGTTCCGATGAAAACGGATTCACCGACGTCCGCTTCACCATTCGAAATTCGGTGGTGGGTCACGGCTACGTCCTGGAAATCAGCGACGACCTCTCGGGAGGCAGTTGGCAAACGCTGCCCGGGGTTCCTCCGCAAAGCGGATCCGGGGACGATTTGCAGTTTGTCGCTCCTTTCGTCCCGCAACACCCGAAGTGGTTCTACCGGTTCCGCATCACTCCCTAGCACCGAGCCAGGCACTCGGCTCTGCATCCATTCCTTCCCCATTAAATCCATGAAATCCAAGAATCCCCAGACCTCTATCGCACAGTCCCTCCTCTGCTCCGCAGTGCCGCAGCACGCCAGTCCTCCCGGGACAGGTCGCCGGCTGTTGATGTCGCTCTCGTTCGTGACGGCCCTTTGCTGCAGTCCCGCTCAAGCGGCGACCTACAACTGGAACACCACTTCCGGGAATTGGGACACGACCACGACGAATTGGGCGGGTGCGGGCGCAACTTGGGTCGATGGGAACGACGCGACTTTCACCAATACCGCGACGGCCTCGACCATCACGCTCGCCGGCAATCGCAGCGTGGTTACGACCACGATTGGCAATGGCACGAACAACTACAACTACACGGTCACCGGCAGCGGAGTGACGCTGACGGGCACGTCGCTGGCGTTTGCCGGCAGCGGTGGCAACAATTCGCAGGACCATCTTGCCTCACACACGGTGCTCAATGGTTCGCTGGGCCTGACGCTGAGCGGCAACGTGACGATCCGCCGTGGCAATCTGGAGTTCGGCGGCACGGGCTCCTACAATGTCGGGAGCATCACGACCAGCGGTGACTGGGGTGTCTTTCGCATGAGCGGCACGGCATCGGTGACGGCCACCAGCTTGCTCATGGGCTCTGGCGGCGGTGGAGCCGTCACGGGAAGTTTCGATCTCAATGGAGGCACCCTCACGACCGGTTCGATCACCGCGATCGGAACCGGGAACTCCAATGGAACCACCTGGTCCACCCGGAACACCGTCAATGGGACGACGATCAAGGCATCACAGACCAACAATACATTCCTGACGGTTGCTGCGAGTAGCCTCGGAGTCGTCAATGGCACGGACGCAGGCAACAACGTGTGGCTCGGCAACGGCGGGGTGACCTTCGATTCGAATGGCTTCAGCATCGGGTGCACCACAGTGTTCCTTGACGACACCGGTGCCGTCGGAACCTTGACTAAGGCGGGCTCGGGCACGCTGACGCTCTCCGGTGTGAACACGTATACCGGTGCTACGACCATCAATGGTGGAACCTTGCGTGTGAATGGCAGCTTGGCCGCTGGGAGCTCGGTGACCGTGAACGGCGGTGCCTCGCTCGGTGGTACCGGAACGGTCAATGGCGTGGTCACATTGGCCGCGGGCGCTACACCTGCAACCCAGGGAGCCATCAATCTTGTCGACGGGGTATTCAGCACATTGACCCTTGGCGACGCCTCGGGGCTCGCGCTGGGTGGTGCCGCCGGCAATCTCGCGAAGTTGAACTTCGATGTGGGAACGTCCACCGCGGACCAGCTTTCCCTTGGTTCGAGCGGCCTGACGGTGGGTGCGGGCGGCGCTTCGATCAGCATCACGGCAACCGGGGTCACCGCGGGAAACACCTACGATCTTGTGACCTTTGGCGCCGGAGGCGGGGCGGGCTTTACAATGGGCAGCGGCACCACCGTGGGGGCGCTCACTTTGACGAATCCGAATCTGTCGTTTGGCGTCGCGGGTACCCTGAACGTGACGGCAAACGCGATTCAACTGGTGACCACCGGGGCTGGCGCACCGGCGACGGCCTACTGGTCCGGCGTCCAAGGCGCGTCGTGGACCAGCACCAGCGGCGCCAATGGGAACTTCACCACCAATGCCAACGGCACGGGCTTTGTCGGAGCCTATCCCAATGAACTCACGAGCGTGATTTTCGCTGCGAATGGCAACGGCGCTCCGGCGAATCTGAACAACACGTTGGGCCAGGATTTCGGCATCTTCAGCCTGACGTTTGCCGGTGGCACCGGTGCCACGACGATCTCGGGTGCCAACCAGCTTAGTATCGACTCGGCCGGAATCTCGCTCGAAAGCGGGAATGGTGGCGCCACCCTTGCCATGGGCACGCTCGTGCTGGCTTCGTCCCAAGTCTGGACCAACGCCAGCAGCAACGACCTCGTCGTTTCCGCCGCGGTGACCGGCAGCAACGGCTTGACCATCGATAACACAGGCACGGGGAGCACGGTTCTGTCGGGCGCGAACACCTACTCGGGAGGAACCATACTTCAGTCGGGCTCACTTCGCGTCAGCGGCAGCGGCACTCTCGGCGCGGCGACCGGATCGTTTACGATCGACGCCGGTGTGCTGGATTTGAACGGGACCTCACAATCGGTGGGTACTTTCTCTGGCACCGGTGGCACCGTCGTCAACAATGGGACGGGCACGAACGTAACGCTGACGATCGGTACTGCCAATGCCCCAGGAGGAGATTTCCAAGGCGTCATCGCAGACCATACCTCCGGGAGCGGCACCGTGGCGCTGACCAAAGTAGGCAACAGCACGGTGACTCTTTCCGGGACCAACAGCTATTCCGGCAAGACAACCGTGAACGGTGGGGTCTTGCTGGTAGGAACCGGGGAGAACATTCCCAACGCCTCGGTGGTTGAAATCAACAGCGGCGCGAAGTTGAACGTGCAAGCATTCACGGAAACCATTGCCGGGCTCTCCAGCACGGTAGGGGATCTGAACGTCGTTCAGAACCTCGAAGCCGGAAGCTCGGACGCCGGCACCTTGGCGATCGACACCGCCGGCAGCGACTTCACCTTCACCGGCATTATCCGCGACAATTTCGGCGGCACCGGCACTCTTGCCTTGGTGAAGAGCGGGGCGGGGATCCAGACGCTGAAATGCACGAACGGCTTGGGAGCCGGAACGAGCATGAGCTTTTCGGGAGGAGCGACCGTGAATGGCGGCACGTTGCTGCTGAGCGACAATGGCAACGGCAAGGTCATCACGTCGTTCGCCAGCGACGTGAACCTCACCGCGGCCGGCTCGATTCTCGCCTTCGAAAACACCGGAGCGATCAACAACACCCAGACTTTCGGCAAAGTCATCAGCGGCAGCGGCAACGTGGTCATCACCGCCGCGAATGTCGGCGTGGTCGCCTTGAGCCAAACCAACACCTACACGGGGAACACCAGCGTCTCGGCTGGCACCTTGAGTCTCGCCCAACCCTACTTGGCCGACGGCTCCACCGTCTCCGTTGCGAGCGGTGCGGTGCTCAATCTCAACCATGCCGGCACGGACGTCGTGGGAACTCTTATTCTCGGTGGCGTGACCCAGTCCGATGGGATCTACGATTCGTCCACTCCCGGCGGATTCATCACCGGCACCGGAAGAATCCAAGTGGGTGCCGTGAGCGGCTACGCCTCGTGGGTGGCGGCGAATGCCGGCGGCCAAGGTCCGGATCTCGACTTCGACTCCGATGGAGTCGCAAACGGGGTGGAGTACTTCATGAACGCGCCTGCCGGCGTTACTCCGAATCCGGGGTTGGTTTCCGGAGTCATCACCTGGACCAACGGCGGCAATATTGCGGCCTCGGCTTATGGGAGCCAGTTCGTCGTCCAGACTTCCGGGGACCTAGCCACATGGTTGGATGTGCCCGT
>Ga0307406_10001292_pt1 | contig 14047 bp, 8 predicted proteins | sample 322Cmetagenome_3_FD_203706 | JGI IMG/M metagenome (GOLD analysis project Ga0307406, IMG submission 203706) | Maize rhizosphere microbial communities from greenhouse at UC Davis, California, United States - 322HYB-C-2 | ecosystem: Host-associated > Plants > Roots > Rhizosphere > Soil | place... | reverse complement strand
TGGGTAGCCGAGGTTCTGGTTGCCGGTGTGGAGGAGAAGCTGCGCCGGGCCGTGGTTGAACTGGTCCGTCTGCATCGTGCGAATGAAACACAGCTTGTCGACGTGCTTCGCCAGTTCCGGCAAGCGGTCGGAAACCCAGGCGCCGCATTGACCATGCTGCTTGAACTCGAACTGCGGGCCGAGCATTTTCGGCACGCCTTGGATGAAGGCGAAGCGCTGGCCCTCCAGGTATTCCTTAGGGCACTCCTTGCCATTGTATTTCGCGAGCACCGGCTTGTAGTCGAAGAGCTCGAGCTGGCTGGGCGCGCCATCCATGTGCAGGTAGATGATTCGCTTCGCCTTCGGCGCGAACGATGGTAGCAGCGGAGCGAGGGGTGCCGAGGGGTCGTGGCTGATCTTCAGCTTCCCCGCAGCACCGGCGAGCCCTTGTGCAGCGAGCCACAGGCCGCCAATGCCGCCCGGACAATCGCGCAGAAAGCGGCGACGCGTGATGTGCCGGAGCTTTTCGGTCTGGATGTCGGGATACATGGCGGTCAGCGGATCAAGGCTTCATCGAGATTGAGCAGCACCGAAGCGACCACGGTGTAGGCAGCTCCGTCCGGAGTTCCCGCCATCCCAGCCATGAGGCCAGGGTTCGCTGCGTAGTCCTTCTCCAGCTTCTGGAAAAGCGTCCGCAACTCGGTGAGACGGTCTGGCGTGATGGTTCGCGAAGTGACAACGCGGTAGCCGAGCGACAGTCGCGAATCCACGTCGCCAGCGGCTTCATACTTCATTTGGCGAGCCAAGCCCTTCGCGCATTCGTAGAAAGCCGGGTCATTCAATACCGCCAGCGCTTGCAGAGGCGTATTGGAAAGGATCCGCCGCTTCGAGCACTGCTCGCGTGAGGGGGCGTCGAAGGTGGCCAACGTGGGATACGGGATACTACGTTTCCAGTAGATGTACACCGAGCGACTGTAGCGACCGGCCTCGCCCTCGGCCGGCGTCATCCACTTGTCATCGGAATCGAAGGGCTTCCATACGTCGGCAGGGAGTGGTGGGTTAGTCGGCGGCCCACCCTCGCGATTCGCGATCAGACCTGCAGCAGCGAGCGCATGGTCACGTGCCATCTCGCCTGTCAGTCGCTGGCGCGGGCCGCGAGCAAGCAGGCGATTGCCCGCATCCCGCTCCGCCATTTCCGTGGAAATCGTTGCATCTTGGCGATACGTAGCGGTGTTCACCAACTCGCGCAGCAGCGTCTTGATGCTCCACTTCATGTCGGTTTGGAAGCGCACCGCCAGTGTATCGAGCAGCTCTGGATGAGTCGGCTTTTCTCCTGCTGATCCAAAGTCCTCCGGCGTGGGAACGATGCCGGTGCCGAACAGTTCCAGCCAGAACCGGTTCACCGCGACGCGTGCTGTTAGAGGATTCCGCGGCGAAGCAATCCACTGCGCCATCGCCAGGCGATCCGCCGTCTTGGCCTCGGGCATTGGTGGGAAGACCGCGGGTGTGCCGGGCTTGTCGATCACAGTGCCTTTGTCGATCCAGTTGCCGCGAATAAATTCGCGCGTTTGTCGCGCCAGGTCCGACGGCAGATCCTGCATCACGGGCGTGGTCGTGGACGGAATGGCGGCGAGTGCTTTGCGAGCGGCTGCCAACTTCTTTCTCATCGCATCGGCTTCAGCATCGGGCGTGACCCATGCGGCATCGTCGGTCAGTGCGATGCGACCGCGTTTCGCGATCAGTGGATAGGCCCCGCCCGCGGAATCGGTGGCATGGTTGAGGATCACCCGCAGCGAAGCCCCGGCCGGTATGTCGAGCGGTTCCTTCAGCGTCACGATCGCATGTCGTGGCTGGAAGATCTTCGTGTATTGGCCCCAACCGCGGTTCGAGCCTTTGATCGAGAGATTCGGATCAAACTCCGGATGGGCCTCGTCCGCGATGACCTCCGCCAGCGGCACGGGCGTCGCCTTGCCATCGGCATCGACGACTTGCAGTTCGAACTTCCGGATCATCGCGCCCCATTCCGGGGTGTGGATCGCCTTCGCCTCATCGACCGGACGGATCTCCACGCGGAATGCAGTGAGCTGCCTGAAGCCGACAGGCTTCGGAATGTCCAGCGTGTGCACGGCTCCGGCGGCAACGTTGCCAATGGTGCGGAACTCCTCCACGCCATCGTGCTTCACCACCTCCAGTTTCGCCTTCCGGCTGCTGCCGGTCATCCCCGAGGGGTTCACCCATGAAGAATGCGATTCCAGTGAGAGACGGCGCTCGTGCAGTTGCTCTTCCAGGCGGCTGATCTTGTCCTGCAAGCTGCCAGCTTCCTTGTATCGGGCGAGATCCAGCGGCACGCGCAGCACCGGATGATTCTCCGGCACGTCATTGTCCGCGGCCTGATTAAAGTAGGCCATGAAGCGATAGTATTCGTCATGGCGGATCGGATCGTAGGGATGGCTGTGACACTGCACACATCCCATGGTGACGCCTTGCCAGACTTCCCACGTCGTCGAGACCCGATCCATGGTGGCCACCACGCGAAATTCCTCATCATCGGTGCCACCTTCGTTGTTTGCCTGCGTGAGACGATGGAAGGTGGTGGCGATCCGCTGGTCGAGCGTGGCATTTGGAAGCAGGTCGCCCGCAAGCTGCTCGATGGTGAACTGGTCGTAGGACTCGTCGCGATTGAATGCGGAGATCAGCCAGTCGCGGTATTTCCAAACATCGCGCCGACGGTCGAGCCCCAGGCCTTCGGAGTCTGCGTAGCGCGCCAAGTCCATCCACACGCTGGCCCAACGTTCACCGAAACGCGGCGAGTCCAACAAGCGCTTCACCTGCTTGTCGTAGGCGTCCGGCGCGGCGTCGGCGAGAAAGCCATCGAGTTCTGCGATCGATGGCGGCAGGCCTGTTAGATCGAGCGAGAGGCGTCGGAGCAATGCCGCCTTGTCCGCTTCCTTGGACGGCTTCAGGCCTTCGCTCTCCATCCTCGCCAGCAAGAAGCGGTCGATGTCGCTGCGTGGCCACTCAGTATCCTTCACGGCCGGTGGCGTGTGCTTTTCGGGTGCCACGAATGACCAATGCTCGCCCCACTTTGCACCTTCCTTGATCCACTGGCGAAGCGTTTCGATCTCCCCATTCGCCAAGCGCGGGCCGTGCTCGGGCTTCGGCATCACCTCATCGGGATCGGTGGAGAGCACGCGTGCCATTACCTCCGAGGCATCAGGATCTCCTGGGACGATGATCTGCTTGCCGGACTTCCCCTTGCCGAGAGCCTTGTCGCGATAGATGAACGAGACCTCGCCTGCCTCCTTCACGCCACCGTGACAGGCGGTGCAGTGGGAGTTCAGAAGCGGCCGGACCTCACGGGCGAAATCGATCTCGGCGTGAACCGGCAATGCGAACGCCATGAGCGCTCCGATGTAGGCCTTTGACATCATTCAGCGAAGATCCGGATTTCGTTCAGTCCTCCGCCTTGGCACGGATGATCGATGGAGCGCTTGGGATGGCGATAGTGGCTGGTCACCACCAGCTTCACGTAGCGGGTCTCAACCGGCGCGAAGGCGAAGTCGAAGAATGGGAATGCCGTGCCCTTGGCATCGGTGACCCGCGGCAGTTCGCCATCGGTCAGCGGGAAGAACGTCTTGTTGTCGAGCGAACCGAGCAGCACGAAGCTTTCGGTGCCGCGGTCATTGTTGCCGCGATTGTTGGTATTCTGGAGCGAAACCCGGCCAATCGTCTCCGACTGCAACAAGTCCACGGTGAATTCACCGCTCTCGCCATCCGCAGCGAGCCAGAATGACCAATCGCCGGGCACGCCACTGTCGTTGAGTCGGCCATCAGTGAGGTTGTCGGGAGGAAATACCGAGCCATGGGGACGAGTGCAGTAGCCCGGGCTGAAGACCGGCTTGCCAAGCGCCAGATTGCCTTCCGTCGAGGCTGATCCAGGCAAGCCTTCAAGATGATTGACCAGCATCACCGGCGACTCGTCGAGCGCGGCGAGGAGCTTCGGTTTCCCCTCTTCGCGGACCAGTGCCCGGCTTTCACCGATCGTCAGGCGGGTCTTCGGCGCCTCGATCTCCACCTCGCCCTTGAAAACTTCGGTGAGCACCACAGGCGTGCTTCCGTCGCTGCCGACTGCGAGACCAAACTCGGTGCCGAGATCGACGAAACGCCCGCCGGGTGTATCGATGCGGAAGCCCTCTGCTCCATTCGGCGTGTGGACGGATGCCCGGCCATGGAGCACGGACAGTGCTTCCTTTTCATCAAGCCGGAAGCGGCAAGGCGCTTCGAGGGTGACCTTTGCCCCGCTCGGGAAACCGAGCCGGACAAAACCACGCGTGAACTCGAGTGGCACTGCCACTGGCAAGCGACCCGTCGTCGGAGCAGCCGAACCTTCGACCCAAGCGACACCCTGCGTTTCCAAGACATTCGCCACCGGCCCGCGCGGACGCATCACGACGAAAGATATCCCTGCCGCCAACATGGCAGCGGCGGCCACCGCGGTTGCGGGAAGCCAGCGCTTCGGAAAAGCGGTCACCTTTGGTTCCTGAGTAGCCGGGGCTTCGAAGAACGAAGGCGAGGCTGCCTTGCGCGCCAAGACCGAGTGAATCGCTGCGGCCCGGCGGTAACGCGCACGAGCCTCCGGGTCAGCGGCCAGCACGGCATTCAGTTCCCCGCGCTCCGCCTCGCCGAGGCATTCCTCGAAGAGCGCGTGAAACAGCAGATCGAGCCGGTCTTCCTTCATGGCGTGGCAAGTTTGCGTTCGATGCAGGTTTCCAGCGCCTTGCGGATCCGCATGAGGGTGAGTGAGAGCGCGGTCGGCGTCTGATTGCGCTCGGCAGCGAGGTCCTGCACGGAGGCACCCGGCGTGTAGCGGGCCAGGATCAGGCCGCGGTTGCCTTCGGAAAGTTCCCCAAGACACTTCTCCAATGCTGCTTCAAGCTCCGTCTCCCGGCCATCGGCTTCCCGATGCTCCGCTGCCAGGATCTCCACGAGCGAGTCATCGAAGACATGGCGATCACGCCCGGAATCGCGGCGGGCGGCTTTGACCTGATACCACGCGATGGTCAGCGCCCACGGCAGGAAGGGCTGGGCGGCATCGTATTCCGCCGCCTTGCGCCACAGGACCAGATTGGTCTCCTGCACCACGTCGTCGGCCAGCATCCGGTCGGGAAGCAAGGACAGCACGTAGCGGTGAAGCTCCGGCTGGTGCCGGGCGATCAGGCCCACGATTCTTTCCTCGGCACTATGCGGTTCGGCAGACATCTCCGCAGGAAATTACCCGAACGCCGGGAAATCTTTCGCGGAAATTTTTTGAATCACCGTTTAGCCACCCATCCGCAGATCCAGCGTGACCGGGAATTCCATGCCGGGATCTTCCGGCGGGACCTCCACGTAGCTGACCACCGGCCCTCCGGCGCGTTCTTCCACGCGGTGATAGCCGAAGCCACCGGTCGATGCCGGTTCGATCACGCCCGGGGTATGCCCGTGCTGCCAGAAGCGGCTTACGCGACGCGACTCGGCTTCGTAGGCATTCACCGGGAAGGTCTCGTAACTGCGTCCACCCGGATGCAGCACGTGATACACACAACCTCCCAGCGACCGCTTGTTCCAAGTGTCCACCACGTCAAATGTCAGGGGCGTGTGCACGCCGATCGTCGGGTGCATGGCTGACCATGGATCCCACGCCTTGTAGCGCACGCCGGCGACATACTCCCCTTTCCGGCCGGTCGCAATGAGTGGAATCCGGCGGCCATTGCAGACCAGCACATGCCGGCCTTCCACCGCGCCGCGGACTTTCACCTGAATGCGCTCGACCGAGGAATCGACATAACGCGCCGTCCCTTGCGACGAGTTCTCCTCGCCGAGCACATGCCACGGCTCCAGCGCTGCGCGGATCTCGATCTCCACACCGCTATGCACTACCCGGCCATAAACCGGGAAGCGGAACTCATGGAACGGCTCCAGCCACGCGGCTTGGAACGGAATGCCCGCGTTCTTCAGACCCAGCGCCACGTCCTTCATGTCCTCGCGGATGAAGTGCGGCAGCATAAACCGGTCATGCAACTCGGTGCCCCAGCGGACCATCTTCTTATGGTAGGGCTCGTTCCAGAACCATGCGACCAGCGATCTCACCAGGAGCATCTGCACCAAGCTCATGCGGGCATGCGGCGGCATCTCAAAGGCACGCAGTTCCAGGATGCCTAGCCGCCCGCTCGCCGCCCCGGGCGCGTAGAGCTTGTCGATGCAGAACTCGGCGCGATGCGTGTTGCCTGTTAGATCGGTTAGCATGTTCCGCAGGACGCGGTCCACCAGCCACGGCGGATCGCCGTTTTCGGGAAGCTGGTCGAAGGCGATGTCCAACTCGAACAAACGGTCGTCGCGACCCTCATCCACGCGAGGTGCCTGGCTCGTCGGCCCGAGGAACAGCCCTGAGAAGAGATACGACAGGGCCGGATGATGCTGCCAGAAGGTGATCAAGCTGCGCAGCACCCCCGGCTTGCGGAGGAAGGGACTGCGGTCCGGCGTCGCGCCGCCCAGCGTCACGTGGTTACCGCCACCGGTGCCGGTATGGCGGCCATCCAGCATGAATTTCTCCGTGCCCAGGCGCGATACGCGAGCCGCCTCGTAAAGCGTCGTCGTGTTCTCCACCAGATCCCGCCAATGAGTCACCGGATGCACGTTCACCTCGATCACGCCGGGATCCGGTGTCACCTTGATCCGCTCGACGCGGCGATCCCACGGCATCTCGTAGCCCTCGATGATCACTGGCAGTTTTAGGCGCGTTGACGCATTCTCCACTGCCTCTAATAGAGACAGGTAGTGCTCAAGATGCGTCACCGGTGGGAAGAAGACGTGCAACTTCCCGTTCCGCGGCTCGATGCAGATCGCGGTAGTTGATGTGAGTTCCCCGCCATCGGCCGCGGCCGGAGGTGCAGGCTTGAATCCGACGCTGGTCTGTAGGGTGCGCCCCGCCGGCAAGATCTCTCCATGCGGAGGCAAAGGCCCCCTTTCCTCCAGCGGCGACGACTCCAGCGCGGCCTGCTGCGACCGCAACTCCTCGCTCGCCATCGGCAGAGAATCCAGCGGCAGACGGAAGCCCATCGGCGAGCCGCCCGGGATCAGAGACATCCGTCCGCGGCGAAAGGTCCACAGGTTGCTCTTCCAAGTTTGCGTTTCCGCAACCCACTCTACCGGGAGCACGAAGCCAGTTGGCTTGGACAAGCCACGATCTAACAGATTCGCCAGATAACGCCGCTCGAGCGGGTCATCGAGATCCGCCGCATAGGGATCCACGTTCGGCGGCAGGGTGCTTTCTTTCCACGCGTAGTAGAAAGCATCTTCAAAGCCCGCGATGACATGCGCCTGCTGGCAACCCAGCTCCTCGGTGATCATCGTGGTGAAGCGTCGCGCATCCTCGATGCCGTGGCCGAGGTCCGAATTGGGATCGGCCAAAAGCTTCTCGTCCTTCCAGAGCGGCTGTCCGTCCTTTCGCCAGACCACCGTGTAAGCCCAGCGTGGAAGCGGCTCGCCAGGATACCATTTGCCCTCGCCGTAGTGAAGCAGTCCGCCGGTCCCAAAAGAATCTTTCAGCCGATTCAGGAGGCTTAGCGCGAGCTTTCGCTTCGCCGGACTGTCAGCGGTGAAGTTCCACTCCGCACCATCCATGTCATCGATCGACACGAAGGTTGGCTCGCCACCCATCGTCAGCGCCACGTCGCCTGCAGCGAGGATTTCGTCGACCTGCTCCCCCAGCGCATCGACTGCCGCCCACTCGGTCTCTGAATATGGCTTGGTGACCCGCGGGTCCTCGTGGACGCGCTTGACCTCGTTCACCCAGAAGAACTCCGTCTCGCAGGCATCCACGCCGCCCACCACCGGTGCCGCGCTGGCCGGCTCCGGCGTGCAGGAAAGCGGGATATGCCCCTCTCCGGCGAATAGCCCCGAGGTCGGATCCAATCCAACCCATCCCGCACCCGGGATGTAGACCTCCGCCCACGCATGCAAGTCAGTGAAGTCCTCCTTCGGCCCACTCGGCCCGTCCAGAGACTCTTGGTCGGCCGTGAGCTGGACCAGATAGCCCGACACAAACCGAGCCGCGAGGCCGAGGTGTCGTAACGCTTGCACCAACAGGTAGGCCGAGTCCCGGCAAGATCCCGTACCGCGCTCGAAAGTCTGCTCGCAAGTCTGCACTCCCGGCTCCAACCGGATCACGTAGCCCACCGCCTGGTGGACGCGGAAATTCACATCCACCAGGAAATCCACCGTCCGCTTCTTCTCGCGCGGGATAGTCTCCAGCCACCTGGAGAACAGCGGTCCATCATCCCGCAGCTTCAAATAAGGCGCCAACTCGTGCTTCAAGGCCGCCGAATACTCGAAGGGAAATTCTTCCGCCGACTCCTCCAAAAAGAAGTCGAAGGGATTGATCACCGTCATATCGGCGACCAGATCGACCTCGATCCGGAGATTCCGGGTCTTTTCCGGGAATACCACCCGCGCGGCCCAATTGCCGAAGGGGTCCTGCTGCCAATTGATGAAGTGATTCGCCGGCTCGATGTTCAGCGAGTAAGCTGGCACCGGCGTTCGCGAGTGGACGCAAGGCCGCAACCGGATCACGTGGGGTGACAATTGGACCTCGCGGTCGTAGCGGTATTCGGTGACGTGGTGAAGTCCGACTCGGATAGCCATGGGGTAAGACCCATGAAGCGCCCGCCGTGCCAAGCGTTGCAAGGATGAACCGGAGGCAGGGTTGGAACCTAAGGAGTGGCAATATTTCCGGCTACTCCGGCCTTCCTTCCCCAGTCATGCCCTCAGTCGGGATCGGACGCCACCCCGGGCACCACCTCGTAGCGCAATTCGGCCATACCGCCTCCCATCTGGCGAACCGACGTCAGCCGCAAATGAGGGCTCAAAACGCGCCGGGGAAATAGCTGCTTTCCCTTGCCCAGGGTCACCGAGCCGACTTGCACGATGATCTCGTCCAGCAAACCCGCGTCGTGAAACTGACCGGCCAAGTCTCCGCCTCCCACGATCCAAATGTTCCTGGACCCGGCAGCTGCCCGCATTTCCGCATGAACCTTACGGACGTCGCCACTTGCGAACTTGAGATCCGCGCCCTCGATCCCCGGCAGTTCTCGACTGGAAAAAATCCACGCCGGCTGACTGTAAGGCCATGGCGAACCGACCTCGGCAATCACCTGGTCAGAATTGCGCAGCATCCATTCGTAAGTCCCGGAGCCCATGGCGAGCGCGCCCACTTCCGAGATGAATTGCGGGTAGCTGGACTCATTCAGATCGCCGAGAGGAAACAACCACTCCAGCGAGTGGTCTTCCGTCGCGATGAACCCGTCGAGGCTGGTGGCGGTGTAATACTGGGTCTTCATGAGTGAGGTCCCGGCTCACTCCACGTAAACGAAGTCGAACAAGACAATCTCCTCGATCGGATCCACCCAGCTTTCGAAGCCGGGAGTGCCACTCTTCAAAGGAAGAACCATGATCTCGCTGTAGGTGGTCTCACCCGTTTTCTTTGCGAGGCACCGCACTTTTACCGTCTTTGGCGCGGTCGAGGTGATCGCCGCGACCAGCGGCTCGCCCTCCTTGAATTCCACCTTGATGTAGGGGCGGTCCTCCGGTGCTTCTTTGACCACCTTTGGCCGCGCCAAACCATCCGGAGCCTCCGCGAAGCGCGCGATCACCGTCTCGCCCTTCTTGACGACGACCTTCTCGGTGATTTCGTCGGGCGTCTTTGGCTCATCAGGCACCTTCGCCCTCACCCCCGGGAGCTTGTCCGCTTCCTCCTCGGCCTTCTGCCGGGCGATTTCCGCTTCCCGCTCGGCGATCACCTTCTTGACCGCTGCCGTGCCTGCGTCACTGAGCCGGGCAAAGGGAAGATCGAACTCCTTGCCATCGGCCCGGCGAATCTGCACGGAGTCGGCATCGGCGGAGATCACCTCCGCCTCGATCGACTTCCCATCCTTGCCCTCGATCGAGATGGTCTTCGCTGCTTCGGCGGCCCCCGGCTTTACCTCCTGAGCGATCGCCGCCGTCGCCGACAGCACCGTCGTGATCACCATCGCAAGTATGCTCGACTTCATGACGAGACCCTTGCCACCGGAAGCCGCAGACGACAAGAGTCGACTCTGACCGCATTCACCGATTACTCGGTCCGCCGCACTGGCACCGTGATCCGGAAAATGGCACTTTCGCCCGGCTGGCTGAGCAGCACGATCGTGCCCCCCTCGCCTTCCAGCAGGGTTTTCACGATGGCAAGTCCGAGGCCCGCGGAGGCTTCACCGCCCGTCGGCTTCGCGCTGAGCGGCGCGTAGCGTTGGAAGATCTTGGGGTAGTCTTCCGCGTGGAAGCCGGGGCCATCGTCCTCCACATCGATGATGGCGGCCTCGCCGACCCGTTTGATCCGGATACGCACCTCGCCAGCGTTGCTGAATCGGATCGAGTTCGCAATCAGGTGCTCCAGTACCTGCACCATCACCCGCTCCGGGAGTTCAAGCGAGATGGCCGAACCGGGATCGTCGACGCGGATTTGAATGCCTTTTTCCTCCGCCCGGGGACGGAGCAGCTTCGCCGCCGTCTCCGCCGTGGTGCGAAGATCCTCACACTTGGCGGTTAGGCGGCTCTTGCCCAGCAAGGTGCTGACCATCGCGGACGCCTGCTCGGCGTTGCCTTTCAGGGATTGGGCCAGTGTATCCAACGGCTGCGGCAGTTCGCTGGCTCGCGCCACGAACACGTCCGCCGCCATCCGGATGCGCCCCAAGGGGCCCTTCAGGTCATGAAGGAGCACGTCCGTCAAAAGCTTCTGATAGACCCGCGCCAAGTGTTGATCGATCAAGGCGGACACGATCGACGTGAAGCCGCGCATGATCTCGATCTCCTCCTCACGCCATTGCCGGGGTTCGGTATCGACCGCGCACACCGCGCCGTAAAAATGTTGTCCTGCCCCGAGGACCGGGAACCCGAGGTACGCAATGACACCGAATTCCTCGATCGCCGGGTTTTTTGCCACCAGCGGATTCTTCCGGGCGTCGGGGATCACCAGCGGCTGGCGCAGGTTCACCGTGTGCTGGCAAAAGGAGTAATGGAGCGGCGTTTGCCGAGAATCTGCCAGCAAGCCCGAAAGACCACAGGCTCCCGCAAAGACTTGCCGGTCCTGATCCACCAGCGAGACGAGTGAGACCGGAACATTCGCAGCCTTTGCCGCAAGCTCAGTCACCCGATCGAAATCGATGCCGTGCGAATCCCCTAACAGGCCGGAGGCCTTCAAACTTTCCAACCTCTCGCGGTTTGCATCGTGGAATCCGAATCGCATGTCATCGACCTATATTCTTCCATTGTTCGGCGGACAAGTCATAATGCCCGGCTGCCACTGTCGCAGAATAGGCGAAATGCAATTGTATGGAAGGGGTTACGACGAGCCGGAGGCCCTTGAGTGACGGTTTCCGTTGGATCTCAATAGTTGCCGATTTTCCCCCTTCCGCGAGAACATCGTTAGACGGGCCCTTCCTCGATCTAACCCCTGCTCTGACTGCGTAGATTCTCCCAGTCGATTGACGATCATCTCAACCCACTTCTCACGCGCACCGCAGGCGCTCGATCTCTTCTTTCATTCTTTTACACCGATTCCATTCGCGGGTCGGAAGCCAACCTTGGCGGGAGGCCGCCCGGTGGCGAGCGCAGTCCAAGCGCCGCGAGTTACTCAAAGAACAGCGAGGGAGCTCATCGGCGCGGGCGTGATTCCTAACCCCTCGTCCGAGCCCCTCGGTAACGCGTGGATTTCCGCATTTGCGACCCTCCTCGCTTGAGGCGGACCCGCTCCCCATCCATCCTTCCCACCGGGAATGAAGCAGTCACAGGGCAACCGCGGAAACCAGCGGATCCTCTTCCGTTTGGAAGATCCGTTGACGGCTCGTTTTGGTTCCTCGTTCTTCACTACGCTGCCGGAGAGCCCGGGGGTCTATTTTTTCACCGGTGAGGCAGAGCGACTGCTCTACATCGGGCAGTCAGCGAACCTACGGGCGCGGCTCGGCAGCTACCGGCACGTGACGCTGGACCGCCATCCACGGCGGACGAGACGACTCGTGGCGGGGATTCGCCGGATCGAATGGGAATTGTGCGACTCACCCGCTCACGCCATCGAACGCGAGCGGGAGCTTCTGTTGGAACGTCGCCCACCCTTCAATCGGGCAGGCGTCTGGATCGGCCCGCCGTGGTGGCTGGCGAGCGAGATCGGATGCGGAGTGCTGCGGCTACGGTTGTCGCGCGAACCGCAGGATGTTGGCCCGCTGCCATCGTCCTTCCGTCACCTCTTCGGGACATTGGTGCGGAGCGTTCATCGGGCACTCTTACCGGAGTTGCCGCTCCATGCCTATCCCCACGGGCTGACGCGATCGGCGGTGCCGCTTTGCCTTGCCCTGCCCACTCCAGAACCGGAGAGAACTTGGCAGATTATCGCCGGGTTTGCGGGTGGGGATGTCGAGCCGCTGTTTGCATTGTTGGATGAGTTGCCCCTCTCTTCATCGTCGGCCATGTCGGAATTCTGGAAGGAAGAATTGGAGCGACTCGAATCCTACAACCCTAGGTTCATGCCGTTCTCCGCTCCCATAAACGCAACCGTTGTGGGCGCTGCACCGGACGCTTGGCTGTTCTAACGCCCCGCCGCCGCGATTTCGGCGGCAATTGTCAGCATCCCTCACATCCCCGTCTTGCCCCAGAGGCAAGGACACCCCACGCTTCGCTCCGATGACTCGCGTCCGCCTCCTGATCGCCGCTGCTGCTTGCCTCTCCACCCTGCCTGCCGCGCACGGGGAGGAGTTCTCCTTCGACCGGCTTCGCTCCAAGGCTCGCGACCTCGCCGCGAAGCCCTATCAGGGGCGCGGCACGGACTTGGCGGATTTTTGGGCGAACCTGAGCTACGACCAGTACCGCGACATCCGTTTCAAGATGGAATCCGGCCTGTGGTGGGACCAAGGCCCCTTCTCCATCGACTTCTTCCACCCCGGCTGGACCGCGAAGAAGACGGTGTCCATCTTCGAGGTGTCCGGCGACCAGTCGCGTCACCTCGACTTCGACACGAGCCTCTTTGACTACGGGAAGAACGAGATCCCGGCAGGCACCCCACCCCCTCCCGGCTATGCGGGCTGGCGCGCGAGGACCCATCTGAACTCGCCGGAATACATGGACGAGTTCCTGGTCTTCCTCGGTGCGAGCTACTTCCGCTCGATCCCGAAGGGGGCGCCTTACGGCCTTTCGGCACGCGGCCTCTCGATCAACAGCGGCCTGCCGGGCGTGCCGGAGGAGTTCCCGGACTTCCGCGAGTTTTATCTGGAGAAGCCGGCGAAGGACTCGAACACGCTGGTGGCCCACGCCCTGTTAGAAGGAGAAAGCGTGGCGGGCGCCTACAAGTTCACGGTGACACCGGGCGTCGAGACCGTCATGGACGTCGAGGTCGAACTTACGCTGCGGCGGCCGGTCCAACAACTTGGCCTCGCGCCCTTCTCCAGCATGTTCTGGTTCGGCGAGAACACCCATCCCCGCCCCTACGATTTCCGCCCCGAAGTCCACGATAGCGATGGCTTCCTCATGGAACTCGGCAGCGGCAATCTTCACTACCGGCCGTTGGAGCACACGGAGGGACAGTTCCGCCACTGCGTCTTCACCATGGAAAGCCCGCGCTCATGGGCGCTCGTCCAGCGCGACCGTTCCTTCAGTTCGTATCAGGACGTGGAAGCTGCCTACCACAACCGACCGAGCGTAAAGGTCGAGCCCGTGTCCGGCTTCTCCAATGGCAAGATCCACCTGATTGAGATGCCGACCGTGGATGAGACGAATGACAACGTCATCCTCGTTTGGGAGCCGACACCCGGTCCGGAAGTCGGCAAGCCCTTCCAATTCCACTATCGCCTGAAGTGGATGCGCGACCCCGCTCCGTCCGGACTCTTCACCGTGCGCGACACCCGCCTCGGCAATCCGGTGCAGAAGCCGGACGAAGTCCTTGTCGCGATCGACTTCGCCAAGCCGCTGGTTCCCGAGAAGAAAGTCGGCGATCCAAAATGGGACGACA
>Ga0307406_10001291_pt1 | contig 14048 bp, 13 predicted proteins | sample 322Cmetagenome_3_FD_203706 | JGI IMG/M metagenome (GOLD analysis project Ga0307406, IMG submission 203706) | Maize rhizosphere microbial communities from greenhouse at UC Davis, California, United States - 322HYB-C-2 | ecosystem: Host-associated > Plants > Roots > Rhizosphere > Soil | place... | reverse complement strand
GGGGCGACACCCTCACCGAGGAGGAGAGGACCAAGGCGGAACGGTCCACCGGCTCGGCGATCCTGGCCGTCGGTGGCGCGTTCTTCCTGGCCGAGCTGGGCGACAAGACGATGCTGGCGACGATCACGCTGGCCACCCAGTACGGCTGGTTCGGCACCTGGATCGGCTCCACGGTCGGGATGGTCGCCGCGGACGCGCTGGCCATCCTGGTCGGCCGGCTGCTCGGCCGGCACCTGCCGGAGAAGGTCATCAAGTACGGCGCCGCCGCCTTGTTCGCTATCTTCGGCATCTGGCTCATCGTCGAGGCGTTCGCCGAGTTGACCTAGGGGGCCGCCGTGCTGCAGCACCGTGCCGAGTTCGACGCCACCGTGACCTTCCGGGACGGCGGCCGCCTGCGGGCCCAGGGGTTCCGGCTCGACGTGCCGCACGCCGAGGTCACCGAGGCCGAGATCGGCGCACTCTTCGTCGCCACCTGCCGGCTGCGCCTGGTGGACCGGGTCGAGGTGTCCGCGGTCCGCATCTTCGGTGATCCGGAAATGGCGTCGCCGCAGCCGGCTCCCACCAAGTTCGTTGAGCTCAGCCACGTGCTCCGGGACGGGATGACGACCTATCCGGGGCTGCCCGCGCCGGAGATCTCCGAACACCTGTCCCGGGCCGCCTCACGGGAGAGGTACGCGGCGGGCACCGAGTTCACCATCGGGCGGATCAGCATGGTGAGCAACACCGGCACGTACCTGGACAGTCCGTTCCACCGGTACGCCGACGGCGCCGACCTGGCCGGGCTGCCGCTGGAGAAGCTGGCCGACCTGCCCGCGGTGGTGGTCCGGACGGCCGGCAGCGGGGTGCGCGCCGTGGACACCGGCGCGCTGGAGTCGCTGACCGTGGCCGGGCGGGCGGTGCTCCTGCACACCGGCGGCGACCGGCAGTGGGGCAGCCCCGGGTACGCGGTGGACGCGCCGTACCTGACCGAGGCCGGCGCCAACTGGCTGGTCGAACACGGCGCCGCGCTGGTCGGCATCGACGCGGTGAACATCGACGACATCTCGCCGGACAGCGGCGGGCGGCGGCCGGCACATTCGATACTGCTCGCCGCGGGGGTGCCGATCGTCGAGCACCTGACCGGGCTGGAGAACCTGCCGCCGACCGGGTTCCGGTTCACCGCCACGCCGCCCCGGATCGCCGCGTTCGGGACCTTCCCGGTGCGCGCGTACGCCTCGGTGCCGGCCACCGAGCCGCACGGTCACCTCAGGTCCGGTGGGTGGCTCCCGACTACCAGCGGGTGAACCCCGACGGGGGAGAATCCCGGATTCGGCTTAGATCTGCGAACTCTGTGCCGATGATGGCCGGGTGAGCCCCATCCTCGCGTAGGCCGGAGTGTGCTGATGACGGATCTGATGTCGACCACCCCCACCGACGGTCCGGCGACGGCGGCGCCCGGCACGGCACCGGCCACCGACGGGATGACGCCCACCGAGCTGGGTGTGGCCCGGGCGGCGGCGCTGTTCGAGCGGGTCGACCCGGGTCAGGCCGCGGCGCTGCTGGACAACGTGCTGAAGCTGGACCCGGACTCCGCGGCCGGGTGGATCCTGATGGCCCGCATCCGGCTGGTGCTGGACCAGGTCGACCTGGCCCTGGACGCCGCCGCCAAGGCGATCGAGCTGGCGCCCGAGGATCCGCGGCCGCTGGCCACCGCCAGCCGGGCGCTGACCCTCAAGGGCCGCCATGAGGAGGCGGTCACGATGGCGTACCGGGCGGTCATCGTGGAGCCGAAGAACCCGCTCTGGCAGGACCGGGTGGCCTGGGCGCTGCTGGCCGCCGACCGGCAGCTGGCGGACGCCGAGCAGGCCGCACGTACCGCGATCGGGCTGGACCCCAACGAGGCGCACTACTACTTCACCCACGGCGTGACGCTGGACGCGCTCGGCCACGCCGACCAGGCCCGCCAGGCGCTGCTCATCTCGCTGCGGCTGGAACCGGACAACCCGGTCGCGCAGCACCGGCTGGCCGTGCTGAACGGCGAGATCCAGCGCGCCGTGGAGCCGAAGAAGCGCAAGTGGCGGCTGTTCGGCCGGGGCAACGACGCGCCGGTCCGCTCCAACCGTCCGGAGGAATACCTCTGACCGACCGAGGAGCAGCCGATCCGGTCGATCGGACGTTCCCGGCACTGGTGGTGCACTGTGATCCCGATGACAATGGCGGTGTGCTGGGACGCGTGCTCGTGAGGCAGGCCGGATGAGACCGGCCCGTCCGGTGCTGGAACCTCGGGCCGTCCGGACGGCCGAGTTCGCGGCGGACCGGATCGCGGCCATTCACCGCTGCGCCGACGTGCTCGAGGAGATCGGTGCCGTGCACCCGGCGTACCGGCAGGCGATGCTGGCCCGGGAACGGATGATGTCGACGTACCTGGGTGCCGGGGTGGCCGTCCCGCACTGCCTCGACCGGTCGCGTGTCCTGGTCAAACGGGACGCGCTCGCCGTGCTCCGGCTGCCCGGCGGGGTGGACTGGGACGGCCGCCGGGTGACCCTCTGCGTGGCCATCGCGGCGCGCGGCGACGGGCACATCGAGATGCTGGCCGCCCTGGCCGAGATCCTGCTCGACCCGTGCCGCGCCCGCCGGCTGCGCGAGGCCACCGACCCGGCGGACATCGCGGCGATGCTCTGCGCCGCCGGTGAGCTGCGGTGATCCGGACCGTCACGATCAGGTCCGCGGCCGGCCTGCATGCGCGTGCCGCGGCCACGGTGGCGGCCGCCGCGGCGGGCGCGGGGATCCCGATCACGGTACGCCGGACCGGCCGTCCGGCCGTGCCCGCGGACTGCCCGCTGGCGTTGCTGACCCTGGCCGCCACCCCGGGCACCGAGCTGACCGTGGAGGCCGACGGCGACGATGCCGCCCTCGACCGGGTGGCCGCCCTGCTGGCCGACCCGGACGCGGATCGTGGGTGAGCCGCTGCGCGGGCTGGGCGTGAGCCCGGGCGTCGGCACCGGGCCGGCGTACCGGCTGCCCGATCCGCCCGGGCTGCCGCCGCCCCGGCCGGTCGTCGACCCGGACGCCGAGCGGGACCGGGCGTACGCCGCCCTGGACGCGGTCGGCCGGGAACTGACCGCCCGGGCCGGAGCGGCCGCCGAACCGGCCGGCGCCGACATCCTCCGGGCGCATGCGGCGGTGGCCGGGGATCGTACGCTGCGCGACGGCGTGGCGGCGGCGATCCGTGCGGGTCACGAAGCCCCGCACGCGGTCGCCGCGGTGCTGGCCGGGCACCGGTCCGCCCTGCTCGCCGCCGGTGGCCGGCCGGCCGCCCGCGCCGCCGACCTGGACGACCTGCGTAACCGCGTGGTGGCCCACTGCCTCGGCCGGCCGATGCCCGCCGTCCCCGAGCCGGGACACCCGTACGTCCTGACCGCCACGGACCTGGCACCGGCCGACGCGGCGCTGCTCGACCCGCGCCGGGTCCGGGCGGTGGTGACCGCGGCGGGCGGCGCCACCGGGCACACCGCGATCCTGGCCCGGGCCAAGGGCCTGCCCGCGGTGGCCGCCTGCCCGGCCGTGCTGGACCTGCCGGACGGCACCACGGTCACCGTCGACGGCACGACCGGCCACGTCACCACGGACGCCGGGACCCTCGCGCCGGCGCCCACCCGCCCGGCGCCCGCCCGGCCCGTGCCAGCGCCGGACGGTGGGGCGGGACGCACCGCCGACGGGCATCCGGTCGCGCTGCTCGCCAACATCGGCGGCGCGGAGGACCTGACCGGGGTCGCCGCGGAGGGCGTCGGCCTGTTCCGCACCGAACTCCTCTTCGCGCACCACATCGATCCGCCGTCGACGGCCGAGCAGGTGGCCGCGTACCGGGCGGTGTTCGACGCCATGCCGGAGCGTCCGGTGGTGGTCCGGACGCTGGACGCCGGCTCGGACAAGCCGCTGCCGTTCCTGGCCGGCGACCGCGAACCCAACCCGGCACTCGGCATCCGGGGGGTGCGCACGGCCCGGCGCCGGCCGGAGGTCCTGCGGGCGCAGATCGCCGCCCTCGCCGCGGCGGCCCGGCGCTCCCGCGCCCGGGTGGCGGTGATGGCCCCGATGATCGCCACGGTGGCCGAGGCGGCCGGGTTCGCCGCGCTGTGCCGGGAAGCCGGCCTGCCGTCGGCCGGCGCGATGATCGAGGTACCGGCGGCCGCCCTCCGGGCCGCCGGGATTCTCCGGGTGGTCGACTTCCTCAGCGTGGGCACCAACGACCTGAGCCAGTACGCGTTCGCCGCCGACCGCCGCAGCGGCGACCTGGCCGACCTGCTGGACCCCTGGCAGCCGGCGCTGCTGGCGCTGATCGCCTCCTGCGCGGCGGCCGGCACCGCGGCCGGCCGGCCGGTCGGGGTGTGCGGCGAGGCGGCGGCCGACCCCCGGTACGCGGTGGTGCTGGCCGGCCTCGGCGTCACCAGCCTGTCGATGACCCCGGCGGCGATCCCCGCGGTCCGCGCGGAGCTGGCCTTGCGGACCCTCGACGAATGCCGCGCTGCCGCCCGGGGCGCCCTGGCGGCGGACGACCCGGAGTCGGCCCGCGCCGCCGCCCGCGTCACGCCGTAGTCCCCTGAGCGCTGTCGACGCATGACTGGCGGAGAACGGCAAGCGACGAACACGCCGGGTTAGGAGCTTCGGCTGGACATCACCGCTAGGAGTCGTCGCGCAGGCCGACGGCGGCCCGGTCGGTGGACGGCGCGTGGGCGTGCGCGGCGGTCAACGTGCGGGCGGTGTCGATCAGCGGGACGTGGCTGAACGCCTGCGGGAAGTTGCCGACCAGGCGCTTGGCGTCGGTGTCGTACTCCTCGGAGAGCAGGCCGACGTCGTTGCGCAGCGCCAGCAGCCGTTCGAAGGTGGCCCGGGCCTCCTCGTGCCGGCCCATCAGCGCGTAGTTGTCGGCGAGCCAGAACGTGCACGCCAGGAACGCGCCCTCGCCGGGCGGCAGGCCGTCCACGTCGGTGTCCCGGTGCTGGGTGTAGCGCTGCACGAAACCGTTCTCCATGAGGTGTTCCTCGATGGCGGCGACGGTTCCGGCGACCCGCTCGTCGGTGGCCGGCAGGAAGCCGACCAGCGGCACCATCAGCAGCGCCGCGTCCAGTTCCTCGGAGCCGTAGAACTGGGTGAAGGTCTTGCGCTTCTGGTCGTACCCCTTCTTCAGGATGTCGGCGCGGATGGTGTCGCGCAGCTCGGTCCACCGGTCCACCGGGCCGGCCAGGCTGAACTCCTGGACCGCCTTGACCGCGCGGTCGACGGCCACCCAGGCCATCAGCTTGGAGTGGGTGAAGTGCTTCGACCCGCCGCGGACCTCCCAGATGCCCTCGTCCGGCTCCTGCCAGTGCTCCTCGACGTAATTCATCAGCTTGACCTGCAGGCCCCACGCCGGGTCGTCCTGCTTGAGCCCGGCCCGCCGGCCCTGGTGCAGGGCGTCCATCACCTCGCCGTAGACGTCCAGCTGGAACTGCTCGGCGGCGGCGTTGCCGATCCGCACCGGGTTGCCGTCGTAGCCGGTCAGCCAGTCGGCGATGTACTCGTCGAGCCGGCGCTCGCCGGCCACCCCGTACATGATCTGCAGTTCGCTCGGGTTGCCGGCGATGGCCCGCAGCAGCCACTTGCGCCAGGCCGTCGCCTCGCTCTGGAAACCGGAGTACAGCAGGCTCTGCAGGGTGATGGTGGCGTCCCGCAGCCAGCAGAACCGGTAGTCCCAGTTGCGCACCCCGCCGAGCTTCTCCGGCAGCGAGGTGGTCGCCGCGGCCACGATGCCGCCGGTCGGCGCGTAGGTCAGCGCCTTGAGGGTGAGCAGCGACCGGACCACCGCGTCGCGCCACTCGCCCTCGTACGTGCACGCGGACACCCAGCCGCGCCAATAGCCCTCGGTCACGCCGAGTTCCTCGATCGGCTCGATCGGCGCGGGTGGCGGCAGGTGCGACTGCCGCCAGGTGAGCACGAACGGCACCCGGTCGCCCGCCTCGACGGTGAAGTCCGCGTAGGTGGCCATGTTCTGCCCGCGGCTGCGCACCGGCGTGCGCAGCCAGGCCGCGTCCGGCCCGGCCACCGCCACCAGGTCACCCTGCTCCCGATAGACCCACGGCACCACATGGCCGTAGTCGAAGCGCAACCGCAGGACCATGCTCATCGGTACGCGTCCGCGGACCCCCTCGACGATCCGCACCACGTCCGGCGCCTCGCCCCGCGGCGGCATGAAGTCGATCAACCGGGCGACGCCGTCGGCCGTCTCGAACTCGGTCTCCAGCACCAGCGTCTCGTCGCGGTAGCGGCGCCGGGTGGTGACCGCGCCGGCGGACTCGGCCGGGGCGATCGTCCAGTGCCCGTTCTCCTCGTCGCCGAGCAGCGCGGCGAAGATGGCGCCGGAGTCGAACCGCGGCACGCACAGCCAGTCGATCGATCCGTTGCGTCCGACCAGTGCGGCCGTCTGGGTGTCCGCGATGATCGCGTAGTCCTCGATGGGTAGCGCCATACGTCACGTTCTACCCGACCAACTCGTCCAGGGAAACGAACTGGCATAGCTTGGATCCGGTCGCAAGGGACGGAGATGCACATGGCACGCCCCCAGATCGTCATCGTCGGCGCCGGGTTCGCCGGATTCACCGCCGCACGCCGGCTGTCGAAGCTGTCCGGCGGCAGCGCCGACATCGTGATCATCAACCCCACTGACTACTTCCTCTACCTGCCGCTGCTGCCCGAGGTGTCGGCCGGCATCCTGGAGCCGCGCCGGGTCACCGTGTCGCTGGCGGCGGCGCTGCCCGGAGTCCGGGTCGTGCTCGGCGAGGCGGAATCGTTCGATCTGGACGCGCGCACGGTCGGCTACCGGGACCCGGACGGCCGCACCGCCTCGGTCCGCTACCACCGGCTGATCATCGCCGCCGGCAGCGTGAACAAGCTGCTGCCGGTGCCCGGCGTGACCATGTACGCGCACGGTTACCGCGGCATCCCCGAGGCGCTGTACCTGCGCGACCACGTCACCCGGCAGATCGAGATGGCGTCCACCACCGACGACGAGGAGGAGTGTCGGGCCCGCAGCACGTTCGTGGTGGTCGGCGCCGGCTACACCGGCACCGAGGTGGCCGCGCAGGGTGTGCTCTACACCGATGCGCTGATCAAGCGCTGCGCCGGGGTGACGCCGCGGTGGCTGCTGATCGACGTCGCCGACCGGGTCCTGCCCTCACTGGACGTGCGGCTGGCCCACGCCGCGGACCGGGTGCTGCGCGAGCGCGGGGTCGAGGTGTTGCTCAACACCAGCGTCAAGGAGGCCACCGAGGACGGCGTGCACCTCGACACCGGTGAGTTCGTGCCGACCCGGTCGCTGATCTGGTGCGTCGGTGTGCGGCCGGACCCCTTGGTGACCAGCCTGGGCCTGGAGATGAACCACGGCCGCCTGGTGGTCGACGAGTTCCTCACCGTGCCCGGCCACCCGGACGTGTACGCGATCGGCGACGCCGCCGCGGTGCCGGACCTGACCATGCCCGGCGAGATCACCGGGATGACCGCGCAGCACGCCACCCGGCACGGCAAGACGGCCGCGGACAACATCGCCGCCTCGTACGGTCGGGGGCGGCGCCGCCCGTACAAGCATCACGATCTGGGGTTCGTGGTGGACCTGGGCGGGCTGGACGCGGCGGCGAACCCGCTCGGCGTGCCGCTGTCCGGCTTCCCGGCCAAGGTGGTGACCCGCGGTTACCACCTGCTGTCGATGCCCGGCAACCGGGTACGGGTGGCGGCGGACTGGCTGCTGGACGCGCTGCTGCCGCGGCAGGGTGTGCAGCTCGGCCTGGTGCCGGGCAGCGCGGTCCCGCTGGACAGCGCCAACCCGGCGGCTGCGGAGAGACCGTGATCGCACGCGTGGATTGAGGCTACTTGTCCGAATGGCTGCCATGATCGGCCGATCGGCGGTACGGTTCGGCGGCCGAGCGAAAGCCGCGTAAGGAATAATTCGGGCATGCGATCTTTGCTGGCCGCAGCCACCGCCGCTGCCCTCCTGGTCGTCGCGTTCCCGCAGCCCGCGCAGGCCGCCGGGGTGACGGTGGCCGGCTACGACTTCAACGGCCGGTCCGGCGCGCTGCGCGACGACGCCGGTCGCGGGCATACCATGCGGCTGATCGCCGCCCGCGGCGGCAAGGTCCGCCCGGTGGTGCACGGCTCCGGGCAGGCGCTGCAGTTCCCGGCGAAGTGCACCGGCGGCAAGTGCCCCACCGCGGTGCTGCAGACGGGCCACTCGGCCGACCTCAACCCCGGGTCACGTGCCCTGGCGTACGGGGCCACGGTGCGGCTGGCGCGCAGCCAGACCAGCAAGGGCCAGAACGTCGTGCAGAAGGGCTACTCGGCCACCAGCAGCCAGTACAAGCTGCAGATCGACGGCCGTGCGGGGCACCCGAGCTGCGTCCTGGTGGACGTCAGGAAGCGCAGCATCAAGCAGGTACGCAGCACCGTCAGCGTGGCGGACGGCAGGTGGCACGCGCTGCAGTGCCGCCGGATCGGCGCGGCATTCCGGATCCTGGTCGACGGCGTCGTCCGCGGCCTGATGAAGGTGCCGGCCGGCCTGTCCGTGGTGAACCGGTACCCGCTGAGCGTCGGCGGCAAGGGCACGTACGCCGACAACGACCAGTTCCACGGCGCGGTCGACGACGTCTACGTCCGGATCGGCTGACTTGCGGTCTGCCGGCCCCGGGCGCGAACCGCGATAATCGACCGGTGAACCCGATCCCAGTCGCGGGACTGCGCCGCTTCCGGCACCCGGTCTTCCGGACGGCGCGGAGAACCGGAGCCCGGAGGGTGGTGCGGTGAGCCGACGGTTCGCGTTCGCCGGGCGGACCTGCGTGATCACCGGCGCGGCCGGCGGCATCGGCGCCGCGCTGGGGCTCAACCTGGCCCGCCGCAAGGCCGTCCTGGTGCTGGTCGACAAGGACGCCGAGGGGCTGGCCGAGGTGGCCCGCCTGGCCGGCGAGCTCGGCGCGTCCGAAGTGGACACCTACGTCGTCGATCTGGCCGACGGTGGCGACCGGCTGGACCTGGCCGCGGCGGTGGCGTCCCGGCACGGCGGCGCCGACCTGCTGGTGAACAACGCGGGTGTGACGCTGACCGGGACGTTCGAGCAGAACCGGCTCGCCGACATCGACTGGCTGCTCGAGGTCAACCTGCACGCGGTGATCCGGATGACCAAGGCGTTCCTGCCGCAGCTGCTGGCCCGGCCCGGCGCGCACCTGGTCAACGTGTCCAGCCTGTTCGGTCTGATCGCGCCGCCCGGCCAGGTCGCCTACGTGACCAGCAAGTACGCCGTCCGCGGCTTCACCGAGGCATTGCGGCACGAGCTGGCGCCCCGCGGTGTCGGGGTGACCGTCGTGCATCCCGGCGGCGTGCGGACCGGCATCGCCGCCAACGCCCGGATCAGCGGGCCGGACCCGGACGGCGTTCAGGCCGAGCAGACCCGCCGGTTCGCGGCCGCGGCGCTGACCATGCCGCCGGAGGACGCCGCCCAGCTGATCGTGGCGGCCGTTCAGTCCCGCCGGCCCCGGCTGGTGATCACCCGCGCGGCCAAGGCGGCCGACCTGCTGGCCCGGCTCACGCCGAGCCGGTACTGGGACGTCAGCCAGCGTGTCGTGAAGCGCCGCGGCTGGTGAGAGCTCCGCGGCCGAACCCGTCGAGCTCCGCAGGCTGACCGGCCTCCAGCGCGACCAGCTCGTCCGCCGCCGCGTCCTGGGCGCGCAGGCCGAGCATGTCCAGCCATGCGACCAGCTGGCGGTGCACGGCGTCCGCGCCCTGCAACTGCTCCTCGGTGACCGGCCAGTTCGCCGGATGCACCAGCATCGCGTCGGTCTGCCAGCCGCCCAGGCCGCCGTGTGAGCCGACCAGCTCCTCGAACGCTGCCACCTCCAGCGTCACCGGGTCCACCGCGCTGATCAGCACCAGATCGCCGACGTGCGCGGTCTCCTGGTGCCGCAGCAGGTCGGCGCGGGCATGCGGTCCGTACGGCAGCAGCGGATCGACGCCCTCGACCGTGCCGTCGGCGAGCCGGTTGCTGCCGGCCGTGCCCAGCGCCACCGGCCCGTCCCGGTCCCGGACCACCACCAGGCCGATGCCCGGGTGGGCGGCCAGGCCGGGGATCAACCGCGGGTACGCCCGGTCGATCTCCTCCCGGGTCAGCCGTCCCTCCATCCGGGTGAGGTAGACCATCGCCAGGTTGCCGGACGACACCACGAGCAGCGGCGCGGCCGGGGTATCCGGGTAGTCCGGTTCGACGGTGGCCTCCCACTCGGCCGGCACCCGGGGGGCGAACGCCTCGTCCGGCGCGGCGAACCGTTCCACCACCTCGTCCAGCGTCTCGCCCCAGCGCTGCCGGAACGTGGCGCCCTGACTCTGCCCATGGTCGGAGAGCACCACCAGGTGGTAGTGGCGGGACGCCTCCGGGGCCAGCCGTTCCAGCACGCCGAGCATCCGGTCCAGGCTCTCCAGCTGGCGCATCGACTCCGGGCGGGCCGGGCCGGCGTGGTGCGCCACCTCGTCGTAGTCGACGAGATCGCAGTAGATCGCCGGGGCGCCGCGGGCCATCTGCTCGGCGGCCAGCGAGATGTTCACGTCGCGCAGCAGCATCGACGCGGGCCGCAGCGCCAGGAACGCGCCGGACCGGCTGACCCGGGGGAGCAGGTTGCGGCGCCGTTGCTGGCGCGCCTGGTGCAACTCGGTGATCACCTCGCCGACGCCCAGCACGAGCGCGCGGGTGAATCCGTACGGCGAAGCCATGAACGTCGCCCAGCCTCGCGCCGAGCGGCCCGGCAGCCGGGCATGGCTCACCGTCAGCAGGCTGATCACCGCGTCGCCGCTGAACGCGTTGCCGATGCTGACCCCGCCGTCGCGGAGCAGGCCGCGGCCGTCGCTGAGCCGCGGCTCGATGATCGCCGCGTCCCGGGGCCGGTTCGACACCATCAGCCGGCCGGTGTCCTTCTCGTACCAGCGGAAGCCGGGAATCTGCCGGGACGCGCCGTGCAGGATGCCGGCCTGCGACGCCGGAGTGGTGGACGGCAGGCCGACGTGCCAGCCGCGCAACGTGTGGCTGCCGGACCGCAGCCAATGGCCGAGAGTGGGCAGGTTACCGGCCTGGACCGCCCAGCGCAGCACCGGCTCGGCGACGCCGTCGAGCTGCACCATCAGCAGGCCCGGCGCGGTGCCCGGACGCGGCCGGCGCAGGGTCAGGAAGGGCCCGCCGGCCTGCCGCGCCTGGCGCCGGCGGACCCCGCGCATCAGCCGCCGGGCCTCCTTGACGAAGGTGTCGTCGCTGCCGCTGTCGGCCATCCAGTCCAGGATCGCGGCGAACACCACGGCGAGGATCGCCGCCACCACCAGGGTGGGCAGCCCGCTGATCCGGTCCGCCGGGTCGAGATCCAGGGCGACCACCATGACCGCCACCTGGGCCACCACCCCGAACAGCATGGCGCCCCAGCCGCCCAGCGCGGTGATGCCGACCAGCAGCAGCGGGCGCAGCACCGCGCCGGTGACCGCGACCAACAGCACCAGGCCCAGGGTGTCCACGATGTCGGCGCTGGCCACGCCGGGCATCAGCCACAGCGTGAGGGTCAGCACGACGAAGGTCGTCAGCGCGCTGCGCAGCACCGCCCGGAGCCGGTTGACGATGCGCCGCCAGCTGAACAGCACGCGGAACTCGGCACGCCAGTCACGGGCGGGCTCCGATGCGGTCCGGTTGCGCATGGCCACCCGGAAACGATCGCACAACCGCCATTCGGTGTGCGCCGGACGTAGCCAACGACACGTCATACGTTTCGGCGACTCGCGCTTCCGGGAAAGGGGACCGCCATGGAGGTCACCGGATTTCTCACTGCCATCGTCATCGGTCTGATCATCGGCGCGCTGGGCCGGCTCGTCGTGCCAGGCAAACAGAACATCCCGATCTGGCTGACGCTGGTCATCGGCGTCGTCGCGGCCCTGGTCGGCACCCTGCTGGCCGGCTTGTTCGGCGTCGACGACACGCCCGGCATCGACTGGATCGAGCTGATCCTGCAGGTCGGTCTCGCCGCCATCGGCGTGGCCGCGGTCGCCGGAATGCGCGCACGTCGCTGACCGCCGGGAACCCTACGCGCTGCCGCGCCGTCCAACCGGACATGCCGGTGGCGGTCGGAGGCGAACGGGAGGATCCGCGTGCGATTCAGGGGTGTTCTGTACGGCACGATCCTCCTGGTGGCCGCCGCCGGCTGCGCCGGGCCGGACGCGCCGACCTCGGCCGGAGCACCGGCCGGGGCCGGCCGCACCCCGCCGGCCTGGACCGAACCGGCCGCGTACAAGTTCGCCTTCGAGTCGGCGTGCGGCGAGCAGCCGCTGATCGGCCGGTTCCGGGCGGAGGTCGCCGATGGCACGGTGATTGCGACCGAGGGCCTGGACGTGGCCGCCCGGCGGGCGCTCATGTTGCGTATCGCCGATCTCGTCCCGACGCTGGGCCGGATGGTCCGCGACGCCGAGCAGGCCCGGGCGCAGGGGGCGGACGTCACGATCGAGCGCGACCCGGCGGACGGCCACCCCACCGCGATCCGGATCGACCCGGACCCCGGCGCGGTCGACGATGAAACCTGCTTCGCGATCTCCGAGTACACGATCGGTGGACCAGCGGGCCCGAGCCCTTCGCCGAGCCGGTAGCTTCGCGCGGGTGCCCGCCCGCCTCGCCGTTCTGATCCTGCTGCTGTTCACCACGGCCTGCACCGCCACCGACCCGACCGCCGGAGCCCGGTCCACCGCGCCGGAACAGCCGGCGCCCAAGCGCGTGGTCGGCTACTACACCGGCTGGGGCACGTACGCCCGTGACTTCCAGGTGCGCGACCTGCACGCCGGCGGCGCGGCCGACCGGCTCACCCACCTGCTGTACGCGTTCGGGCGGGTGGACGACGGCAGATGCGTACCCGGCGACGCGTTCGCCGACTTCCGGAAGCCGGTACCCGACGGGCTGCCCGGCAGCGCCACACCGGCCGGAAACATCGGCGAGCTGCGCAAGCTCAAGGCGCTGCACCCGAGGCTGAAGGTGCTCTGGTCGTTCGGCGGCTGGACCGGATCGGCGGGCTTTGCGCAGGCGGCGAAGGAGCCGGCGGCCTTCGCGGAGAGCTGCCACCGGCTGCTGGACGATCCGCGCTGGGCCGGTGTGTTCGACGGCATCGACATCGACTGGGAGTACCCGAACGCCTGCGGCCGGACCTGCGATCGCAGCGGCCGGGCCGCGCTGTCCGAGCTGCTGGCCGCGTTGCGCTCCCGGTTCGGCCTGGTCACCGCCGCCGTGCCGGGCGACGTCGGCAAGCTGGACGCCACCGACTATGCCGCCGCGGCGCGGCACGCCGACTGGCTGAACGCGATGACGTACGACTTCGCCGGCACCGACGGCAAGCCCGGCCGCACCGCCGCACATTCGCCGCTGAGCGTGTACCCGGGCATGCCGCGGCCGGCAGCCACCGCCGCGAGCACGGTGGACAAGCTGCTGGCGCTGGGCGTACCGGCGGACCGGATCCTGCTGGGCATCGGCTTCTACGGCCGCGGTTGGGCCGGCGTCCGGTCGGCACAACCCGGCGCGGCCGGGACCGGTCCGGCGCCCGGCACGTACGAAGAAGGCCTGGAGGACTATCGCGTGCTCAGCCGCCGCTGCCCGCCGACCGGCGTGATCGGTGGCACCGCCTATGCTGCCTGTGGCGACCAGTGGTGGAGCTACGACACCCCGGAGACGATCAAGACCAAGATGGCGTACGCACGGAGCAAGGCGCTCGGCGGCGCGTTCGCCTGGGAGCTGTCCGGCGACACCGCGGATGCCGCCCTGCTCACCGCGATGGCGACCGGCTTGGCCGGAGGCTAGAAGAGCGTCTTGCAGCCGGCGACGGTGTCGATGGGTTCACCGCGTGCGGGTCCGGCGCGTGCCCGTCGTCCGGGAGGCCGCCGACGCGGCGGTCTTGCGGGCCGCGGTGCGGGCGGCGGTGGCGGTGCCCGCCTTCGGCTGTTCCGGTGGCGGGTCGGCCGCGGCGGTCCGGCGCCGGCGACCGCTCGCGGAC
>Ga0307406_10001288_pt1 | contig 14060 bp, 8 predicted proteins | sample 322Cmetagenome_3_FD_203706 | JGI IMG/M metagenome (GOLD analysis project Ga0307406, IMG submission 203706) | Maize rhizosphere microbial communities from greenhouse at UC Davis, California, United States - 322HYB-C-2 | ecosystem: Host-associated > Plants > Roots > Rhizosphere > Soil | place... | reverse complement strand
ACAGCTGGTTGGCCGTCCCGTACATGAGCATGATCGGCAGGTCCAGGTACTTGCTCACTTTGTCGTCGTAGAGGTATGTGCGGCCGTCGTAGTCGACCAGCCTCTCGTAGTGCACGCATTTCGCGCCGTGCAAAAAAACACCGAGGTTGGTCCGGCCGAAATAATGGTCGAGATTGTGGTGAATCTTGCCCAATCGCTCGTGATCGAACAGCCGGCTGAGCAACCCCGACATTCGTTTGCAGGTGGTGGTGTCCGGCTGGTGTTGCCGCAGATCGTCTTCGTGCGGGCAATGCTGCCCATCGTGGGGGAGCGTGGCGAAGACACGATCGAGCAGTGCGTGCAGGAGGTCTGGCTTCACGCTACCCGCCGCGAAGTCGAGTACGTCGCGGCCGAGCACGTTGTGGATGAAGGAGCCCAGCTGCAACCGCTGCTGGGCCGAATCCGAACCGACCAGATAGGGTTGGAACTGGGAGAAGCTGACGCCCGCGAGCTTGTGCACCAAGGGGGGTGGCTCGGTGCCGGGCGGCGCATCGGGGTGCGTGATCGACAGGCGCCCTTGTGCAAGCGACATGGCGAGTGCGGCAGAGCCCACGCAGTGGCTGAAAGCATGGATACGCAGAAGCTCGGGCCGGTCGATGCCGAGTTCGCGGGCCAGCGCGGCGCAGACCTTGTCGATCGCGGGGGGAATATCGCAGGCGGCGATGTCGTCCAGTGTCGAGAACCGGGCCGAGGCGGCGAGCAGCGGGCTCACGCGGTACTCGAGCATCCATACGTCCCATCCTTCGCTGTGCAGGCGCGCTGCCAGGCAGTCGGCACCGAGCTCGGAGGCAACGAAGGTGCGCGTGGACTGGGCGAAGCCGTTGATCAGCAGGATCGCCTTGACCTTGCGCACACCTACACCGCTATCCGGATCCGCCTTGACCTGCAGCGATGTCTGGCGATAGCGCACCAGCGCCAGACGCATCGGGGTCGACTCGGGGTCGTCGTGGCGACCCGGCACCCAGAAATCCGTGACTTCCGCCACCGGTCCTGGCGCGCCGCCATCCTTGCAGGGCAGCGGCGGGAATACAAGCGGGAGGGGAGCGGGATCAGTCTCGGGCAGCGAGGCGGCATAGTCGGGTGCACGGAAATCGAGCAGCCTTGTCTTGAGCAGCCCACGTCCGAGCCATAGCGGGTAGCTCATGAGTCCGTACAACGCATGCAGCGTGTCACGCCCCGGCCGCAACGATGGCAGCAGGTTGCGCGCGATGTCCGGCAGGTCCATGGCCAGGCGCCCACTGAGGAGCAGGCGGCCTTGCGGATCGTGCAGCGCGATGTCTAGCTCGCCGAGCTGCTGCCAGATGCTGCGCCGTTGAACGGCGGGCCATCGGCCCTGCGATGCCGATCGCGCCCATTGTCTGAGGGCACCCCACGAAGCCGCGCCATCGATCAACTTGGTGCCGGTGAGCGTGTAGCCGCCCGTGTTGTCGCCAGGGTGGCGCAGCTGCAGTCGGTACTCGAAGAGCCGAACCTCGCTGGCATGCCAGAGCGATTTGGCACCGCCGCCGACTATCAACCGCCAATCCATGCGCGAGGTGGACCTTCCTTCGGTCATCCGCTTCGATTTGATCCAGTCGGGCAACCAGCGCGATATCACGTGGGTCAGCAACAGGCGAAATGTGCTGTGCAGCCGCGTCCCGAATCGATCTTCGCGTCGGCGGAACAGATGCACGCTGCCGTCGATGGCGTCCAGGCGCAGATCGGGCCGACCTTTGCGCTGCAGCAGCAGGCGGGAGTCCGGATATTGCTGCTTGCCCGGCACCGGGAGAACCACTTTGGCACGGTGGTCAGGGTCGTCGAAGAAGCGTTCCCAGTCGTCGATGCGCATCTGGACGAACAAGGCCGCGTCGGTGATTTCGGAGCCCGGATCGATGTCCTTCATCGTGGCGTGGAGCTGCACCTTGCCTCGCAGCACCTCGCACAGGTCCACGGCAGGCAGCACGGCATCGCCTGTGTCGAGCAGCGGTTGTGCTGTCGGCCGCGGGGGGAGCGGCAGGCAAGGTGCAGGAGGCGCCCGATCGGTGCCACGTGCCGCGCGCTGTGAACCGATCTCGGCCAGCATGGCGGCGCAGCTGCGTTCGGCCAGCGCCGTGATGGTGAGCATCGGATTGACACCGAGGGAGCTTGGAATCGTCGAACCATCCATCACGTACAGGCCGTCGTGCACGCCGCCTTCGCGCCGGAATACGCGCCCCAGGTGATCGCACACGCCCTCCTCGACGCTATCGGCCATGCGGCAGCCGCCCAGCGGATGAACCGTGAAGAGGGAGCCTCCGAGTGCCGGCCCGCTCATCAGGTTGCCGAGCTGCGCGGGCAGCACGCCGGTGGCCGGGTTCTGCAGATAGAGGCTGTGCCGCGAGAGCCGTTCAGCCGCGCCCTGCATGCGCGCGCGGTGCAGTGCGGGTGTTGACTCGGAGGCAGCGTTTTCCCAGGCCCAACGGATACGGTCGCTCGCGGGGTCGAGGCGTATCTGGCCGCCGCAGCTGTCGTGCCCCATGCCGAGCAGAGTCAGGGTGCGGCTGCGCACCTCTGGTCGGACTGCGAAGGCATCTCGGCCATCGCGGGTGGGGGTGGAGAAGCGGTCGAGTTCGGACAGCGCGCTCAGCGTCTGCACCAGTTCGGCGAAGACCGGTGCGAGCAGGCCGGGAATCGCGCCGTCCTGGATCATCGTGCTGCGGCGGAGATCGAGTGGATCGGAGAAGCGAACAGCGGCCGATATCGTGGGTCCGATCGTGCGCTTGTCCTTGATCGTGGAAGTGCGTCCGACTGCGTTGGCATCTTCAGGCAATCCGGCCACGAAGGCAATGTCGTCGCCGTTGCCGGAGACTCCATGTCCGAGCGGCAGATTCGCCAGCGACAGCGGAGGGCGCTGCATCTCAGTCGGCGCGCACTTGGTGCCTGGCACGTCGCCGTCGCCGCGCGAGCGCATGAGTATCTCGGTGCTGCCGAAGGTTCCCGCGGCCAGCACGATGCGGCGAGCGCGCACTTCATGAAGCCAGTGCCGATCGGCGCTTCCTTGTGTCTTGCGGATATCGTGTTGCAGTTTGCGTTCACTGGTGCGCACGAACGTAACGATCCAGGGGTAGGCCTCGTCTTCTTGGGGGTCATGCGAAACCTTCAGGACCGTCGCTCCGGTGTAAAACTTAGCGCCCCGGCTCTTCGCGGCCGGAAGGTAGGTTTTGGCGAGGCTGAGCTTGGCGTCGTGGTTGCAGCCCGTGACGCAGTTGCCGCAGCCGTTGCAGGCCGAATGCAGTCCGACCGGTGGTGAGGGCGGTGCGTCCGGCACGTCCTCGGAGTTCGTGCAGGCGTCATCCGTACGGAACCCCGCGGCGCCGAAATGTACGGCGACCGGAACCTGTTCCCAGGAAACCGTCACCCGGATGTCTTCGCCAGCGCCAGCATGCCGCTGTGCGGCGTCGTGGAGGTCTTGGAGCCGACGGTTTTTTGCGGTACGGTCGAGCGCCGCCCGCATCGCGGGCGCCAGGGCATCGGGCTTCGCCAGGCCCAGTGCGGTTTCGGCCTTTTCGTACCAGGGCTGCAGATCTTCCGACCTCAATGCCTTCGGCCATGTGGCTTGTTCAAAAACCCGGTTCTCGGCACGCAGTCCGACTCCCGCATTGATGAGACTGCCGCCGCCCAGGCCATTGCCGACCAGCGCGCCCACGCGTTCGCCGATCCGGAAGTCGAACATCGCGCCCTCGTAGCCCATGGCGTTCACGCTGCGCGCGTTGCTGGCTTCGGCCCGTACGTGCTTGCCGACCTGGCTGAGATCGGTGGGGAAGTCGCCGGCGAGCCACTCCTCTCCGCGTTCGAGTACGCACACTACCTGGTCTGCTTCGGCGAGCCGGAGGGCCGCGACCGCACCGCCATAGCCGGATCCCACGATCACCGCATCGAAACGAGGCTGTTGCTGGTCGATCAGCGCCTCCACACTTTCGGAAAGCCATCGCATCGTGTTTCTCCTGCAGCTCTTCAAGGTCTGCCGGCCCGCTCGGCAGGCCGGTTCTTTCGGCATCGAGACGACTGCGCTAGTCGACGGACTTGAATAGCCCCAGCGTCATGCGAAGTTCGCTGGGGTCCACTGGCTTCTCCAGCACGGGCAGCCCCGACTCCGCGAGTCGCGCGAGCACGGCCGCGTCAGATTCGCCGGTCACCACCACCACGCCCATGTCTGGATATCTGTTGCGCAGTGCCGCGATTGCATCGAGTCCGCTCGCCTGAGGCTCGAACCGATAGTCGACCAGCACGACATCGGGACGCCAGTCGTCGGAAAGGACGACTGCCAGCTCCTCGCTGGTCCGGCAGGTTCGCGTCTTGCAGCTCCACTGCAGCAGCAGCGCGCGGGTGGCGTCGAGCACGGCCTGCTCGTCGTCAACGACCAACAGGTTCAGGCCGGCCACGTCGGGAGGCGGGGGGGCGGGATCTGCGCTGCTGGCCGCAATCAGCGCCGCATCGGGCATCGACGGCATGCCAATCGAGAATGACGCACCGATACGCTCGTGCGGATGGGTGAAACCGACGTCCAGCGCGTAACCGAGCAGATCGGTCAGCCGCTTGACGATGGAGAGGCCGAGCCCCAGGCCACCGGAGGCGGCCGCGCCGGCGCCGCGATAGAACTCCTCGAAGACCCTCGACTGTTCTTCGAGCGGAATTCCGGGACCCGTGTCCGACACGCAGAGCGCGATCGCCGGCTCGGCCGTGAGACTCAGTCGGACATTGCCCTGGCCTGCATGCTTGACTGCGTTGTCGAGCAGATTGCGCAGCACGCGCTCGAGCAGTACCGGATCTGTGTACGCCCAGGCCTGCTCGCTATGGCATTCCCAGCGTCTTCCGCTCTCCAGGCACAGTGCGCGGTATTCGAGGTCCAGCCGCGCGACCAAGTCGTGCACCGCGACAGGCGCAGGATGAAGCCGTACGTTGCCACTGTCCAGGCGCGAGAGATCGAGGATCGCTGAGAAGAGGCCGTGCAGGCCGTTCAGCGCCGAGGTCAGGGCTCCGCGTGCCTGATCGATGTCCGCAGGGTCAGTGGCGCGCGCGAGCACACCGCCCAGCATTGCGATCGCGTGCAGCGGCTGGCGAAGGTCGTGGCTCGCGGCCATGATGAAGTTGGTCTTCGCGGCGTTGGCGGCCGAGAGCTTTCGCACCAGTTCTGTGTTCTCGGTCCGGATGGCTATGCCGTCCGCGATGCGCTTCGCGAAGCCGCGGGAGAAAACGTGCAGCACCAGGCCGTAGAGGGCGATCCCGATGCCGATCGGCAGTGCCTGCGCATGCAGTGCGCTCAGCCAGCCGAGCACCAAGCCGCCGAGTACCAGCACCAGATAACCCGCATACAGCCGAGGCACGATGCCCAGCGACGACATCCCGGCGGCGCACCAGCAGCAGAAGAACAACGTCAACAGAAAGCGCAGTTCGGTGTCCACGCGCGCGAACGTCACGGCCGGCAGGGCCCCGAGCACCAACGCGAGCGCGAGCGAGGACAGTGACAGCGCTCGCCTGGCTGGCTGGGGTTCCGCCGATGCCGACAGCCTTGCCGTGGCCAGGATCAGGACGCGGTTGCGTCCCAGCAGCACGGCCAGCGTGAGGGCGACCCAGGTCCCCGCCATGATGGGGCCGACGCCGACGAACGCGATGAAACCGATCACCACCGTTCCCGCGAGGGCAAGCCGAGCCGCGCGCGCAGCCTGTTCGAGCGAGAACGAGACGAGCTCCCTCTCGACGACCTCTTCATGGTTCAAGCGATATGCCCCTGCGGTGTGCTTCGATGACCGCTTGTGCGCGCGAATTCACATTGAGCGAGCGAAAGACGGCGACGGTGTGGCTCTTGATGGTGCCTTCCGAGAGATCGAGAAAGCGTGCGATCTGCTTGGCCGACATGCCGCGCAGCAGGCAGTTCAGCACTTCCCGTTGCCGCGCCGAGAGGGACAGGCCATCGGTACTCCTTGCTCCGATCGGGCGCTCGGCCACGAATCCAGCCGGGAGCGTGATCCGGTTCTGGGCGGCATCGCGCAGCGCGAGGAAAAGCGTGCTCTCGGTGCACGACTTGAAAAGGTAGCTCGAGGCGCCGGCATCCAGGGCCGCCGCGACGCTGTCGCTCGATTCGTCGGCTGACAGCACCATCACGGGCAGGTCGGGTCGCAGCGCCTTGACTTCCCCCAGGATCTCGAGGCCCGAGCGGCCCGGCAGTTGGAGATCCAGTGTCAGTAAGTCGAAGCGCAGGCGGCTGCGGAGCACCTCCAGCAGTTGCTGCGCATCACCCGTCTCGGTGACGTCGCAGCCCGTCGATGCATTGCGCGCGAGCAGCCGAAGCGCGGTACGGATCGGCGGATGGTCGTCACAGATGAGAAGACTGAACAAGAAATGACCTCCTGTGATCCGTGGCTACTGGACCTCTCATGCGACGAACCCGGAATGCCGGTCCGGTCGTGTGTCGATTTCGAATCTTCACGATCCTGACATCGGCGGCGCCCTCCGCGCTCATCCGAACGTATGAGACGAATGGCCACAGAAGCCACTTCTCCCACCCCTAGGATTTGAACGTTCGCATTGCATTTCGACTTCGTCAACCGCGAACACCCGTACCGGAACCAGGAACTGAGGAGAAAAAGATCATGTCATTTCACGTTCATTCATGGGTCGCGTTTTCACCGAAGGCGCTTGTCGCCGCCTTGCTCGTTGCGGGTGCGCATGTCGCGTCGAGTGCCGAGCCGGACAATCCGTACCAGGCGTCCACCACTCAGGCGAAAAACGAGAAGGAATGGGTGCAGGCGCAGGCCGATCTTCTGAAGGCCGAAGCAGAGCTCGCGAAGGCGAAGTACCCGGCGCTGCCGGAGGGGCTGGGCAAAGATGGGACTCTGACTGTCGATGCGGCCGACCGGGACAAGATGCATGTCATGGCAAGAACGGCCGAGTCGTACGAGACCGCCGCGAAGAGACTGGCCGAACTGGTCCGCGGCGTGGGCAAGGTGGTGATGCTGACGGAAGCGGATCGCCACGCGATCCTGATCTACCAGAGCGAGCGCCGACGCCTGGACGGCATCCTGAGCCGGCTTCCGAAACCCGCGGCAGGCTCGACCAAGACCGAAAGTCTGGGCCTCGTGGGGGCGGCCGCAGCCCTCTCGCAGATCGTCCAGATCGCGAAGCTTTTTCGAACGGACCGGGGTTTGTCTTTCACACAGGTCGAGTTGCCTGACGAATTCCTGCTCGACCTGATCGCGGTTAACGCCTCCTCCGAAGACCTGCTCTATCCGGGCGGGGAACTTGATTCGATCTACTCCGACACGTTCCCTTCCGACTATCGGAATGCAGTGTGGAGACTGCTCGAACAGCGCCAGAAGCTGGCCTTGCCACCTGCGCTCCTGACCGAGATAGACGCCTTGCTCACGGCTCTGGCTGCGGTCGATGCCACGACGAAACAGCCCTACCTGATCACTGTGCTTCGGGGCGAACTGGGCGCGCGGCGAGTTGACGCGGCGAAGGGAAAGACGTTCACGGTGCGCGTCGCGGGCAAGGGAGGAATGTCGATGAAGACGTCGGGCACTTTCCGCAGCGACCAGCTCTATGCCTCCGGTGGGGTGATCGTCACCTACAGGCTGACCGGTGGGGACGGAAATCCGGGGATCGTCAAGGCCGGTTTCATCAGCGAAGAGTCGAAGTTCGTCAAAGTGCCTCTGAGCAACTGAATCGCGGCCAGACGCATGCCGCGCGCACCTAGGAGTTCGCCATGACTCGATTTAATCTTTCGGCTGTTTGTGGATGCGCTGTGCTGGTGTTTTGCGCCACGCCGCTGTCAGCGCAGGAGAGACTGAGCATCGGAAACATCGCCCAGCAAGCGCGCATCGCAGAGCAACGTGCAGTGGGTCTGCGCGTGGAGGCTGCACGGGGTCTTGCGGATGGGCTGTCGAATGCTCGCCCTCCCGATGCCGGCATGTTGCCACTGCGGTTCGCTGAGCCAGCGCAGCCCGTTCAGCTCCGAGGCAGCGAGATCGCACCTGTCTCGCTATCCAAGACACTCGCGAAGCTCACGCCGATTCAGCAGCTCGCGCTGGTCAAGGCGATCGACGAGGAGATCGCCGTTCTCAACGCTGAACTGGACAAACGGCTGGCGATCGAAGAGAAGACCGATGACATCTACAAGGAGATCGCCGATCTCAACAAGGCGATCACCGATAAACGCCAGTCGAGGGAGATGGCGAGTGGGAGGCAGACGCCCGTGAGCAACGCGGGCGCCGAATCCTTCGCGGCGATGTCGAATCCATACTTTCTGATGTGCGGCGATGTGCTGTGGAGCCGGCGCGATCCGTTGGGGTGGGGCGCGCGCATTGCCGGTAGCAAGGAGAAGATTGTGGTCTCCGGACGCAGCGTTGGCATGATCGAGCTAGACAGTGCGCTGATAGGCTCTGGTTTCGTGGTCGGCAAGTCGCACGTCATGACCAATCTCCACGTGGCCCGCACCGTCGCCGACTATGACGCGAAGTCCCGGAAGTGGACCATGAAACCGGGCGCGAAGATCATTTTCGATGCCGAGTTTCCGTTGGGCCCGGAGCACGATTGCACGCAGCCGAACCCTAGACGCAGCTACTACGTCAATGCCGTGTATGCCACGCCGAAGGACATGCAGGACGACATCGCAATCCTCCTGACCTCTAACGACAAGGACTACCCACCTCCCCTTGCGGTGGCGACGCGGCCCAATGCCAGCTACAAGAGCAACATGCTGGTGGCGGTGCTCGGTTATCCGGGACCGCCGCGCGACATGACCGTGACCGAACAGATCGACTTCTTCTCCGGCCCGTCGACGAAGGCGCCACAGTTCGTCTTCAAACGTCTGTCAGGCGGCTTCGTCGGTGACGAGGTTGTCACGGTGGACGGGAAGTTCGTTCACAAGGCGAATACGGCAGGAGGAAATTCCGGCAGTCCGATCTTCGACCTCGAGGATGGCAGCGTCGTCGGTATCCATGTCGAAGGGCAGGACCGCTTCGACGATGTGCTCGGGTACAACCGCGGCCTGACGGGGGAGCGTGTGCGCGCGCTTCTGGTTAGGGCCGGCCTCGCTCCCCAAGCTCCATGCGAAGCATGCCTGCCTAGACCAATTGAGACTCCTAACGTCGCACGATCAACTGTTCGATGAAAGGCGCAGGACGACTGTGCTTTGCAGGCGAGATGGCATCCCCAAGAGCAGGTAACGTGCCCGCATCCATTGCCGACATCCGTCTCAAAATGACCCCTGCTACGTCCAAAAGCTAGGAGATGCACAAGCTGACTTCGCGACGAATGGGAACCTTCTTGCTTGGCTGTCAAGGTGGGGCAGCTAGACTTAACCGATACAAAATCACACGTGCCCCACCGGGGCAGCGCAATGAAAAAAGTCAACGGAGAACTCGTGGAGAGTGAGGTCCATCACTTCTGGCTCGCAACCACTGGATACGATACCTGGTGGAAGGGGTCGAATCACGGTCAGCGAGAGACACCGTGGAACTACTACACAAAGGACGGCAAGACCCTCGTGAATACGGTGTGGCAAGACCGTATCGTTGCTGTGCAGGACGGGGAGGTGGTGAGGCGCTTCGTTGTGCTGGGTGGTAAGCGCAAGTCTTGGGTGAATCTTTCCGTCACGCATGGCAAGGAAGCAGATGCAAAGCTGCACCGGGCCATCAATGCCCGTGACTTGGTGGTGGGCTACGAGACGGTGGGCAACCCCAAGAAGTTGTTGAACGGTGAGCGGCGTGTGGGGCACTTTTGCATGGAGAAGGCCTACGAGCTGCGGCCAGTCATCGGCTTGGGGGGCGATGACTTGAAAAGTCGGCTCAAACTCAATGAGGCATTTCGAAAGGCTGGCGTCTTGGATGATGACTACATCGGTGCCGCTCCCTGGACCTTCGAACTGGTGCCTTTGAAGGGATTGGCTCCGCACCTGGTCAATGCACCCCCTGCAGTTGCTGCTGGCGATGATGAGCTAGGCTCAGATGGCGAAGGTGGTGCTGAGGAAGAACCGCCGACATACGAAGGGTACGCAAGAAAAGCGATGCCGGTATTGGTTGCGCACGTTCTGGCTCAACGTGATGGTGTCATGCAGCGCATCAGCTACCAGGAACTGGCGGAGCAAATTGACAAGAGAACCTACAAGGGTGCTCCCTGGGGTAGGGGAATGGGCGGCGTCTTGCACATCATCACTGGCTGGATTAACGAGCTTCAGCCGGCGTGGAATAAAGAAATACCATACCTCACATCCATCGTGGTGGAGACCACAAAGGATGGCAAAGATGGGCTGCCAGGCGATGGGGTAAGCGCAAAATTCCCAGGCTACGCATCATTTACCCGCGAGCGCAAAGAAGCGGTGCTATCGGTCGAGTACGAGAAGATTTTGAACTTTGGCACTCGGTGGACGGAAGTGCTGCGCCAGCTCGGCATCGACCCGATAGAGCCCACGCCAGGTACTCCCTCCGGTTCAACTGGTGCGTGGGGCGGAGGGGAGTCAGAGGCCCACAAAGCTCTCAAAAAATATGTGGCTAAGCACCCCGAGTTGTTTTGTGTTGCGCCTGGCGCCAAGGCGACCGAGGAGTACCCCCTTCACTCGCTCGATGTCATCGACGTGTTTTTCGAAACCGCTGATGAGTGGGTGGGTATCGAGGTGAAATCGAAGGTGTCCGACGGCGATGAGCTCGACTACCGCAGGGGCGTTTATCAGGTGGTGAAGTACCGCTCCCTCTTAGAGGCCCAGGCGAAGGTAGAGCAACAGGGAAAAACGATCACGGTGAAGGTCTACCTGGTGCTTGAGCGCTTCATGCCTGAGACCTTAAAAGATCTGCCCGGCAAGCTCGATGTGAAGGTGTTTGAAGGTGTGGTGCCGGTGAACTAAGCTCGCGTCGAGAACTTCCGCTGCACAAATTCCAAATCGCCTCGCCCCTTCGCGGAGTCACGTATTTGACCCAAACCCCAAATTCATGACATCACTCTCAGGCATCCTTGACTCGGACCGTAACGCTGCCGCCTCGGAGCTTGAAGACAAGCAAAAAAAGTGGAATCGTCAATGATGAAAGCGATTGCGGTTGGGTCTCGTAGTGTTCGCTGGAGTTCGTTTGGAGTCCACCTCGCTAAAAATCCGGAATTTCTGTACGCTTCCGGGATGGCCTCTACTCCTGAACGGACACGTGTTGGGCGCCCTTGCCGCAATCCGGTGGATCAGCTGTGCACGCAGTATTGGTTTGGGGTGACCCGGGTAAAGAGCGGCCTTCTTTCCGCCGACGCGCTAGAACGACGGCTGCAGCCAGAACTCGTTCGCCCTCGTGAGGATGGAATGCTTCGTCCCAGCAAATATTGCCGGTACAGGGGTGGTTCACGAGTCCCCAGCAGGATCCATGGAAAAAGCTGCCCCGTCGACCTCGCTGAAGAAGCCTTTCCCGGGACGGCCCTCTCGTTCGATTCGGTTATTTGGCCCCTCCTCAAAGGGCGCCAGCTCGCGCTCGACGAGGCTGACGATTTGCTTTGGGCGATGTCCGATGCAATTCGGCAAGTGATCTTTGAGTCGAGAGTCGTCCCGGGGCAGCCGCACCGACAGATTTTCAACGGCTGTGCTACCTCGACGATATTGTGGCGAAGGCTCTTGCCGAGGGGGGAACTTTTGAAGCGCTGACTGCGGTCGTGGTGCTGCTGGCTAAGTCCGAGGCGAAACCGCCATCGATCGGCCTCCGAAGAGCGGCGCACGCCTGTTATTTCGAGATGCAAAACTACCTGCTCAAAAACCCAGAGATCCCCCCTGCGATTGAGGCGGTGTTCGAACTTATTGACGAACGATATGAGCAACGGGTAGGAATCCACGATCAAATGCAGCTTGCCTTGCCAGCTAAATCCAAGCTTCTGCGTGGAAGGGATTTCCGGTCGGAGCCACCTTCAGAAAGCTCTCCTCTCGACAGCCCCTTTTCGAACTGGTATCGCCGCGCTCTCAGGTAGCGATCCAGTTGATGCCCACCGAATTACTTGGACCTCGAGTTCTACTCCGAGGACTGCACCGTTCTCGAATCGACGTCGGCCGGACACGTGAAGCACGTAGAGCACTAGACGACTCGGCGTCGCATGCCGGTTTGTGGTGCTGCTGAGAAAGATGAAACTCTTCTTGAGTGCGCCGCCAGACCCATTACAGCAGGAGCGATTCCAATGTCAGCCGAGCCGCCAGAGCTTCAGGGGGATGCCAAACGGCAGGCCGTGGCGTCGATACGGGGGCATGTCTACCAAGCGTGGGCATCCATAGAAGCATGGTTGAGGCTGACAAACAAGGATCAGATAATTTTTCTGGAGGGCGCGGAGGACTTTGATGTCGTTAGTAGCGCCGGAGCGATCCCCATTCATTCGCGCACCGCGAAGGCGAAATCCTCTCCTGGCTGCAGGCCCACGGCGCCTCCGGCGAACCCTGGGTCGCGCTCGACGACGCCGAGTGGCAATTCGACCGCCACAATGACCGGCTGGTGGTCTGCGGGTCCTTCGTGGGCTTCGACGCCGAAGCCTGCGCTGCCTTGCGCGCCCACTTCGAAAGGACCCACTCGTGAAGCTATTGATCCTCTCCGACCTGCATCTCGAGTTCGCACCTTTCAAGCCGGTGCCTGATCTCGAGTTCGACCTCGTCATCCTCGCCGGCGACATCCATTCGCCGGCCAAGCGGGCCATCGAGTGGGCGATGACGCGCCTTCCCGGCAAACGCGTGATCTACGTGCCCGGCAATCACGAGTACTACGGCGGCCGGCTGGGCACGACGCTGGCCGCTGCGCGCACCACCTCCGAAGGCAGCCATGTGCACCTGCTCGACGGCGACGAGCTCGTGATCGATGGCGTGCGCTTCCTCGGCGCGACGCTCTGGACCGATTTCGCGCTCGCGATTGAGGCACCCGAAGGGCGGGTCAGCGACGTCCCATGGGCGATGAAGCAGGCGACCAGCGTGCTGAACGACTACGCGCTGATCCGCACGGTCGACGACACGTCCGAGCCCAACACCTGGGGGGACATACTGGGCAGGCCGCTCCAGGCGGCCGACACGCTGCAGATCCACCAGGCCCAGCGGGCATGGCTGCAGGCGAAGCTCGCTGAACCGTTCGACGGTCGAACAGTGGTGGTAACGCACCATGCGCCGCACCGCGGTTCGCTCTCGGCGCAGTATGCCGACGACTGGGTGTCGGGCGCGTTCGTGAGCGAGCTGCCCCACGACTTCTTCGAGGTGCCTGTGCTCTGGGTGCATGGCCACACCCACCAGAGCTTCGACTACCGAGTCCGTGGCTGCCGGGTGGTGTGCAACCCGCGGGGGTACGTACGCCGCATGAGCGGTCGGATCGAGAACCAAGCGTTCGATCCGGCCCTGATCATCGACGTGCCACCGCCCGAGGACGACTGGCGACCATGAAGCTGTTCATCTTGTCCGACCTGCATGCCGAGTTCGAGTCCTTCGAGGTGCCGCAGGGTCTGGACTACGACGTGGCCATCCTGGCCGGCGACATCGTGGCGCCCGGGCGGGTCGCTGCACGCTGGCTGCGAGACCCGGCCCGCTTCGGTGACAAGCCGATCGTGCAGATCGCAGGCAACCACGAGTACTACGAGTCTGTGATGGGCCAGGAGCTGGCGGAGATGCGCCGCCAGGCACAAGCGCACGGCATCCATTTCCTCGACGGCGATGAGGTCGTGATCGCGGGCGTGCGCTTCCTGGGCTGCACGCTGTGGACCGACTTCGGCCTGCCCATCGACGACCCGGGTTTTGCGGGGCAGCCGGTGCGCCAGCTGTCGGACCGGCACCGGTCGATGGAGGCGTGCACGCGCTACCTGGCCGACTACGCCGCCATCCGCGTGGACGACCCGCGCACCTCGAATTCGCGGGGCACGCGGCGCCTGATGCCGATGGACACCTTGCTGATCCACCGCCGGCACCGCGCCTGGCTGCGCCGCAAGCTCGCCGAGCCGTGCGACGGTCGCACAGTGGTGGTGACCCACCATGCGCCGCATCGCGGATCTCTCGCGCCGCGGTTCGCCGAGGACTGGGCTTCGGG
>Ga0307406_10001287_pt1 | contig 14064 bp, 15 predicted proteins | sample 322Cmetagenome_3_FD_203706 | JGI IMG/M metagenome (GOLD analysis project Ga0307406, IMG submission 203706) | Maize rhizosphere microbial communities from greenhouse at UC Davis, California, United States - 322HYB-C-2 | ecosystem: Host-associated > Plants > Roots > Rhizosphere > Soil | place... | reverse complement strand
GAGTGTCGTGTTTATTACTTGTGCCGAAAGTACTCCCAAAGCGCCTCGTCGGTAATCCAAGTGTATTTCGAGCTGGCGCGAGACATGAGCCGAACCTTTTCATTAGCCTGTGTGATTTTCTCTGGCCGCCCCTCTTCCTGCGCTGCCTTCAGTTCGCTCTGAGCTTCTCGGAAAAAGGTTTCAAGGCGCCCTTCGAGTGCCCAAATCGCTTGATCGAAAGGCATGAGAAGTGCTCTGCCATCATGGACGACATTGTTCAGTACTTCCTGCAATCGGTCGATATGTCCTGGATAGGCATCAAGCATCTCCCGCAGTCGTTGTGGCACCGGAGGAGGTGGCAGGCTGCTATTCGGTGTAGAAGTATTACCGCCCGTCATGATTCTGTATTTCCTGGCATAGAACGCCATGGCAGACCGCTGGCGACGTGCTTGGACACTTCTTCGGCCATGAGATCTGTTCTTTGCTTCATTAGAAAGCGTCCTTGTTCTCTTCGAAGTAATCCCATAGATCGTGCAGTCCCTTCATGCCGCCATTGCTCGATCTGGCCCTGAACATCAGCACTTCCTTCTCTTCTGCCATGGCGATCATGCTGCTATTCCCGCCCTCGCGCGCAACTTCAAGCTCGTTCTGCGCTTCACGGATGAACTCTTCGAGTTGTCCTTGCAGCATCCAAGTCGCAACTTCAAATTTCGGACTCACCGATCTAAGTTCTTCGGCTACGCAATTGAGCTGTTGCTGTAGCCGTTCGATATGCTCGGGATAATCCTTGAGGACCTCCCGTAACGTCTTTGGAACCGGCGGCGGTGGAGGACGGGGCATCAAGATGCTCTCAGATAGAAGGCCGCTAGGCGAGGGAGGTCCGGAGCCGAGCTCTCAACGCCCAGGGGCCGTTAGCGCCCAGTCGTTCGCAAAAGTGACCTTCCCAAGGAATTGGCTTTCGTTCTCCATGTACATGATGACCGGCCTGTCATTGCGCTTCGTAAATTCCTCGACGAGTCCCAAGATCAACGTCTGGACCGTTTGCAGTTGATCGGATGAAAACTTCGCGATGAAAGGGTTGGCGGCGTTCATCGGCATGCCGATGTTCTCGGGCATGTGGTGGCCGAACGATACGACTTCGAGATTGAAATGCTCGCGGTCTGGCCAGGTGTTTCTTATTTCGCCGAAGTACTCGATGTCGTCCAGCTCGATGGCGAAAGTGTCGTGGCCTGATTGTTCGGCCCCACGGACGCCGCCAGCAAAGCGCGCCCGGCCAAGCGGAAACTGCACCCAGTCGAACGTCCCTTCATCCCCTGCCATCCTGGTGGTCCCTTCCCTGCTACGCGGGTCTGCCGTATTTGCCCGCTCGGCCTCGTAATACCGCATTGAGTATCGCTCAGGAGCAGCCGTCGTAGCATCAGACTTTTCCTACACCGGCCTCGGGTAATTACCCGGCGTTTCGATATTCCTGCAGGGCGCACGGGGCGTCGGTTGTGGCCGGGTGCAAGTTAACGCAACCGTGAGTATCGCTTTCAGGTGCCCACGCCCCGCCATTGCTACACTTACGCCTTATCTCGGTCCGAGTTCGGCAGGTCCGGGTATTCATCAGGGCAAGGCGGGTTTTAGCAGTGATCGAAGCAAGCGGGAAAATCTTGGAATCGCAGGCCATCCGTCTGTCTGTCGCCCCCATGATGGACTGGACCGATTCGCATTGCCGGGTGTTTCACCGCACCCTGGCGCCGCATGCGCGGCTGTATACCGAGATGGTGCATGCGAATGCGGTGATCCACGGCGACCGCGCGCGGCTGCTGGCGATGGACCCGGTCGAGCATCCGGTGGCCTTGCAGCTCGGGGGCAGCGAGCCGGCGCTGTTGGCGCAGGCGGCGCGGATCGGCGCCGAGCGCGGGTTCGACGAGATCAATCTCAATTGCGGTTGCCCTTCCGACCGAGTGCAGGCCGGGCGTTTCGGCGCCTGCCTGATGCGCGAGCCGGCGCTGGTCGCCGAGTCGGTCGCGGCGATGATCGCGGCCTGCGATGTGCCGGTGACGGTGAAGTGCCGTCTCGGCGTCGACGACGATCATCGTTTCGAGGTGTTCCTGGCCTTCGTCGACGAGGTCGCCGCGGCCGGTTGCACGATGTTCGTGGTGCATGCGCGCAATGCCTGGCTCAAGGGGCTGTCGCCGAAGGAGAACCGCGAGGTGCCGCCGCTGCGCTACGACTGGGCGTATCAGCTCAAGCGCGAACGGCCGCAGCTCAAGATCCTGGTCAATGGCGGCATCGCCACGGCCGAAGAGGCGACCTCGCACCTGGAACACGCCGACGGGTCCATGCTCGGCCGCGCGGCCTATCACGAGCCTTACGTGCTGCATCGGATCGACACCGCCTGGTTCGGCGGCGAGCTGCGCAGCCGCGCCGAGTTGCTGCGTTCGCTGCGGCCCTATGTCGAGGCGGAACTTGCGCGTGGGGTGTTCCTCAAGCACATCACCCGGCACATGCTCGGCCTGTTCCATGGCGAGCGCGGCGGCCGCGCCTTCCGCCAGGTGCTCAGCGAGGGCGCGCACAAGCCCGGCGCCGACTGGTCGCTGATCGAGCAGGCCCTGGCGGTGACCGAGTCCTTCGCCGCCCGCGACGCCGCCTGAGGCCCTGGTACCAGCGTTTCCCGGTTCTGCCGTGTCCATAGCCCTCCGCCAACCCCACCGGCGCCTGCCTGCGAGTCCGCATGATCACCCGCGATCCCGATGCCTTCTTCGCCCAGGCCCGCACCCTCGCCGCCGATTTCGGCCCGGCTACGGCGCGCGCGGCGTTCCTGGTCGCGCCGGACGGGTTCGCCCGCGCCGAGCAGTCGGCCGGCGACAACCGCTACATGGCGCAGGCCGCGGATTTCGACCCCGGCCGCGCCAGCGCCCAGCATCGCGAGCTGCAACGGGTCTTGTCGGCGGTGCTGCCGACGATCTGCTTCGCCGGCGATCCGGATACCCCGGACGCCTTGTTCCCCAACAACGTGTTCGCGACCGGGCGGCCCGACGCGGCGCGGGAGCCGGGCGGGGCGCCGCGCTACCTGGTCGGGCGGATGCGCCACCCGGTCCGCCAGCGCGAGGCCGAGCGCGCCGACATCCGCGCCTTCTTCGGCCGGGTGCTGGGTTATCGGGAGGTCGATCTGTCGCTGCAGGCCCACCCCTGCGAGCTGACCGGCGCCCTGGTGGTCGACCGTGCCCGCGGCCTGGGCTATGCCGGCCTGTCCGAGCGCTGCGACGAGGCCGGCGCACGGCTCATGCACGAGGCCCTGGGCCTGCGCGCGACCCTGCTGTTCGAGCTGGCGCCGGGCGAGTACCACACCAATGTCGTGCTGGCGGTGCTGGCCGGCCGCGCCGTGCTGGTCAGCCCGGCCGGTTTCGCCGCGCCGGCGCTGGCGTCGGCCATCGCCGGCTTCTATGCCCCGCACGGGATGATCCTGTCGGCGGCCGAGCACGCCGCCTTCGTGGCCAATTCGATCGCGCTGTCGGCCGACCGGGTCTGGATGAGCGCCGCGGCCGGGCGGGCGCTGGCTGAGCCCACCCGGGCCGGCCTGGCGGCAGCCGGTTTCGCGCTGGAGACGGTCGAACTGGACGCGATCGAGGCCGGCGGCGGCTCGCTGCGCTGCTGCGTCGGCGAGATTTATTAGGAATGACTCTCAGCTGCGCACGGACTTTGCTGGCGCTACGTGTGATGGCGGTCGAACCGGCCTGAATGGCAGCCGGATGCAAGCGAAAAGTTCAGATCGGATTCACTGCCCCGTTCCGAAAATGCCCCCACGTCGCAAGTTCGCACATTATTGTTCCGCTGGGGCATCCTAAGATCGTCATGAGCATCCGGTCCACCCGCGTCCTGTCGTTGCTGCTGCTCGTCGCCTCGTGCGCCGCGGCCGGCAATGCCTTGGCTCAGCACGACGACGGCCGTGGCGGCCGCGGGCACGACCGCCGCGACGACCATCGCTCCCTGTCCGACGCCATCCGTCGGGTCGAGCGGGAGAGCGGCGGCGGCCAGGTCCTGAGCGCCGAGCGCATTCCTTTCGACGGCCGTGACGTAAACCGGGTCAAGGTCGTCGATTCCAGCGGCCGGGTCCGGATATACATGGACGACCCGCAGCAGCGCGGGCGCGGCGACGACGACCGCCCTACACGCCGCGACGACAATAACAACGACTAACCTTCGCTTCGACGGCCCGGACGATCCTGTCGGGCCGATATTTATACAAGGGAGTGCCCATGCGAATTCTGCTGGTCGAAGACGAAGCGCCGCTGCGCGAGACCCTGGCCGCGCGCCTCAAGCGCGAGGGCTTCGCGGTCGATGCCGCGCAAGACGGCGAGGAAGGCCTGTACATGGGCCGCGAGGTGCCGTTCGACCTGGGCATCATCGACCTGGGCTTGCCGAAGATGTCGGGCATGGAGCTGATCAAGGCCCTGCGCGACGAAGGCAAGAAGTTCCCGGTGTTGATCCTGACCGCGCGGTCGAGCTGGCAGGACAAGGTCGAGGGCCTGAAGCAGGGCGCCGACGACTACCTGGTCAAGCCCTTCCACGTAGAGGAGCTGCTGGCGCGTCTCAACGCGCTGGTGCGCCGAGCCGCGGGCTGGAGCAAGCCGACCCTGGAATGCGGCCCGGTCATGCTCGACCTGGCGGCGCAGACGGTCAGCGTCAACGGCGGCAACGTCGACCTGACGAGCTACGAGTACAAGGTCCTGGAATACCTGATGATGCACGCCGGCGAGTTGGTTTCGAAGGCCGACCTGACCGAGCACATCTACCAGCAGGATTTCGACCGCGACTCGAACGTGCTGGAGGTCTTCATCGGCCGCCTGCGCAAGAAGCTCGACCCGGACGGCGCCCTGAAGCCGATCGAGACCGTACGCGGTCGCGGCTACCGGTTCGCCATTCCGCGCAGCGGCGACTGATCCAGGAACCTTTCCGGACCCCTATGCGGCCCGCGTCTCCTCCTGATGCGGGCCGTCCGGCCCGTCCGACGCCATGAGCTGGGGTCAGCCCCGCTCGCTGCGCGCGCGCCAGTTGCTGGCCGCCAGCCTCGGCCTGCTCGCTTTCCTCGCCCTGGCCGGCTACGCGCTCGACCGCGCGTTCCTGGAAACGGCCGAGAGCAACATGCGCCAGCGCCTGACCAGTTACGCGCTGGCCTATGCCGCCGACACCGATTTCGGCCGCGGCGGCGAAATCATCCCGCCCTACGACCCGCCGGACCCGCGTTTCGACCGGCCCGGCAGCGGTCTGTACGCGGAAGTGATCCTGCCCAACGGGCACTGGGACTCGATGTCGGCGCAAGGGCCGGTGCTGCCCGACGGCGGCATGCTCAAGGCCGCCGAAGAGACCTTCGAAGGCCCGTTGCCGATCACCGAGATCAACGGCCATGCCGGCGAGGCCTATCGCTATGGGCGCGGCCTGATCTGGAGCGTCGACGGCGATTCCAAGTCCGAGTTCCAGTACACGATCTACATCCTCGAAGACACCAGCGCGTTGCGCCAGCAGGTCGCGGTGTTCCGCTTGTCGCTGTGGCGCAACCTCGGCGGCGCCGGCGTGATCCTGCTGCTGCTGCAGGCGCTGATCATGCAATGGAGCCTGCGCCCGCTGAAGCGCGTGATCGAGGAGCTCAAGCGCGTGCAGCGTGGCCTGGCCTCGCGCATGAGCGAGCGCCACCCGCGCGAGCTGGAACCGCTGACCGAAAGCATCAACGCCTTCATCGAGAGCGAGCGCGAAAACCTCGACCGCCAGCGCAACACCCTGGCCGACCTGGCGCACAGCCTGAAGACGCCGTTGGCGGTGCTGCGCGCGCGCCTGGACGACGACCAGAACGGTGGCGCGGCGATCGATGCCGGCCTGCGCGAAGACGTCGACGTGCAGTTGCGGCGCATGAACGACCTGGTTTCGTATCAGCTGTCGCGCGCTGCATCCGGCGGCCATGCGTTGTTCGCCGCACCGGTCGCGATCGAACCGCATGCCGAAGAGATCGTGCGCGGCCTGGAAAAGGTCTACTCGTCCAAGGGCATCCTGTGCGAGTTCGATGTCGCCGAGGGCGTGCAATTCCATGGCGAACCCGGCGACCTGCAGGAGCTGCTCGGCAACCTGCTCGAGAACGCGTTCAAGTGGGCGAACTCGCGCGTGCTGCTGACGGTGCAGTCGGGCGAAACCGCGGCCAACCGCCGGCCGGGTTTGTTGCTTGCCGTCGACGACGACGGCCCGGGCATTCCGCCGGAAAAGATCGCCTCCATCCTGCAGCGCGGCGTGCGCGGCGACGAGCGCGTGCATGGCCACGGCATCGGCCTGGCGATCGTGCAGGACCTGGTACGCGGGTATCGCGGCACGCTCGACGTGATTCCGTCGGAGGAACTGGGTGGTACGCGGTTTGAGGTTAAGTTGCCGCCGGGGTTGTGAGGCGCTGGGCGCGCCGCGATTGCAGGTGCGCTGGTTGTGCTTCGATCTTCCGTGTCGTTTCGGATGGCCCTTGTAGGAGCGGCGTGAGCCGCGACCGCGGGACGTGCCGAGTCCGCAACGCCTTCGTCATTCATCGAAGATGTGATTCGTCGCAAGGGTAGGAGCGGCGCGAGCCGCGACCAGGAGACGCGCAGAGGCAACAACGCCGAAGTCATCCGCCGAGGCCGCGGGCTGCCGCAAGGGTAGGAGCGGCGCGAGCCGCGACCGCGATGCCTCGACCTCGCGTCGTCTCGAGGAGGCCTTTGTAGGAGCGGCGTCCCACAGGGCGTTCCTCTGGTCATAAGCCGCGACTGCGCTGTAATGGTCTCGCGGTGTATCGCTCCCGCAAGATCAAGATCAAGATCAAGATCAGGATCAGGATCAAGATCAAACGCCAAAAGCTTCCGCCACTAAAGCGGCGGGTTACTTTCTTTTGTCATAAGCAACAAAAGAAAGATAACCAAAGAAAAATGCTTTGTTTTGAATCACAGGCCCGCACGAGCGGTGCAGACGCCGGGATTTTTCATACGGGACATCCCTGTCCCGATGAAAAACGGCGCGCATCCATGCGCGCCGCCCTCCGGGTCTTCAATTGCATCGTGTGCGCGGTGCGGCGCACAGCAACGGCAACAGCAACGGCAACAGCAACAGCAACGATAGCGGTAATCGTGTGGCTGCGATGGCTTAGGGTAGGAGCGACGCGAGTCGCGACCGCGCTGTTGCGGTCTCGCTTCGCTGACGGCCGAAGGCTCCGGCAACCTACTGTAGGAGCGGCGTAAGCCGCGACCAACCAACGCGACGTACGCAAGCGCCATCCCCTAAACACGGACAATCGGTGCGGTTATCGCCGCATGCCAGGCACTTCGCTTCGGCCACGGAGTGGTATCTCACCGCTTCGGTTGGTCGCGGCTCACGCCGCTCCTACAGGAGCGCTTGCCGGATCCCTCAAGCGAACGGCGAAACCCCATAGAACCGCTGCAGATGCGCGGCCACCGCGGGCATCTGCTCGCGCAGCAGGGCGGGATCGCTGAAGTGGTATTCGGTGGCGACAGCGAAGAACTCTTCGGGCGCTTCGGCGGCGTAAGGGTCGATGGCGGTGTCGCGGCCGGCGTCGACGTCGGCAACGAAGGCGTCGTAGGCCTGTTGGAAATCGCGCGCCCATTCGCGTTGCCACGGGCGCGGCAGGGGCGGCGTGCCGTCGAGCAGGTCGTCGAGCAGGTCGAGCTTGTGCGCCATCTCGTGCGCAGCGACGCAGAAGCCGGCGCGCGGTTCTTCGCAGTCGGCCAGCACGTCGGCCCAGGACAGGATCAAGGGGCCGGCTTCCCAGGACTCACCGATCAATTCGTCCTGCCATTCGTGCAGCACGCCGGCCGCATCGGTGTGGCTGCGGTTCACCCGGAACGCATCGGGGTAGACGATCAGCTGCGACCAGCCGCGCAGGCCCTCTTGGCCGAACTCGAGCAAGGGCAGGCAGCACAAGGCGGCGAGCAGGCAACGCTGGTGCGCGTCGAGTTCGAGCTCGCCGATCGGGCTGATGGTTTTTTCGTGCAGGAAACGCGCCGCCAGCTCGCGCAGGCGTTGCTGGCGCTGCGGGTCGAGCGCGCGCGCCCACGGCAAGGCGGCGACGGCGTCGCGCCACGAGGCGTCATCGATCAGGGGCGGGCGCCGCAGACGGCGCAACAGGTCGAACAAAGGCGGTGCCGTCAGCGGATCAGCGGAACATGCCCGGCAGGAAGTTGTGCCAACGCGGCGACTGCAGGCGGTTGTTGCCTTCGGCGTCGCTGTGCACGCTCGGCTTGGCCTTGGTGTCGCGCGCGGTCGGCGGCGCGGCGCTGCGGCTGCTCGGGCGGGCCGCCGTGTCCTTGCGCGATGCGCTGCTTTCGGGGCAGGCATCGTTCGGGCTGAGCTTGTTGACTTCGCGTGCACCGACGTCCGCGACGGCCAAGGTCGCACTGGCGAGGGCGAACAGCAGGCACAGACAGATCCGTAACATGGCGGAATCCTTGATCGGCCCGGCCGGAATCCGGCGTCGAGCGATTTCCCGACTATAGCGCGAAACCCGCGGCCTGGGCCGTCTCGGGGCGCGCAAGATCGATGCTGCGCCGCAACAGGCGCCCGCGCCGGTTTGCCGCAGACTGCCGCCATGGCGATCGCCCATCCTCCGCTGACCGCGCCGGCTCTGCGCCGGGCCTTGATCGCGGGGGCGCGCCGGGTCATCGCCGGGCGCGACCTGCTCAACCGGATCAACGTGTTCCCGGTCGCCGACGGCGACACCGGCAACAACCTCGCGCATACCCTCGGCAGTCTGCTGAATGGGGCGCTGAGCCGGCGCAGCCGCCATATCGGCGAACTGCTGTTGCGGATCGGCGACGACGCCATCGACGGCGCGCGCGGCAACTCCGGGGCGATCCTGGCCCAGTTTCTGCACGGCGTGGCCGAGTACGCCCGCAGCCGGCCCGAGCTCGACGCCGCGACCCTCGCCGCCGCGGTGCGCCACGGCGCGGTCAATGCCCGGGCCGCACTGGCGCATCCGGTGGAGGGCACCATCCTCAGCGTCATCAACGCCTTCGCCGACGCCCTCGACGAGGCCGCGCTGGCCAGCCGCGACGGCGACCCGCGCCCGGGTTTCTCCGCCGCGCTGATCCAGGCCCGCAACGCGCTGGCGCGCACGCCGCAGCAGATGGCGCTGCTGCAGAAGGCCGGCGTGGTCGACGCGGGCGCCAAGGGTTTCGTCGATCTGCTCGAAGGCATCGCCGAATTCGTCGACGGCGGCCCGCGCGCGCTGCGCGTGCACGCCGGCGTCAGCGCCGCCAACGAGGCCTGCGCCGGACACGGGGAGCAGGCACCGGTGCACGATGCGGTCGACCCACAGCGGCGCTGGTGCAGCGAATGCCTGGTGATCGGCAACGGCATCGAACGCGGCCGGCTGCTCGCCGCGCTCGAAGCGATCGGCGCCGATTCGCTGGTCCTGGCCGGCGGCGAGGCGCGCATGCGCGTGCATGCCCACGTCGGTGCGCCGCAGCGTTTGTTCGATGCCTGCGCGGCGTTCGGCGCGGTCGAGGCCATGAAGGCCGACGACATGCTGCAACAGCAACGCAGCGTCGAACGGGTGCAGCGGGTGGCGGTGGTGACCGACAGCGCCGCCGATCTGCCCGAGGCCCTGGCCGAACGCTACGGCCTGCACGTGGTGCCGGTGCGGGTGTCGATCGACGGCCGCGACTATCTCGACAAGATCGGCCTGGCCACCGCCGAGTTCTACCGGCGCATGGCCGGCAGCGCCGACTTGCCGCGCACCAGCCAGCCGCCGCCGGGCGATTTCCGCCGCGCCTTCGAGTTCCTGTTGGGGCACCGCGCCGAGGTCCTCTATGTCGGCCTGTCGCGCGCGGTCTCCGGCACCCTGCAGTCGGGCGAACAGGCCGCGGCGCGCGCCGATGCGCGCCGGGTGCAGGTGCTCGACAGTTTCAATGCCGCCGGCGGCCAGGCCTTGCTGGCCTGGCGTGCGGCCGAGTTGGCCGCCGACGGCGCCGAGCTGGCGGCGATCGTGGCCGAACTCGAACGCCTGCGTCCGCTGACCCGGACCTGGGCGATGGCGCGGGATATCTCGCACGCGGTGCGCGGCGGGCGGATTCCGCCCTGGGCCGGGCCGCTGGTGCGTTACACCGGCCTGACCCCGGTTGCGAAGATGAAGCCGGAGGGGCGGCTGAGCGTCAGCGGCGGCTTGTTCGCCAAGAAGGACGCGCCCGAGGCCTTTGCCCGCCATCTGACGCGGCGCCTGCCGGGCGGGCAGCGCTGGCGCGCGATCGTCGGCCATTGCGATGCCCTGGACGACGGCGAGCGTCTGCTCGAGGCCCTGCGCCGCCGCCTGCACCTGGAACAGGCCTGGCTGGTCGAGACCGGGCCGGCGCTGGGCGCCCATGCCGGGCGCGGGGCGTTGCTGGTGTCGCTGCAGCCGGCGCCGGGCTGAGGCCGCGGCCCAACGGTTACGCAGCAAGCGTGAGAGGGCGCGGTCGCGGCTCGCGCCGCTCCTACCCGTAGCCGACGCCGTACAGGGGGCAAGCCGTGACCCGACTGCGGCCCGATCGCCGGCAGTCCTGCGAAGGCTCATGTTCGCGCCCGTCGCCGCGCAACGGTGCATCCGCCGGCACGGCGCTCGAATCCGTATCGGCTCTCGTAGCGGCTCGCGCATAATTCGCCCATGTCGCTCGCCGCCCTCCCGCCGCCCCTGTCCGTCGCCATCGCGGTGGCGCCGTTGTCGGTGGTGTTGTTGTTGGCGGCGTACGCGATCGGCTCCCTGTCGGGTAGCCTGCTGTTCGGGCGCCTGCGCGGCGTCGATATCCGTCAGCAGGGCAGCGGCAACGCCGGCGGCACCAATGCCTTCCGCACTCAGGGCCTGCGTTTCGCTGCGGTCGTGGTCGTGTTCGACATCGGCAAGGGCGCACTGGCGACCTGGCTGGCGCTGCGCTTCGCGCCGGTCGGCGACGACTTGTCGGTGACCGCGCACGGTTATCTAGCCGCGTTCGCCGCGGTGCTCGGCCATGTCTGGCCGATCTGGCACGGGTTCCGCGGCGGCAAAGGCGCGGCCACCCTGGTCGGCGCGCTGATGGTGTTGTGGCCGTTCGCGGTGCCGCTGCTGTTGCTGGTCTGGGCCGTGGTGCTGATCGCCAGCGGCTATGTCGGCCTGGCCACGGTGATCGCGGCGCTGTGCCTGCCCCTGCTCGCCTGGCTCGGCGATGCCGGCCTGCCGCGGCAATGCTTCGCGATCGCCGCCGCACTGTTGGTCGTGTTCACCCACCGCGGCAACCTGGCGCGTCTGCGCGCCGGCACCGAATCGCGCTTCGCCGGCGCGCGTCTGCTGCACCGTTGGCGCCGGAGCTGATGGACGACCGCGCGCTGTTGCAGCACCTGATCGCAGGCCCCGCCACCGGCGACGCGCTCGCCAGCGCCGCCGGGCAGACCCGCGCGGCGGTGTGGAAGCGCATCGAAGCCTTGCGCGAAGCGGGTATAGCGATCGAAGCCAAGCCCGGGCGCGGTTATGCGCTGTCGCAGCCGCTGGATCTGCTCGATGCCGAGGCGATCGTCGCCGCGTTGTCGGCGCCGACGCGGGCCCGGCTGGGCGCGCTCGAAGTGGCCTGGAGCATCGATTCGACCAACAGCGAGCTGCTGCGCCGGCCGACCCCGGCGCAAGGCGTCGCGGTGTTGCTGGCCGAACGCCAGACCGGCGGGCGCGGGCGCCGCGGCCGGGTCTGGGCCTCGCCGCTGGCCGCGCATCTGTATCTCTCGTTGTCGCGCTCGTTCGGCGGCGGCCTGGCGCGCCTCGGCGGGCTGAGCCTGGTCGCCGGCATCGCCGCGGTCGAGGCCCTGCAAGGCCTCGGCTATGCCGCGGTGCGGCTGAAATGGCCGAACGACCTGGTCGTGCTCGACGGCGACGGCCTGCGCAAGCTCGGCGGCCTGCTGATCGAAGGCGGCGGCGAATACGCCGGGCCGGCGCGCGCGGTGATCGGGCTCGGGCTCAACGTGCGCATGCCGGCCGCGGCCGCGGCGTCGATCGACCAACCCTGGAGCGACTTGTCCGGCCTTGCCGGTGAGCGCGCGGTGGCGCGCGACACCGTCGCTGCGGCCCTGCTGGAGCGCTTGCTGCCGGCGCTGGACGAATTCGACGCGGCCGGACTGGCGCCGTTCCTCGACCGTTACGCCGCGTTCGATGCATTGGCCGGGCAGGCGGTCAGTGTGCACGGCGCCGACGCGACGCATCAGGGCATCGCCCTCGGCCTGGCCGACGACGGCGCCCTGCGCGTGCGCCTGGACGATGGCGAGGAACGCCGTTTCCACGCCGGCGAAGTCAGCGTGCGGCGCGCGCAAGGAGCATCGCGTTGAGTGCCTGGCTGTTCGATCTCGGCAACACCCGCCTCAAGTGCGCGCCGCTCGGTGCCGACGGCCGTCCCGGCGATGCCGTGGCGTTGCCGCATCGCGAGGAAGACGTCGCCGCCGCACTCGCCGAGGCCTTGCCGGCGGAGCGGATCGAGGTCGCCTATCTGGCCAGCGTGGCGCATCCGGCCTTGCGCCTGGCGGTGCTCGAAGCACTGACCGTGCGTTGCCGGCGGATCTCGATCGCGCGCACCCAAGCGAGTTTCCGCTCGCCGCAGGGTTTCGCCGCGGCGCGCTCCGATACGGTGCGCATCGCCTATGCCGAACCGCGCAAGCTCGGCGCCGACCGTTTCCTGGCCTTGCTCGGCGCGCACGCGCAAGGCGAGGGCGCGGCCTTGATCTGCGGGGTCGGCACTGCGCTCACCATCGATCTGCTCGACGCCGACGGCTTGCACCGCGGCGGCCTGATCGCGCCGTCGCCGACCCTGATGCGCGAGGCCCTGCATGCGCGCGCGCCGCAATTGCCCGAACACGGCGGCGAAACGCTCGATTTCGCCGCCGACACCGAAGATGCCCTGGCCTCGGGTTGCGACGGCGCGGCCTTGGCCCTGATCGAACGCAGCCTGGCCTCGGCGACCGCGAAACTCGGCCGGCGGCCGCGTCTGCTGTTGCACGGCGGCGGCGCCGATGCGCTGGCCGCCGCTCTGCCGTCGCCGACCCTGGCCCCGACGCTGGTCCTGCAAGGACTCGCGATCTGGGCCGGCATCGAAACTTCCCCCTGAATCCAGGCGATAGAATCCGCGCATGCTCGTCCGTGCCCTCATCGTTCTGCTGATCGCGCTCAACATCGGCGTCGCCGCCTGGTGGGTCGCGCGTCCCGTCCCGGCCGCCGCGGCCGAAGAGACACTGCCGCTCGGCGTCGCCCGCCTGCAGTTGGCCGGCGAATCCAAGCTGGCCGAATCCAAGGCGGTAGCGCAAGCCGGGGCGACTGCGCCGTCGGCGCCGGCCGCGGCCTTGGTGGACAGCGCCGGCAAGCTGCCGGCGACGAGCGCGCGCCAGCCCGATGTCGATCACACCGAAGCGGCCAAGGCGGAGGCAGCGGCGGCGAAGCTCGATGCTGCGAGCGGCGCGCCGCCGGCCGCACTGCCGCCGCCCACCGCCGCCGCCACGCCGGTGCCGGCGCCGGCCGAAGTGGCGAAAGCGCAGTGCTTCAGCATCGGCCCCTTCGCCGATGCCGCGGCCGCCGACGCGGCGCGGGCGAAGTTGCAACCGCTCGCGCAGAAGCTGGCGACGCGCGCTCAGGCCGGCACCTCGAATCCTTCGCGCGGTTGGCGGGTGTATCTGCCGCCGGCCGCGAGCGCGGAGGCCGCACAAGCGACCGCGCAGCGCATTCGCGCCGCCGGTTTCAGCGATCTGTTCGTGATGGGCGGCGGTGGCGCCGACGCCAACGGCATCGCCCTCGGCCGCTTCCGTAGCGAGGAGTCGGCGCGCAAGCGTGCCTCTTCGCTCAGCGAAGCCGGTTTCCCGGCGCGGGTCGAAGCGCTCGGCGAGACCGCCTCGGCGACCTGGATCGATGCTTCCACCACCACCTCGAACGGCGATGCCTTGCGCCGCGCCGCCGGCGCGCAGCGTTGGCGCACTGTGTCCTGCGGCACCCTCGGCTGAGCGCGCTGTCCGTGGGAGGCGGGGGCGCGTAGAATGCGCCTGCCGTCGCCGTATCGAACCCCGGGTCCCGATCCGCACGACGCGCCGTCACGTACCTTGCCG
>Ga0307406_10001286_pt1 | contig 14068 bp, 10 predicted proteins | sample 322Cmetagenome_3_FD_203706 | JGI IMG/M metagenome (GOLD analysis project Ga0307406, IMG submission 203706) | Maize rhizosphere microbial communities from greenhouse at UC Davis, California, United States - 322HYB-C-2 | ecosystem: Host-associated > Plants > Roots > Rhizosphere > Soil | place... | reverse complement strand
ACCAGGCCGCGCTCGGCCATGCGGACACGGGCGGGCATGGCGATATCGTGGTCCGTCAGGACGTCGGCGATGCGGTTGCCGGTCGTCTTATGGCCGAAGGCGACAACCTCGATCGGCAGGGCGAACTTGCCGAGCACCGGGACGACCTTGGCCTTGTCGGCGATGCAGATGCAGCGGGTCGAGGCCTCCCACACCAGCTTCTCGCGCAGCAGGGCCGCGCCGCCGCCCTTGATCAGGGCCAGGCCCGGCCCGACCTCGTCGGCGCCGTCGACGGTTAGATCGATGCGAGGGCTGTCCTCCAGCGTCGACAGCGTCAGGCCCAGTTCGCGGGCCAGCTCGGCGGTGGCCTCCGAGGTGGGGACGCAGCGCAGGCCGGTCAGGTTGCGGGCGGCCAGCGCCTTGACGAACCAGGCGGCCGTCGAGCCGGTGCCCAAGCCGACGACCATCCCGGCCTCGACCCGGAGGGCGGCGGCCTCGCCGGCGTTCTTCTTCTGGATATCGGACATGGTCGGCTCGCTTGCGGGAGGGAATCGCACGGACAGGCGGGCTTTATCCGGCCAGGGAGACGCGGGGAAGCGTGGTGATCAGCCCCTCGCCTTCTTCGCCCGCATCATCTCCATGAACTTGGCCGCCCATCCGGCTTTCGCCGTCTGCGGGGCCCGGGCGAGGCCGAGGTCGCCGGGGGCGACGTCGGAGGTGATCACCGAGCCTGAGCCGACCATGGCCCCCGCGCCGATGGTCACCGGGGCGACCAGAGAGGTGTTGGAGCCGACGAAGGCGCCCTCGCCGATCGTGGTGCGGTGTTTGAAGAAGCCGTCGTAGTTGCAGAAGATGGTCCCGGCGCCGATGTTGGCCCTGGCCCCCACCTCGCCGTCGCCGAGATAGGCCAGGTGGTTGGCCTTGGCTCCGGCGGCCATGGAGACGTTCTTCACCTCGACGAAATTGCCGACCTTCACGCCCTCGGCCAGCTTGGCGCCGGGGCGCAGGCGGGCGTAGGGGCCGACCTCCGCGCCGCCGGCGATGGTCGCGCCCTCGATGTGGCTGAAGCTGCGGATGCGGGCGCCGGGCGCGATCTTCGCGCCGGGGCCGAAGACGACATAGGGCTCGATCGTCGTGCCGCCGCCGACCTCGGTGTCCCACGCGAAATGGACGGTGTCCGGCGCGGCCATGGTGACCCCGGCGGCGAGGAAGGTCTCGCGCTGCACCTTCTGGAACAGAGCCTCGGCGACGGCCAGTTCGCCCTGGGCGTTGACGCCCATGACGGCGTCCTCGTCGGCCATGACGGCGCGGGTCGGGGCGCCCCGCTTGCGGGCCAGTTCGACCACGTCGGTCAGATAGTATTCGCCTTTGGCGTTGTCGTTCTTCACCTCGGCCAGCAGTTCGAACAGCAGGCCGACCGGCGCGGCCATGACGCCCGAGTTGCAGGCGGTGATGGCCAGGACCTCGGCCGACGCCTCCTTGGCCTCGGTGATGGCGGTCAGGGTCTCGCCGTCCATGACCAGGCGGCCATAGGCCGCGGGATCGCGGGCCTCGAAGCCGATGACGCGAACGCCCTCGGTCTGGGCGAAGACCGGCTCGATGTCGGCGGCGCGCAGCAGGGGCACGTCGCCATAGGTGATGACCACCTGACCGACGAAGTCGCCCAGCACGGCCTCGGCGGCGCGGACAGCGTGGCCGGTGCCCAACGGCGGGTCCTGCACGGCGATGGCGTCCTCGCCCAGCCGCGCAACCACATGCGCGCGCACCTGCGGCGAGTGGGAGCCGACGACGACGACGATGCGCTCGCAGCCCAGGGCCTCGGCGGCGTCGATGGCGTGGTCCAGCATGGCGCGACCGCCGACCAGGTGCAGCACCTTGGGCAGCGGCGATTTCATCCGCGTCCCCTGCCCGGCGGCAAGGATGATGGCGGCCCTGGCTTCAGAAGATCTGGGTTCAGCGTGGGTGGTCATGAATCGGTCCGACGGATAGTCACCGGTCCGGTCTAGCCCATCAGGGCCGATGACGGGAGAGTCGGGTGACGCAGCGGGATCTGGACGGCTGGACCATCGTCTTCGACCTGGACGGGACGCTGGTGGAGAGCCACGTCGACCTGGTGGGGACGCTGAACCGGATGCTGGTCGCGCGCGGCCTGCCGCCGGCGCCGATAGACAGCGCCGCATCCCTGATCGGCGGCGGCGCGCGGGCCATGCTGCGACACGGCTTCGAACGGGCGGGCGCGACCTGGGACGAGGCGCATGCGCCGGCCCTGTTCGAGGCCTTCCTGGCCGACTACGTCCAGCACATCGCCGACCATTCGCGCGCCTATCCGGGCGTGGTCGCGACGCTGGAGCGGCTGGCGGCGCGCGGAGCGATCGTGTGCGTGGCGACCAACAAGCGCACCGACCTGTCCCTGCTGCTGCTCGACAGGCTGGACCTGACCCGGCGTTTCGCGGCCGTCGTCGGACCGGACAAGGTCAGCGCGCGCAAGCCGTCCGGCGCCCATCTGATCGAGGCGGTGCGGATGGCGGGCGGCGATCCGGCGCGGGCGATCATGGTGGGAGACGCCCCGCCGGACGTCGGGGCGGCGAAGAACGCGGGCCTGCCGTGCATCGTCGTCAGCTACGGCTACACTCCCATTGCGCCCGCGGAACTGGGCGGAGACGTGCTCATCGACCGGTTCGGCGATCTGGAGGCCGCGATCGACGGCCTGGTCCGTCAGGGCTGAACAGGCGCGGCGTCTTCGCGGCAGTAGCGGGCGAAGGCGACAATGACGGCGTAGCAGACGATCGGCACGATCAGGGCCGCCCGCAGGGTCGAGGCGTCGGCCACCGCGCCGGTCAACGGCGGGATCAGCGCACCGCCGACAATGGCCATGCAGATGATGCCCGAGCCCTCGGCCGCCTTCTTGCCCAGCCCGGCCGAGGCGAGCGTGAAGATCGTCGGGAACATGATCGCGTTCATCAGGCCGACGCCGAGGATGGCGACGCCGGAGACGGTTCCGCTGGTCAGGGCCGAGATCGACAGCAGGAGGATGGAGCCCGTGGCCACGGCCGCGAGAACCTTCCACGGCGTCACCGCGCGCAGGACGAAGGCGCCGATGAAACGGCCGACCATGGCTCCGCCCCAGTAGAAAATGAGCAGCTCGCCGGCCTGACGGGCGGCGAGACCGAAGGTGTCGGCCTGCATGAGGTAGTTGACCATGACGCTGGCGACCGCGACCTCTGCCCCGACATAGACGAAGATGCCCAGAGCGCCGAAGGCGAAGCGCGGACGTTTCAACAGGGCGAAGGCCTCGCCTATGTTGATGGCGGGGCCGTGGTCCTCAGTCAGGCGACGCCGGTTCATCCACACCACCACGGCGACCAGGAGGATGGCCGCGGCGATGGCCAGATAGGCCCAGGTGATGACCTGGGTCTCCTGGGCCCGATAGGCGGTGAGCGCAGGTCCGGCGAGCGTCGAGGGATCGACCGTGGCCAGCGAGCCGAGGATCACGATGGCGCCGACATAGGGGAAGACGGTGGTGCCGAGCGAATTGAAGGCCTGGGCGAACGTCAGGCGGCTGGACGCGGAACGGGCCTCGCCCAGCATCGAGATCAGCGGGTTGGCGACGACCTGGACGATGGTCACCCCCGAGGCAAGCACGAACAGGGCGGCGAGGAAGGCCGGGAACTGGCCGGTGTTGGCCGCCGGCAGGAACAGCAGGCAACCGCCCATCATCACCAGCAGACCCAGCGCAGCGCCGCGCAGATAGCCGGTCCGGCGGATCAACAGCGCGGCAGGCAGGGAGATGATGAAATAGGCCGCGAAGAAGGCCGACTGGATCAGCATCGCCTGGAAGTAGTTGAGCTCGAACAGCTCCTTGAGCTTGGGGATCAGAACGTCGTTCAGGCTGGTGATGCCGCCGAAGATGAAGAACAGACCGAAGACGAACCACTGCAAGGTGGCGACATTGGAGGGCGGGGTGTCGCCGAAGGCCGGGCGCGGAGCGGGCGTTTCGATCATCCGACGACGCTAGCCCGAACGCTGGATTCTGCAAACCGCACCCCGCCCCGTTGCGGATTGCTGCACCTGCGAACATCTACAAGGGCTGCAACCCGGGAGCCGCCGTTCCATGATCCGTCGTTTCTTCGCGATCCCGCTCTGGATACGCACCCTCGCCGGCTTCGCCCTCGGCGTCCTCGCCGGTCTGATCCTGCGTGAGAAGGCGGAGATCTGGCTGCAGCCGATCGGCGACGTCTATCTGAACCTGATCCGCATGGTGGTGGCGCCGCTGGTGCTGTTCACCATCGCCAGCTCGATCGCCAAGTTGGGCGAAGGCGCCGGGGCGGTGCGGCTGGGCGTGCGGACCCTGGTCTGGTTCGCCATCACCTCCCTGCTGGCCGTGCTGGTCGGCTTCGCCTTCGGCCACCTGATCAATCCGGGCATGGGGCTGAGCAACCTGCCGCTGGGCGAAGTGCGCGAGCGGGTGATCCCGACGCCCCTGGAGGTGCTGATCGGCATCGTCCCGACCAATCCCTTCGCCGCCCTGAGCGACGGCAAGGTGCTGCAGATCATCTTCTTCTCGGCTCTGGTCGGCGGGGCGCTGGTGGCGCTGGGCGACCGGGCCCAGACGGCGCGCCGGCTGGTGGACGAGGGCGCCGCCATCGTCTTCCGCATCACCCGCTGGGTGATCCAGCTGACCCCCTTCGGCGTGTTCGGCCTGATCGGCTCGGTCGTCGGCGGCTACGGCTGGGAGGCCCTGCTGCCGCTGGGCAAGTTCATCTTCGCCATCTATGCGGCCTGCCTGTTCCACATCCTGATCGTCTATTCGGGCCTGCTGAAGCTGCACGGGCTGAAGGTCCGCAGCTTCTTCCGCGGCGCCTTCGCGGCCCAGCAGACGGCCTTCGCCACCTCCTCGTCGCTGGGCACCCTGCCGATCACGCTGCGCCAGACGGTGGAGCGGCTGGGCGTGCCCCAGGCCTACGCCGCCTTCGCCGTACCGCTAGGGGCCAGCGTCAAGATGGACGGTTGCGGCGCCATATATCCGGCCATCGCCTCGATCTTCATCGCCCAGTATTTCAACATCGATCTGTCGCTGACCCAATACGTCCTGATCGGTCTGACCGCCGTGCTCGGCTCGCTGGGCACGGCTGGCGTGCCCGGCACCTCGATCGTCATGCTGACCCTGACCTTGTCGACGGCGGGCCTGCCGCTGGAGGGCATCGGCTATATCGTCGCCATCGACCGGATCATCGACATGATGCGCACGGCGACCAACGTCACGGGCCAGATGCTGGTGCCGGTGCTGGTCGCCAAGGAGGAGAAGATCCTCAACGAGGACATCTACAACGGCCACGTGGCCTGGCTTCCGGGCGACCCGGAGGCCGAAACGCCGGACACGGTGAAAGCAACGGGCATCTAGGCTTGCGCCATCGGAGAGGTCGGGCTATGTCCGCGCCCTCCCCGACAGGCACATGGCTTCGGGGCCCGAGATGGATGTGTAGCTCAGCGGGAGAGCACCTCGTTCACACCGAGGGGGTCACAGGTTCAATCCCTGTCACATCCACCATAACAGCTTCCCGGTGTTAGAGGGCCTTGCCGCCCAAGTCGCCCCGCGGGAACGACCAAGCATCCGCGATTTCCTTCCCGCGACCCCGCCGTTGAGCTGCATGCCGGGTCGCGATAGGAAGGCGCCATGCAGTGGCTTCCGTCAGACCGCCCGATCCTTGAAGCCGCCATGTCGGCGTTCCGCACCGGTGACTGGCCGACAGCGCGCGGGCGGCTGGAAGAGGCCACCGCTACGGGCCGCGCCGACGCCGGCGCTTATGCCCTGCTGGCCACCGTCTACCAGCGCTTGAACGACTTCGAGGCGGCCCATGCCTCGGCGGACCAGTCCCTGGCCCGGGAGCCGCGTCAGCTGCGCGCGCTCCTGGTCAAGGCCGACATCCTGGCCGCCAAGGGCGACCTGCGCGACGCCAATGTGCTGTACGGCGGGGTCGAAGCCGCCGCCCAGTCCGCCCCTTCCATGGCGCCGGACCTGATCGAAGGCGTGGCCCGGGCCCGGACCTTCCGCGCGCGCCTCGAAAGCGAGATGGAAGACCACGTCCGCGCGCAACTGGCGATGGTCGGCTATCGCGAGGACAGCGCCCCGCGCCGCTTCACCTATGCTCTGGACGTGCTGACCGGCCGAAAGAAGCTGTACGTTCAGCAACCGCGCGTCTTCTACTATCCCGGCCTGCCGACGGTGGAGTTCTACCCCCGCCAGGACTTCCCCTGGCTGGACGCCGTCGAAGCCGCCACCGACGTCATCACCGAAGAACTGGCTGGCGTCCTGCACAACGACGTGGGCTTCGTCCCCTATATCCAGAGCCAGGAAAATTCGGTTCACCAGGCCGACTTTCCTCTGCGCGACAGCCTGGACTGGAGCTCCTGCTTCCTGTGGAAGGACGGGCTGGAGACGCCCAACGTCGAGAAATGCCCCAGGACCATGGCTGTGCTGGACGCCGCTCCGCTGTGCGAGGTGCGGGGTCGGTCGCCGCTGATCATGTTCTCGCAGTTGAAGCCCAAGGCGCACATCACGCCCCATACGGGGGTGGTGAACACTCGCCTGCTCTGCCACCTGCCGCTGATCGTGCCGCCCGGCTGCACCTTCCGGGTCGGCAGCCAGGAGCGCGAATGGGAGAAGGGCAAGGCCTGGCTCTTCAACGACACCATCGAACACGAGGCCTACAACACCAGCGACCAGACCCGGGTCATCCTGATCTTCGACGTGTGGCGACCGGAGTTGAGCGAGGACGAGCGGGTGCTGATCTCGACCCTCCTTCAGGCCGTAGACGCCTACGCCCCGAACGTCAGCTGGGAGTGAGGGCGGGATGAGCGACGACTCGGCGGCCCCGTCGAGCCGCGCGATATCCGCCATGACCTTCGGTGGCTGACGGGGCCTGAGCCAGCAATCGCGCCGCGAGGCCCCGCTTCGGCCTTGATTGCGGCGCACATGCCCCGCCCTTCGCTTGCCGGAATGGCTGGCGCGCGCCGCGTCGGCGCCCTACGGACCCTGCCCATGCCCTTCCCCGCCAGCCATCCCGCGCTTGACCGCGCGCTTTCCGAACGCGGCTATGCCGAGCCCACCCCCGTCCAGGCCGCCGTGCTGGAGGCCGAACAAGGTCGCGACTTGCTGGTCTCGGCCCAGACCGGCTCGGGCAAGACCGTGGCCTTCGGCCTGGCCCTGGCCCCCACCCTGCTGGGCGAAGCCGAGAAATTCGCCGAGTTCGGCGCCCCCGTCGCCCTGGTGATCGCGCCGACGCGCGAACTGGCGCTGCAGGTGTCGAACGAACTGCAGTGGCTCTACGCCCAGACCGGCGCGCGAATCGTCTCGTGCGTCGGCGGCATGGACCCCAAGACCGAGCGCCGTCAGCTGGATCGCGGCTGCCATATCGTCGTGGGCACCCCGGGCCGCCTGCGCGACCACGTCGAGCGCGGCGCGCTGGACCTGTCGACGCTGCAGGCCGTCGTGCTGGATGAAGCCGACGAGATGCTGGACATGGGCTTCCACGAAGACCTGACCTTCATCCTCGACGCCGCCCCGGCCGAGCGCCGGACGCTGCTGTTCTCGGCGACCCTGGCGCGCGACATCGTGCAACTGGCCAAGACCTATCAGAAGGACGCGCTGCGGATCGACACGGTCGCCGGCGCCGGTTCGCACGCCGACATCGAGTACAAGGCCATCCGCGTCGCCCCGAACGAGGTCGAACTCGCGGTCGTCAATGTGCTGCGCTATTTCGAGGCGCCCGGCGCCCTGGTGTTCGCCAACACGCGCGAGCGGGTGAAGCATCTGACCTCGTCCCTGCGCGAGCGCGGCTTCTCGGTCGTCGGCCTGTCCGGCGAGCTGACCCAGAGCCAGCGTTCGGAAGCGCTGCAGGCCCTGCGTGACGGTCACGCCCGCGTCTGCGTCGCCACCGACGTGGCCGCCCGCGGTCTGGACCTGCCCGACCTGGGCCTGGTCATCCACGCCGAGATCCCGGTCAACAAGGCCGGCCTGCTGCACCGGTCGGGCCGTACGGGCCGCGCCGGCAAGAAGGGCGTCTCGGTCCTGCTGGTCAGCTATACGCGCCGCCGCAAGGTCGAGCTGATGCTGGGCTCCGCCGGGATCAAGGCGGAATGGTCGGGGCCTCCGAGCGCTGACGAGATCCGCGCCAAGGATCAGCAGCGCATGCTGACCGACCCCATCCTGACCGCCCCGGTCGAGGACGAGGACATGCTGGCGATGGGCAGACAGCTTCTGGAGAAGAGCACGCCCGAGCAGATCGCCGCCGCCCTGATCCGGTTGTACCGCGAGAAGCTGCCGCCGCCCGAGGACGTCTATGACGACGACCGGATGAAGCGTCAGCAGGAGAGCGGCAAGAACGACAAGGGCCAGCCGGACGTCCCCTACACGGACTTCGCCCGCGGCGGGGACATGGCCTGGTTCCGCATCAATATCGGCCGCGACAAGAACGCGGACCCGAAGTGGCTGATGCCGACCATCTGCCGTCTGGGTCATGTGACCAAGCGCGACATCGGCGCGATCAAGATCTTCGACCGCGAGACCAAGTTCGAGATCACCGAAGAGATGAAGGCCAAGTTCGAGGCCGCCATCGCCCAGGGGCTGGAAGACGGCGTGAAGATCGAACCGGCGGTCAAGCCGGGACCGTCCGAGAAGCCGGTCAGCCGCTGGGACAAGAAACCCGCCGGCGGCGGCGATCGTCCCGACAAGAAGCCCTGGAAGGCGCGCGAAGAAGGCGGCGACAAGCCCGCCTGGAAGCCCCGGGAAGACCGTCCCGAAGGCGCCAAGAAGCCTTGGGTCAAGCGCGAGGACGGCGACAAGCCGGCCTGGAAACCGCGCGAGGACCGTCCGCAGGGTGAAAAGAAGCCTTGGGTGAAGCGCGATGACGCCGCCGCTCCGGCCGCCGAGGGCAAGAAGCCCTGGGTCAAGCGGACCGCCGCCGATCCGACCCCTCCCGGCAAGAAGCCGTGGGTGAAGAAGCCCGCCGCCGAGGGCAAGACGCCCTGGACCCCGCGATCGGACGCCGAGGCCGCTCCGGCCGCCGCCGGCGACAAGCCGTGGAAGGGCAAGCCCAAGGGCGGCGACCGTCCGTGGGCGGCCAAGGACGCGCGTGGCAAGCCGGCCGCGAGCAAGCCGTTCAAGCCCAAGGGTCCTCGGTAACTCCGGGGCCCACGCCGTCCTGGGTCGCCTTGCGCCGCGACTGTAACCGTTTACGGTGACGTCGAAATCGGCTCGAACGGCGGTCAACGCCGCGAGTCGGGCGACAAGAAACGGGCAGGAAACATGGCGGACGTCCGGCTGACCGGCGTGACTAAGCGGTTCGGGACGACCGAGGTGCTGAAGGGAATCGATCTGGAGATCGAGGACGGCGAGTTCGTGGTCTTCGTCGGACCGTCGGGCTGCGGCAAGTCCACCCTGCTGCGCACCATCGCGGGTCTGGAAGAGGCCTCGGGCGGCGAGATCGCCATCGGCGGACGCAAGGTCAACGACCTGTCCCCCTCGGACCGCGGCATCGCTATGGTGTTCCAGTCCTACGCGCTCTATCCGCACATGAGCGTCTATGAAAACATGGCCTTCGGGCTGAAACTTGCAAAGGCGGACAAGGCGGAGATCGACCGCCGGGTGCGCGCCGCCGCCGAGACGCTGAACATCACCGACTATCTGGAGCGCAAGCCCAAGGCCCTGTCGGGCGGGCAGCGCCAGCGCGTCGCCATCGGCCGGGCCATCGTGCGCGAACCGCAGGTCTTCCTGTTCGACGAGCCCCTGTCCAACCTCGACGCCGCGCTGCGGGTGCGCATGCGCTACGAGTTCGCCGGGCTGCATGAGCGGCTGAAGACGACCATGATCTACGTCACCCATGATCAGGTCGAGGCCATGACGCTGGCGGACCGGATCGTGGTGCTGAACGCGGGCGTGATCGAACAGGTCGGCGCTCCGATGGAGCTGTACGAGCGGCCCCGCAACCTGTTCGTCGCCGAGTTCATCGGCAGTCCGAAGATGAACCTGATCCCGGCCAAGATCGTCACCGCGACGGCCGCGGGCGCGACCGTGACGACCGCCGCGGGCGATACGCTGAAGGTGTCGGTGGACGCCTCCAACGCCAAGGCCGGCGACAAGGTCACCCTCGGGATCCGTCCCGAACACCTGGCCCTGGGCGGATCGAGCGGCGGGATCATGACGCAGGTGACCTTCGCCGAGACCCTGGGTCACGCCACCTATGCCTATGCGACCTACGGCGAAACGGCCTTGACGGTGCAACTGCCCGGCGAGGTGCGGCCCCAGACGGGCAAGGCCCTGGCGCTGGCGGTTCCCGCGGAGCAGGCGCATCTGTTCGACGCCGGCGGGATCGCGTTCCCGCGCGCCTGACGAGCCGCGCCGAGAGACCTCTCTCCCTGATCCGACTGGCGGCGCCCTCTCCGGAAGGGGCGCCGTCCTTGCTCCGGGCGCCGCCTTTTTCGCGCTTGCCGCGACCACTCGTGTTGCATCGCACAAGCGGAGGCTTCTAGATGGCGGGATGCCCTCTCCGGCCACGCTGACCGTCGACCTCAACGCGCTCGCCGCGAACTTCCACACCCTTCAGGCAGTGGGCGGCGCCCCCGTGCATCCCGTGGTCAAGGCCGACAGCTACGGCCTGGGCGCGGCGGCCTGCGCGACACGGCTGGCCACCGAGGGCGCGCGCACCTTCTTCGTCGCCCGCACCGCGGAGGGCGAGGCCCTGCGCAAGGCGTTGGGCGGCGGCCCCGAGATCTATGTGCTGGACGGCTGCCTGACGGGCCACGCCGGGCGGCTGGCGGCGGCGGACCTGCGACCGGTGCTGAACACTGCGGCGCAGCTGGCCGAATGGCGCGCCGCGAACGGCGGGCCGTCCGGCCTGCAGATCGACACCGGCATGAACCGGCTGGGCTTCCGCGTGGAAGATGCGCCTGAGCCGTTCGAGGGTCTGGAGCTGGTGCTGAGCCACCTGGCCTGCGCCGACGCCCCGGACGAGCCGATGAACGCCCGCCAGCGCGACGCCTTCGCCGCGGCGGCGAAGCGCTATCCCGGAACGGTGCGGTCGTTCGCCAACTCGGGCGGCGCCTTCCTGGGTCCCGACTACGCCTTCGACGCCCTGCGCCCGGGCATCTGCCTGTACGGCGGCGGGCCGGAAGGCCGCCCCGATCCCCGTATCCGCGCCGTGGCGACCGTGGAGGCCGAGGTGCTGCAGGTGCGCGACGTGCCCGCGGGCGAGAGCGTCGGCTATTCGCAAGGCTTCCGGGCCGGTTGTCCGACGCGCATCGCGACCTGCGCGGCGGGCTACGCCGACGGCCTGCTGCGCAGCTACAGCCCCAAGGGCGAGGTCTTCGTCGGGGGCGAATTGCGCCCGATCCTCGGCCGCGTCTCGATGGATGTCTGCGCCGTCGATGTCAGCGGGCTGGACGTCTCCGTCGGCGACCGCGTCGAACTGTACGGCCCCAACCGGATGATCGACGACGCGGCGACAGCGGCGGGCACGATCAGCTATGAACTGCTGACCTCGATCACCGCCCGCGTGCCGCGCCTCTACGTCGGCTAGACCGCCTCGGCGCGCCAGATCTGGTTGGAGCCGCCGTTCCACGACCACGGGATGATCGGCGTGCGCTCGTCCGTGTGTTCCCCCGTGATATCCGCGACCCGGTCGCGATCCGGATTGTTGAGCGCGAACCAGCAACCGTCGACGAAATCGACCGTGAAGCGGGTCAAGGGATCGCCCGCCATGTCATCCACCGGGATGTTGTCGTTCGACAGCCTGAAGCCCCCGTCGCCCCAAACCAGAAGACATCCGGGATCGGCGCCCCAGCCGAGCGTGAACGTGCCGCCCGGCGCGGCCTCGGCGATCAGGATGGTCGCGTTGTCATCCCCAAGCGACATTCGCCGCACCCCGATGAAGCATTCCAGGGCCAGGTTTCCGATCTCGCCCAGGAAGCCGCTCCCGCCGGACGGCCGGGCGGCGTGGAGCCCGAAAGCGATGTCGGGGTCCATGTAGGAGATCAGCCGGAGGCGTCGTCCGTTCGCGAACTCCGACAGGTCCGTCAGATTGCCGTAGGCGTCCATGATCAGCCCTCCCTGGATAACAACGATACACCGATGCAACGGCAAAGCTAGGTTAGTCCAAGGCGTGGAAGGGTACGTCAGAATTGGTCGTAGGGCAGCGGTAGCCCCCTGCCCCGCCTTCGCCGACTCCTGTAAGCCAGCGGCATGGCGAGAGACGGCGCGATCTATGTTTGTCAGTCCTGCGGGGCGGTCCACGGCAAGTGGTCCGGCCAGTGCAGCGCGTGCGGGCAGTGGAACTCCATCGTCGAGGAAAGCCGTTCGGCGCCGCCCGGCGCGCTCAAGCCGGCGGCGACCAGCCGGACGCGCGGCCTGCAGTTCGAGACGCTGCAGTCCGATACGCCCGAACCGCCGCGCATCATCACCGGCGTGGCCGAGTTCGACCGGGTCTGCGGCGGCGGCGTGGTGCCGGGCTCGGCCATCCTGCTGAGCGGCGATCCCGGCGTCGGCAAGTCGACCCTGCTTCTGGACGTGGCCGGGCGGGCGGCGCTGGCGGGCAAGCGGGTGGCCTATATCTCGGGCGAGGAGGCGGTGGAGCAGATCCGCTCGCGCGCGCGCCGCATGGGGCTGCAGAAGGCGCCGGTCGAACTGGCCTCGGCCACGGCGCTGCGCGAAATCCTCGGCACGCTGAAGCGCGAGAAATTCGACATCGTCATCGTCGATTCCATCCAGACCCTGTGGTCCGACGCCCATGAGGCCGGGCCCGGTTCAGTGACCCAGGTCCGCGCCTGCGCCAGCGAGATGGTGCGGCTGGCCAAGTCGGGCGGGCCCGCCGTCATCCTGGTCGGCCACGTGACCAAGGACGGCCAGGTCGCCGGACCGCGCGTGGTCGAGCATATGGTCGACGCCGTCCTCAGCTTCGAAGGCGAGCGCGGCTATCCCTTCCGCATCCTGCGCGCGGGCAAGAACCGTTTCGGCGCCACCGACGAAATCGGAGTGTTCGAGATGGGCGACGGCGGCCTGCGCGAGGTCAGCAATCCGTCGGCCCTGTTCCTCGGCGAGGGCACGGACCGGGCCCCCGGCGTGGCGGTCTTCGCCGGCATCGAGGGCTCGCGTCCCGTGCTGGTCGAGATGCAGGCCCTGGTGTCGAAGTCCGCCTACGGCACGCCGCGCCGGGCCGTAGTCGGGTGGGACACCGGGCGTCTGGCCATGGTGCTGGCGGTTCTGGAGGCGCGCTGCGGCATCGGCTTCGGCGATCAGGACGTCTATCTGAACGTAGCGGGCGGACTGCGGATCAATGAGCCGGCGGCCGATCTGGCGGCGGCGGCGGCCCTGATCAGTTCGGCCATGGACATGCCCTTGCCGCAGGGCTGCGTCGTCTTCGGCGAGATCAGCCTGTCGGGCGAACTGCGCGCCGTGGGCCGAGCCGAAGCGAGACTGCGCGAGGCCCGCAAACTAGGCTTCGACCAGGCCCTGTCTCCTGTCCTGACAGTCAAGGACAAGGGGGTGAAGATCACCGGCATCAGCCGCCTGTCGGAAGCGGTCGAAAGAATCTCGCAAAACCGCTACGGTGACGCCCGATAGGCGCCCTCCCCGCGTCCGGCGTCCGTCGATCAGTCCCAACCCTTCCTGATGGAGTGACTGGCGTAATGGTATCCAAGCATTTCGCGATCCCCGCCCTGGCGGTGATCCTGCTGGCCGGTTGCGGCCAGAACGCGGACAAGGCCGAGAGCGGCGCCCCCGCCGACGCCGCGGCTCCCGCGGTCGCCGCACCGAGCGCCGCCGCGCCGGCCGCGGCTTTCGACATCACCAAGATTCCCGTTTCGACCGCGCCGCTGGGCGCCTTCCCCTACATCACCCTGCCCGCCGGATACGTGGACGGCGGCGGCAAGACCCAGGATCTGGCCCGCTTCCCGTTCTGGACCGGAACCGCGTTCGAATTCGTTGAGGGCAAGGTCTATCAGGCCGGCATCCAGCCCGCCGAGGGCAAGACCTTCTCCAAGCTTGAGCTTCAGCGCGGCATCGAGCGTCAGGTTCTGGCCGCCGGCGGCGTGAAGGTTA